>Ga0256837_1000037_pt1 | contig 112983 bp, 103 predicted proteins | sample 4562384metaG_FD_185976 | JGI IMG/M metagenome (GOLD analysis project Ga0256837, IMG submission 185976) | Hydrothermal vent microbial communities from Guaymas Basin, Mexico - 4561-384 | ecosystem: Environmental > Aquatic > Marine > Hydrothermal vents | place: Mexico: Guaymas Basin | collected...
CCTATGAGCATAGCCAGATGCTCCGTGCCATTCGACGCGTCTGGAGTGAAGAGGGGGCGGGGACACGGGAGATTATCGTCTCCTATCTCACACAGTCACACAAAGCGATCCCTACCCGCTACACCCCCAGTAGCACACCAACTACCACACCAGCCCCACTCGATAAGGTGGAGAAGATCGTATCTCTTTTGGCAGAGATCCCCCACTCCAGAGCGGAAGAGCAGGCGATACTCAACGCCTTTATCGATAGCAAAAGTAGCAAACTCACCCAAGAGAAACTCCTCAACAAACTCCACTACTTTCGTATGCGAGCAGAGATTGAGCAGTGGGAGGTCGATCTTGATGTCACCTTCAATACCCTCCATGAGATGCTCTTCTATCACCCGTTTACCTTTGCCTTTGAGCAGGTGGAGTTTCACAAATCACTGCTCTGTCGCACCCTCCCTCTCCCTATGGAGCAGATACGCACCTTGAGCCAAGCGGATGCCATAGCACACCTTGGGCGTATCAAAGAGGAGCAGATAGCGCAGAAACAAGCAGAGATCACCCACTTTATCCAGCACTACATCACCTCAGCACACCCCTATCTCACCCCCCAAGAGATGCAGACCGCACTCAAAGCGATGGCACCTGATGAGGCACTCTACCATACCCCACTTGATCCGATGATCATCCAACGCATCATACACGCCACCCATCCAGACTACCACCACTTTATCACCACCGACCATATCATCATAGAGCAGGATGCCTCCTACCAACTCTTTGGTACTCCCATAGACTACCGACTCTCAGTATCCTATGAGAAACCCCTACTCTATCGTGAGATTTGGCATGGAGCGACACTCCCTATCGTAGCGGATATGCGTGCGGTAGAGGAGGAGAGTACGCGTCACTTTAGCCTTGCGATTGAGGCACTCTATGAGGAGATGGAGGAGATGGCAGATCAACTCTCTCTTGCCCCCACCATACTCCATGAGTTTATTATCCGTTTTGTAGTGCCTCAGCTACGCACCGCACAGACGCTTAAGCTCAAAGAGAAGATCAAACGGCGGGTACTCTTCCACTTTATGGAGTATATCCGACCCCTCCAAGAGCAACTCAAACGCGAAGCACTACTCGCTCAAAGTATCCGTGACTTCAAACAGCTCTTCCCTCTAGCTCGTACCCTCAAGCGAGAGATTATCTTCCATGTTGGGCCTACCAACTCAGGCAAGACCTACCACGCCCTCGAACACCTCAAAGAGGCAGATACAGGCTACTACCTTGCCCCCTTGCGTCTACTCGCCCTAGAGGGGTATGAGAACCTCCAGAGATCCTCTGTAGCGGTCTCTCTCATCACAGGTGAAGAGGAGATTATCGATGAGGAGTCAACCCATATCAGCTCAACCATTGAGATGATGAATGGGAGTATAGAGGTCGATGTCTGTGTAATCGATGAGATTCAGATGATTGCCGATAGAGATAGAGGGTGGGCGTGGGCCAATGCCCTAATCGGAGCCCCTGCCAAGCGGGTCATTCTCACAGGCTCTCATGATGCACGCGTCGCAGTCGAGGAGATCTGTGCCTACCTTGGTGAACCCCTAAAGGTGATAGAGTTCCAACGCAAAAGTAGCCTTACGGTGTGTTCGACCCCTATCCCCATCAAGCAGATAGCACCCCAGAGTGCCGTGGTAGCATTCTCCCGTAGAGAGGTACTCTCACTCAAACAACAGCTCAGCCAACACTACCGTGTCTCTGTCATCTATGGCAACCTCTCTCCTGAGGTACGACGCGAAGAGGCAAAACGCTTTCGAGAGGGAGAGAGTGAGATACTCGTCTCCACTGATGCGATCGCTATGGGACTCAACCTCCCCATCAAGACCCTTCTCTTTGCCAAAGACAATAAGTTTGATGGACTACGAAGACGAGAGCTTCTACCTGCGGAGGTACAACAGATTGCAGGACGGGCGGGGCGGTATGGTCTGGAGGAGGAGGGATTTGTCGGTGCCTTGGAGACGGACGCACTAGAGACGATTGGGCGTGCCTTCTACACCCCCCTACCCGATATCACCCTCCCCGTCTGCGTCATGGCAAACCTTGAACATGTCCTACTCATTGGGGAGATACTCCAGACAGATAATATCTTGGAGATCTTGACCTTCTTTGCGGACAATATGGAGTTTGAGGGTCCCTTTGTCGCGGCCAATATCGACTCGATGTTAGAGATTGCGACTATTGTGGATAGCTACACCTTAGACCTCAAGACCCGTTTTTTTCTCTCATGTGCCCCTGCGAGTATCTCCTCACCCTATATCGAATCGGTCTTCCACCGCTATATCCGACAGATAGAGGCAGGAGGGTGTGTCCTCTATATCCCCCCACGAGATCTTCCTGCCTTTGCCCAAACCAACGATATGCTACTCAACGCAGAGGATCGGGTACGGGAGATCTCTCTCTATCTCTGGCTGAGCTTTAAGTTCCCTGATCTCTTCCAAGACACCGCCAAAGCCCTAGAGGCACGCGTCCGACTCAATCAGTTTATCGAGAACTCCCTGCGTCAAGGACACTTCACCAAAAAGTGCCGTCGTTGTGGTAAGGTACTAGACTTCTCCTACCGCTTCTCGATCTGTGAGGGGTGTCACACACGCAACCAACGCCCAAGCAATGGCTCACGCCCCCCAAGACGCTCACGATATAGACGAAGGAGAGACTAATGGCAGAACACTTTACGATACAACAGGAGGCGACCCTCCTCCCCTACCTCTTTGAACACCTCAAAGGGTGGTCAAAAAAACGGGTCAAACAGCGTCTACAGGGTGGCTATGTCACCCTCAATGGCACCATCACCACCCAACACAATGCACGCCTCAATGCGGGGGATACCCTAGAGGTAGGGGATGAGAGTGGGCGTGTGGCTCCCACTTTACCCCAACAGCGTCAACACCTAGAGATCCTCTATCAAGACCGTGACCTCATCGCTATCAACAAACCCCATGGACTCCTCTCCGTAGGGACAACCCAAGAGAGACAACACCACGCCCTCGCACGCCTACGCACCCAACTCTCACGCAAAGATAGAGCCATCAAACTCTGGCCAGTCCATCGACTCGATCGGGAGACCTCAGGGGTTCTGCTCTTTGCCACCTCCAAAGCGATGCGTGAAGCGGTCATGGCAGAGTGGCATCGTGCGAGTAAGGTCTACTTTGCTGTGGTAGAGGGTACACCCAAGCCTCCACACGGCACCATAGACCAACCCCTCTACCAAGATGAGCAGAGCTACCATATACATGTAGGCAACCACCCCAACGCCAAAGAGGCGATCACCCACTACCAAGTCGAGCGTAGCACGGCGACACGCGCTTTACTACGCGTGACCCTAGAGACTGGACGACAACATCAGATACGCGTACACCTCGCATGGCTAGGGCATAGTGTCATTTCAGATGAACGCTACGGTACCAAGAGTAGCGTGCGTCTGGGGCTACACGCCCATCGTCTCACCTTTATCCACCCCAAAAGCCAAAAAGAGATCACGGTGAGTGTCCCACTCCCCGCTAGCCTCACTCAACTACTCAAGTACTAAAAATCTATCTTTACAAAGATACGCCCCTCTAGAAGCGGTATCCCCGCTTCACTCCGCCCAGACCATCGTGTATGCATATACTCATTGGAGTAGGCGATGAGTACCTTATCTCTCTGCCACCCAACAGAGAAGCTATAGTCAGGCTCTGCATACTCTTGGAGATCAGGATCACTATAGTAGAAGAGGTTCCCCTTACAGAAGAAGTGATTATCAAACTCTCGCTTCGCAGAGAGAGCAACTTTGTGCTGATTGTAGTTGAGGACGCGTTCATACTCCAATGAGAGTGTGGTATCTCCTATCTGCTTCTCCCCCAAGAGTGCTACTGCGTTGTAGTCATTGGAGGGGCGATACTTTAGCTTACTGATAAACTGTGTATCCCACGCATACCGACGGCAGTTGAGTTCCCATGTCCCATCTCGAAATCCTGAGACATTCTCTCCCGTATGGAACTGATTATTCTCATAATTGGCATATGAAAATCCACAACTATTAGGCTGATAGGAGGCGTAGCTAAAGGAGTAGTAGAAATCAGGCTGATAGTAGATATTTTCATATCCATTGGTATCGAGCATAAGCTGTGTGGAGAGGTGAAGATTAGTGATAGGTTCCACCTCTACAAAGAGACTAAGCATCTCTCGTGTGATATCACGCTGAGTGATATTGTTGAGGGAAGAGCTAAACTCCAACGAGAGCTTGAGCCACTTCTCCCATGGCTTCCACGCAAGAGCCACATGCTTCTCTTCCTTGCTCTTCCTTGCTCCTAGATGCTCTCTCTGGATAGGGGTACCCCCCGATAGACGAGGGGTCACGGGATTCACTTCTCTCGCATCAGATAGAGGTGTATCTGGTGGGGGAGTCAGAGCTACACTTGAGGGAGTAGCCTGCGTGGTCTCTAATGAAGCAGTCACTACAACACCACTAGAGTGAGAGTGAAGCGGTGTTTGCTCCGAAGGAGTGGGGAGTGGGAGAGACTCCTCTCCACTTACGCTTAGTGTGGTGTGGGTGGTGTTACCATCACTTCGGGGGCGTGAAGGGTTTTTTTTTTGACTTGTGTAGGATCATAGGTGACAGGCAGGCGTAACTGCTTATCTTCTATTATCCTATTGGTATAAGGGAGACGATAGTCATACTCATAGTAGCGATTTGCCCATAAGAAGTCTGCGGAGTCTATGCTCCCCTGCTCAACCCTAAAGGTGGTATCGTTTGTATCATTCAAAAAGGTACGATTAAAGGTCTTGGGGTGAAGCGTGGTATCAAGCTGTGTCAGCAGATAGCGTGCTTGGGTCTTGGTATCAAATGACCCTACCGCCACCACATAGTTCTCCCCTCTACGCTCGATACGCACCAATGGCTGATCTTCAAACCGCTTTACCAACATCTTGGCATAGACAAAGAGCTTGATTGGGGGAGAGACAACAAAGTAGCGATTGGAGTCATGAATAGGTTGATGCAGGCGTATCTTCTCTTGGCTTTTGGGGCTAAGATGGTAGTAGAAGTTTCCTACTTTTTTAAAGAATATCGACTCAAGCACCGCAGCATTGGTGTAGATACTCACAGAGGTATTGACCCGATCAAAATCTTTGTAGTAGCCTCCATACCACCCCACTCTTGGGCTATTGAATGAGGCAACACTCTCTTGGAGTACCTTAGCATAACTATCAGTATACCCATAGAGTGCATCATAGATAAAGGCGACTTTGGTACTGTAGGTAGAGAAGTCTAAGAGTGGTCTATTCTTCTCATCATAATCTCCCCAGTGGCTATTGTTGTTGTAGATATCATTAGAGACAAAGTAGGGTTCTTGACTGAGGTGCTCCTCACTTGAGGTGGTAATCTTCCCCGTGATCTCATAGCGTTGCTTCTGTGCCAGATAGATATTGGAGGAGAAGTGCTTATACTTCAGATAGTAGGGCAACTCAAGCATCGTCCACAAAAAGCTCTCCGCATTGGTCTTTTTGTACCAGTGTCCAGAGGGTACTTCATAGTCATAGATGCGTTGATAGGCGAGGTGTCTCTCATCGACAAGGTGGCTATAGCTCTCTTTGTTGATGAGTTTAAGTGCAGCATGGACATAGTACTCTTGGAGTGGGTCAGCGATCTGATAGAGCTTCTCATCTGTACCGTTATCGATCTGAGCATTAAACATCCCACCCGTAATCGCCCGATCAAACTTCATACTCGACAAGATCGCCAAGACCTCCTCTTTGTAGCGTGGATAGTAGCTCTGAAGGTGGTAGAGTCCACTCAAGAAGTGGGCGATATCGTAGATACTCCACCCCTCCTCATCGATAGGCTTGGCTTGGCTGGCTGAGTAGTATTTGTTGGGTAGCTCTTGGTGGTAGAGTGGTAGCTCCTTGAGAGTACGAAGGAGTCGACTCATACGCGTATGAAACTGCTCATCTGTGATGATATCGAGTGATCGAGCGGCAATCGTCCCCATGAGGGTTTTACCCACGGCACGCATCGAGACTCTATCGTAGTTCTCATACGCATTGACAATCCCCGTCTCGGGGTGGTAGTTATTCTCAAAGAACCTCCACGCGATCTTCGCTGCCTCTCTATCGGCATCGGTGAGGCGTTGAAGATTCATCATAGGGTTATAGGGTTCTAGTATGGTAGGTTTTGTCTCTTGAGGAAGACAGCGAAAATTATTGACATGGTTACGGTAGTAGTCATAGGTTCCCCGCTTCTTAATCTGATTGATCTTCTGAAGTGGCCCCATATTTTTAAAGAGTAGTGACTCCAAGATAATCGCATTGGTATTGAGTGTCAAGGCACGGTTTTTCCCTGCTTTGGTCTCATAGATCCCTGCGTAGTAACCTCGATCTTTGTTGTAGTTGTTGTCGATATAGTCAAAGAGCTTTTTGGTGTAGTTGGTATCAAAGAGTATCCGCATCCCGATGGCTGCCTTGGTACTCACCGACTTAAACTCACTGTAGTCTTGGGCGTGGTGGTTGATAATCTTCCACGGCTCAGAATCCTCATAGATGGTGTTGTAGAGGAAGTAGGGAGCCTCATCGATATGATCTTCGGTCACCGCCGTGAGCTGAGAGGTCGCCTTGTAGCGTGCCTCTTGTACCTCATAGATACGCTTAATATACTTACCTGACTCATTATCATCGACCCCATAATCAAACCCTGTATACCAAAACGACTCACTCCCCAAGAAGGCACTATAGAATTTTCGTGTCTCAGTAGGGACTTTGACCCCATAGATATCGACCTCTTTCATAAACTTATAGCTTCGTGCCTCTTGGAGATCAAAGCCCCAATTCTCATAACTTCGTGCCGCATACTCCTCATAGCCTGTTAGCGTCTCTTGGTTGATCTTGGTCTGTCCCTGCTCATAGGTCGCACCATACATCGTCCCCTCTACACTGATACTACGACAGTAGCGGTAGCGAAGCAGAAGCTTCTCAATGGTAGGGTTGAGTGAAGCTTCACACTGCTGTATGAGGTTGAGTGAGGCTAAGAGCCGTGCGATATCGTTGATAGACCACCCAATCCCAGAGGGTTTCTCATTGTTACCGTAGTCGGTCATCTTAGCTGTTTTGGTATTGTAGGTTTTATTTGGCAGTTCATTGTTGAAGATCTCCATCTCCTGCATCGTCTCCAAAAACGCATTCATCATCTCTTCAAAACGATCTTGTGTAATGATCCCAAACTTCTTAGCCGTATAGATCGCATAGACACCATTTGACCAATCCCACACCGACGCAGAGGGGTAGTTATCTGCTGCGTTGATTAACCCTGTCTGCTCATTGAAGTTATTCTCGATGTACTTCCATGCGATGCGTGCCATCTTGAGTTGCTCTTTGGTGGGTTTAGTACGCAGTTTACACGGATCATCAGAATCCTCTTGGATCGAAAGTGTTTTATTCTCCTCTTGACAGCAACACATCGTCACACGCTTAGCACAGCATGGAGTCACCTCACTTTTAGGAGGTGTTGTCGTTGTGGCTTGAAGTAGTGGCTCACCTACAGAGCGTTGAAACGAAGTAAATCCAAAGAGTGTGTAGAGTACCAAAAGTAAGAGGATAAACAGACCTACTACTATACCTATAAGTATTTTGCTGCGATTAGAGGTAGCCATACTATTTACCAATCCCCAAAAGTGGTCCTTTAGTGATATAGAGTAGAGAACTCAAGATAATCGCATTGGTATTACAAGTGACCGCACTATTGACACGATCCCCCTCCTCGTAGTAGCCTGCGTACCACCCTCGTTTACTCTGAAGGGCGGAGACTTTCTTGAGGAGTGTATGGGTATAGTCGGTACGATAGAGTGCGTACATCCCAAAAGAAGCTTTGGTACTCAGCAAGCGTTTGTGTGGATAGACTGTTCCATGCTCATCGACTGCCACCCACGCTTGGTCATTGACAAAGATCGAGTTGTAGAGGAAATAGGGAGCCTCATCGATATGATCTTCGGTCACTGCTGTCAAGATCCCCTCAGAGTTGTAGCGTGCCTCTTGGACTTGGTAGAGTCGGTAGCTAAACTCCCGAGAGATGGAGTCCCACCCAAACTCCAATCCATCAAGCATATAGGGTTCCATCAAGACATAGTTGTTGGCCTTGAGCATCGAGCTATCACGGATATCATAGGGGATCTCAATCCCATAGATATCGGTATACGCCAAGAAGCGGTTATACCGCATCGAACGCATCGCATCGACACCAAAGAGGGTGAAGACCTTCGCCGCATACTGTTCATAGCCGAGTCTACCCTCTTGGAGTAGTACCTCCTCCCCATCGCGTTGTACCACACCATAGAGTTCTCCATTTTTCTGCATTGCACTAAAGTCCCATCGATCCAAGAGTGAGAAGACCGCAGGGCTATGCTTTGGGTAGTGACGGAGGATATAGTTGAGTGGTGAGAGGATACGACCAATATCGATAACCGACCATCCGATCCCCCCCTCTACGACTTTATTGGTATAGTCTGTCATCTGTGCGGTTTGGGTGTTGTAGACCTTATTGGGGAGCTTTCCTTTGTAGAGTGGGACACGATTGAGTGTCGTAAGCAGGGTGGTGAGTCGTCTATCAAACGCCTCATGCCCAATCAACCCCAACTGCTCTGCTCCAATGAGTGCCACCATATAGTTTCCTGTATCCCACAGTGTGGTAGAGGGGAAGTTATCGACTGCATTGACCAAGCCTGTATCAGGATTGTAGTTGTGTTCAAAGTAGTGCCATGCCACCGTTGCCCACTGCTTCTCCTCTGAAGTCAAAGGGCGAGGAGCTACACGATCAAGCGGGGTATGACTCTGGACGATAGGGACACTACTGTAGCCCATCTTCTTGAGGTCAAGCTTGTTGAGGAAGTAGATCAGTACCGATCCTACAATCAATGCAAGTAGAAAGATCAGGTGGTGTCTTGCCTTATAGAGATAGTTTTTGTTCATACTTTATTATCCTTTAAATCTGTATCGTGCAGCGTTGACGATCGCCAAAAGTGCTAGTATATTATAGAGTGACCACAAGAGGTTGACACTAAATCCTGTCAAGTACTCCCGATAGTCAAAAAGCAACATCAGTGAAGCGTAGACAATCGCCACTAGATAGAGGAGTATCAGAGCGATCTGCACCCGTACAAGCGAGAGGAACTCTCCCTCTTTGGCGACCTTTGAGGTGACCACAAACTCAATGGGTCTTCCCCGTATCACATCCCAAAAGGCTTGGAGTACCATCGGGAAGATGGCGATAAAAAACTGTGAACCTCTATTGGACTCCACCCCCCATGTCGCGATCATTAAGGTGATCTGATTGAAGAACAAGAACGGCACAAGATGGATAAAAAATGTCATCGAGTAGCTCTCAACAGGAGCGATATTGGTAAACATATAGAGGATAGGAGAGAGGAGAAGTATCACCAACCAGATCGCTCCCGTGTAGGACCAGAAGGTACTAAAATACATCAACTTCTGCCCTAGTGAGAGTCCTGAGTTGATAAACTTTCCAAACTCTTTTTGCATCAAGTCAATCGTCCCTCCTGCGTAGCGAAAACGCTGGGCACTCCAAGTGAGCATATCCAGAGGAGAGAGCATCTTCGACTCCACATCGGGGTGGAGTACCGACTTATAGCTCTTATCTGCGTAGGCGTGTACCAAGAGGGAGGTGTAGATATCCTCTGAGGTGTGGTAGGCGATATACTCTACATCCAACTCCCCCATCACCTCTTGAGCGTTGTTGGCCTCTACCACCCGTTCTCCCCACCGCTTGAGTGCTACGGTACGCAGGGCATCCGTACGGTGAATAGAGGTCGCCCCACAACAAAATGATGCATTGTAGTTGTTGCGTCGTCGCTGAATAATATCAAAAAAGACCTGCGGGTCATTGGCAAAGAGATCACTCCCCGTCTCAAGCTTCCCAAAGAGCTTCTGTACCACCTTGGCACTCACCTCTCCAACCACACCCGCCTTCTCTCGCCATTTGGTGGTGAGACTCTCCCCTTGGGTAAGGTCACAAAACCACTGTGGAGTCTGCACCCATGCGACACTACTATCTTTGAAGTAGCCCATAGTGTTGAGTAGAATATCCTCAAAGAGACGGGTATCGGAGTCGATAATGACCATAAAATCCCCCCCCGTGATATCCATCGCATTAACCATCGCACCTGCCTTTCGTCCCTTTTTACCCTCACGGGTAATCTGCCGAACCCCCTCCTCTTGTGCCATCTGTGTCATCGCCTCATTACGGCTATCATCGAGTAAGAAGACTGCTACTTTCCAGTTGGGTAGACGCTTCACTTTTTTGGCTGCTTTGATCGTCTCACGAACCAAGGCAGGGTCTTCATTGAAGACAGGGACATAGATGTCTATCTGAATGGGTTGATCTAGGTAGTAGGGTTGTGCTGAGGGGGCTACCACCTCTGCCATCGTATGGGGAGCGGACTGCTTGGGGGTATCGTTTTGTCTCCAAAACCCAATCACCACCAAAATCGTCCCAATAAACATCATCGTCTCCGCAAACGCTAAAGGGATAGCAAACCAAAGAGCCTCCATATTGAGCGAGCTACTCCAACGGTAGTAGATATACCATGCCCCTAGTAGCAGAGTAATCACTCCAAAAAACTGGAATAACAGCTCTCGTAGGGTTGAGTGAGCTTGAGGGGTGTAGGGGGTGCGTTGCTCATACGCCTTATCTAAAAAATATAATGCACTCATCAGACAACACTACTCACGCGAATCACCAATCAAAAGCGTATGCCCCTCATCATCAAGGCTAATATACCCTCCCGCCTCATCAATGACATACTTGCTATTGATGATATTTTTAATAAAGTGCTGATGGGGACCTATCTTGGTATAGCGAAGCAGAATACTCTGCTCAAAAGTCACGCCCTCTTTGAGGATAGCACCCGACTCAATGACACACGGACCAATCACCTTGACCCCCTTCTCCATACGCACACTATTACCGATATAGAGTGGGGGGATAAGCTCTACACTATCCAAGTCAATATCACAGTTGATCCCCATCCATATCCCAGGACGCACCTCTTTGCCATAGAGTGGTAAAGAGGGGATCTCTCCTTGCATCAACTGCATATTTGCACGGTAGAAATCAGCAGTCGTTCCCACATCAATCCAGTGAAACACAGGGACAAACGCATAGAAGTCCACCCCTCTCTCAACCAGAGAAGGAAGAAGCTCTCCGCCAATATCATACGCTTGGTCTTGCGGGATAAGTTCAAGGATCTCAGGATTGAAGATATAGATACCTGTATTGATACAGTTACTCTTCGCCTCGGCTACAGTTGGTTTCTCTTGAAAGCTCTGGATTTTGTTCTCCTCGTCAGTCACCACAACACCATAGCGGTAGACCTCTGATTTGGGTACCTCTTTACAGACAACCGTTGCCATCCCACCATGGGCTTTGTGGTATGCCATCGCTTCAGCCAGATCCAAATCGGTAATCGCATCCCCACAGATCACCAAAAAAGGCTCATCAAAGAAGTTGGAGTACTCCTGTACACGCTTTAATCCACCCGCAGACCCCAACGCATCGGGTACCACCTCACCATTCTCCACACGCCCCTCTAGTGAATAGGCGATATACATCCCTCTTGAGCGTCCATTTTGGTAGTGATCTTTAAGCATATTGGCTTTGTAGCTCACTGTGACGATCACCTCATCAAACCCATGGGTTTTGAGTAGATCAAAGAGATACCCCATGATAGGTTTTTCTATCACAGGTACCATCGGTTTGGGGAGATCGTAGGTAAGTGGTCTCACCCGTGTCCCCTCTCCTCCACTCAATATCACTGCTTTCATTGCACATCCTCCTTTTTTACTGTTATACTTTGTCTATTGCTAGAATACGCATTAATCCTGCAGTAGTCATTATCTCACGCGGTTGTGTTGCCAAGTGGATAATCTCAAGACTTTTCTGGTGGCGTGTTGCCCACTGATGAAGTCGTACCAGTAGACTCACGCCACTCGCATCAACAAACTCAACCCCAGCCAAATCGACTATCACACACCTAGCACCTGACTCAAACGCTTCTATAGCGTGTTGTTCTAAGGCTTTGGCAAGCTCAAACCGTACTACAGGCTTCTCAAAACAGATCCGTACAGAGACGTTCTCTTCTGCTGATACCACGATAGACATTATGCTACTCCTAGCTGTTTAGTTTGAAAAGAGTGCATCAAAGATACTCCCTTTAAAGCTGATATCTCCCATCATATACTTATCGACTTCATCTCGTGCAGAGGTCTTGATAATCCCCAAATGATACTCATTATTCAGAAAATACTGATATCCATTAATATCATGTTGAGGATCATCAAAGAGTTTCATCACCGCAAACCCAAAGAGACCACTCTGATAGAGTTCCTCTTTACGATCCATCATAGCCAGATAGAAGTTCTCTGCTACATCCTCCCAACCACTCAAATCTAGCTCCGACTCCTCAATAGCACCATTGCTATTGTCATCACTCCATGTTGCGGTTGCAATCGTAATGTGAGAGAGGAAGACGGGCTTATGGTACTTCTCGTTCATATAGGTAGAGAGATTGATAATCCGTGTATCAAGATACTCAATCCCTAGCTCATCGTTGGTGTAACTACGAGGATTGGGACTCTCTTGGCTTCCAGGGTCATCATGGTCACGACTAAACTGCCCTACCATCTCACTAAATGAGAGAAAATCAAGCTTAGGAAGGAGTAGCGTATAGATCGGCTCAACACTATCCCACATCTTCTTATCTCCCAAGGCACACGGGCTATAGCCACATGAGACATGGCTATCGGTAGCACTACGAAGCCCAGCATCCATCATGGATAGAGAGAAGAGGGTATCTTCAGTTCCACCTCTTAGCGTATCGATCGCCTGAGCCAAAGTCTTGGCAAAAGTCTCTTGCTCCTCTTGGGTAGGGGTATGGACTACACTATTTTTATTGAACTCTGGTTCCATAATAACAATCTTCTTACCCTTGAGCTTCTGAAGAAACTTGAGAACCTTTTGGTTGTGTGTGTAGTACTCCTGCGTGGTATCGGCATCAGGAAGCCCCCCTGCGAGTTCATCAGCAAAGTACCAGTAGTTGAAGACAGGAACATAGCCTAGATCCATAGCCGATTGAATATCATCGACACTCACCCAGTTCTCTTCCCAATACTTGCTGATCCAATAGACCACATACTTGGTCTTTTTAAGCTTGGACTGTAGCTCCTTGAAGGCAGCCCCATCAAACTTCTCAATAGGCTGATAGCGAGAGACCTGATCTATCTTATCATTGAAGATCAAATCGGCACTACTGAGCCATATTGGTGTATCACTTCCATCACTAAAGGGGTAGGCACCATCCATTCCTATACCGACATTAAAACTCTCATAGAGCGTATCCCATTTTGTTGAGTCATTTGTCTCTGTATTGTCTATCATCTCTTTAGGTGAGGTATCTGATGAACCCCCTCCACCACTACATCCAACCATTATCAGTAATAGTATACTCCATACTATCACTCCTCCTATGCGTCTCATTGCGTATCTCCATTCTCTTAAGTGGTGCCATTCTAAACAAAACTACTTTATAGTCGCCTTTTTTTTAGCCCATAGTCTATTAAAAGGAGTAATCTATATGATTACTTTTTTATATTCAACGAAGAGAAACGAATCTTATACTAAAATAGTTACGAAATGATTACAAAATGACAATCAAGAAGTAGAAGGAGTCCAATCATGAGAAAAATAGTCCTTATCGATACAGGAGGCACCTTTAATAAATGTTACAATCGTGTTACGGGTAGACTAGAGATTGATACGAGTGGTCACGCACTCCAGATGATAGCCAAACAGTGGCTCTGTGCATTTGAGACGATTCAGATCATCGGAAAAGATAGTCTGCTGATAGAGGAGGAGGATAGAGCCCTTCTTGCACAGACGATTCTATCACACAATGCGAGTCACTATGTGATCATCCACGGTACCGATACCATTGATATCACCGCACACTATCTTCAGCAATACCTAGGCTCTCAACGGGTTGTCCTCACAGGAGCGATGGTACCCTTCTCTATTGACCCCATTGAGGCGACAGCCAATCTCGCCTTGGCGATAGGCTACCTCACCGCAGAGGACTCCCCCACCATCGCCATCGCACTCAATGGAGTCGTCGATCACTATAGACAAATCAAAAAAGATCGGATACGGGGTAAATTTATCTCCTATCCGTTACAATAGCACTTTAAGTTTGCCCAAAAGGAACCCTTATGAACCACTCAAGACTACTCCCCCTCCTCCTAGCACTAGGTCTAACCGCTTGTACTCCACCAACACCTACACCTACCAAACCCCATACCACCTATGAAGCCCCCACGCCACAGAAACAACAACGCTACCAAGCAACCATGATAAAGATCGCTTCAACCATCAAGGATGACAAACACTACAGACGCATCGCCCTTGATACACCAGAGAAAAAAGCGTGGTTTAAATCCCTCACTTACCGTCTATGGGATAGACAGATTACCCGCCATCAGTTTATCGCAGAGGGACTCGCGAAGTACCCTACACATCGCTATGAGTTTGCCTTTGTGGTCAAAGGCTTCTCACGCTACTAAGCCTCATAGACAATGGGGTCAACTACCCCCGCCTGCTCAAAGCCATGCAACCGCAATCGACAGCTATCACACACCCCGCACGCCCTCTCTTGGGACTGATAACAGCTCCAAGTATCCTCTAGGGGTACGCCAAGAGTGAGAGATTTGGCTACAATCTCAGACTTCTTAAGGTGTACCAGAGGCATCTCGATACTAAGATGTGTTGACTCCTTTGTCCCAAGATTGATCGCGGATTCCATCTGCTCGATATAGTGCTGACGACAATCAGGATAGCCACTACTATCCTCCTCCACCACACCGATATAGAGAGCCGTAGCCCCATGCTTCTCCGCAATAGCAGTCGCAATCGAGAGAAAGATACCATTACGAAACGGCACATAGGTCACAGGTACCCCCTCCTCTACTCCACCCGTAGGGACGGCAATACCCTTATCAATCAACGCCGATGCACCAATCTGTGCAAAGAAATCCAGATCGACCTCATAAGACGCTACTGCTCCTAGATAATCCCTCATCTTACGAAACGCCTCAAGCTCTTTGGCTTGGGTACGCTGTGCATAGTTAAAGTGTAACGCGATAATCTCATACCCCGCCTCCTGTGCGATCTTCGCACTCAAGGCACTATCCATACCCCCAGAGATAATACAGACTGCTTTTTTCTTCATTGGCGACTCTTTTTTACTGCCATTTTACCAAGATTTGGATAAACTTCGGCATGCTAATAGACTTAGAGAACCAAACCCATCTCACTGTAGATACGACCCTCCTTGAAGCGATTGCGTCGCGTTTGACGACTCAGGGTATTGAGCTTATCCTCACAGACAACACCACCATCGCCAAGCTCAATCAAACACATCGCAATAAGGCAACCCCTACAGATGTACTAAGCTTCCCCCTAGAGACTCCCTTTACACAAGAGTCACTCTGTGGTATGCCTCTAGGCTCTGTGGTGATCTCCGCAGACTTTGTCAAGTCAGGAGCTAAGGCGTTTGGGCATACTGAGCAAGAGGAGCTTACCCTCCTCTTTATCCATGGGCTACTCCATCTTTTGGGGTATGATCATGAGTGTGATAGTGGAGAGATGCGTCAAGAGGAGCAGGCTCTCATTGAAGCGTTTGGACTCCCCTCTAGTCTTATAGTCAGAACAGTTTAATAGATAGGATAGTAATGGATTTTGTTATATTTGTACTCGCCATGGGCGTATTGATATGGGGTGCGGATCTCCTCATCGACCAGAGTGAGCGTATTGCGTTGCAGTTTAAGATACCTGAGTTTATCATCGGGGCGACACTCATCGCACTGGGTACCTCCCTACCAGAGATGGCAGCAAGTATCGTTGCGAGTATTAATGGTCAAGCAGAGATTGCCATCGCCAATGTTATCGGAAGTAATGTACTCAATATCACCTTGGTACTCGCCACTGTCTTCCTTGTTGCTAAAAATATCAACCCCACACGCGACTTTTTTGCCAAAGATAGTACTTGGGCATTGGTACCTGTATTGGTCTTTGTCTTGATGATCATTGATGGGACGATCTCTCGTTTTGATGCCTCACTACTCCTGCTTTTGATGGGATCGTATATCCTCTTTTTACTCTATGATGCCAAGGATATTCCACTCGAAATAGATGACAAAGAGGAGGCAGCAAGTGACTTTAGCTGGGCAAAGGTGATACCAATACTCCTTGGGGGATTGGTACTAGTGATTATTGGGGCACACTTCACTGTCGAGAGTGCTTCTGAGATCGCTAGAGCCTTCGGGGTAAGTGAGTGGATTATTGGGATTATTATGATCTCTCTTGGTACCTCTCTTCCTGAGCTTGTTGTGAGTATCTCCGCAGCGATTAAAGGGAAAGTCGATATGGCAATAGGCAATATCATCGGCTCCAATATGGCAAATACCACCATCGTCCTTGGTGCGGCTGCGATGGTCAACCCTATGAGCTTCACAGTCTCATCCTATCTCTTCGATATTGCCACGATGGGGATAGCTACCCTTCTGCTTGTCTTCATCACCGCTAACAAACTCTACAACAAATCAGCGGGTATTAGTCTGATTATCATCTTGGGACTCTTCTTGGAGCATACACTCCAGAGCCTCTAATCCACCCCCTCTTGGGGGAGAGAGCCTCCCCCTACTTCGTCACAAAGTACCCCTTCCTATACAACCACTTATAGATATCTGCGGCTATAGGTCCAGCCGTACTCCCTCCATGCCCTCCATGCTCCACTAGTACAGTCACGACAATCTTAGGGTTGACAAATGGGGCATAGGTGGTAATCCACGCATGCGAACGACGATAGTATTTGAGCTCCTCCTCTTTGAGGCGTTTGATCGTTGATTGTGCGATAGAGACCACCTGAGAGGTTCCTGTCTTCCCTGCGATGAGGATAGGGAGCTTACTCATCGTCTTAAAGGCGGTTCCCTTTTTAGTATTACACACCTCGTACATCCCTTGGCGTATCTCATTGAGGACAGGGGCATCAAACTCCATCGCTTTGGCATAAGGTTTCTTCTCCTTACCATCAATCGCATGTGCCATCAAGGGGGTGACCAGCTCACTGGTCGCAAGCAGTACGGTATAGCGGGCGATCTGCAAGGGGGTGAAGAGGTCATACCCTTGCCCAATCGAGGCGATAACCGTCTCTCCGATATACCACGGCTGTTTATACCGCTTCATCTTCCATGCCTTATCTGGCATAATCCCTTGATACTCACGCGGGAGATCTACTCCACTCTTGACACCTAGCCCAAAGGATTTCAGGTAGCGTGCCATCTCATCGATGCCGACTTTGAGGCTCTTATTGTAGAAGTAGACATCACAACTCTCTCGTATCGCCTTACGCAAAGAGACATCACCATGCCCCCATGTCTTCCAACAGCGAAACTTATGCTTACGGTGTCCTAGTTTGATATGCCCATTACAGTACTCATTCTCCCAGACAATCCCCTTTTTGGATTTGGAAAATGCCAAGACCATTCCCATCTTAATGGTCGATCCTGGAGGGTAGGTTCCATGGATAAACTTATTGGTAAAGGGGTGGTCAATATCCTCTTGGAGTGCACGCCAATCCTTCTGACTAATCCCTCCAACAAAGAGATTGGGATCATAGCTTGGTGCACTCACCGCAGCGAGTACCTCTCCATTGGTACGCATCACCACCGCTACACCTGAGTCATCTCCAAACCGCTCATAAATCATCTTCTGTAGCTCAATATCGATATTGAGCTGGAGGTTTTTGTTGTCTTGTGGGGGGTGGTTCTCTAGTACCTCTATCTCTTTATTGGTTGCGGTGACCTTACTGATTTTGTAACCCAGATCCCCCTGTAAGACACGGTTGTAGTAGCGTTCGAGTCCACTTTTACCTATCTTGCCAACGATATCCACCACGGAGTCATTTTGATTCTCTTTGCTATTGGAACGACCTGTATAGCCCACGATATGTGCCCCATACTTTCCATATGGATAGTATCGTTTGGTCTCTGCTTCTATCTTCAGCTCAGGATAGAGACTCAGACGAGGATAGGCTCCCATCATCTTCGGGTAGTGGATAAAATCCACGACTTTGATGGGTTTATGGTTGTAGGGAGAGTTGTGTTTGCTATAGACCTTGAGCATCACTGTGGCATTGAGTTCAGGGAAGGTATCGACCAGTTTCTCAACAAGCTCAGTGAGTCGTGGCTCTTTACGCTTGAGGTGGGGTCTAATCGAGATTGAAAATCCGATCTGATTCATCGCAAGTAGCTTCCCGTTGCGGTCGGTGATCTCCCCTCGCACAGGCTTGATATACTGCTTGCGTTCGATATTCTCCTTAGCAAGCCCTTCGTAGTAAAAGTTGGATTTGATACTCACATGGTAGAGCCGTGCAATCATCAATCCCCAAAAAAGCATAAAGATCCCAATGACTATCTTATACTTCATAGTATCACCACAAGCAGAAGATCCACCACCAGTGAGTAGAGCAGGATATTGTCTAGTACCACGGTCGTCGTCCCAAAGATAAAGTCATAGGCGAGTAGATTACCTAGATAGATCGTATCGATAAAGAGTACACTCAAGATAGGCTTACAGATAAGACACTGATGAAAATAGGTGAGTGTATGGTAGAAGAAGAGATAGAAGAGCATCACCGAGAGTAGTGTCAGAAAAAAGGGCAATGAGAGATTGAGTTCAAGGTTGACAAAATAGAAAATCGCAATAATAATCGCAGAGTTTTTCTGCTTCTCCATCCCCTCAATAAAGAGGTACCCCATCGCACCAATCAGCAGAGGCAAAAATACATAGATAGAGATAAGCATCGGATAGAGTAGGACAAACCCCACCACCCATACCCACCCTATCATCCGCCAAACACTACTAGGAGATCGTCTCATCAATCTTAGAGCTTATAGACGAGTGCCGTCTCGTTACAGACAGGAAAGTGCATACACTTGATACAGTCTGCCCAGATCTTATGCTCAGGGATCACCTCTTTGGCGATCTCTTCAAATCCAAGCTTCTCAAAAAATGCAGGAAGATAGGTCAAGACCAATACATCCTCTTCCACACCTAATAGGGTCGCCTCTTTGAGGGTATACTCCACCATCATACGCCCGATACTTCGCCCCCGCTCTTGGGCATCAACGATCAAACTGCGTATCTCTGCAAGTCGTGGGGAGTGGATATGGAGTGCGGTGTAGCCGAGTAGTCTCCCCGCCTCTTTTGCCAAGACATAGGAACGGATATGGGTCGCAACCTCATCTTGGCTACGGTTGAGTATTACTCCCTCCTTGACCTCCTCTATCACCAACGCCTGCATCGCAGGGATATCTTGGAGTGTCGCCTTGACCAGTGTAATCACACACGCCCCCCAACCCCAAAGATCGTCTGTAGTATCTCACGATGTACCTGCTCATGACCATTTTTTTTGAGGTTGCTAATCGTAATCGCATCAGGAAACTCCCGCTTGAGCTTATTGCGTTCTTTTTGGTTGAGCTTATCAATCTTGGTAAAGACCGTCAAGTAACGCTGATCGGGACGAATCAGCTCAGAGATATACTGCTCTACATCATCATCGATCTTGGCATGGGGGTGACGGGCATCACGCAGGTGGATAAAGAGCCGTATCGAGATACGCTCCTTGATAAACTCCACAAGGTTCTTCTGCCACACCTCTTTGAGTGACTTAGAGACCTTGGCATACCCAAACCCAGGGAGGTCAACAAACCGCACAGGATACCCCACCTCATTGTAGAGATAACGGGTCTCAAAGAAGTTGATCAGCTGGGTCTTCCCTGGTGTAGCTGAACACTTCGCAAGGCTCTTGCGTTGGGTGAGTCCATTGAGTGTGGAGCTTTTGCCCACATTGGAGCGACCCAAAAAGACCACCTCACTCATATCTTCATTGAGTGCATCACTCATACTCTGTGCTGATTTTATAAAGTTCGCCTCTACGATGCGTGGTGGTATCATTGTTTCTGCTCCATCTCAAAAATAAATTTTACGGGTTTTTTACGGTTACCCTCTACTTGGGCATTGCCTGTGGTCATATCAAGGGTAATTAGATCTCCTTGTACATAACGCTTATTGATCAGATCATCAATCACTGCTTTGCCCTTGAGGACATATTTTGACTCCGCAGGGTAGTAGACCACCCGCTTGGCTGAGCCTGTGTAGGCACTCTTCTCCTCCTCAAAGGCAAAAGTCACGGAGCCTATCGCCTCATACATCTTCGTCTCATTCTTCTCATCAAAATAGACAATGACCTTATCTCCATGGAGTTGACTCTTCTGCTGTTTTATCGTCACATTCCCGATAAAATGCACCTCTTTTTCAAGGTTGACCGCACGCATAGAGTCTGAGGTGATCTCCACCTTATTGGCAAAGAGAAGGGTAGTGAGTATGATAAAAAATATCAGTTTTAGTGTATTCAATTCTATCCTTTACAAAAAAGTATTATAGCATCTATTAAGCCAAATCCCTCTAGGGTGTACTGTTGTGGTCAATAGGGTAGAGTGTGGCATTGACCTCATGTGCCAAGACCGCCTTAGAGCGTGTATCGTACCGCAATCTTGCTCCACGGATTAGATTCTCATTCATCTGAGCCACAAAGGAGGAGGTGAGGGTCAAGATCGCTTGCTTCTTCTCATAGACTGCATGCTCTGTATGGTAGTCAAACCCCTGCTTCTGATGGAGTGTCACATTGCCATCAAGGTAGAAACGACTCCCCTTAAGCCTCCCATGCCTCGCACTCAACTGCTCAATCGTATCGGTATGGTAGCGGATATGCTCAAGGGTAAAGAGCTCCGCATGCTTCACCCCATAGCGACTAAAAGTTCGACTTAGAAGCCGAGACTGATCCACCTCAATAAAGGTCGTCGCATTGAACTCTAGTAGCTTCCCTGAAGGGGTATAGGAGGGGATATCCCCCCCTAGCTTTAGGGTCAATGAAAATGCCACAATCGCTACAATACTAACCAGTAGTAGACTCTCCAACCTTATGCCCATAGTTGCAGATACTTCTCCTCAAGCTCCTCTTTGATGATGAGATACTCAATCATCTCCCGTACCGCACCATCTCCCCCTTTTTTAGTAAGAATGACATCTGCCTCACGCTCTACATAGCCACTCGCATCTCTAGGGACAAATGCGAGCTTCGCCTCTCGTAGCATCGAGAGGTCATTGAGGTCATCTCCTATCGCAGCGACTTGACTCATCTCCAGATCCAACCGCTCCAGTAGCTCAGTGAGTACCCGCTTCTTATCTGCGACCCCTTGGTAGAAGTGTTCTATATGAAGCTCCTTAGCACGACGCGCAACGATCTCCGACTTCCGCCCTGTGATAATCGCCACCTGCTTACCAAGCCGTCGCCAACTCACGATCGCCAATCCATCCTTGACATTAAAGGACTTAATCTCATCCCCTACTTGTGAGTAGGTGATACGGCTATCGGTCAAGGTTCCATCGACATCAAGGACGATTAGCTCAATACTCATAGTACCCCCTTGGTGCTAGGGATACCCGCGTTGGCATTGGGGGTGACTGCCCGTCGCAGGGCAACGGCTAACGCCTTGAATGCCCCCTCGATGATATGGTGTCGGTTTTTACCACGATTGCAGATGAGATGGAGAGTCAACGGAAGGTTGAAGGCAAACGCCCGAAAGAACTCCTCCACCAACTCCACATCAAATCGCCCCACCTGTCCCTCAAGCGGAAGCTCAAAGACCAAAAATGCACGATTGGAGAGGTCGATATCACAGCTGATACTCGCTTCATCCATCACCACTGTAGCATTACCAAACCGCTCTATCGCCTTGACAGGGTAGATTGCTTCTCGTAGTGTCTGCCCAATCACGATCGCTACATCCTCTACACTATGGTGATCATCGATATGGGTATCGCCCACACACTTCACCTCCATATCAAGGTGTGCATGCTTGGTAAAAGACTCTAGCATATGATCTAAAAACCCTACCCCTGTATCGATTGAGGCTTTCCCCTTACCATAGAGATTGAGCTTGACCTCAATCTTTGTCTCTTTTGTCTCTCGTTTGACTACTATCATCTTCTCTCCTCTACTCACTGACTATAAATGTACTGCCAAGGTCATGACGACTACGAAAGACCTCCGCCTCCTCTTGTGTCCTAAATCCACTCAACCAGACGCGATAGAGTACCCGACCATCTGCCTCTTGGGTGCGTTTGATACGCGGTTTGTAGCGAGGGTCTACGCTCCCATAGCGTCGCTGATAGACCTTCGCCCCCTCATAGTGACCAAATGCCCCAAGTTGTATCGCAAAGTGCGAAAGCTTGACACGCATCAGGTGGGGGCGTGGGACGCGTTGCGGTGGGGTGGAGGGGTATGGAGCCTTTGGGGTAGGACGCACACGGCGTGCAGGTTCAACCCGTCCACCAAATCCTATCACTTCTATCTCCACTTTGGCGATACCTCTCTTATCGAGTCCTATCCGTCGCCCTGCCTCATAACTACAGTCGATAATCCTCCCACGCACAAAAGGACCTCTATCATTAATGCGTACCACCACACTACGATGATTTTCGAGGTTGGTGACGCGTAGCATCGTATTCATCGGCCAAGTCTTGTGTGCGGCAGTCATTGCGTGCATATCGTAGCGTTCACCATTGCTCGTGCGTTTACCATGAAAGTTGGGACCATACCAGCTAGAGATACCACGCATCTTCTGCCCAAGGGTGACATAGGTCGGTCGGTAGTTGTGACCACGAATCGTATAGGGACGCATCGACCCCTTACCATAAGGTTTGTGTGTACATCCCGTCCCCAACACTAAAACAACGGCAACCCCAAGGAGCAACCAAAAAGAACCTCTCTCTCTCATCTTATCACACTATTGAGGGATAATGCGTGTAAACTTCGTCCCCTCAATGGTGAGATTATACATCAAGCCCTTCGCACCAAAGACAAACGCATAGATCGGTTTCTCAAAGCTCAAAGAGCTGATATCTTTACCTTTACCCCACTTGGCTACGGTAATAGCTCCATCGACACCCGCCTCCCATCCGTTGCTCTTGATGAAGTTCTCCATGGCGGTTTGGGAGATAAATGCGATGATATAGGAGGTCTTCTGTAACCCCATCTGGAACCCTACTGACGCAGAGGTGATAGAGAAGTAGTGTTGGGTCTCACCATTGACACGCAAGGCTCCCTCTCCATACTCACCCCCAACAACAAATCCACCCTTCATCACAGAGGGGAAAACCAGATACCCCTTGGTCTTTGCCAAAAATGCTTCCCCCCCTTCAACCTCTTTGGCAAACTCTTTAATCGCTTCATTGACTTTGGCTTCGATGATGGATGCAGGCTCTGCTACGGCTGTAGTATTGAGAAGTAAAAAAGCCGTTAGGATAAAGAGTAGTGGCGTTAAGATACGCTGTTTCATAAAATTCCTTCTAGGTAGTTTTTCAAATTATATCAAATAATATGTACAATATTGGTTACAATACCCAAGAAAGGATAAAAATGCAAAAGTTAACTCCCAAGGCATATGCCATCCAACAAAAGATGAGTCTCTTTCATGTCATCAAAGCGATTAAGTCAGGTAAACTAGAGAGTAAGGTGATCACAGAAGAGGGCAAAGAGGTCACCTATGTACTGCTCGATGAGAAGAGACCCCCACTCGCCCAAGAGCCTGTCCAAAAACAGACAAGCCCTGAGATAGCCACCATGAAGCGAGAGATAGCCACCCTCCAAAAGGAGCTACTCACCCTCAAAAGAGAGATGATAGAGATGAAAAAATCCCTCAAAATCAGTCAAGCTTAAGAGTAAAAAGAGTAAATTACAGAATCAGAAAAACTAAATGATAATTGTTTTCATTTTCTGAATTAAATAAATAGAAGGAACTTTTTCTATGAAACCCATCGTGATCGCCCTTGCGGGACAACCCAATGTAGGTAAATCCTCACTCATCAATGCCCTCTCCAATGCCACACTCAAAGTAGGGAACTTCTCAGGGGTCACTGTCGATAAGACTGAGATCATCTTCAACCTCTGCGATGTCATCTCTTCTACCGACTATGAGATCCATATCATCGACCTCCCAGGTGCCTACTCTTTGACCGAGTACACCATCGAGGAGAAGGTGACCAAGAGCTTTTTACAAAGTGATGAGTATGATATCATCGTCAATGTCGTCGACTCCACCAACCTCCAACGCAACCTCCTCTTCACCACACAGCTCCTAGAGACAGGCAAGAAGGTCGTCGTCGCACTCAATATGGACGATGAAGCACAAAAAGAGGGGATTGAGATCGATGCGGAGCAACTCTCTGCGATCTTGGGAGTCCCTTGTATCAAGACCTCCGCAGCCAATAAAGAGGGGATAGAGCCACTCAAAGAGGCGATTATTGAGGTCTTCAATAGACCCCAGACCTCTGCAAAGGTCATCTACTCAGATCCTATCGAAGAGGAGATTGCCCATATCGTCAACTTTATGGAGCAGAAACACTTCAAATCTCCCCTCCCCTACCGTCACCTCGCCGTCAAGCTCCTCCAAGAGGATGAGACAACCTACAAGCAGATGCACGATAAGCCTATCTGGATAGAGCTACTCCCTATCATACGCCAATCCCTCCAACACATCTACCTCCACACCACGACCAAAGATCTCGATGAGATATTTGCCGATGAGCATTTTGCGTTTGCCAAGGGTGCCAAAATGGAGGTGATGTCACTCAAGTCGATGCGTGCTAAGAACCTCACCCAGAAGATAGACAATCTCCTCATCAATAATGTCTTGGGGATTCCCCTCTTTCTGCTCTTTATGTGGGGGCTATTTCAGCTCACATTTGAGCTGGGCTCCTTACCTATGGATCTTATCGACAGTGCCTTTGGGTGGCTAGGAGATCAGACCAAAGTGCTACTAGGCGATGGGGGGCTTGGCTCCTTGGTCGCAGATGGGATGATTGGTGGGGTGGGAGCAGTGCTGATGTTCCTCCCCAATATCGTCATCCTCTTTCTAGGTATAGCCCTGCTGGAGACCACGGGTTATATGGCACGGGTGGCATTTTTGCTAGATGGATTTTTCCATAAGTTTGGACTCCACGGCAAGAGCTTTATCCCACTGGTGACAGGGTTTGGATGCTCAGTACCTGCCTATATGGCAGCCCGTACCCTCAAAAATGAAAAAGACCGTCTCATCACCCTCTTTATCATCGGCTTTATGAGTTGTGGAGCAAGGCTTCCGATCTATGTCCTCTTTGCGGGGGCATTCTTTAGCCAAGAGGATGCGGGTAATATCCTCTTTATTATCTATATAAGTGGGGCGATGCTTGGGCTTCTAATGGCAAAAGCCCTTAAGCTTTTTGTCTTCAAGGGAGAGGATGAGCCATTTGTGATGGAGATGCCAAAATACCGCCTCCCCTCACTCAAACTCATCTGGCACACCGTCTATGGACAAGCCAAGAGCTATATGAAAAAGGCGGGGACCTTTATCCTTTTTGCCTCTATCCTCATCTGGTTTGCTAGCAACTACCCCAAAGTCGATGCCCCAACCCACCTAGAGAGCAACCAAGTCAAACTCTATGAATTAGAGCATAGCTACCTTGGGATTATGGGACACGCCTCAGAGCCGTTTTTTGCTCCACTAGGGATGGATTGGCGTATGGCAGTCTCCCTAGAGGCGGGACTCGCGGCCAAAGAGGTCGTAGTCTCAACACTCGGTGTTCTCTACGCACTAGGGGATGATGTCGATGAGGGGAGTGAGGGGCTTATCGCACAGATTAGAGCCAATATCCCCTTCGCGTCAGCCATCGCCTTTATCGTCTTTGTGATGATCTATCTCCCGTGCCTTGCTGCTTCCATGGTCTTTGCCAAAGAGGCAGGGGGTTGGAAGTACCTCGTCTACCTCTTTGTTATGACCACTGCGAGTGCGTGGATACTTAGCTTTGTCGCCTATCGGGTGACGCAACTCATCATCTAAAAGGAGCTATAAATGCAACTCAACCAACTCAACAAAGGTGACCACGCCACCATCATCAAGATTAATGCTAACAAGATACTCAAAGACCGCTTCGCCTCCTTTGGCATTATGCGTGGGGAGGAGATCAGTGTCAAAGGATACTCGATAGGAAAACAGACGATGGAGATAGAAGCGGGAGCGACCCTCATCGCTCTGAGAGCTGATGAAGCGATGAAGATAGAGGTGGAGAAGAGAGCCTAACACAGAGGAGTAGACTACCCTTTCTCTTCGACAAACTCCCCTTTGACTAAGCCCGCTTCATGGAGGAACTGAGAGGGTTTATAGTCGATTTTCTTGACCTTGTCATACTTGGCTAGAGAGAGCGAGAGCCGATCTTTGGCTCTCGTGACAGCCACATAGAAGAGGCGACGCTCCTCCTCTACTGAGCTCATCATCTTACGATTGGGGAAGCGTCCATCGACAAGGTCTACCACATAGACCTCAGCAAACTCCAATCCCTTACTCGCATGGACAGTGAGGAGATTGACCCCCTCCCCTTCACTCAGCTCACCACCCCCTAGTACCATCGCATTGACAAAGCGTCTAAGCTCCTTATACTGCTTTGAGAGATCGAGTAGAAGGGTCGCTTTACGGTCGATACGCTCTTTGGCTTCTTTTCTCTTCTCCTCATCAACTTCACCAGACTTCAGTCGTCCTCTCTGAGAGGCAAGCATCTCAACAATCCCACGATAGAGTGTCGAGGTGATCGTCTTGCGAAGGAGACTTGCGGGGTTCTCTACCCCTTGGAGTTCTCGTAGCAACTGATAGAAGTCTTGAAAGAACTTCACCCCATCTTGGATCAATTTTGGGTGTTTGAGTAGTGGGTGACTATAGACCTCATGGGGAAGCTCAAGGTGTCTAAATCGTGCCGCCGAACCGATCTCATGATCATCATCAAAGAGTCCAAGTTGGATATTTTTATTGGGGTTGAGCTTGGGGAGGTCAAGTACCTGAGGGGAGAGAACCCCCTGCTTGAAGCTCCCATTACCAAAGTGTAAAAAGCACTGAAAAAACTCCTTGGAGAGAGCCGATCCAACTCCTGAAGCGTACTCAAAGATATGGATAAATGCCATCATATCTTTGGGGTTGACTAACAGTGCCAAGATATCGAGAAGAAACTTAATCTCCTTGGCATCAAAAAAGCTCGTCCCCCCTTTACGCTTACAGGGGATACCCACCTCTCGAAGACTCGCCTCGATCCCATCTGCTGAGGCGTTGTTACGAAAAATCACCGCAATAGCATCATTGGGGGTATGGGTCTGCTTGATACTCTGAGCGATCGCCTGATACTGCTCAAAGAGATCGGCATAGATAAGGAGTCGTGGGGGGTAGCTCTTGCCTACGCGTCCCACCTCTAGCTTCTTGGGGTAGATGCGTTCATTGCGTTGAATAACACGATTGGCAAGTGAGAGGATCGAAGCAGTGGAGCGGTAGTTGGTCTTCAGCGTAAAGACCCTCGCATCAGGGTAACGCTTCGCATAGGTAGCGATATTTTCGATATTGGCACCATTAAACGCATAGATACTCTGATCATAATCGCCAACACAGAAGAGTGAACGGGGCTTAAGGGTGTCTATCAAAGCTCCTTGGAGAGTGTTGGTATCTTGATACTCATCGACGAGTACCTCCTCAAAGAGAATCTGATGCTCCTCTAGGTGGCGTTTCATCCGTAACAGCAGGTCATTGAATGAGGCAAATCCATACTCTTGCTTCTCCCGCTCAAACTCCTCCGTGATATCCATATAAGTATCCATCACCACCTCATGCTCTGGATACTTCTCCAAAAACCAGCTATCAAAACACTCTAGTGAGGCATTTTGGTAGAGGCTATACATCTCATAGAGATAGGTAGCCGAAAAGGGAGCGATGGGGAGATTCATCCGCTCAAAGTTGCGTTTCTCATAGATACTACGAAAAAGTGTTTTGAGTTCGGCGGGCTGCTTGAGTGCGAGTGTAGGGTGAAGCTCCTTGAGCCAACGGTAACTCACCGCATGAAAAGTTCCTGACTCTATCTGTGAGACAATCTTCTTAGGAAAGTAGCGTTCAAGTCGTGCGATCATCTCGCCTGCGGCTTTATTGGTAAAGGTAAGGAGAAGAATCTTCGAGGGGTCAACCCCTTGATGGATAAGGTGTCCAATACGCCCTACGATGGTAGAGGTCTTACCCGTACCCGCAGAGGCGATAATGAGGTTGTGTCCTAGCGTAGCAGTCGCAGCACTAAGCTGTTCTGCGTTGAGGGAAGTGAGGGGCAACTACTCTTGACCCAAGATATAGTAGGTGTTTTTTTGATCTACTTTTTTCAGCGTGACTTTATACTTCTCAGCCCAGTGTGTCACGAGTGCTTCAAACGCTTCGAGATTGTGTGCTTGCGTATCTGCGTCACACTTGATTTTGAGATAGTTTTCAGAGTTTGACATCCCGATAAAGCCCTTCTCAACAGCAAGAGCATCTTGTAGTGAGAGTAGGTGTTGAGAAAATTTATCAAACCCTTTGGTGTTAGCGATAATTGCATTGATTTGAGCTAGTTCAGCCTCGCTCTTGGGGTAGCCAAGTTGTGCCAAAATAGCTTCAGGCGTTAGGTCTAGGTGCATGAGTATTCTCCAGTCATAAAATTAAAAAAATGATTGTAGCAGATTTTTAATTAGACTACTCTACCCTCGCAATCAAATCTTTGTAGTGTTCCACATTTTGAAATGCCTTCTCATAACGCCATCGTAAGACAAACTCAATAATCTCATTTTTGAGTCGTTCATCCAAAGACTCTGCCTTACCAAAGTAGCCAAGAGAGATATTTTTGGCTTTCTTCTTACCGTTTTTATCAGGTTCGTAGGTGATTGCAATAATCTGGATATACTTCCCCTCACGCACCTGACCAAAGTCCTCCTCTTTGAGTCCAATACCTGAGAGGTTCATCGCCTTATAGATAAAGATCCGATCAAAATCGGGTGACTTCTCAAAAATCTTCAACTTCTCATAGAGATAGGCGACACGCTCTGTATTGGCACGACGCAGAGGGTTCTCCTCAGACTTCTCCTGTAGGGGCTGACTCTCCCCCATATAGACTACCTCATCCACAGAGGGAATGACCCTATTCTCTATCCCTATCTTCTCTTCCAGACGATTATTGAGTGCTTTGAGTTTATCTAAACTGCTAGACATGGTTTCCCTCTTTTCTCTACCTATACACTTATACTTATGGGTTGGCGTAGTATTATATTAGAAAATATGATACACTAGATTTAATAACAGAATCTTTAAAATCATACTTAATAATATGAATTTTAACAATCTCCTCTAAAATACACGCTTTACTAACAAACCTTTTGCTAGAATATACAAATTTTTTCAAGGAAGAGCAGATGGATTATCTCCAGATAGAAGGCGGAAAACAACTCAGCGGTAGTGTGACAATTAGTGGGGCGAAGAATGCCGCACTCCCTATCATCGCAGCAACGCTCCTAAGCGATAAACCCATTACATTGACCAATCTTCCTAATGTGGTGGATATCCGTACACTCCTCAAGCTTCTCACGATGCTAGGGGGGAGTGTGGAGCATAACCAAACCACGGCTCAGATAGACAACAGTACCATCACCTCCACCAAAGCGGTCTACGAGATCGTCTCTCAGATGCGTGCCTCTATCTTAGTACTCGGGCCGCTACTTGCACGGTTTGGTGAGTGTGAGGTGAGTCTACCTGGTGGGTGTGCCATCGGTCAACGCCCTATCGATCTACACCTCAAAGCCCTAGAGTCTATGGGAGCGGTGATCGAGATCAAAGGAGGGTATGTCCATGCGATGGCTCCAAAGGGACTCAAAGGGGCGAAGATCATCTTCGATAAGATTACGGTAGGGGGTACGGAGAATATCCTTATGGCAGCAGCCCTCGCCCATGGTACGACCACTATCATCAACGCAGCTAAAGAGCCTGAGATTGTACAGTTGTGTGAGATGCTACAGAGTGCAGGTGTCACTATCAGTGGCGTGGGGACGAGTGAACTCACGATTGAGGGAACAGATCAAACTCCTCTCTCCTTTGAGGATATAGCGATTATCCCTGATCGTATCGAAGCGGGTACCTACCTCTGTGCTGCGGCGATTACCCACTCCTCTATCGATCTTGAGCGGGTCAACCCTGCCCATATTCGAGCAACGATTGATAAGTTGGAGTTTATGGGGTGTACCTTTGAGATAGAGGCAGAGCGTATGACGATTCATGCTCCCAAACGCCTCAAACCTGTCAACCTCACCACCACAGAGTACCCAGGCTTTCCTACCGATATGCAAGCCCAACTGATGGCTGTCTCGGTGATGACACATGGGGAGAGTATGATTGAGGAGCGACTCTTTGAGAACCGATTTATGCATGTGAGTGAACTCAACCGCCTAGGAGCAGATATCTGGCTCAAAGGTAATATCGCAGCGGTCAAAGGGGTCGAAGCACTCTATGGTGCTGATGTGATGGCGACTGACCTTAGAGCAAGCTCCGCACTGGTCTTGGCAGCACTGGTTGCCAAGGGTACAACCAATGTCCACCGTATCTACCATCTCGATAGAGGATATGATAACCTAGAGGGCAAACTTCTCGCCCTTGGAGCCTCTATCCAACGCAAACAAGAGGCACACTAAGCCTCCTGCCTCCTCCTTACTTCTCTATCACCTCAACAGCAGACATCACCTCTATACGCTCACCTGATGGGGTGGTGGTTGTAGGTGCGAGCTTAAGCTTGGCACTCCCCTCTCCTACCTGTACAGGGACAGAGAAGGCACGCACACCACGCCCCTCTATCTCAACTAAAAGCTTCACATAGTAGCGTCCCTCCTGTGTGGAGAGGAGCTGTAGGTGGAGAGGAAACTCCTTGGCACTCCCTAGTGTAAAACGATTACTCAACGCATCACCACCTGTCTGACGCAACCCCTCATCAAGACGCATCGCTACACGCATACTTCCCTCTTTTGCACGGGTCGTAAGCGTGATATCAACCATCGCAATCTCATCAGCTCCCACCTTACTACTCTTATAGGTGAGATCCACAGGAGCACCAGGCTTCTGATACGATCCAAGCGTTGTCCCCTCTAGTAGACTGACGGGCTTCTCTACTTTTGTACTCATCGCCATAAGGGAACTCCCCATAAGCAGTGATGCGATTATTAATTTTTTCATTCTTTTCTCCTTTTTTTTATGGCTTGACCGTTACATCAAAGCAGGCACTCGTGAGGTTGTTATAGTCTAAGATATCAAGAAGATACTCCCCTGCATCCAGTGTGATACGCTTACTCTCTAGCCCTGTAGAGCTTGCCGTATCTGAACCATTGATACGCTCTAGTGGTTGTTTACTATAGAGGTAGAAGTCAGGATCTGCATCACTTCCATTACTCTGTGCTATCTTAATCGTATAGCTATCTGCACTAGAGACGGTAAACTTCACATAACGACGATTACTCAGCTTATTGTAGTTTCCATCATCACTAGAGAGACAGACATTGACCGCACTCCCTCCAACAGTTACATTACTGTAGGGGGTACCACTGCGTCCATTACCATAGATATCAGTAATAGTGTCGATATTTTCATGGGCAACAATCTCATCAATCTTATCAGCATCTGCACTGTTTGCACGCTTAAGCTCCGTAATAAAACTAAAGAGACTTGTAAAGGCAGGGGTCTGCTTCTGCGCCCCGATAAAGAGGCGATGAAGTGGAGCAAACCCCATACTAAGGGTATCGCTACTCTCATCATCACTATCATAGAGATCATAGAGGATGCGTTGGATAGAGGCTTCACTAAACCACCCTGGGTTATTTTTGGATTCAGATTCGATATTCATACTCCAACCACCCGCTTGCCCACTCCCTGCGGTATCGTAGTAGAGAGGGTCTTGGAGTGCCATAGCAGAGACAGCATTACCAAAACCTTCACCAAAGGCAACACGGATATCAAGGGTGTCACCTCCACCATGAGATCCTCCGATACTATCAGAACGAGAGAACTTATCCTCGTAGTAGTGTCCCCACTCATGTGCGATGACATGGTTATCATACTCATCGGTATCGGAGTCCTTATCTCCCAAGATAAAGAGATTGCTATTGGAGTAGTAGGAGGTACCAATCTCCCCCTGATTGACATTACCACTTGTGGCTTTATTATAGGTCGACCAGTTGACAACCAGTGGAGGAAATACCACTGTACTCTCCGCACCAAGTACCATATTCATAGAGTGGTAGATATCATCCAAGATAGCAAAAGGAGCTGCTACGCGTGTCGAGGTGTAGTCACTACCTGACCACCCAGATGGAGCAAGAAGAGTTCGACGGCTATCACTACTTCCACTATTACTCAATGCCCCCTCCATAACATAGACCGCACCACTATTGGTATTGTCTACGACTTTAACATCCCAGCTTGGGCTACCATGCTGTAGCATCTTAGCCGAGATACGAAGCTTTACATCGGTCTGAGCAGGCACAGCGGTAAGCTGATAGGCACCACTACTATCCGTAGTCGTACTATCGACCACATTTCCAGTGCTATCGACTGCCTCTACGAGAACCCACTTTGCACCCTCTTGAGTGATACTGGTGTAGTCTAGCCCCTCTCCTGTACTCTTAACGGGAACCTTCTCATAGAGGATACTTCCTGCTATGGTTACCTTGGCTACCTGCTCTATAATTTGGAGTGATATCGTTTTGATTGAGGAGTTGACCGTACCATCATTGACACGAAAACTAAAGCTATCACTTCCTAGATAATCACTCGTAGGTGTATAGACGAGATTAGGAGCTGTCCCACTAATCTGACCATGTGTAGGCTGTGTTGTCACAGTATAGCTCAAGGTATCCCCATCGACATCACTTCCAGAGAGGGTGATGGAGAGATTGCTATTTTTCTCTACTGTAAGTGATTGTGCATTGGCGATAGGTGCGTGATTGCTAGAGGGGGTCTCATCATCACTCCCAGAAGTACTATCGACACACCCACTCAGTGTCAATGCTCCCAAGAGTAAAATAGCCGTTACTTGTGATAATTTCATATCTGTCCCTTTAAATTATAGATTGCACAACCCCAAAGAAATTGTACATAATTGAGGTAGATTATAGCTAAAAAGTGGCAAAAACTAAAGCACTCTCCTACTTCCTATCTAATTTTGAGTATAATCAAAACCCTAAATACTACTAAGGAGAAACCATGTCTTTTTATCGTGCCTCTAGCCATCTGCTAGCGACACTCCTGCTACTCACTAGCACCACACACGCCCTAGAGATCAACTTTGGAAAAGGGGATTTTCAGTGGGAAGTGGGCATCACAGGAGTCTATCGAACCGATGTCACACTCGATATCGATCTACTCAAGATCAATGAACAACACTTCACCCTCAATCACTCCCCCTACTACCTCTTTGGTAATCTCGATATCTATAGCTCCAAAAAAGTCGATCAGCTGACTGATATCGTCGATAGTATTATGCTTCAGTCACTCCCGATCACCCCCCTCCCTAGCCTCTTTGGCATTGAGACAGACTCCCTCAATGCGATCCTAGGTAATCTCGTTCCCGTACCCAGTAGCTATAAGATTAGTGGAGTGGATTTTGATATTGGGGTAGGATATGACCTCCTCACCAGCCCCAAAGGGTATCTAGGAGCAGGGCTAATGACGGGGATCTCTATGCCCTTTATGCGGATGGAGAATCCCCTTGAGGCGATGGAGTTTATCGATGACCTACTCACCAAAACCCACACTGATATCAAGACCTACAAAGCAGGGGTGACACTCCAAGCTGGCTACCAAGCCACCCCCGAACTCACACTCTACACCACCCTCCTCTACGCCTACCAGACAGGAAGTATCAAAAACTCGATCATCAAGAGTAGTATGGATGTCGATGGGAGCTACCGAGCGATAGATATCGGAATGACATTTGCCCCCAAGCATACCTATATCCCCAAAAAGCTCTACTTCAATGCAGGCTACAGTAAAAAGCAATGGACAATGGATAGTGTAGAGGTGGAGATAATAGGAGTCAATCTACCAGGCATCTCCTCATTTTTAAGTAATGCCTTTGAGTCAGACTACCTCTATCTGGGTGTGGGGTATCACTTTTAGGATTAGTTGACGATGGTGACCTTCGTCCCTTTTTTTACCTTGGCAAAAACCGTCTGAGCTACTTTATAGGGAAGACGGATACAACCATTGGTACCAGGGTATCGCTTGACATACTTACTTGCATGAAGCCCGATCCCTGAGCTAGTCAGACGCATCCAGTTTTTAAGTGATGCTCCGACATACTTCGCAGGAGGTCCTTTGTACTTGCGTCTATCCCCTTTGTAGACAAGTTTACCATTGCGGTAGTACTTTCCAAAGATTGTTGAGCGTTTATCGGCAATCTTCTCTTGGATACGGAAACTCCCCTTAGGGGTACGCTTATCGCGGATCGTACGGGTATTGGGTTCGAGCTTTCGTTTGGCTCCTGTCGTACAGGGAGAGCAGAGTGCCACCTTACCATTGACATAGAGTCTGAGGCGTTGCTCTGAGATATCGACCTTGAGAGAGGTATTGTGTCCATTGGCTTGACGCAACAGTGCCACATCCTTAAAGACCTTATAGCTTCGTCGCATATTGGTATGTTTCTTAAAGACCGCATAACAGCTACTCTTGGTACGAGGAGATTTCTTCTGTGTGATCTTAGGGAGCTTTAGATTGCCATAGCACTCTGTAAGCTTGCGTTTGGTTCGTCCTCCAACATAGCCCGCTACGGGAGTCACCCCATAGTGTGCTTGGAACTGCTCTACCGCCTCTTGAGTCCTCTTCCCCCACTTGCCATCTACCACAAGAGAGAGTCCAAGATCACTATCTGAGTTGAGTGCGAGTTGCAGATTACGCACCTCTTGTGTATAGTTAGGACACGATTGATCCTCCGCCTCACTACACATATCATCATAGTTACGAAACGAAGTAGAGGAGAAAGAGAGTGAGAAGAGTATCAGGGGAAGTAGTAGTAGTTTAGCTAGTTGCATTAAGACTCCAAAAGTAAGATAGGGGTATTCTACCCTATCAAGATAAATCAAAAATAAATACCTACTTAAACTTTGCTTAATTTTGAAGATTACAGGACAAAAATATCCCTAAATAGCCATTATTTCACTTCAAATACAATATCCCCCCTACCCACACATCACCTTGGCACTCGGGACAACACTTTGAGAGCGTTCGATCTGTATCCCTCCAGAAATGGCGTGTTAATGCTAAGCCAAAACCAGACATAGACTCTCCCTCAAAATCACCCTAACCAAACTTTGGCTATAATCACACTTATTTTCCACAAAGGTTACACCCTATGCAACTCTATGACAGTGTACAGAAAACTAAACGACCGTTTGAGCCAATCCAGCCCAAGCACGCCTCTATCTATGTCTGTGGTCCTACAGTCTATGATGATGCACACCTAGGACACGCACGCAGTGCCTTGGCATTTGATCTACTCTCTCGTACACTTCACGCCGTGGGCTACCATGTCACAATGGGTAAGAACTTCACCGATATTGATGACAAGATCATCAAAAAGGTCGAAGAGAGTGGTAAGCCTATGGATGAGATCACCGACTACTATATTGACCGCTACCTCCAAGAGATGGATGCCCTTGGGGTACGCAGAGCCGATATCGAGCCAAAAGCCACCGAGTCCCTCGATGCCATCGAGTCGATGATACAACGCCTTCTTGATCAAAATATCGCCTACACAACCCCTAGTGGGGATGTCTACTTTGACACCTCCAGAGATAGCCACTATGGGGAGCTATCGGGTCGCGTCGCCGAGGAGGAGGGGTCTCAAAGCCGTGTCGCACACACCCAATACAAACGCAACCCCAAGGATTTTGCCCTCTGGAAAGCCTGTAAAGGAGAGGAGGATATCTGCTTTGATATGCCATTTTCTCGGGGTCGACCAGGGTGGCATATCGAGTGTTCGGCGATGATTGAGAAGCACTTCCAAGGTGATGGGGAGTATAGTATCGATATCCACGGAGGGGGAGCTGATCTCCTCTTCCCTCACCATGAAAATGAAGCCGCACAGAGTCGCTGTAGTACAGGGCATGAGCTTGCCAAGTACTGGATGCACAACGGCTTTGTACAGATCGATGGGGAGAAGATGAGTAAATCCCTTGGCAATAGCTTCTTCCTCAAAGATGCCCTTGCCCTCTATGATGGTGAGGTACTTCGCTACTACCTCAACTCAGTCCACTACCGCAATGACTTTAACTTCTCAGAGGAGGAGCTAGCGATCGCCAAGCGACGACTCGACAAGCTCTACCGCCTCAAAAAACGCGTCACCCCCACCAAGCCCTCTAGTGTCAACCAAGGGTTCAAACACGCCCTACTCGAAGCGATGAAGGATGACCTCAATATCTCTGTGGCACTCTCTATTATTGATGAGATGATCGCTACTACCAATGAGCTACTCGATAGCAACCCCAAAGATAAAGCCCTCAAAAAAGAGACCCTTGCCAATATCGCATGGATCGATACCCTCCTTGGATTTGGAGGTAAAGAGCCCTTTAGCTACTTCCAGATAGGCGTTGATGAGGCACTCAAAGCCAAGATAGAAGTCCTCATTGAGCGTCGGACTCAGGCAAAAAAGGCTAAAGATTTTGCCACCTCAGATGCGATCCGAGAGGAGCTTGTCTCACTAGGGATTGCCATTATGGATACGGCTGAGGGGACGCTGTGGGAGCGAGCATAGACCAAGTCTTTTATAACCCTAAAAGTGCTATACTCCACCCAATTTTTCAGAAGGAATTGAATGCTCACTAGATTGATAGTTTTACTCTTTTTTACGGTTTCACTCTCCGCTATGGAGGCGGAGAAGTTCCCCTTTGTCGGGATTGGAGTATCGAACCAAAGTATCGATATCTTTGATCAAAGAGACCATGAGACGACCTTCTCCTTACGCTATGGACAGCAGACAGTCGATTGGCGGACGACACTCTTCTACGAATTTCACAAGAGTGAGTATCAGAGTCTCTCCATAGAGATCGACAAGATCCTACGCGACAGACTCTTTGGTACTCCCAAAATCAGACCCTACCTAGGACTTACCCTAGGGACACTCAAGTACAAAGAGGATCTCCTCCCCGATACGAGTGGCTACTACTATGGGGGGAGTGCGGGACTTATCCTCTATGTCACCGATACCATTGATGCTGATATCAGCTACCACCACCATATCATACAAGAGATAGAGTCCCTTGATACCATCAAGGGCTTTAGCCTCTCGTTTCACTATTTTTTCTAATCTATGGAGCCTACTATGTCACTACTCTCATACCAAACCCTCAAACCCCTACTCTTCAAACTCGATCCTGAGACTGCCCATAGCCTTGCGGGGCTTGGACTCAAATTTGCGACCAAGTGTCCCCCCCTCTCACGCTTTTTAACCAAGCGGTACTTTGTCTCTGACCCGTGCCTCACCCAACAACTCTTTGGGCGTACCTTCCAAAACCCCGTAGGATTAGGGGCAGGATTTGACAAAAATGGTGAGTATATCACCGCGATGCCGACCCTAGGCTTTGGGTTTACAGAGATCGGGACGATCACCCCCAAGCCCCAAGATGGCAACCCCAAACCTCGTCTCTTCCGCCTTATCGAAGACCGCTCAATCCAAAATGCGATGGGCTTCAACAACAAAGGGAGTGAGGCGATGCTCACCGCACTCCAGAAGATAGCGTTTTTTGACTACCCTATCGGTATCAATATCGGCAAAAACAAACTCACCTCAGAGGCTGACGCACTCGAAGACTACCGTATCCTCTTTGAGAAGTTTAAGGGGTATGGGGACTATGTCGTGATCAATATCTCCTCCCCCAACACCCCAGGGCTAAGAGATCTCCAAAATGAGCAGTTTATCAATGATATCTTTGCGATGGCAAAAGCGATCACCACTCAGCCTATCCTACTCAAGATAGCACCCGATATGCTCCCCCAAGATGCGATTACTCTGTGCAAGACTGCGGTAGAGGCGGGAGCCGATGGGATTATCGCGACCAATACCACCATCGACTATAGCCTCACCGATAGCCCACGCAAGCAGGACTTTGGGGGGATCTCTGGAGCGTTACTCACACAGAAGAGCTATGAGCTTTTTAGAGCAATCGCCAAAGAGCTCTATGGCAAGACCCTCCTCATCTCGGTGGGAGGGATCGACTCTGCCCAAGAGGCGTACCGACGCATCAAAGCAGGAGCCTCTCTCGTCCAGGTCTATAGTATGCTCGTCTATGAAGGGCCTCGACTCATCAAAGAGATCAATGAGGGACTCATTCAACTACTCAAAGCAGATGGCTATACCCATATCTCAGAAGCCATCGGAAGTGACTGGAAGTAGTCCAGTATGTCACTATCAATCATCAAAAAAGTAGCACTTACACTACTAACCACAGGAGTCTTAATGGGCAACTCACTACCCAAGCACTTTAGCCAAACACTCGATAATGGGATGCAAGTCGTTGTCATCCCTATGGCAAACCACTCAGGTGTTATCACCACGGATATCTACTACAAAGTCGGCTCTCGCAATGAGGTGATGGGCAAGAGTGGTATGGCACATATGCTCGAACACCTCAGCTTCAAATCCACCCATAAACTCAAAGAAGGGGAGTTTGATGAGATCGTCAAGAGCCGTGGAGGGGTCAACAACGCAGCTACAGGCTTCGATAAGACCCACTACTACATCAAGACCGCAAGCCAAAACCTCCCCATGACCCTCGAACTCTTCAGTGAGCTGATGGTCAATCTCAATCTCACCGATGAGGAGTTTCAAAAGGAGCGTGATGTCGTAGCTGAAGAGCGTCGTCTGCGTACCGACAACTCCCCCATGGGCTACCTCTACTTTAGGCTTTTTAACACCCACTTCACCTACCACCCCTACCACTGGCTCCCTATTGGGTTTATGCACGATATCCTCTCATGGAAGATAGAGGATATCCGTAGCTTCTACCACCGCTACTACCAACCCAACAACGCCATCCTCGTTGTCGCAGGAGATATCGACCCTGATACGGTCTTTGCAGAAGCAAAGAAGCAGTTTGGAACGATTAGCAACCCTAACAGTATCCCCAAAGTCACTGCCGTAGAACCCAAAACCGACGGAGCCAAACGGGCGATACTCCACAAGAAGAGCAACCAAGTCAACACCCTCGCTATCACCTACAGTATCCCCAACTATGCCCATGAAGATCAAGTGGCACTCTCTGCGATTAGCCATATCCTCAGTGCGGGGAAAAGCTCCCGTTTTGAGCGTGTCTTAGTCCATGAAAAACACCTCGTCAATCAGATCTATGGCTACAATATGGAGCTTAAAGACCCTGGAGTCTTCCTCATCATGGCACTCTGTGCAGAGGGAGTCACCCCCCAACAGGTCGAAGAGGCGATACTCATAGAGCTAGAGCGACTCAAAGCGGGTGATGTGACCCAAGCGGAGCTTGACAAAGTCAAACTCAACACCAAAGCGGAGTTTATCTACTCACTAGAGAGCTCTAGCTCAGTAGCGGGACTCTATGGAGACTACCTTGTCAAGGGGAGTCTTGATCCTTTACTTGAATATGAAGAGAAATTGGATAAAATAACGCTCAAAGAGATTAGTGAAGTGGCAAAACGCTATTTTGACCACGACTACTCCACAACCGTGATACTTAAAAAACAGGAAAAAAACCATGAGTAACTACATTACAGGTGCAACGACGGCACTGATTACGCCATTTAAAAATGGTACCCTCGATGAGGCGACCTTCGCGACCCTCATTCAAAGACAGATCAACAACGGTATCGATGCCGTCTGCCCTGTCGGCACAACTGGAGAGAGTGCAACACTCAGCCATGACGAACACAAACGCTGTATCGAGATCGCGGTAGAGGTCTGTAGAGATACTAGCACCAAAGTCCTTGCAGGAGCAGGAAGCAACGCAACCCATGAGGCAATCGATATCGCCAAACATGCTGAAGCGTGTGGAGTCGATGCCCTCTTCTCTGTGAGTCCCTACTACAACAAACCAAGCCAAGAGGGACTCTACCAACACTACAAAGCGATCGCTAGTGCCGTCAAAGTCCCCTTTATGCTCTACAATGTCCCAGGGCGTACAGGGGTCGATATCCTCCCTGACACCGTTAAGCGACTCTTTGATGATGTAGAGAATATTATGGGGATCAAAGAGGCGACAGGGTCGATTGAACGCACCGTAGAGCTTCTTGCCAAAGTCCCTGATCTCTACCTCTTTAGTGGGGATGATGCGATCGATTTTCCAATCCTTGCGAGTGGAGGCAAAGGGGTCACTTCTGTCACCTCCAACCTCCTCCCAGACAAGAAGAGTGCCTTGGTACACAAAGCCCTTGAGGGAGATCTCAAAGGCTCTAAGATGATCAATGATGAACTCTTTGCGATCAATAAGGTACTCTTCTGTGAGAGCAACCCTATCCCTATCAAGGCAGCGATGTATATCGCAGGGCTGATTGATACCCTAGAGTATCGTCTACCGCTTGTTGCACCCAGCACCCAAAACATGAAGAGGATCGAGTCTATCATGAAACAATACACTATAGTAGGAGCGTAAGATGTCAAGTATGAAAGGTAAAACCGTAGTCATCACGGGAGCCACCAAAGGGATAGGAAAAGCGTGTGCGGAGAAGTTTGCACAAGAGGGTGTCAATGTCGCCTTCACCTACAACTCCAACAAAGAGATTGCCGATAGTATCGCTTCAGAGTTAGAGAGCAAGTATGGTATCAAAGCCAAAGCCTATCCACTCAATATCCTAGAGCTTGATGAGTTTAAGCCACTCTTCTTAGCCATTGATGAGGATTTTGATCGTATCGACTTCTTTGTGAGCAATGCAATGATCTATGGTCGTCCTGTGGTTGGAGGCTATGGTAAGTTTATGCGTCTCAAACCCAAAAAGGGTCTCACCAATATCTACACCGCTACGGTCGGGGCATTTGTATGTGGTTCACAAGAGGCAGCCAAACGCATGGAGAAGGTCGGAGGGGGAGCGATCGTCACCCTCAGCTCCACGGGTAACCTCATCTATATCGACAACTACGCAGGGCATGGTACCAACAAAGCAGCCGTAGAGGCGATGAGTCGTTATGCGGCGGTAGAGCTTGGTGAGATGGGTATCCGTGTCAATGCTGTCTCAGGAGGTCCTATCGATACCGATGCCCTCAAAGCCTTCACCAACTACGAAGAGGTCAAAGCAGAGACGATCAAACGCTCCGCGGTCAACCGTATGGGTAGCCCAGAGGATTTAGCAGGCTCTGTCTACTTCCTCTGTACCGATGAAGCAAGCTGGATCACAGGTCAAACCCTCGTCGTCGATGGTGGGACGACTTTCCGTTAATCAAATCATAGCCATGGAGTCCAAAATGTCACAAGCACAGATTGTCAATATCCCCAATATCTTGGCGTTTATTCGCCTACTGCTTGCTCCTGTGATGTTCCTCTTTCTTGTCAACCAAGAGAGTAGCCTCTTTGAGGGAATAGACCCCTCATGGCTCAACTACTTTGCGGCATTTATCTTCGTTTTGGCTTCAGCAACGGACTTCTTCGATGGCTATATTGCCCGTACTTTTGACCAGATCACTATCCTAGGCTCTATCCTCGACCCCTTAGCGGACAAGATGCTCACCCTCGCGGGCTTTTTGGGATTGATGGTCTTAGGCAGTGCCTCGCCGTGGGCGATCTTCCTCATCCTCACTCGTGAACTCTTCATTACGGGACTGCGTGTCTCCGCAGTGAGTCAAGGTCTCGATATCTCTGCCTCATGGATGGGTAAGATCAAGACTGTCACACAGATGATTGCCATTGGGTTTTTACTCATGGGCTGGGAGGGTGGTAGCCTACTCTTGTGGATTGCCGTAGCATTAACACTCTACTCTGGCTATGAGTATGTACGAGATTTTTTCCGACACACACTCCCCTCCTCTTAGGCAATTGCCTAAAAATCAACCATACACGCTAGCTATCTTCAACCTAAACTATGGTATATTCAACTATGGTATATTCCCCTATACAGTTTACTATAAGGAATATAGATGAAATTTACAAAACTTAGCCTCGTGGCTATCTTGGCAGTTAGTTCAACATTTGCTGCTGGAGAGATCGATTGCAATAGCAGTACAACTATCAGCGGTAAAGCGGTAGGTTACTACTACACAGATGATACCGTTGATCTCTTTGATGAGAAGAGTTCAGAGCTTGGTACTGCAGTCACACTCGATGTCTCTCACAAACTACTCGATGGTATCACAGCCAACTTCTCAGCAGTAGGATATGCCAATCTTCTTGATGATGGTGGATATATGGAGAGTAGTGAGACAGGTGCGTTCTTCAATGTAGCCAATATCACAGCCACTTTTGGGGATACCACACTAATCGCAGGTCGCCAACTCATCGACTCTCCAATGTTTGGTTCACTTGATTGGCTTCTTGCTCAAAGCTCATTTGAAGCCTACACCGTGCTCAATAAATCAGTTGCTGACCTGACTTTGGTAGGGACTTATGTAAGACAACACAGAGCGTTTAATGCGGGTGATACTTGGACAGATCTTACAGATATCAATGATGGTAACAACTACGCAGTGGGTGCTGTCTATGGTGCAGGTGACATCACAGCCAACCTCTAGTACTACAATATCGATGCTGCGACCTATACACAAGTCTATGCCGATGCTGGATATGACTTTGGTGTAGCCAAACTAGAAACACAGGTCGCAGCGACAGACTATGATGCAGGAGATGACTCTACCGCATATGCTGTTAAAGCCTCTACAGAACTCTCAGGATTTAATCTCTCAGCAGCGGTGAGTATGGTGACAGATAGAGCAGCTGGTTATGTCGATAGAGATGGTTTCTATACCAGTTCATGGAATAGATTTGCCTCTGACGCGGCAGCTACCAATGATGATACACTCTCATGGAAAGTCGGTGCCTCTACAGAGCTTTCTGGTATCAGTACTGAAGCATCATTTGCAGGCTATGGGGATGAAGGATCAGAACTTGACCTTATCGTAGGATACAACCCTACCTCAAGTGTGAGCCTCAGTTCTGTCTATAGTATGACAGACTATGATACGGCGATATCTGCTACAGATGAAGTCAATGCCTTTGAACTTTTTGCTACTTACAGCTTCTAAGATAGACTTTCGTTAAACTCCCTACTGCCCCCTTCGTGGGGGTACCCTCTCCCTATAATACCCCAAGAAAACCCAACAATTTTTAAAAAAGTCTAATTCTCCAAATTCCAAATTTAGATAAAATTAGACAATAAAAAGAAGGGTAAAGTATGAGTAGAAACAAGACTACATACAGTAAAAGAGTACAATGATAATTATGAAAATTCTAATGAAATTACGGTGTAAGATGATTGATTTGGAAGGGAATTAGATTTTTTTAAATTGTCTTGACTTTTGGGGTAGGATACCGTCCCGATAATCCAATGCTACTCCCCTATCTTAGAAGCCCCTGCAAATACAATATTACCCCCCTCGACAACCCCTACCTCCCCTTGACACGCCAGTGAGGGGAGTGAGAGGTAGCGTCCTAGCACAACACCTTGATGAAAATGCCCCTCGATGACGCGTATATCAGAGGGGTAGTAGGAGAGGATCTTCTCTACTCGTTTCTCAAACCCCTCAAACTCCCGACAGATCGCTTTGTTCTGGAGTTTGGTACATTGCCACGCAATGAGCCACTGACCAAAGGGGTGAAGTAGACGCAGTATCCACGGGCTACGCACCAGTGCGGTATAGACCTCGTAGAGTATCCCCATCCCATAGCGATCTCCATGCGAAAGTGCGACATGCTCCCCTCCTAGTGATGCCATCAAAGGCTGTTTGGCTCTTGGGTAGAGATGGATAGTCTCAAATATCGGTGCGAGAGCGAAGTCGTGATTGCCCTCAAGGTAGTGTATCTCGATGCGTCTGGAGAGTCGTTGGAGGAGGCTGATAGCTCTTGGGTAGATCTGAAGTAGGGTCTCATTGTACCCAAAGAGTAGATCGAAGTTGTCACCCATCAAGAAGAGTTGAGGGGTGGAGAGGCTCCCCTCCTCTAGCCTCTCTAGGAGCGTAAGGAAAGCATCTCCATGGTGAGGATAGTGTGAATCCGCGACAAATATCGCCCCCTCTTCTATCGTGAGCATCGTATCACTAGGGCATACAGGGGATACGCGGTAGCCCTAGCCCCTCCTCATAGCCACACATCAAGTTGGCAGCGGCGAGGGCTTGGGAGCTAGCTCCTCGTAGGAGGTTGTCGATAGCAGAGGAGACAAACAGCCCCCGTTCGTTACGAGCAGCAAAGATATCACAAAAGTGCGTCCCCGCCGTCTGCTTGATCCCCACAGGTCTCTCACGGACACGCACAAAGGGGTCATTGGCGTAGTGTGCTTTGAGTATCGCTAGGGGGTCGATGTCCTCTTTGAGGGTGGCATAGACAGAGACCAGCTCCCCACGCGTCGCAGGGATGAGATGGGGGACGAAGTTAACACTCATCGTGACCCCATGGATCTTCTCTATCTTCTCTACGATCTCTGGAGCGTGACGGTGTTTGAGAGGATTGTAGGCGAAGATATTATCATTGACCGTGACAAAGTGTGTCGTCTCCGAGAGCTTCTTCCCTGCACCACTCACCCCAGACTTGGCATCCACAAAGAGGGGTGCGGTAGTATCGATATAGGAGATAAAGGGCAAGATACCCAATAGGGTCGCTGTGGGATAGCACCCGGGACTTGCGACAAGCTGTGTGGTTTTGAGTGCCTCTTTGTAGTACTCAGGGAGTCCATAGACCGCTTGGGATAGGTGGGCGATATCCTCATGGGGACAGTAGTGCTTTTCATAAGTCTCAAGCTCCAAGCGATAATCCGCAGAGAGGTCGACTACTTTGAGACCCGCTTCGAGTAGCCCCTTGGCAAACCCCATCGCTGTCTTGTGCGGTAGTGCCAAAAAGACCAACTCACACGCCTCAACTACAGAGCTAACTGTTGCCTTCTCCACGGGGTGACTCACCACCCCCTCTAGGGAGCTATGGAGTGCTTCTATCGTGGTGTCTCCTGAGGTCGTCGCTAGATAACTCAGCTCAAACTTGGGATGCGTCACCAACATCTTGACCAGCTCCAAGCCCGTGTATCCACTCGCGCCTACTACACCTACGCGTATCATTTGATTACAATCTCTTCATACAACACCTCTTCGATATCGTACTTCATGCGTCCTTTGGGGAGTACCAGTGCGACCTCATCCCCCTCCTCCTTGCCTAGCAACACTTTTGCCATAGGAGAGCCTATTGAGATAAGACCTTGTGCGGGATTGGACTCATACGCCCCGACGATGGTATACTTCACCTCCTCTTCACTCTCCTGATCACACAACACCACGGTAGATCCAAAACTGATGCGTTCATGGGCGAGGTTTTGAGGGTCTACCACCTGTGCCCGCCCGACTACATCGGTTAACTCTGCGATGCGTGCCTCCATAAGCCCCTGCTTATCTTTGGCTGCGTGGTACTCCGCATTCTCCTTGAGATCCCCCAACTCTCTCGCCTCATCAATCACCTTAGCGATAATCCCTCTCTCTTTGGTCTTGAGTTGCTCTAATTCTGCAGAGAGCTTCTCATAAGTTGCTCGTAACATCGGCTCTTTTTGCACTATGTGTCCTTTGGTTTCTTTGATTTAGAGTATTATACCAAAAAGGTTATAATAGCATTTAAAAAGAGCTTTGTATGAAAAAAATACTCATCACCAATGATGACGGCTATGACTCTGAGGGGCTTTTGGCTCTCGTTGAAGCCCTCCGACCCTTTGCCCATGTTATGGTAGTCGCTCCAACGACAGAGAAGTCTGCGTGCGGACACTCCTTGACACTCACGCGTCCCCTACACTTTATCGAAGTGGAACAAGACTTCTATAAGCTCGATGATGGCACCCCAACAGACTGTGTCTTCCTCTCCCTTACCAAGCTCTTCACCCATGAGCAACGCCCCGATCTGGTCATCTCAGGGATCAATATCGGAGCCAATATGGGAGAGGATATCACCTACTCAGGGACGGCAAGTGCTGCGATGGAAGCGGTACTCCAAGGGATCCCTGCTATCGCCATTAGCCAAGTCTACCACGATAGCGGTGCGACAATCAAGCAGTATGGCTACACCCTCGCCCAAGAGAGTATCGTCACACTCGTTAAGCGTATCTTCGCAGGCTCTTTCCCACTCCCTCCGCGGAAGTTTCTCAATGTCAATATCCCCCCTATCCCCGCTAGCCAATGCCGAGGCTTCAAGGTCACACGAGCAGGGAACAAAAAGTATGGCTTTGATGCAGCAGTACACTACAACCCACGAGGCAAAGAGTACTACTGGATCGGACTCCCTCGCCTAGAGTGGATGGAGACGCAGGGGCATACCACAGACTTCGAGGCAGTAGGAGCAGGGTATATCTCCCTCACCCCTATCATGCTCGATATGACGGCACACGATGAGATAAAAGCCCTTGAGGGGTGGTTATGAGGTTTGAGCGATGTCGTCACCTCTTTGGAGAGGAGGGGTTTGCCAAGATAGCTCAGAGCAAGATACTCATCTTGGGGGTGGGCGGGGTCGGTTCCTACGCCCTTGACTGCCTCTACCGCTCAGGTGTCCAAGATATCACTATCGTCGACTACGATACCTACGATGAGTCCAACCGCAACCGTCAGATAGGCTCTGATGCGGTAGGCAAAAGCAAGGTCGCCACCCTCGCCTCACACTACCCCACCATCACCCCCATCGAACAACAGATGGATATGGCATGGGTGGAGGCATTTGACTTTGAACCATATGATATCATCATCGACGCAGCAGACACCACCAGAGTCAAACTCGAAGTCGCCAAGAGGTGCTACAAGAAGCTCATCATGTCTGTAGGCTCTGCGAAGCGGTATGATACCAATAAGATAGAGGTCGCCTCGATCTGGAAGACCCACGGAGATGCCCTCGCCCGCAAGATACGCAACGAACTCAAAAAAGCCAAGTTTGACCGTAACTTCACCGTGGTCTTCTCTCCCGAAGAGGATCGCTGTCAGGGCAAAGGGTCATTTGTCGGGGTGACAGGAGCGTTTGGACTCACCATCTGCTCAGAAGCGATCAAGAGGATCACCCACACAAAGTAGTCCCCTACCCACCAAACATCTTCTGGGCTAGCAGTATCACGGCGAGTAGATAGAGGAGGAGGAGAGAGGTTTTGTGATGGGTGTCGGTGATATGATCTTTGAGCCAGATTCCAAAGCTCACACCAATCAACGAGGCAAACGCGACGATAAGCCCATGCTCAAAGTCGATCGTCCCCGAACCCAAACGGCTCATCATTCCTGCGATAGAGGAGAAGACCACAAAGAAGAGTCCTGCACTAACCGCTTTCTTGATGGGGTAGTGGAGGAGTCCTACGAGAAGAGGTGTGAGGATGATAGACCCCCCAATCCCTAGTGTGATAGAGAAGACCCCAATCCCCACTCCAATCACCAAGAGTAGCCACTTCTCAAGGCTCTTGGTCTGCGTCTCATCATCATGAGAGGCGGAGAAGAAGAGTCTAAAGAGTGCAAAGAGAAGCACTCCAAAGAAGATATACTGTAGCAGTACATCAGGGACAAACCGCGTCACATACCCCCCAACATAGCCTCCAAGAAACCCCCCAAATCCAACCCAAATCCCCTCACCAATAACCAGTGAGCCTTTTTTGTGGTTGAGATAGGAGCCAAAGATAGAGGAGAAGACCATCTGTATGATGGAGATACCAATAGCATCTTTGATATCAAACCCCAGTGCCAAGAGTAGCGGGACGAGGATCATCCCACCCCCAATACCAAAGAACCCTGACATACTTCCAATAAAAATCCCCACCATACCCAACTCGATCAACACCTTAAACTCCTCTTCGCTCTTTGGTCTGCATCTGAAGCTTCACTTGAAGCCTCTCCCGCTCTTGACGCAAGTTGTTGCGTTCTTGCTCCATACGCTCATAGCTCTCTAGGAGTCGTTTGTAGTAGTTTTGGAGTGATTCTAGCTCCTTTTGGGTGGTGCTGAGTGACTCTGTTGCACCCTTGGCACGCGCTTCAGACTCCAAGAGGCTCTTTTGTGCCATTTGAAGTCGCTGTTTGATCGTATCAAACGCCTCAACCCGCTGGCTATACTCCATCATATGCTCATGCAACACCGCATGCTCCTGCTCTAGGCGTGTGAGCTGTTGAGTGGCGAGTTTTTGGGAGACTTGGGCATTGAGGTAGCCCACTTTATAGTTACGGATACGGATACTTGCGATGACGACTACCAAGACGATAAAGAGTATCACCGCTAGCACAAGCACTACAAAAAAGAGTAGCGTCGGATCTCTAAAAAGCTCTTCTAACGCTTCCATCTAACCACGAATCCTATCGTAATCGCGTGGTGCCTCACACTGCATACTCTTGGGAGGAAGGTTCTTATGCCCATACTGCATCCCCCAGAAGAGTATCTGGACTTTGTTGTCAAGATCATCAAAGTACGCCACACTCTCCAACTGCTCCTTGGCATTGAGCTTGATGGTGTAGTGTCGGTTCTCATAATCTGCGATATAGATAGAGGGGGCGTGGCGTTTGGCGTGGCGGAGTATCTTCCCTAGATCAAATCCCTTGTCGATAAGATAGTTGGAGACCTGCTCTAGGTCATGGTCGACTACGATTAGCTCATAGCCATCACTACAAACCTCTTTTTGGGTGGGGGTGCGATAGAGCCACTTAAAGAGCATACTATCAGAGAAGCGTACCTTCCCTGTGTAACTAATCACCTTTTTTTTGGGATTGGTAATGGTCTGTTTGAAGTGAGCATGAAAGCTCTGAGGCAAGCGAATAGTAGCAGAAGCAAGTGTCAATGAGACGATCAATAGGATGAGGATTTTCATACGACTCCTTAAGGGTATAGAGTGTAAATATACCCAAAAGCCACTTGGATACCTATTAAGGGTGACCTTAATCTCTTTTTGGATAAAATAATCGGAATTTATAAAAGGGCAAGTAGAAGATGATAAAAAAGATACTCAATATTTTTGGCACACGAAACGATAAAATCGTAAAAAGCTACCTCAAAAAAATCAAACATATCAACGCACTTGAGGCGACCTATCAACCACTCAGTGATAGGGAACTCAAAGAGGCATTTAATACGCTTAGAGCCAGTGTAGTGGAGGGGGCTAAGTCTCTTGAGGAGGTCTGCTATGACTCTTTTGCTATCACCCGAGAGGCGAGTAAGCGTACCCTTGGACTTCGCCACTATGATGTACAGCTTGTGGGGGGCTTGGTACTCAACGATGGCAATATCGCAGAGATGAAAACAGGAGAGGGCAAGACACTGGTTGCAACCCTTGCGGTAATACTCAACGCGATGGAGGGCAAAGGGGTTCATGTCGTCACGGTCAATGACTACCTTGCTAAGCGGGATGCCAAAGAGATGGCACCACTCTATGAGTTTTTGGGCTACAGTGTAGGGAGTATCACCGCCGATATCCCCGATGAGATGAGTCGCAAGGCCCAGTATGAGGCGGATATCACCTATGGTACCAACAATGAGTATGGATTTGACTACCTGCGTGACAATATGAAAGTGCGTGCAGAGGAGAAGGTACAACGCCTCCACCACTTCGCGATCGTCGATGAGGTCGACTCTATCCTCATCGATGAAGCACGAACCCCACTTATCATCTCAGGACCAACCCAGAGAGATCATAACCACTACGCCAAAGCCAATGAGATCGCCATCGCTATGGAGCGTGGAGAGAAGAAAGAGACCCGACCAGGGGAGCCAGAGGAGACCACAGGGGACTTCATCGTCGATGAGAAGAACCGTACCATCATCATGACAGAAGATGGACTCCAAAAAGCCCAAGATCTCTTTGAGGTGGAGAACCTCTACAACCTTGAGAATGCTGCCCTCTCCCACCACCTCGACCAAGCCCTCAAAGCCCACTATATCTTCGAGAAAGATGTCGACTATGTAGTACAAAACGATGAGATTATCATTGTCGATGAGTTTACGGGTCGACTCTCTGAGGGGCGACGCTACTCTGAGGGACTCCACCAAGCACTCGAAGCCAAAGAGGGAGTTGCTATCCAAGAGGAATCACAAACCCTCGCAGAGATCACCTACCAAAACTACTTTAGACTCTACGAGAAGCTTGCGGGTATGACAGGGACGGCACAGACCGAGGCGACAGAGTTTGCACAGATCTATGACCTTGATGTCATCTCTATCCCGACCAATCTCCCTATCGCCCGTCTCGACAAAAATGACCTCATATACAACACCGAACGAGAGAAGCTCGATGCGGTAGTACGCCGTGTCAAAGAGCTCAATGCCAAGGGGCAACCTGTCCTCATCGGAACAGCATCCATCGAGAAGTCTGAACTCATCGATGAACGACTCAAAAAAGAGAAGATCGCCCACAATATGCTCAATGCCAAAAACCACTTCCAAGAGGCGGAGATCATCATGAACGCAGGGCAAAAAGGTGCTGTCACCGTCGCGACCAACATGGCGGGGCGTGGAGTCGATATCAAGATCGATGATGAGGTTAGAGCGTTGGGTGGATTGATGATCCTAGGGACAGAACGCCACGAGTCACGCCGTATCGACAACCAACTTAGAGGGCGTTCGGGTCGTCAAGGTGACCCAGGAGAGAGCCAGTTCTTCTTGAGTCTTGATGACAACCTCTTGCGTATCTTTGGTGGAGAGAAGATCCGCAATATCATGAGCCGTCTCGGGGTCGAAGAGGGGGAGTATATCGACTCCAAGATCGTCACCCGTTCGGTCGAAAAGGCACAGAAAAAGGTCGAAAATCAGCACTATGAGTCACGAAAACATATCTTAGAGTATGATGATGTCGCCAACCACCAACGAAAAGCGATCTATGGCTTTAGAAATCAGCTCCTCGATAGCACCTTTGATATCGGAGCAAAGATCAAAGAGAACCGTGAAGAGTATATCCTCCACCTCCTTGAACTCTCTGAGATCTTTGAGGGGATTGCCAAAGAGGACTTCAACTTAGAGAAGCTCATCGCACTCATCGAAGAGGAGCTCAATATCGTTGTCGATATCGAAGCCTTCAAAGAGAAAGAGGTCTCACAACTCACGGAGATGATCCGAGAGATGATGGAGAACCTCTACGAAGAGAAGATGGCACAACTCGCACCAGATCAGCGAGAGGAGATAGAGCGTATCCTCTACCTCCAAGTGCTTGACCCACAGTGGAGAGATCACCTCTATGAGATGGATGTCCTCAAGACAGGTATCGGACTGAGAGGCTATAACCAAAAAGACCCACTCACGGAGTATAAGCAAGATAGCTACAAACTCTTCACCGACTTGGTACAACGCATCAAATATGAGGCGGTCAAGACCCTTCAGCTTGTACAGTTTGACTTCCGCTCTCCCGATGAGGAGGAGGCAGCACTAGAGCAGATGCGTGAGAAGCTTGAGCATGATATCCAAGAGGCACAACTCAACCAATCGTTTGAGGAGGGGGAGATCGTCGATGAGGCGATTATGCAACCGATTACGGGTACCAAAAAACCCAAGCGAAACGACCCCTGCCCGTGTGGTTCGGGTGACAAATATAAAAACTGCTGCGGACAGAGCGGACCCAAAAAAGGGGTCTTCGCCTAATGTCCCACTCCACCACCTCTCTCCCACCCAACAAACACTTTGTTGGGCATATCATCCAACACTACCTCAAGTATGATAGAGAGAACCCCTTTATCTTCATCTCTGCACTCTTAGCCTTTTTGGGGATTGCTACGGGGGTGATGGTACTGATGATCGCTATGGGGATTATGAACGGAACCCAACAGGAGTTTACCAAAAAGCTCTTTGTGATGAACTACCCCCTTACCCTTCTACCTATCGAAGAGGGTGCCATCGATGATAGACTTATCACTCAACTCTCCCACGACTTTCCTACACTAAAGTTTAGCCCCTACTACACCACCCAAGTCATCACCAAAAACAGTGACGCAGTCCAAGGCTCCCTCCTCTATGGGGTAGACTATACCAAAGAGAGTGCCATCAACCCTATCTTTGCCAAGGGACAAGGAGAGGGAGAGAGTCGATTTCGTCTGGTGATGGGAGAGGGACTCTCCTTTGAGATGGACGCACCCATTGGAGAGAAGGTCACCCTCTACTTCTCAGAGCAACAAGCTGTGGGGTTTGGTACTATGCCCCTACAGAAACGCTTTGTCGTGGATGGAGTCTTCAAATCAGGACTCAAAGCCTATGATAAGGCGATCATGTACGCACCCTTAGAGGCGTTTGAGAAGCTCCTCAAACGCCCTCATGGGGTCTATGATGGACTTCATATCTACACCACTGAGCCGATGGAAGCGATCAAAGAGATCCAAGCACACCTCCCCTCCACGGTGATGATAGAGGGGTGGTGGGAGCAAAATGGCAACTTCTTCTCCGCAATGGAGATGGAGAAGAAAGCCCTCTTCTTGGTACTCCTGCTCATTATCCTCATCGCCTCACTCAATATCATCTCCTCACTACTGATGACGGTGATGAGTCGTCGTAGTGAGATCGCTTTGATGCGGACACTCGGAGCCACTCAGCAGGAGATACGCATGATCTTCTTCCGTTTAGGGGTGATCATCGGGAGTGCGGGTATCGTCACGGGTACCCTCCTTGGGGGGCTTGGCATCTGGGTGCTGACCACCTTTGATATCATCTCGATGCCAGCAGATGTCTATGGAACGAGCCGTCTCCCCGTGGACTTGACCCTCAGTGACTTTGGGTTGATACTCCTTGGTACGACTCTTATCATCCTACTCTCCTCACGCTACCCTGCCAAGAAAGCCTCTCAGACCGACCCCCTACTCGTCCTCAAAAACGAGTAGTCACCCGCTACTTATTGATGATATGCCGTGGGGCTTCGAGTGTACGCTTGAGTAGCTTAAGGGGTAGAGAGAGGATATCATCCATCGCACTGGTCTTGACCTTGGGTCGGTTCAGTGTACCCGTGACACGCAGTCCCACGGTCATACTCTTATCCTTGCCCATGATGATATAGCCTAGCAGTGGGATACTCCCGACAACCTTACCAAACTCCCGTGCGGTCTGTATGGCAAGGTTCATCTTGAGCCGTTTAGTTTTGAGATTGACCTCCCCTTTCCCTACGATGGTGGCGGATTTGCCCTTGATATAGATAGAGTCAAAAAAGACTTTATCTCCTATCATACGGTACTCTACCACCCCACTCTTGACCCGAAACCCCTTCTCAGAGAACCCTGGACTACTTAGTGTCGCAAGGGCAGGGAGGGTATTGATCAGGGCGAGGAGGTTGTTGTAGACTTTGAAGTTGCTAATCACCCCACCCTCTACGATAATGCGTCCTCGCATCACCCCGTTAGGATTGCCCGACTGTTTGAGGGAGTAGCGTCCCCGCTGTAGCCCCTTAAACCCGATGAGGGGCTGAAGGAGCTTATCTTTGATACGCAGGGCTTGCAGTGAGATCCTCTTCCCTTTTTGGGTAAACTTGACAATATCCCCACCAAGACTCCCCACCGCTTTGATATTGCCACAAGGAGAGATCTCGATATCGTAGCTGTCGGTAAGGAGCTTGTAGCGACCATAACGCAATTGACTATTGGTACCGATGACGACTAGCTTTTTACGCTTGGTGCTACGACGCTTCTCTTGAATGGAGAGGAGCTTCTTTAGATCGATATTGAGATGCGTTAGACGGATGCGTGACTTGTGTGCATTATAGTAGAGGCGTTTGCCAAAGGCGTAGAAGTAGAGGCCACGCGGTGTCACCTTTCCACGACACGGGATAGAGGTGTGGCAGAGGCTATCTTTTTCATAGAAGAAGCAGTCCCGACGCGTAATCGACCCGCTAAAGTGATAGGTCCTAAAGTCTTTGGTCTGGATAGAGAGCCGTCCATCATTGAGGGAGATACCGATATTTTTGAGGTAGGGTTTGAGCTTTTTGAGGCGTGTAGCGACAATCTCTACCCCCTTGGGCTGACTCTGGACTCTCAACCCCAAGCGAGGAATCACCACCTTCACACGGTCACGGTAGTCAAGGTAGAGTGGCAGATGCTTCTTTTGAATCACCAAAAACTTCTCTCTCCCCTGCCCTATGGCAATCTCTTTGGCATCAAAGAGCAGCGTCGCATTCTGCTCTTTGAGTGCGATATCCCCACTCACATTACCCTCATACCATGAGGATTTGAGCCAGACCCTCTCCACTCTCACATGCCCCTCACGATAGGAGATGCTTCCTGCTTTGACGGGGAGGGTTACACGACCGATCGAGAGGTTGCCCTCACCGAGTACCACATCGACTTTGACGGTGAGCTTAGAGGGGGCTTGGGTGAGAGGGATAGCGATCCAGATAGCCAACTCTGTGTTGGGGTTGTCATGAAGCACAGGGATAGTGAGATGGTAGGCGTTGAGTATCTTCTGCACCACCGCATCGACTTGACTCTTGATTTTGAGATCGAGTATCAAGCGGGGGGTCTCCTCATTGGTGAGATTGAGGATAGTGATCTTACTGCCATTGAGATCACGCCCCTCATAGCGTGGAGAGTCTAGATCAAAGTAGAGTCCCCCATGATGATAACGCAACAGAAAGCTATCGGCAAGGACGGGAGAGAGTCCCTCTTTGTAGGCGATGGTGACATGGTTGAAGCCTATCTTCCCCTCTAGGGAGTCCATATCCATCTCAAACCCCTCCTCACCCCAGACCCCCTTGCCCGATAGGGTGTAGAGTTCATAGGAGTCTGCGGTAATCTTATCGACAATCCACGCTTTGATTGTCTCACTCAAAGGAGTTTTGGCTATCAGTTTGCGTAGACTCTTAAAACGATCTGTATGTAGCGTGAAGTCTATCTTCTTGGCACGCTTATGTGCCTCTAACTCCCCCGTGATACCCAGTAGATCAAAGGAGGCATTGAGCCAGAGGTGATCCTCATTGGGCTGATAGTGTAGGGTAGCAGTGGCTCTGCTCTGCTCTGCTTTGGCATAGAGCAGTGGGATATCGATATGATAGCTATTATCCTCGAGGCGATGGATCGTCCCTGCGATCTCATAGCCATCTAGCACCCCATAGAAGATACCCTCTGCGTAGAAGAGGGTCATCGTCTGCTCTTGGATCTGAATGTGATTGAGTTCTATCGTCTCAAAAAAGCTCAAAAGATACTTCATCCTATCAAAAGTCTCATCAAGTTCAAGAGGGGAAGAGGAGGCTTCGCTAGGGGGGAGTGTGATATTCTTGGCTTTGAGTATCAGTTTTTTATCGAGTTTGATGTATAATCGTTCGACGGTGTACTCACCCAATGCGAGTCGATCGACTTCAATCCCTACCTTAAGCCAGACAAAAAGAGCCAACATCATGACGACTAAAAAAAGTAGACTATTTCGCAGTAGTGTATGGATTGAGAATACTATAATCCTTCTTATCATCGCATTTACCTTTTATATTACACTACCCATCAAAACAACACAGACACTCTTTGTACCACAAGGCTCTATTGGACACATTATAACACAGCTGACTAAAAAAGGGTATGCTTTAAGCCCCATCGATAAATATCTTCTTGCCCTTCTAGGCAAGCCACAGAGCGGATGGGTGCATATCGGTAAGACTTCACTCAATCGTATCGATTTTCTACACAAACTCGCCACGGCTAAAGCCAAGATAGAGGAGGTCACACTGATCCCAGGAGAGACCAAACCACTCTTCTTCGCCTCTCTAGCCCACGATCTCTCACTCGACCCCAAGAAACTCGACACCTACTATAGCCAATCTAGCCCCTACCCCGAGGCGGGTATCTATGCCGATACCTACTATGTACCCTATGGTATCACCGAGAAGCACCTCATCTACTTTCTACTCCATGAGTCACAAAAGAAGTATGAGAAGATCTCCAAGAAGATCTATGGTGTCTACAATCCCAAGCAGTGGTTGAGGATACTCACCATCGCCTCCATCATCCAAAAAGAGGCTGCCAACACCCAAGAGATGCCACTGGTCTCCTCTGTCATCTACAACCGTCTCAAAAAAGGGATGCCTCTACAGATGGATGGGACACTCAATTACGGACGCTACTCCCATACCAAAGTCACCCCCCAACGCATCAAGCGTGACACCACACGCTTCAACACCTACAAGTACAAAGGACTCCCCCCCTCTCCCATCGGATCGGTGAGTCTGGATGCCATTCTCGCAGCGACCAAACCAGCAAAGAGTAACTATCTCTACTTTATGAAAAACCGATCAGGGGTACATGACTTCACCCATAGCTACCGCTCTCATCGGCACAATATCCAAAAAGCTCGCTAACGCACCTACGCGTTATCACGCCTAAAACGACAGCTCCCAAGGGTGATCTGCTTCCCTTTGGCGATCTCAGACTCGATATAGGCGAGGGTTCCCTCAGCATCAGTCTCAGGCATCTCCTCTGCGATTATACGCAACGCCTCTTCACGACTCGTCTTCAGCCAGCGTTTCTCATGGGTGTACTGCGTATAGAGTGACACTACTTCCAGCCTAGCTCATCAAAGATCGGTTGCATCTCTAGCCACCAGTTCTCAAAACGAACGGCGATATCATTGATCGCATTATCCTCATTTTTCCACTCATTGAGCTTCTCCAGAATAAGGGGTTTACTCTCTACTTTGAGTTGCTCCGACTGCTCCACATGGTCAATGACCTCTTGAATTTTTGCTTTCATTATCTCTCCTTTTTTGATTAGTATAACACAGTTTTAGTTTAATGGGAGTTTCGTAGTGCAATCTCCAAACACTCCTAGGTTGGAGATCCTTTTTCTTAAGATTTCATGACCTGTTTAAGCACCATTGAGAGTCGTTCTTGACTCAGTGGTTTGGTGAGATACTCATCCATTCCTGCATTGAGAAACCGCTCTCGATCTCCCTTGAGGGCATTGGCAGTCAGGGCGATAATAGGTGTATGGGGGAGATTATTTTTGCGACTATAGGCAACAATCTGCCGTGTCGCCTCTATCCCATTCATATTGGGCATATTCTCATCCATCAAAATCGCATCATACTGGTTTGATTGAAACATCTCTACCGCTTCGACTCCATCATTGGCAATATCAAAGGAGAGATTGAGTTTTTTGAACACTACCTTCATAAACATCTGATTGGCTTTGTTGTCCTCTACGAGTAGCACCCGCTTAGAACTAAAATCAATCGATTTGAGTGGGAGGCTCTTCTGCTCAATCGCAGAACCGATGGTCGCAGGAATAGCAAAGTAGAACTCACTTCCAACCCCTACTTCACTCTTGAGCTTCAGCTCCCCACCAAGAAGTGTCACGAGTTCACGACTGATAGAGAGTCCCAACCCTGTTCCACCATACTTACGGGTGATACTGCTATCTTCTTGATTGAACGCTTCAAAGATATGCCCCTGCTTCTCAGGAGCGATACCGATCCCCTCATCGCGTACACTCACCTCTAACTGCCCCTCTGCGTAGCCAATCGTCACAAAGATATGCTTCCCCTCTGGGGTAAACTTAATCGCATTACCAATAAGATTGGAGATAATCTGTTTGATACGCAGTGGGTCGGTGTTGAGGATAGGAGGAAGATTCTCATCAATATCGAGGCAGAGTGAGATATTTTTATGACTCGCCTTTGCCTGAAAGAGATACATCACGACACTAAACTCATCGTTTGTATTGAAGTCGATCTTATCGATATCGAGTTTACCCGATTCGATTTTGGAGAAGTCAAGTATATCTTCTATAATCTGTAAGAGTACCATACTAGAGCTATCGATGATATTGACATACTCTAGTGCTTTACGCCCCCGACTCTCATTCTTGAGAATATCAATAAACCCCATAATTGCATTGAGTGGGGTGCGTATCTCATGACTCATATTGGCTAGAAACTCCGATTTGGCTTTGGTCGCCTGCTCTAGCTCTACGACTTTGACTTTGAGTTTTTCTTTATCCTGACGGTTCTCATGGGTTAGTTTCAGGCGTGAGATCACCTTGTAGACCGTATCTAAAAACTGCTTGATCTCAATGGGCTTGAGGATATAGTCATCGACTCCTAGCTTGATAGAGTCTAAAAAGTAGTTACTCTCATTGTGAGCAGAGAGGATAATACACGGGACTTCACTATCAGACTCCTTGACCTGCTTAATCATCTCAATCCCATTCATCAGTGGCATATTGATATCCGTAAAGAGTATCTCAAAGGGGTGCTGTTTCGCCTGAGCCTCCTTAAACTTCTCCAATCCATCCTCTCCATTGACTGCGACAGTGATATCCTCAAAGATATTACTCAAAAACCCAAGGGTTGCCTCTCTCGCCTCTTCATTATCCTCAACATAGAGTACTTTTAAGTGCTTTGAAAACTCAAGAATCTCTTTCATTATGCCCCTTTGGTAATTTTTCTTCTGCTAGAGGGATTTGGATACAAAAGCACGCCCCCTCTGGGGTATTGGATACAGATAAGATACCACCACAATGCTCTTCAATAATCGTCTTGGACATATAGAGTCCTAGCCCCATACCATCCTTCTTACTTTTGGTTGAGAAGTATGGATCAAATATTCTATCAAGTATCTCCTTAGGTACACCCCCACCATTATCATACACCTCGAGGGTGGCATACTCCGCTTCATCATAGGTCACAACCCTAATGTAGGGATCTGCCACCCTCTTCTCAATCAGAATATCTTCCGCATTTTTCAGAAGGTTTAGTATCACCTGTCGCAGCTCATTGGGGTAGGTACTCACCCGCTTATGAGAGTGGCACTCTACTTTGAGGGTGATGTTACAGTTGGCTATCGAAGTAGCGATGATATCCATCGCCCCTTTGACGACAGTAGCATACTCCACTTCAACACACGCCTTATCCTCTTTGTAGAACTCTCGAAAATCATCAATCGTGGTACTAAGATACTGAGAAAAGCTCCCTATCTTCTCTAGCTTCTGTGTAAAATAACTCGGCTCATACTTCTCTAACATCACCTTCAAACTTAAATCACTCGCAGTAGCAGAGATCGCGGTGAGCGGTTGTCGCCACTGATGGGCTATCATACTAATCATCTCTCCCATCTGAGCGAGCTTTGTTTGATGAAACATCGCCTTATCTTTCTCACGGTTCTTTACCACCTCCTCTTTGATCTTTCGTTTGAGGTGGGTATTGAGTGATCGTAGCTCATTTTGAGTCTTCTTAAGTTTGCTTAGATCAATGGTCGTTGAGATACGGATGCGTTTGGCACGATCGATATAGATCCCCTTGATGAGTGCGGGGAATGTCGTCCCATCTTTGCGTCGCATCTGAGCACGATAGGGTTGAGCATCCCCTTGTATCTTCTCTTTGACCAGTGATCTTGAGTGGCTAGAGACAAACTCCAATATCCCAACCCCACGCATCTCCTCATGTGAATGATAGCCAAAGAGCTTAAGGGCTTGAGGGTTAGCATCTTGTACCCGTCCATCCTTAAAGACAATCACCCCCTCAATGGTGGAGTTGATGAGTTTTTGTAGCTTTTTATTATTCTCTCGTAGCAAGACAACAAACCCCAAAATCACAATCAGAAGAAGTAAGAATCCCCCTACAATCTGCCAAATCAACTGGTAGTTACGATGCTCTTCTATCGTGACACTATACCAGTGGTTTAAGATCGCCTCTCTCTCTTTGATGGAGGTCATCTCTAGTGCTTTATCAAGGATAGAGAGGAGCAGAGGTTCACGGTTGCTCACCCCAAAGCTCCCCTCTATAGGATGTGCTATCGCCTTACCCATAATCTTCAAACAACCACTATACTCCTTGGCTATTTTCGAACTTGCCGTATAGGCAAACGACACATAGGCGAAGATCTCCCCACTCTCTACCTTTTGATAGGGGTGATCGGCTATTGAGACTATCTGAAGTGAGGGATAGAGTGTCTGAAGATGCTTTCTGAGATTTTCAAACCCATACTTGATCCCTATCTTCTGATTTTTGAGTGCCTCTAATCCTACGATATAGGGCTGATCGATCTTGGTCACAAAGACTAAGTTATCTTCTATATAGGAGGAGGTAGGGGTCAAAAAGGTGTAGTAGTTGGGTTTACGCATCGCTAGAAGATTCATATCACAGATACTATTTTTGAGCGATTTGAGTTGGAGTATCCAGTTATCAGTCTCCACAAACTCCGCGTCTAACTCTACGGTACGAAGTATCAACTGGCTCATCTCCACCGCAGAGCCTGAGGCATTCCCCTTCTCACTATAGGAGAAGGGGTAGAAGGTTTTATCATAACAGATTCGTACCGTTTTTTTCTCACGGATATAGGCTTGCTCTTGGGCTGTCAAGAGACGCATCACCCCTTTGTTGGGGTGATAGATAAATCTATCAAGGGTTGAAAGTGGATAGTAGACCCCTTTGATAAGATTGATAATCTGAGCAATACTCTTAACCTTCTCTCGATCAAACTGACCAAAGTTTATCCCAAATCCACTAAGCTCTTGAAGGGTGTTGGCTTCATAGATCAGTGCCTCTTTGGTCTTGGAGAGGGTGTTGTAGTCTTGGTAGATACGATCGATACTCTCTTGCTTATGGTGCCACACATACTCCCACCCCCGTTTGGTTGCTTCATAGAACCGCTTGACTCTATCGGGGTGTGCTTTGAGCATCGCTTGAGAGGTGAAGAGGATATCGCCATACGCTTCAAAACCGTAGTTTTTAGGGACAAAGTAGTCTACCTCTAGATTTTGCATCTTGGCAAGGTAGGGTTCATTGGAGATATAGGCGATCATCATATCCACCTTTCCCTCTTTGAGTTGTTTGAGGTCAAATATCGGGGGGGTCGCCTCATAGACAATCCCATTACTCTTAAGCATCGTCTGAATCGCAATCCCCTCCAACCCTTTGGAGAGAGAGAGTCTCCTTCCATTGATATCTTTGAGTGTTTTGATACCTGCGGAGCGAAGCCCCATCAAGATAAAGGGGCTGTTTTGGAAGATAGGCATCAATCCCACAACCGCCTTACCTTGAAGGGCATCATAGATCAACGCAGAGTCACTGATACCAAAATCACTCTTGGCATGGAGTACCTCATCGGTGATATTGATCCCCTCTTCAAACTCCTTAAAGGTGACATCTAACCCCGCCTCACGATAGAAGCCCTTCTCTTTTGCCATGATAAATCCCGCAAACTGAAACTGATATTTCCATTTTAGCTGTAGGGAGACTGGCTCTAGTACCTCTGCGTGTAGTAGCATACTAAGCATAAGAAGTAGTATTAGCTTACCCATTAGATACCCTTTGGAAGCCGTACTTTAAAGATCGCTCCCTCATCACTATTGGTCACACTCAGCTCACCACCACAATGCTCCTCAATAATTGTCTTGGACATATAGAGTCCCAACCCTGTACCATTTTTGTCTAGCTTGGTAGAGAAGTAGGGGTGAAAGATCTTCTCCATAATCTCAAGAGGGATTCCTCCACCATTGTCGGATACTTCTAGTGTCACAAAGCCAAACTCCTCATAGGTCTTGATAAGAATATAGGGTGCGATAACCTGCTTCTCTAATAGGATATCTTCCGCATTTTTGAGTAGATTGAGTACCACTTGCCGTAACTCATTGGGGTAGGTTGAGATCATCACATGACACTGGAAGTCGACTTTGAGGGTGATATTGCGGTTGCTAATCGCCGTGGAGATGATATCTAATGCCCCCTTGACGACCGTCGAGTAGTCTATCGCAATACGCTCCTTATCCTCCTTGTAAAACTCCCGAAAATCATCAATTGTTGTACTGAGATGCTGAGAGAACTCCACTATCTTCTCTAACTTTTGGGTAAAGTACCCCACTTCATACTTCTCAAGCATCACCTTAAAGATCAGATCATTGGCACTAGCCGATATCGCAGCAAGAGGCTGTCGCCACTGGTGGGCGATCATACTAATCATCTCTCCCATCTGAGCGAGTTTCGTCTGCTGAAGCATCGCCTTGTCCTTCTCTCGGTTTTTGGCAACCTCTACTTGTACCTTCTGAGCCAAGCGTTCATTAAAAGTCAAAAGCTCTCTAGAGCGTTTACTATCGATATAAGCAACCACAATAATCGCAAAGAAGACCACAATCCCCAAGAGGATAATCATCGCCAAGACACGATCAAGCTCCTCTAGGGAGTCGTTGATAAGGGTATGCCCTTGCATCGAGAAATCCACCACTAGCAGGGCTTGAGTCTGATTCTCCTTGACAATAGGCTTGATAAAAGTCATCCAAACCCCTTTGGCATCCTTCTGGGTGAAGTAGACCTCTTTTTGGGTCTGATAGGCTTCGATAAACTTACTTGGATTGAGCGGTTCGTAGAGCTCTTCAAACTCACTCCGCTCCTCCTCATCAATCGCCCCATCAAGTAGAAAGCGAAACCCTTTCCCCTCTTCGGGTCTATCAACTACATAGATATAGCGGTAGCGATCAGAGATAAAGAGCTGTAGACTCTTCTCTAGCTCATCACGGAGTATACTATCGTGCTTGAGGGTACTGTAGAGGTCGGAGAGGAGCGGTGTCTCAATCATACTAGAGATATTTTTGGTGATATCATAGATATAGTTGATATAGATATCCTCCGTCGTCTCCTCGACAAAATCCCTCGTCTGCTTAAACGAGATATAGGTCGTCAAGTAGCCCAAGAGTACCAAAAATGCCAAACCATTAAAGAGATAATTAAATCTAAAAAACTTCAACTCTTTGATCATTTGGCATACCGTTTGAGTGCGTTAGGGAGGGTGAGGTGATAGCGACGCATCACCTCTTCTCTAAATCGAATCTGAGGACGACCCTTCCGCCAATAGAACGCCCCAAAGCTATTGGGATTATCCTTGAATGCCTTATAGCTTGTTACAAAGAGTGGCTTCTCTTGACAGTTGACTTGAGGAAGATCCAACACTTTAGCTACGATGAGGATATGGGCTTTATGACACTGCTTCACCATCACAAACTTACGGCTATGCCTCAAGAGCTTAGAGACCTCACTATCTCCATATACCTTAATGGGTCGATGCTTGAAAATGGCAGGGATCACCTTCTCATAGAGTTTGAGTTCATAGTTGTCCCCTGCCCTCAATACCATACCAAAGAGGAGTAAAATCAAAAATATCTTATACATTAGAAGGTGTACTCGATACTTAAGAGTAGCTTTCTATCGATAGGAGAGATACGCAAAGAACGCTCCTGTACGAGTGTCTCAGGGCTGATACGCAGATACTCTGAGACTTTAGCATTATCAAAAAGGTTGGTACCTTTAAGCGAGAGAGTCAGATCATCACTTTGATGATAGAGTACTCCCAAAGAGTAGTCATAACGATTTTCCTCCTCATAATCATCACGATAGAAGATCACTTCATTAAAGAACTCAAAATTATCCAGTGTGGTAAAGTTTCTCAAAGTCATCGCATACTGAGTGAGAACATCCAAGACGGGTAGGTTATTGATGGTATTGACACCAATAGAGAGTTCGAGCTTATCATAGGCTCCATAGGAGTTGGTGTAGCGTGTGAGTAGACTGGTGATATCAACCCCTTTACTACAGACAGCAAGATGTCCCGTCTCATCTGGAAGAAGCTGATTGCGTAGTGCCATATAGCTCAAGATCACATCATACGCTTCTGCTCCATTGGTATATTTGAAGTTTTGGATATAGTTAGTCTGTTGAGACTTCTTGACATGCTTGGTAGGCTCACTAAGGTAGCCACTATTGACCAGATAGGGATCGATACTAAACTCGATATGGGAGATCGTCGTCTTGGAGACAAACTGCTCCTCCGTATAGGTGTACCCTACACGATAACTCAGAAGGTCATCATCTTGATTGGAGTAGTTGTTGCGTACCTGAGCAAAAGAGACTCCCATGGTGATGATCTGATTATCCGCTAGGGCGTATTGGTTCTCTACAAAGAGTGTCGCGGTGGTCTGCTGATCGTGTCCCGAACGGGTACACTCTTGATCATTGATACGAATCGTATCATACTTAAAGTGCTTAAATCGGTACTTCGCCCCCAAAGAGAGCTTATTGTAGCGTGTATTGTGATGATAGTTTGCCCCTACGGTATAGACCTCAGAGGTGGAGTCTGACTCTAGCTTATAGATCAGCTTCTGATCTGCAAAGGCATTGATGCGTTGGAGCAACCGCTTATTGAGATCTTCAAAGTAGCTCTTGGAGTCGAAGCTATCAAAAGTAAAGAGCCAAGAGAAGTTCTTCACCTTTGTATCATACCCAAAGTGAAAGAAACGGTTATCAACACGCGACTCTTTAGGGGTAGCAAAGAGGCTCGCATCGACAAACCCATCACCCTTTTTCTGAATCATATCAAGGAGGATATGGTGATTCTCTTTGGTGAGTGTCCCCATAATATGCTGTGTTTGACTATCTCGTGAGAGGGTTGATCCTCGGTTGTAGTAGGTGGTTCGCTTATCATCAATCACATTACCATAGGCGAAGTAGGACCAGTCACTATCGAGGGTACTCGTCGTATAGCCCGTAAGACTTTTTGTCCCATAGCTCCCATACCCTAACCGTACTTTACTCCCCTCATCTTTGGATGCCTCTTTGGTGTAGAGTTTGATAATCGTAAAGGCGGGTTCGGTAGAGAACTCATAGGTAGGACTCCCCGCATAGACCTCGATATGGTCGACAAAGTCAATATCCATATTGCCATAGACAATCAATCCACTCCCATAGAGTCCTGTACAGATCTCTTGGTTATCGATATAGATCTTGAGGTTGCTACTCATATAGGGGATGACTGTTTGAAGACTATAGGGGTCGCTGATACCATAGTTGTTTTCATTGTAGCCAAAGGGGTAGGTCGATTTGAGCAGGTCTTTGAGGTTGTGGGCTTGCATACGGATGATATCTTCACGGGTATAGATATAGGAGATACCGCTATTTTCAAGCTTTGTCTTCTCACTCAAATCTGTTTTGCGTTCGATATCACTTAGGAGCATATCGATCCCCAACTCATCTGCGTGTAGTAGCCCAACACACAGCACCCCCCCTAACAGAAGCTTTTTACCTATGCTCATCTCTTCTCCTCTTTGCACCCTATGCTACCCACACAGACAACAACTTCTTTGAAGTTATTATACTTGAATGTGGTTAAAGATAACCCCGCGATACAAAAGCATAAAAAATTTTAAGAGAAATAACAATACCATAATAATTTTATGATAGAATAAATACTTATACAATAAAGCATCAGAGACGCAGACGGTGCAAATACTAAAGGTGATTTATATGCAAAGACCTACCCCAAAAGATCGACCCGTTATCCTCGACCCCAAGCAGTATATCGTAAGTAAAACCGATGCCAAAGGTATCATTACCTACGGTAATGAGTACTTTGTAGAGATCTCTGGCTACTCTGAAGCGGAGCTGATTGGCAAGCCTCATAACCTTATCCGCCACCCTGATATGCCTAAAGTGATCTTCAAACTTATGTGGGAACGCATCCAAAATGACCAACCCATCATGGCACTGGTCAAAAATATGGCAAAAGATGGACGCTACTACTGGGTCGTCTCGGAGTTTGAAGCCAAGCGAAATAAACAGACCCAAGAGGTGATCAACTACACCGCCTTTCGTAAAGCCGCACCCAAAAAAGCCCTTCCCGAGATCGAATCTCTCTACGCCAAACTACGAGAGATTGAGAAGCAGTCTGGAGTAGAGGGTTCCCAAAACTACCTTGAGGGGTACCTCGAAGACAAAGGGGTCTCGTATGATCAATATATCAATAAACTCGTAGGCAATAAAGGACTCTTTAAGATCTTCTTTGGGGCGATGAAAAAACTCTTTGGATAAGCCTCTACACTAGCACACTAAAAATCTTTACGAAAGACGATGTCGTAGGATTGAGAGGGTTCACTCACACTCATAATACTCTGGGTATTACGGTTGTGGTCATACTTGAGCTTGACACTAGAGATGGTATCATTGACATAGATAATCGTAATCTTCGAGGTGAGTCGCTTCCCCACCTCGATACTGTTCCCCTCACCCAACACAAGGTGGTCAAGCTTGACTCCGATATTGGAGAGTGCTGATTTTGCCATCGCTCCCCCCATCATACGCATCATCTCTTCACTACTATTGGTACCTGCTCCTGCGGTGGAGTCAAAAAGTATCATTGAGAGTATCTCCTCTTTGCTCAGGTAGGGTTGGGCAGAGAAGCGTATCATCGGAGCAGTCGCACTTCCTGTCACTGTGATAGTAATCACATGCTCCACCGTACGATAATCTACACTCGCCTCGATTAGAGCATTGGCTGGTTTCCCTGTAAAGAATAGATGACTACTATTGAGTAGAAATCGCTTCTGCTCAAAGCTATAGTAGCCCCCTTTGAGTAGCTCAATAGAGCCCAGAAGCATCAGCTCTGCCCCCTCACTCTTGTGTAGACTCAAATCAGGCTTTAGCCTCACCTTCACCTCCCCCTCTTTGTAGAGTAGTGGGGTTTGACTCTTGATCGTAACCGCGACACTCAACCCCTCCATCAAGCTACTTTTGGGTTTGGTTGACATCTCCTGCACAATGAGGATATCACTATCAGAGGCGTAACTCTTCTTCTCCAAATCATAAAAGAGTCGCCCCTCTAGCAGGGTGATATCCCCACGGATGGCGGTTTTGTTGCCATCTAGCACTGCGGTGAGATCGATGGCACTTTTGAGCTTGACAAGCTCATGTTCGATAGGCAGACGATCCGCGACCAGAGCAAAACGCCCTTTGGCTCGCTTGGGGGCGTAGCTCCCTGTGATCGTAAGGGCATCATTGACCCAGAAGGGGGCGATGGTGAGGTTATCCTCTCCTAGTTGCACCACAGAGGGTTTGGTCGCAAAAAGTGTCTGCTTCTGTGTGGTGAGGGTGTAGTGTGGGAGGGTGAGGGTTGAGCCATTGATCTCGAGGGCGATATCGACTGCCTCCACCACCTGTGTGCTTTTGCGTCCTGATTGATAGGTGATCTTTGGGGTGCGTAGTGCGACCAAAAGCTTCTCTTTGGCTATCAACTCGGTATCGAGTGTTACAGCACCCTCGACTTTGAGAGGCTCTTTGAGTGGGTAGAGTGCTTGAATTGATTGCATCAGTTCAGAGAGACTTCCCGTTGTGGTTGTCATACGCAGACGCTTTGCAACACTCCCCGATAGACGACTACGCAAGCTCCCAAACGCTATCTCTCCAACCAGTTGTGTGGTATTGAGCTCATACTGACTTGCCACCCTAAGCATATCACTCTGAAGCGTTAGATTGACCTCTTGGTCCTGTAGGGTAACCCGACTCTCAATAGGGTTGAGCCTCTCCCATTTGAGCTTAGGGCTATAGGCTTTGAGCAGTGAGTTAGGGGGAATACGAGTCGTGGCAGTAAGGGTGAGATCCTTCGCATAGCTCACATTGATATCCATCATCACAAGATTGGAACGAAGAGCTATAGTCGCCTGATGAGAGCTATTCTCCTCTAGGCAGATAGGTGCATCGACTACCACCATCACACGGGAGCTATTGAGCTCTGGGGGGAGTACGAGTAGCTCATGGAGTGACAACGGCTCTTTAGTAGCAAGATGGAGCTGACCATTGGGGAGCCTATCAGCATCAAATGATCCAACCAAGCCTTGGCTCTTTAGCGTGGTAGCGATCCCCTCCCCTCGACTCTGATAGGTAAGGGTGAGTCCATCAAGCAGACGAGTGAAATTACTATCGATACCTCTTAGCCTATCGAGCGTGATACGCCCCTCATAGGAGAGATTCTCATCCAAAGAGAGGTGGTTATTGATGACTACACCTTGGGTATAGGGGGTCGTGAGACGAAGGGTTGTATCGGCACGCAAGAGCGTCTGATTGATATCATAAGTAAGGTGGCTATGGAGCTGATCCATATCGATACTCAACGGGGTATCAGGTGTGCTATTGGCAAGAGAGAGTACCCCCATGACCTGCTTATCGAGTGTGGCAGAGAGTAGTGACTTAGAGGCGTTGAGTTCGATCATCACCTCCCCTATACGCGCAGCATGGATAGGCAGTGCATACTGCTCAAAGAGTGACTCTTTTGGTCGGAGATACAGCTGACCGATAAGCTGATTGCTTCGCACCCTCCCCTGATAATGCAGATCCGTCAGGTTACTCTCTACGCCTAGGGTGAGCTGTGCTACATCCAACTGCTCCTTGGCGTACGCCACCCCCTTGATCTCTACACGCACCCCCTCCAGAGCCACCCCAGAGTGGACAAAGGGGGCAAGTGAGATGCTCCCCTCCTCTAGCACAATCGCTATCGCAAGGGAGCTATTGCTCTCGCTTGATGCGTGAGATTCCTCCGTAGCACCCCCCAAATGCTCCACCAGAGAGGTGACCCCTTCGAGATTGATAGACTCTAGTGCGAGTTTACGGATATGAAGCTCTTGGTCTATCAGGCTTAGGAGATTCCACTCTACTGTGATCTTCTCACCAATCAACTGATCTCTATAGCGAAGATCATAGATCGTCACACCATGCCATACTCTCCCCTCTATTTTCGTGTAACTGATATTATAATCTGGTGCAAAATGGTTGGCAACCTCACCTAGCCACAGTGGGGTATTGGCAAGACTATAGAGGAGTATCAGCGTTCCACCAATCAAAACGAGAAGATTGATTAGTAGTGTGCGTATCCACAGTAGGGGAAGAAGTAAGCGTCTCAAAATGATTGTCCTATCTGAAATTGGATACCATAGTGTGAGGTATCATCGACATTGAAGCCCACATCGAGCTTAAATGGTCCAATGGGTGTCATATAGCGAACCCCAACCCCCGCAGAGGTGATCATCTCTCCTGAGAAGTCCGCACTCGCTTCATTGAGCAGGGTCTTATCCATAAAGACGGCTCCGTAGAGTTCTCCCACGATAGGGTAGTCCGCCTCCACCGAGAGGTTGAGCATACTAGAGGCACCATAGTTACTATCGTCTGTAGAGGAGCGTAACACCCCTAGTTCATTGTAGCCATAGGCACGGTTGGAGTAGGAGCCTCCCCCAAAGAAGTACTTCGACTCGGGGAGTCCCATCGCAGACTCATTGGCGATACTCCCCATCTTGCCCACCACCGCAAAGGTGAGATCTGCTAAGGTATAGATGACACGCCCCTCTAGGATACTCTTCGTATAGAGACTCGACTCCTCATCATGAGAGAGTCCCATCTCATGGTAGAGTGAGAGGTAGTAGCCCTTTTTGGGGTTGAGCTTGGAGTCTCGTGCATCATAGGTGAGTGTGAGGTAGGGGTAGAAGAGCGAGAAGATCCCCTCACTCACCGCCTGCTTGAGGATCACCCCCTCTTCGATATTGTCCACGCCATTGATGACGATATGCTCTAGTGCTACCCCACCCTCCACGCGTAGCTTACCATCGGTATAGGCTCCATAGAGACGGCTGAAGCTCTTCTCCTCTCTAAACCCCTCAAACTCTAGGTTGGAGTACCCCACCTTGGCACCCAAATCAAGATAATACCCCCTCAGGGTAAAAAATGTGGGCTGATAGTAGGAGAGCATAAAGTGTTGCTCCTTTTGAGACCATCCCCCCTCTACCCCTAAACGGCGTGCATCCCCCCAAAAGTTATACTTGGTGAGTTTGGCATGGATACGCTTTCCTACATAAGTATCATACCCCACCCCTATCTCAAAGTGGTAGGGTTTGGCACGCTCTCGAAAGGTGATATCGACAGGGATAACATTGTAAAACTTCCTATCAACATTGATAATCACACTATCAAAGGCTTTGAGCTGATAGAGACTGTTGGAGGTCTCTTGGACGCGTTCTTGACTAAACGGCTCCCCCTCCAAGGCTCTCACCCGTGAGCGAATCACCGCTCTGTCAATAGAGGTGAGTCCTGAGAGGGTAAGTTTGCCAAAGGTACAGATCCCATCTTTGCGTAGGGTGTAGCGAAGATCCACGCGGTGTTTGACAAGATCGACAAAGGCTTTGGTATCAAGCTCATAACTACAGTACCCTCTCTTGAGCAGTGCAGAGATAATCTGATTTTTGATAGCGATAAAACGACGCGCCTGAAAGATCTCCCCCCGCTTAAAAGTCACCAAGCCAGAGAGATTGAAATCGGTGGTGATATTGATATCTCCAACCAAAACAGGGAGCTTCTCATCGATAGTAACCGCTACAGTGGTGTTGCTCTCCTCGATATGAAACGAGGCATCATAGAACCCCTCTGAATCATAGAAGCTTCCCAACGACTCCTCTAGTGTTGGGAGGAGTTTATCCTTGATACGAGGCGTATCCTCCTTCCAAAACTCAAAAAACTGCTTGGTATCAACCCCCATCGCCTCTTGAAGTTGTGACTCATCAAACGCTTGTTGTCCATGAAATGCGATGATATGAGTGGGTAGGTCAACACTTTTGGCACAGAGTGTCACCCCAAAGAGAAGTAGTGTCGCAACTAGATAGTATCGAAGGAGTAAGAGCATTAGTGTAGAAGATCCTTGACACTCTCAAGGGGATCTTTTCCCTCCTCTATCATCGCATAGACCTCATGGGCGATAGGGAGATAGATACCTTGCTCTTGGGCTATGGTGTGGAGTGCTTTAGCTGTAGGGACTCCCTCAGCGACCTCTCCTAGCTCAGTAAGTATCTCTGCCATACTCTCTCCACGAGCCAGTCCAAGCCCCACGCGATAGTTTCGTGAGAGGGTAGAGCTAGCCGTCAAGAAGAGATCCCCTGCTCCTCCCAAGGAGAGAAAGGTCTCCCCTTTGGCACCAAACGCTTCTCCAAAACGGGTCATCTCTACAAGCCCTCGGGAGATGAGTGCAGCTCTAGCATTGTTACCCAACCCTAGACCATCACAGACACCCCCCGCAATCGCGATGACATTTTTGTAGGCACCTGCCACCTCCGCTCCCACCACATCATCACTCACATACCCTTTGATAAAATCGGGCAGTGCCTCAGCATAACAGTGAGCCAAAGAGAGATTGGTCGAGCTGATTTTGAGTGCGGTAGGAAGTGACTGCTGTACCTCCGTAGCAAAAGAGGGACCCGAGATAAAGGCCAAGCGATCTGTCGAGATAAAGGCTCCATAGACCTCATTGAGAAAAGCCCCTGTCATGGTCTCTATCCCCTTAGCCGCGACCAAAATCTTCTGCCCTTTATCGACAAAGTACTGCTCCAACCACCCCCGCACAGACTGTGCAGGGATCGTGACCACAAGGTACTCATAGCTCAGTGCCTCCTCCATCGTGACAAAATTCTCTATCGCTTTAGGGGTACGGGAGGTGATGACCACCTCATTTGTTTGACTGTAGGCATGGTAGAGTGCCTGCCCCCATTTACCCGCTCCAATAATTGCTAATTTCATCGACATGCTCCCTCTTAGAAAAAAGTACCCGATAGTAACATAAAACCCTTAGGTCTAGTAAATTTTAGTATAAAACAACTTAAAACGATACCTTATTTAAGAACGCTTACAAGCCTCTTTTTCGCGTGATTGAGGATTGAACCGCTCTTTATAACTACAGTGCTGGCAGAGTGGTTCGATGGCTTTGCCACACTGGAATCCTTCGATGATGGCGGTGGTACGGGGGGTGGTGAGTATCGTATGGAGTGGGGTATCATGAAGTGACCCTAGTGCCATGACCCCCTCACCATCTAAGCAACACGGCACCACACGACCACTCGCCAAGATCGCAATATGTGACTGGAGTCCTTGACAACTCCCATCACCATAGAACGCATTATCCAAAGAGGGCCACTCAAAGTAGTAATCAAAGTGCATTAAGATTTTGGGGGCTAGGCGTAGGGATTTTGGGTAGTTTTGGAGGAGTTTTTCGATATCCATAGATTCCCCAAACACCCCACCAAGGTATCTAAAGAGACGGTGATTAAACGCTGATTCACTCCTCTGCTCATCAAAATTCCATAGACGCAGATTGATAAAGACCCCCTCCCTCCCGTGGCGTAGCTTCTCTTGACACAACGCTACAATAGGCTCCATATATTGCTCAAATCGCAATGCCGTATTGTTTTTATTGAAGCTATTAAGGGAGATATTGATCTGTTTGACTGCGGGGTGGAAGAGTGTCTCATAGGAGTGTTTTTTGAGAAAGTAGCCAGAGGTGGTAAGGAGTGCCTTGAGTCCGTGTTTGGCGATGATATCTAAGTAGCAGGAGAGATTAGAGAGGGTGAGAGGATCCCCCATCACATGACAAGCGATCTCTTTGGTGTAGGGCTTGACCTGCTCTATCACCGACTCAAAAAATCCTAACTCCATTGTAGTAGTCGGGAGTGTTTTGGTCGGGCAGAAGCTACAGCTTAGCCCACAGCCACTTGTTAGCTCGATATAGACACGATAGAACTTCACACGACTACTTCATACAACTAGCAAGATCAGTGATCGTTTTGGCACTACGAAGACACTTCATCTTCGACTGGTAGCGAAATATCTCTGCGTCAAATGCCTCTAACAGATGCTCTCGCTCCTCACCTCGCCACTGTTCGATATTGGGGTATCGCTCTTTGGTAAGTTTGGCTTTGAAGTCCACAAATGGCTCCAAGCACTCATTGGCGGCGATCCACTCCTGTGCTTGGACTAGACATATACGAGTCTTTTGCATTGTTTCTAGGTAGGCAGGGAGGAGCTTTTTACTCTCCTCAAAGAGGTGTTCGCCTTGTCTATTGAGCCAGAGATTTCGCTCCTCTTGAGTGAGGTTTGCCTCGGTGAGGTGGTGTTGCTTAAGGCTTTGATGGTACGCGACTGCGAGTTTAGCAAGACGCTCAGGAAAAGACTTAGGGAGTGCCATCCCCCCCTTTTTGAGAGAACTCTTCAGCAGAGCTATCTTCTCTAGAGGATAGGCTGGTAGCTCAAAATCTATCGCTTCAGGCTTGATATCGAGTGTGACGCTAGTTGCTTGCTTGCGGTAGTAGAGTCCAAAGGCACGATACTCTACAAGGAGGGGAACGCCTTGATAGAGACACTTCTTAACCCCATCAGCCTCCCAAAGCTCACACGAGAGGTTGGCGATCGTCATTGCTCCATGCGGTAGGAGATGGGAGGTGTCTGCTTCGTTTAATGCCCCCTCAGGGATCTTATAGCGTGTTATCTTCTTACTCTTAAAGTTGACCTTACTACACCCCTGCTCTTCACACTTCTGCTCTTTTTTGATGCGTTGGACATGGTGAAAAGCCCCTGTGACCACCTCATCACTCTCCTCATGGTAGCGTGTCACAGCTCCATAGAGTTTGAAGTTTAGTCTAGCCGTACCATTGATAGAGAGATTGAGGTCATCGGCTAACGCTCCTCCTCCACTAATACTGTAGTTGATCCTAGCAGACCAGACACCATAGGGCTTGGGTGTGGAGGCGTGGGTAGTGAGTGTAGAGAGGGCAAACCCCAAAGAGAGGATAACCCCATAGCGTCTTAGGCAAGATAACATAGCTATATCCTTGTTTGATTTGATATATTGTAACATAAGATACCCCCCAATCAAAGCACCCCTTGATGAAAAAAGCAACACCCTAGAGCGGTGCCTAATACTTCTCTAGTGAATTGTAGTAGATCGTCTGAGGCTCAGAGAAGTTGGGGACATCATCATAGGTAAAGACCGCATAGTACTTCTCTTTACTAAAGGTGGCGAAGTTATCATAGGTATAGGTATCCTTTCCTCCATAGATCTTCACCCCATCCATAAAGTGACGCGGTGGGTGGAAACTGTTGCGTACGACATAGTAGCCCTTGAGTGCCTCATCCTCAACCTTATCCCAAGTGAGTTTAATCATCTTATGCTCTTTGGTGAGTTGAAGGTTGCTCACTTTATCAACAGGTTTACGGCGTTTTTTGATCGATTTGACTATCAACTCCGCATCAACCCCCCAATCTACAATACGATTTTGGGCTCCTGAAGCGGAGGTAGGCTTGATGACAAGCTTAAGCTTTTTACCCTGCTGATACATCGTATCAAGTACACTCTTAGAGAGGGTATCAAACTTAAAGTACTGACACGCCTTGGCGGAGAGGTCAGACTCTGCGACCTCATAGCCGATATACTCAATCTTCTCACGGTTCTTGATATCCTCATAGGTACCCACCTCATCGACCTCAACCAACTCGACATAGTATCGCACATCTGAACGCTTCTTAAAGCTGTTTTTATTGCGTATACGCAACGCACACTGTGTAAGGATCGTCTCTTCATGAGAAGGCAGAGAGGAGAGATCAAACTCAAGGTAACCATAGACACGATTACCTGCTTTATCAAATCCACTCTTCAAGCCCGATTCAACACAATCACTAGAGATCGTAGAGAGTCGTGTCGCAGGAAGGTTAATCTTCGTATCTTTCACCGTATACTTGATATCAAGAATGGGACGGTAGTGAATCCCACCTCCAAACTTCCCATACCCAATATCAAACTGCATCATCTGAGAGTCTTCACCCGCAGGCAACTCTTTGGGACCATCGACACGGAAGATAGCGGTTTTATTTTGGATCTCCTCTTGGAGTAACTCACACTCATGACTCGAAAACTCCCAAAAGTTCCAGATCCCCTGTGTGAGTTTACTGGAGACGATCGCTTGTCCTATCACCCCTTTGGCACGGGCATTTTCTATCTGAGTGAAGTCCGTCACATCACTCACACTCCCATGCTCTAACAACGAGAGATTCCACTCTCCAAACTTCTCAATCTTCGCAGCGACACGGTTCATCGGATAGAGATAGAAACGAGCCGATTTGATAATCGCATTGTGAGGCAACGCATCAAAATCAAAGCTCATCACCGCATTACAGATCCCCTTAGATTGGTTGATCCCTACAAAGAGTGAGTTCTCCCCAAAGTGTGAACGGTTCTGCTCTTGGGTGTACTCTCCCACATAGCCTGTCCCACTCTTATTGGCAAAGATAAGCTTAAAAAACTCATCATCCTCTAGCCATGTACGCACCTTGACTACAGGAGCAAAAGGGGACTTATAGCCACTCTTTTTATTGACCGCACGGATAGAGTAGTGGTAGTTGGTTGAGCTAGCTAGATCGGTATCTAAGAAGTGGTTCTCCCCTACGATACCCACTTTGGTGCGTTCATTACACGCATCTTTATCCTCTGTACTTCGGTAGATCTCAAAGAAGATATCCTCTCGCTTCTCATACTTCCATACCAGCTTCACAGAGGTCGCATCACGATACTCTAGGGTAAACTCCTCTACACGACGCGGTGCAAACGCAGAGTAGTTGACCACCTCACCAAAGACCTTCTTAAGTGCAGGGATATTCTCATGGATACTTCCACTCATACTCTTCATATAGTCAGGAATGTTTTTCGTCCCCACCTCAACCACGATAGCTAAGGCTCCCTTGGAGTAGTAGTACTCTCGCCCACTCCCAGAGATGAGGGCTGCGGGTGGCTTTCCTCGGTGGATACCATACTTGCGTCCTGTCACCTTAGAGATCTCATCATTCATATTGGCACACAAGACATTCATATCTGTCCCATCGATCTCCGCCTCATGCATAAAGCGGTGAGCAGGAAAGAAGACATTCCCCTGAGAGTGGTAGTCTAAGGCAATGGTGATATTGTCTCGTGCATCGACAAACTCTTTGATCGCACGGGTCTCTGCTTCTGAGAAGGGAGCCTCTCCGCCATAGACATTGGAGGCGGTATTGGGGTTTTTGACAAACCCTATCGAGAAGTTACGGTTGAGATCGACCCCAATGGTTCCATCATGGTTGACCCGACGGTTTTTCCGCCAAAAAGAGAAGTGTTCTCGTGAGTACTCATATCCATCAGGGTTGAGACATGGGACGATATAGAGTGTCGACTCAGCCAAAGACTTCTCTAGCTCAGGATCGACCCGCTGATTGTGAGCAACATACTCGATAAACTTCAATGCCAACTCATGCCCAATCCACTCGCGTGCGTGAATACTCCCCGTATAGAGCATCGCAGGCTTCTCATCGGCTCTCTGCACATCTTGAGAGATCTTAGCAAGGACAATATCCCGCCCCTCATAGGTGGTACCTATCTTCACAACCTCGATCAGATCAGGGTGTTGTTTTTCTATCGTTTTGAGAAAGTCTAAACTCTCACTATAAGACATATATTGGTTTTTCATTCTATCGTATTCTCTTTAGTTAGTATTTTTTGATCTAGTAGCACACCCCCGTGGTGGGGTAGCGTGCTATGGGGTAGGAGGGGTGTTAGAGTGTCTCTTTAAAAGCATCCCACTGCTTCATAAGCTTTTTGAGCATTTTGGATTTCAACCATGAGAACGCTTCACTCAGTCTCTCTGGTTCGGTCTCTAGGGCATGTACTAGTGCGAGGGTATCAAACTTCTTTAGGATCTTCGCAGACTTCTTCTTACCAATCCCATCGACAGAGGTGAGGAGTCTCTCTAGGTTCTCTTCACTTAGGAGTATCGTCTCCTCTACCTCTTCACTCTGAGCCGTCTCATCTGAAGCGATTGCCTCTAGGGGGCGTGGATTACTCTTGGCGTGGACTTTACGAATCGTACGCCCATAGTTGTCTTGGAAGTTCCACACTTCACTAGGCCACTCCTCAGAGGTTCTATCTTCTGTACATAGGATAGGGTAGAGGGCATCTAGCTCATGAAGGTAGATCTCACCCTCCTCTGTCTGCTTACTCTTCTTATCCAAGAAGTAGGCACCATCATAGCTAGGGGTATAGCGTCCAAAGGTGATATAACGCAAGGTTCGTAGAACAGAAGCGTCCATCTTACCAAGCTCCTCCCAGTTATATAGAGGTATATGAGGAAGTGGGAAGCGTCCATCAGAGAACTTCCACATCAAGTACTGCCCAATCCAATCTCTAATATACGGGAACGCAGCAAATGCTGTCGCACACTCCAAGATACGGTACTTACCATCTTCACCTACTGCAATATCACACGCCCAATACTCTGCATTGGCATTTTTGGAGACCTGTACGGCTAAGTCAAGAAGCTCTTTAGGGACATCCATATAGTCCATACTTCCTCCTTGAGAGGTGTTGGTGAGCCACTCACCCTCAGGTGGTCGTCGCCAGAAAGCACACACAGGCTTATGCCCAATCAGCATCACCCGTACATCCGCAGACATCGGTACAAAGTCTTGGAAGTAGGCAGGGTGATACTTCTTCTGAGCGAGAAGGTTATGTGCCTCTTGAGCAGAGTCTACCTTATGGACAAAGTATCCCCCATAGTTAGAAGGACCGTAAGATTTTTTGATAATCTTAGGGAACTCTGTCTTATCGATAAACTTCTCCGCTTTTTGCTTATCATAATAGATGTAAGTCTTAGGAATAGGGATATCATACTTCCACGCAAAACGGGTCACATTCTCTTTGGATTTGTTGGAGAACTGTGTATCCATCGAAGGGATAAACTGCACATGAGGCAACTCTCGTGCAATCTCTCTAAAGGTCTCATAGGCTGTCGCAGGGATATTACCAATAAGGATATCAATCTTCTTGCGTCGCACCTCTTTGACAAAACGATCTTTATCATTTTTCCAGTGGTAGACTACTGTCTCAATCTTATCTGGCCACCCTCTAAAGTTGGATTTATCAAAAAATCTCAATACATGATCGAGATAGAGCATACCAAGTCGTGGTAACTTTGCGTGTTTTGTTTTCTTTGCCATTTTCACTCCCTATTGTTTAGTTTTTCTATCAATCATCTCTACGATAAGATCTATTTTGCGTTGATTGAAGTCTAGTCCCATCTTCTCTTGCTCTGGAGTTGCAAAAGCAGGAATACCATTGACCTCAAGGACGACATACTCCTCTCGCTCTTGGTCATAGATGATATCTACCCCTGCGATATCTGTGCCACACACCTTGGCTGCTTTTTTGGCTAGCTCAACGATAGCATCATCAGGCTCCCGAAGGAAAATACTTCCACCACTGGTGACATTGGTACGCCAGTCTGTCCCACTCGCCTTACGCCCGTAGCAAGAGACAAACTCTCCATCGACAATATCAATACGGAAATCGGTATTGTCATACTTCAAGAACTTCTCTACATAAAAGAAGCGAAGATCCATCTGATTGAGGAACGGAAGGAGGGTATCGAGTGTCGCTTCACTCTCAATCTTGGTGAGTCCTACCCCACCCCATCCATCGGTTGGCTTATAGACCATCTTACTCCACTTCTTCATAATACTTTTGAGTTGCTCTCCATCATCTCGGTGACAGAGCTTAAAGCTTGGTGTCGCCACCCCATGTTGACGCAAAAGAAAAGAGGTCTGAAACTTATCCTCTGTTAGAGCAAACGACTCATAACTATTGATCATGGGGATGACACGGTTGAGGGCTTGGTAGAGAAATATCTGATACTGAGTCTGCTCACCTGCATTATAGGAGAAGAAGAGGTCAAGCTTATCGACTTTGAGCTTATCGTGTAGAATATGCCCATTTTTAGCCACAGCATGACGCAAGTTGATACCTGTCACCGTTTCTATATTTCTCTCGTTGAGGGCTTTGACAATTTTCTTCTGTATCTTATCACCACCGCTATTGCTATAGAGCCACATTCCTATTTTTCTCGACATTCACACTCCTCCTATATTGATATTTAATCTATGATTTTACTATATTTTACTAAAATATCCTATTAAAATTTTCTATCTTTAGGAGAGCCGATGCATCAGCCAAATTTTGAAGAGTTAAAAGAGATTATAGAGATCAACTCATGGACCAACAATAAAACAGGGGTCGATAGACATGGAGATAGGTTTGCTCAGTGGATGGAGCCACTAGGCTTTAGCCTGACGCGTCACCGTAGAGAGGAGATTGGTGATCATCTACTCTTTCAAAGCCCCCACAGAGCAGGCAAAAAACTCCTCCTACTGGGACACCTCGATACGGTCTTCCCTCCCGATACCTTTGAGGGGTTTCGTGAGGATGAGGCGTGGATCTATGGTGCGGGTGTGTGTGATATGAAAGGGGGCAACTATGTCGCCCTCCAAGCCCTCCGTAACCTCAAGCAGAGCCAAGGAGCGATCTACAATATCGACTTTTTGCTTGTGAGTGATGAGGAGACGGGCAGTGATGACTCCAAGATGCTCTCTAGCCAACTCGCCTTAGACTATGACTACTGTATGGTCTTTGAAGCTGCGGGAGTCAATAATGAAGTGGTCATAGGACGCAAAGGGGTGGGGACATTCTTCCTCGACATTGAAGGGGTCGCAGCCCACGCAGGCAACCACTACGCCCAAGGGGCTGATGCCAATCTCGAAGCTGCCCACAAGCTGATCCAACTCGTCGCTCTGACCGACCTAGCACAAGGGACGACTGTCAATGTAGGCAAACTCAGTGGTGGGATAGGTGCCAACACCATCTCCCCCAAAGCCCAACTCACCTTTGAGATACGCTACACCACGACCCAAGAGCGTGATCGTCTACTCAGTGCTATTAGGCAGATCGTTGCACAGAGCCATATCCAAGGTACTACATCTACCCTCTCAGGGGGTATCCAACGCGATGTGATGCAACCCTCCCCCCAACAACAACAGCTCATTGAGCGTATCAATACTGCCTGTGGCATCACGCTCCCTACCGAACAACGAGGAGGGGTGAGTGATGCCAATATCATCGCCTCCCAAGGTATCCCTACCCTTGATGGATGGGGTCCCTATGGCGATGGCGATCACACCATTCATGAGCGTGCCTCCAAACAGAGTTTTGTAGAGCGTATCGCTCTGGTCTCAGAGATCTTCACACACTTCACCCAAGGTGAGATCTAGCGATTCGCATCCGCTAAGGTCAAAGCAAACAGCACATTGACCCCCTCTTGGGTGAGAAGCTGATGGGCTTCACGCAGGGTACTCCCCGTCGTGATGATATCATCGACAAGTATCACATCGATCCCCCGCTTCCCATGATAGCTAAAGTCACGCGGATTCTCCATACGGTACGCTAGACTCTTCCCTGCGTAGGTGAGAGGATTTTGAGCCAATAGTGTAGCGTGTAGTGGAGGGGTCGCAGGGGTCTTCATCGCACGGGTGAGAAGTGCCACATGGGCATACCCCCCTTTGACCACCTCATCAATACCGATAAGATAGACCCGTCCCTCATCCACCTCCACAAACTCCAAGATAAACGGACGAAGCACCATACGCCCCAACGCACGATAGATACGATACCCCTCTGGTGTATGCTTGGTATGTAGAAGTGGAGCAAGTGTCGTATAGGCAAAGAAGCTAATCACATCAAGCTCCCCTAACTGGCGTGTTGCGATTGTTGGGACAAAGAGCATCGACCGACAGGCCAAACAGATCACCGACCAACTCCACCGACCACAACTAAAACAACGCATACGCTAGGCTCCTTTAAGTAAAATGAATTCTATAGAAGTGTAAAATACCACATATACTATCCCCCATAAGGAGTCTACTATCCCCTCTATAGAAAAATCCCTGCCCTATCTGGCTATTGGTGTCGTACTGCTCTATGCACTCTATAATGCCAATCACACCCCAACACAGAGACCTGTAGAGAGTCCCTCTAGCAGAGAGACCCCACACACCACGCTCCATAAGCGTCCATCTACTCCCTATAGCCCCCAAGCAATCGAAGCCTATATCATCCATGTCATCAACCATGGCTCCTCACAGTTTGACTTCAGGGGTGGGGTGATGGAGGGGGGATTTTCCTCAGAGGAGGATGCCCCCAAAATCGCCTGCTATACCCTCACTCTGGCAGGCTACACACCAACCACGCCCTGCCCTACAGAGGCATCTATGCTCTATACAGGTATCTGTGGAGGGTGTCATGGGGATGATGGCAAAGGGTTAGGAGGTACCTACCCTGATCTTACGCAGAAGCATCTCTTGGGTATCCAAAAACAGATTGATGCCTCTTTGGCTCACTAGGCGTACTACTCCACACTAATCGTACAGGTGAGTTGATTGCTTTGGGTGGTGCTGTCCCAGAGATTGCTATTGGAGAGCCTCATAGCAGCGTCACCCTCTCCTATCTCAAGGTAGAGGCAGTAGCTCCCTTTGGCTATCCCCTTCAACGAGAGATCTGCTCTAATCTCTTGGCTCTCTTGGGGCTGAAACTGGCGGATATCAATATCCTGCTCAAAACGATACCGCTCTGTCGTTCCTTGCAGTACCAGTGCGACAGGGGGCTTAACATAGGGAGCAGCGTAGCCCTTATTGATCAGTGTGAGTGAGACACCAAGCTGTTGGGGTGTGGGATCAAGTAGAAGTTTCTGGGCTACCAAACGATACCCTAAGTTATCGCGTATCTCGCTATAGCACCCCCCATCCTTCCACTTCTGTAGGACATCTGGATGATAGGCATCATTGAGATAGGAGTAGTGCATACGCTTAAACTCTGCTAGAGCACTGCTACAATCAGAGAGTGTTGCATCACTCCCAGAGCCTATCCCACAAGTCTCTCCACCAACGGGAGCATACTTCGCATCATTGATCACATACGATTTCCAAAACGCAATACTATCTGATGGGTAGGTACCCATATCGGTACTACTTGCCAAGACACAGTCATTGTGATGTCCTACTTTGGCTCGGATATCCTCTGTATAGGCGATAGCCTCTGTGATCTTCCCCTCTTCTCCTGCCTCGCGGTAGGTAGTAGCTGTACCAAAGAGTAGCTCTTTGTGCATGGGGGTGCGTATCTGTATATACTTATCGGGAAAGAGCTCTACAAGCTTCTCAATAATCGCTTTACGGTTGGCTTTGTAGTTAGGGTCACTTGCTTCAAACTCCCCTGTGAAGCTATGCCACTCCCCCCATGCGCCAATACATCCCGCTTGTACGACTGAGATCGTTGAGCTGTAGCGTTGAAGTAGTGATTTGAGCTGATCGAGATGCCCTAAGATAATCGCTTTGGTCGGGTCATCACCTGAGCTATCATTACGATACTTGACCCGAAAGATTAGCTTCACACCGCTGGCATTGGCATCAGAGAGGTTCTGTGTGATAGTCGCAATCAGGCTACTGGGTAGCTGTGTCGTCGTCTGATACGCCTCAAGATCCAGTGGGGCATAGACCAGTGTGTAGCCATCCTCTCGTACCTCTTCAAACATATTATAGGACTTCTGAGCTGTAAGGGGGTAATCTGCATCATAAAACCCTCTATGAGGATTGAGTCGATTGGCCAAGAGATCCTCTTGATAGGTAATACCCTCTGTGTCACCCTGCTCAGTGGTAGTACCCCCACACCCAATCAAAACACCTAGAGCCAAAATCCCACTCATTATCTTTAAACGCATATCTATCCTTTGGTTATCAAGTTACATAGTATAGCTAAAGCCTCTTGCTCCTTAAGGATACCCCACCACAAAAGAGGATAAAACCAAAGAGCGTGCAAAGTTGTGTTACGAGAGGTAATGGAGAGGTAATGGAGTTATATTATAATTCGGACATAAAGCTTGAGAGAGCGGGCAGAAAGCCTTGTTCACTCAGAAGTAAAAGCTCGTTATAATCTAAAATAGTTTTAGTTATAATTTTAGCAATAAGAATATTAGGCCAAACCTACTGTGAAGTGGGGACGGAAAGCCTCAGGTCTTCGAGAGAAGATAGCTGGGTTGCATCCGTCTGTTTAACGGCAGATGGAACGCTTATTTTTATAAGTTTTACTCCTATAAGATCTTATCTCTATCTTTATTATCTAACATATTTATAGATTATTTTAAAAATCTAAATCATTTTTAAGGATAATCAAATGTGTACAACGACTCAAATCAAAAATAGTTTAATCATGCTCTCATTTGCAGCAATCGTTGCGGGATGTAGTACAGCTCCAGAGGGAACAACCGCTACAATCGAAACCACACCAACCAATACAACACATACGATAGAGATCATCGTCTCTGGTACCACACCAACAACGACACCAACAACCGTGACACCTAGTACCCTATCAACACAAACTATCGTCACAACACCGCCTACACAGACACTCGTCTCAGCACCTGTCACACAACCTACGGCGACACCAACAACCACACCTATAGCACCTGCGGTCATCACACCAACGACACAACCTGTAGTAACACAACAACCTACTACAACCCCTACACCAACACAAACAATAAGTGTCGCACCTGCAACACACCCTAGCGTCGTAGCACCCCTTACAAATATTACACACCAAGGGATCGTCAAAGATAGCCATACAGGTCGAGGCTTAGCCAATGTAACCGTAACCTTAGGGGATGTAACTACCACAACCGATGCACAAGGAGCCTACACGCTCAATCAGGTAACGGCTAGTGATGAAGCGGTTGTACGCTTTGAGAAAGAGGGGTACCTCATCGGTGCAACAACCATTAAAATCAAGGCATTGACAGAGAACAATGAGTCTACACCAAACTATGTATCCTATACACTGACTCCCAACAACTATCATTGGGACTATGCAAGTAGTGATGAGATTCAGGGTGCACATATTATCATCGATGCTTCTGTAGCCTATAATGACCGTCAAGGAAACCTCTACACGGGGACAAATAGAGCCGAACTCACCTACCTTGATATCACTTCTATCGAGGGGAAAAACGCTTTTACTGGTGACTTTTCAGGAATCAATAGCAATGGAGTAGCCGTACAGTTTAGTAGCTATGGGTTAATCTCTCTTCTACTCAAAGATAGCAGTGGAGAGGCATTGACACTTGCACCAAATGAAACAATAACCCTTCGATTTGATGCAACACCCTCTTTGGAGCAACAAACCACTCTCCCTTTATGGTATTATGACTATGAGCAGGGGTTGTGGTTTGAAGAGGGGACAGCAGAGTTACAACAGGATGGTACCTACGAAGGAGAGGTTTCACACCTTGGGACTTGGAGTATCAACCTTCCCCTTGAAGAGGAGAGCGGAATCTACCGTGGTCGTATGGTTGATGGCAATGGAGAAGCCAAAAGTCATGTAAGAGTCCAAGCAATCGGAACCAACTGGATCAGTAGAGACCTTACTACCGATGAAGATGGTTTCTTTGAACTAGAAGTCGTACCAAATAGTAGCTTTACACTTGCAGCGTATGATTATGAAAATCGATACGGAGCAAACTACACAGGTACTATTGCACCTATCGCTTCTGGTGATAGTGTAGAAGATTAAGCATTAGTTAAGCAAAAGGATAACATTATGAAAAAGATATTTTTACCACTCTTATTTCCACTCACTGTATCAATGGCAATTGATTTCACCATGACTCCATCAGGGATTACCGCTCCGATAGAGACAAACCCAACCACTGAAGAGACCACTGGTTCAACACCCATAGCCACCTCTACCAAAACAAACCCTTATCTTGAAGAGGTCACTCTTCCTAGCTGTGACGCAAGCAATCCCGAAGTACAGTTTATTCGAAGTAACGCAGACTGGAGTACGATTAACCGTAGTGATAAACGAATCTTCTGTGTCTCTCCTGGAGATTATCGATCACTTAGACATATTAGTCTAACATCGAGTGGAACAGCAGAAAAACGACGCTATATTATCTTGAATAATGGCAATGATACACATCCTGGAAAACTCGATAAGAGTCAACTAGCAAATTATGGTTTACGCCTTGAGCATGCTAGCTATTGGGTCATTGATAGATGGAGTAATTTTGATGATAACCTACCCAAGGCACTTGAACTCTCTAATGGTTCTTCATATAATATAATCAATCGAGCATTTACCGATAATATTGCTCAATCCATACTTATTACCGATCGATCGAATAATAATACTATTCAAAATAGTCGTTTTCAAAATATGGCACATCCTTATCGAGTAGCGGATGGAGTTTGTATCTCCATTATGCAATGGGGTGCAGATTCATACGAAACAAAAAATATCAAGATTATTAATAATGAGATTGTTAATCAAGGAGATGGCTTTCAATCCGTACGGGGACCACGATATTCCGATGGTCTTCTACAAGACGGAAATTGTGAAGGATTAATTATTGATAGTAACGATATTTACATCGATGAGCGTATCTATACAGATGGTCGAGGACACTATACTCCTACAGGAAAATATGCTTATGCTGAAGATGCTATTGATCTCAAAGTAGGATCTGAAAATCCTAATAATCCAATTATTATTACTAATAATCATATGTGGGGTTCAAGAGAATCAGACCGTACCAACTCACTATTAAGTTCACATGGTGGATTAATTGTTATCCACTATGGTGTTAAGTACCTTAAAATTAAACAAAATCTATTCTTTGATTCCCTGGCTGGAATTGGTTCAGGTGACAATAATCGTTTCCCCTATTCTTTATCGGAAAGTGAAATTACAGATAATCTATTTGTTGACATTGGTTTATCTAATGGTGTTGGTGGTATATCAGGAAAAGTCTTCTACTTTGCAGATCAAAATAGTCAAGTTATGATAAAAGATAATCTTCTAAAAGATTGTAGAGATCAACAAGCTCTATTTTGGACAACGTCTAATTTCTCTTATTTAAACAATACGACTATTAATCAAGAAAAGAGTAATATTAATACGAGTTCACTTTGGAAAAACTCTTCCTCTTCTGTACTGATACCAGAGGAGAACTACACAACAGAAGAGGCATTAAACCTAGGTTATACCAATGCCTATACATTTACAACTAATACTTTTACAACAAGCCCAAAAGTCATTAGTCTTGAGAATACACTTAAGTAGTAGGTTGGCTCCTATACATTCGTAGCATATAGGAGCTAATGTAAACTTTAATTGGAGAGTAGCTATAATTAAGGAGATAAGATTTAAGGGGGTTGTATGCCAGTACCACACTGTGACATTACTGTATTTGGTTCAAAAGGGCATACACAACAAATCTTAACAGGGTACTTTTTACTTCAAAAACAGGGTTTTATTACTCTAAAGTCTCATATACATAATTTAAAAAATCATGAAAGAGATCCTGACAACCCTTTTAAAGATGCCCAAGAGTACCATATTCAAGTTCTAGTCAATCAATCACTTACACTCTACTATGATATGCATGATAGCTATGAGATCAATCTCAAAGCACTTAAAAATTCCGATATCTATTTTAAACGTAGTTATCTCTCTTCTTATATTGAAAAAATCAAAAAAACATTATCTACACCTATTATACCTTTAGGGTTTAACTATTGGGTCTATCCTAACAGTATAGATAAAGAGAATATTAAACGCACTCTTTTTATCTCTAATATCACACTCAAAGAGCGTGCAGGAATGCTCCTAAGAGCGTTAAGTTTTCCAAGCTCTATTAGTAATGCTCCTAAACTTAAAGAGATAGAGTGTACCCTACCTACAGAGGAATATAAAAATAGAAAAATTCTCTTCATGGTTCGAGCATGGGATCCTGCCCTCTTTCCAAATATTTCACAAGAAGCAACAGAACAGCTTGAAGAGATTAATCAGACACGTGCTTCCTGTATCAGAGTCTTGAAAAAGGAGTTCAAAAAAGATTTTTATGGTGGGTTTTCTTCTACTCCTTATACCCAAAAGTACTATAAAGATGCGATTGTTCCGAATCCTGCTAGCACAACAAAAAGTAATTATCTTAAACAACTGCAATCCTATCCAATATGTATTGCAACAACAGGACTTCATAATTCTATTGGATGGAAATTTGGAGAGTATGTTGCTATGTCTAAAGCAATTATTTCTGAAAAACTTATCTATACACCTCCTAAAGCATTTCAAATTAATCAAAATTTTTTGGAATTTCAATCACCTGATGAGTGTATTGAAAAAACACTTTTACTCTATCAGAATGAGGATATACGCTATCAAATGAGACTCAATAATGCATACTACTATCATCACTATCTTAAACCTGATAACTTAGTCTATAATACACTTATGAACGCACTATCTCTCAATATAGGAAGTTATCTATGAGTAAAGTTGTTCTATTTTTTTATAAAATTGCATTTTTTCTTATGCAAAAAAAGATACCACTACTTCCAAACATTTTTAATAAACTCTTTGTTCGTATTCTTTTTGGATGTTATATAGGACTTGGAGCTAGAATCGGAAAAGGAACTCGTATCGGTTACGGTGGAATTGGTGTTGTAATTCATCATCGAGCAATTATAGGTAACAATGTTATTATTCATACAGGTGTCACAATTGGTGGAACAACAAAGCACTATAAAGTACCCATCATCGGAGACAATTCTATTATCGCATCTGGTGCAAAGATTATTGGTCCCATTTCAATTGGAAACAACTGTATAATTGGTGCTAATGCTGTTGTCCTAGAGAGTATTCCTGATAACTGTGTTGCAGTTGGAGTCCCTGCAAAAATTATTAAACGAAATATTAATATCTTTCATTATAGAGACTAATACATTTAACAATAAAGTTTATCAAAAATAACAGAAATCTCCTGAGCTCTATCAGCATGTGTTCTATCTTCAAAGCCTGACCTAAACACAGCGTTTTCCTTTTTATTAAAATAGAGATATGCTCTAACCTCTTCTCGAGCTTCATTCAGTTGATTAAGTCCAAAAAGACGAAAAGAACTATATTTTAAAAGATCTGGCATTCCACCTACCGCACTTCCAACAATAGGAAGAGAAGTGTTTATTGCCTCTATCAATACCAGACCAAATGCTTCATGTCGTGCAAAGTGTAATAGAAGGTTAACCTCTCTCATAAGAGAAGTAATACTCTTTTGAAATCCTATGAACTGTACCTGCTTCTCTATTTGATACTCTTTTAATTTTTCAATTAACATCGCATAATAGTTGGGATTAAGTTCTGTATCACCTGCAATCAAATAATATAAATTGGGATCTTCTTTTAATAGAGGTGCAACTATATCAATATTAAGTTCTATTCCTTTATTAGGTACAATCCTTGCCACAGTTAAGATTACACGAGCTCCCTTTGGTAATTGAAATCTACTTTGTAATGGAAATGATTCTCTTCTCTCTTCTCTCTTCTCTAATACATTCAGAACAACAGAACTTTTATCTTTATCCAGCTGAAAAGTCTCTCTATTTGTTACTAAGGAGTGTTGTGTTATATGATAACTATAATCAAAAGATTGTATTATCCAAGACCAGACATAATCTTTTGGGCTAGAAAGATCTATTGGTTCATAATATTCATGAAATGCTTTAATCTTTTTAGTTTTTGTTCCCAATGCTAACAAAAATGTTACAAAATCTGTACCTCTATTATGAGAAATAATAATATCTAAATGCATCTTCCGAATATGTAAAAGATTAGAGAACAACCTTAAAGGCTTTGATTTCAAATCATACTCTACTCTACTAATAGCAGAGACATACCGTAACAAGTTTTCTTCTATCTCTCTATCCTGAAAACGATCTACAGAATAGAGTGGAATAATACAAACATAGTAACCCAACTTTACCAATTCTTGGGCTAAATGTACCTCTAAAAGTTCAGCAGCTCCTCGATCAATTCGATTTACAACAATACCAATTCTTTTCATACTCTCTCCCTATTTATCATTAAGCTATATATATAAAAGTCAAGATATAATAAAAAAATCATACATTAGGATAGAAGATTGCAGAACTTTATGTTTACTAACATTCAAGCAAATGAAAGATAATATCAATAATTCAATACACTTAAATCTCTTAGCTACAACTACTTTTTTACTCTCTTTTTTATCTCTTAACCTCTTCTCTTTTAATCTCTACCTCTCACCAATTATTATCTATTCTCTGATGATACTACTTGGTAGTATAGCCATTATCAGCTTGTCAAATGAAGATAAACTAATCAAAATAAAACTCTTTATTTCTATTTTTTCTCTATTGCTTATCTATATTTTACTACATGATTCTATTCTTCTTACTTTCTATCCAAATAAACTGCCATTTGACTATCCAGATGATAAGACTTTTTATCACTTTTCTGATCTTTCTCTTCCCTATCTTACGGGTGAAAAACATTTTTTAACTCTCTTTAGCTTTGCTTCGTATCCAATGCATGATCTTCCATTACATGTTATGTTCTCAGGAACTATTAATCTTCTATCCCATATTATTGATGGAGAAAATAATATCCTTGTACAGAAACTATTATCACCTTTTTTTGCTTCACTTTTCTCTGTTATTCTCTATTCAACACTGAAATTCCAGTTCAAAAATGCACACTTTGCACTTCGTGCAACCCTTGTCTATTCGCTACTCTCTGCTATGTTTATCTACTCTACCTCACTTATGAGAGATACCGATATTGCCTTAGCCTATATGCTTGTTATTTACCTTTTTTTTCAACCCAACAGTAAGCTTAATTTTTTCTTTATTTTTATAATTGCCTCTATTACACTCTACCTTAGAACTGAATCGGGACTTGTACTCTTTGGGATTTTACTACTTTACAGTTATTTTTATATTCAGACGATTCGTTCCAAAAATTTACGATTTATTTTATATCTTTTTTTTATAACGCTTTTTATTTTTATTGTATTATTAATATCAGGAAAATTGATGGCTATGATCAATATGAGAAGTGAAATTAATACAACAAAGGCCTTAACACACGCGTCAAGTAGTTCTATCGGTCTTCTTCTCAATAAACTCCCTTTTCCGCTTAATACTATCACTAAACTTCTTTTTGGACAGATACAACCTTTTCCATTTTTTAATGCTATAGATAGATTTCCAGAAGCATTAAGTGGTATTTTCTGGCCTCTTATCTTTATCTCTATGCTCTATACAATCATTCAAAAAAATTTACAAAGACATCTTAATCAAAAAACTATTACACTACTTCTTCTTGCATTATTAGTCTTACTTCTTATGTCTTCAGAGCCTATGGCAAGAAGGATGATGAGTGTTTACCCTATTATCTATATTGTAAGCTTATACTTTTTTCTCTATAGCCCTAGAGACAAAATCAAATATACTATACTCTATTATCTATTTGGTATTATGACACTTAATACTCTATATTATATTATTAAGTTATAATACAAGAGCCTAAGGGAGGAGTTTATTATGAAATTACTTTTAATTGGACCAAGACTCAATCAAGATAATCTCTCTGTAGTAGGAGGGGCTATTACACTATTTGAAAACCTCATTTATCAACTTGATTCTCATAATATCTCCTATTCTGTTATCGATACGAACAAACATAACTATCCCAATCGATGGCATGCATATTTTTCAATTTTTTTACAAATTATTCTAAAACAGAAATCATCTACACATCTCTCTTTACATAGTTCTAGAGACTATCTTATTTTTGGACCACTACTTATCCTTATAGGAAAAATCTTCTCTAAACATGTCAGTCTTAGAAAATTTGGAGGAGAAGCCTCACGCATATATCAAGAAAGCCACTATTTCAAAAAAAAGTTTATTCATATGATTTATAAGCATGTTGATACACTCTTTTTTGAGCTACACTCTCTTGTCAACTTTTTTCAACCACTAAACCCGTATATTTTTTGGTTTCCAAATGTAAGAGAACAGACTATTACTCCTCTACTACCCAGAAGCTATCATAAGAAGTTTGTATTTATTAGTTCAGTGAAACATCAAAAAGGTATAAATGAGATTATACAAGCTTCTAAACTTTTACCTGATACTTATAGTATTGATATCTATGGTCCTATTGATGATAATAACTACTCTAAGGAGTACTTTAGACAAGAACAGATCTCCTATAAAGATATACTCTCTCCTCAAGAGGTACTCGCGACCTTAAACACCTATGATGTTCTACTCCTACCCACCTATTACAAAGGAGAGGGATACCCTGGTATTATTATTGAAGCCTATTCACTTGGTATTCCCGTTATCTCCACAAATCTTCAAGGTATTATGGAGATTGTAGACCATACTCAAACGGGTTTTTTAATTGAACCAAAATCTGTTGATCAACTACTTGAAAAAATCTATGCCTTTACATCTCAAAATTATCCTATAATGTCTCAATATGCTTATCGAAAATTTAATGATTTTAATGCTGAAACACAAACAAAACAGTTTTTAATACATATAGACTATGCATAACTTTTTTAGATTTCTAGAGACAATTAAATATCTTCGGGGTATACAGATTTATTTTAGACTCTTCTATTGGTTACGACGACAGTTTAAAAATAACTTTTTCCAGCACAACGACTATAGTAAAACTTCTTCTCTAAAAAGTCACCCCCTTATACTCTCTTCTTTCCCTCATAATTACCATACCTATACGCCTTCTCAAACATTTACATTTCTCAATCAACGCTATAAATTTTCATCTAAAATCAACTGGAACTATTCTAATTATGGTAAGCTCTGGACTTATAATCTAAACTACTTTGACTACCTACACCAGGAGAATATAACTAAAGAGGAGGGGCTATCTTTAATCTATGATTTTATCAATCAGTTTCATACACTTAAAGATGCTATAGAGCCTTTTCCTTCCTCCCTTAGAACAGTGAACTGGATTAAATTCATAAGCTACTACCATATTGAAGATCTAAAAATTTCTCTATCTCTTTATCAACAATATAGGATACTTTTAAATAACCTAGAGTATCACCTTCTTGGAAATCATCTTCTTGAAAATGCTTTTTCACTACTCTTTGGAGCATACTATTTTCAGGATCACTCTCTCTATGAGAAAGCTAATAAACTATTAAGCGAAGAACTTAAAGAACAAATTATGCAAGATGGTGGACACTTTGAACTGAGTCCTATGTATCATCAACTCATACTATTTAGAGTGCTAGAAGCTATTAACCTCATTCAGCATAATCATTGGCAAAGAGATGAACTACTAATACTCCTAAAAAATACCGCTACCAAGATGATGGCTTGGCTTAATCAGATTAGCTATAAAGATGGTTCAATCCCACTATTGAATGATAGTGCTAACACTATTGCACCTACGACAAAACAACTCAATAGCTATAGCTCTAGCCTTGGTATCACCCCCTTAGCTACTATCAAACTTAACGAGAGTGGGTATCGAAAAATCAGACAAAACAATTATGAAATGATTATAGATATTGGTTCAATAGAAGCACACTATATCCCAGGTCATACACATAGTGATATATTCAATTTCGAACTTCATATTAACCATACTCCTTTTATTGTTGATACAGGGACATCAACCTATGAGAATAATACTCGTCGCCATATTGAGCGTTCAACATATGCTCACAATACTGTGGTCTTAGAATCACATAATCAAAGTGATGTATGGAGTAGTTTCAGAGTTGGTAGTCGTGCCTCTGTTCAAGAAATTATAGAAACACCACACTCTATCCAAGCAATCCATAATGGGTATCAAAAACACTTCAATGCACTCCATAGAAGAACCTTTTTCTTTGAAAAGAGAACAATTAAGATTATTGATGAAATTTTAAGTTCCAAATCTTATCATGCCATTGCTAGACTTCATTTTCATCCAGAGATTAAACTTCAACAGACTCATCATACTATCCTTGCAAATGGCATACAACTAAACATTAAAAATGATGAGAGTGTAAACTTCAATATTAAGGAGTATAATTATGCTTCAGAGTTTAATAAACTTATAACTGCGAAGGTTATTGAGATACCCTTTAGTAAATACTTAGAAGTTGAGATACTATTATGAAGATTCTTTTTATTACAGATAATTTTCCACCTGAAGTTAATGCTCCTGCAACACGTACATATGAACACTGTAGAGAGTGGATTCAATCTGGTGCTGAGATTACTATCATTACTTGTACACCAAATTTTCCAAATGGTAAAGTCTATCAAGGGTATAAAAACAAACTCTACCAAAAAGAGATACATGAGGGGATAACCATTATCCGAGTTTGGAGTTATATCGCACCAAATAATGGTTTTATCAAAAGAGTTTTAGATTATTTTAGCTTCTCTATCATGGCATTTTTAGTTGGTGTTTTTCAAAAGCATGATATTATCATCGCGACATCTCCACAATTTTTTACAACATGGTCCGCATGGGGCATCTCTAAAATACGATCTAAACCATGGATTTTTGAACTAAGAGATCTTTGGCCAGAATCAATACGCACAGTTGGTGCAATGAAAGAGGGCATTGCCCTACGATTATTAGAGAAGATTGAACTAGCCCTCTATCACGATGCAAACTACATCATTCCTGTAACCAATGCCTTTAAAGAAAATCTCATAAAACGAGGAGTGGATGCAGAAAAGATTAAAGTCATCACCAATGGAGCAAATATTAAATATTTTTTTATGCGTAAAAAAGAACAACAGCTACTAAAGGAACTCAATCTCACTAATAAGTTTGTTTTTGGCTATATTGGTACACATGGTATGGCTCATAGTCTAGATTTTATTGTTCAATCTATTGCAAAAATAGACTCAGACTCTATTCATTTTCTCTTTATTGGAGATGGTTCTATGAAATCAACCATCATTGAACTCGCATCAAAACTATCATTAAAAAATATTACATTTTTAGATTCAATTCCAAAAGAAGAGGTGCCTAGATACCTCTCGATTATTGATGTTTCACTTGCCCCATTAATAAAATCTGATACCTTTAAAACCGTTATACCTTCTAAAATATTTGAAGCATCTGCTATGCAAAAACCCACCCTACTGGGTGTAGAAGGAGAAGCTCAAAAGATTCTTGAACACTATCATGCAGGACTCTGTTTTAAACCCGAAGAGGAAGATGACTTTATATCAAAAGTCTACCGCTTAGCTAAAGATAAGGAAGCTTATAGTAGATATCAAAAAGGATGTTCAGCCTTAGCTCAAGCCTACAATCGTCAATTATTAGCAAAACAGATGCTTCAACATATTGAAACACTCTATCAAGAGAAAACAAACCTAACTTAATATGTTTTTGATACGCTGTTTGATCTCTCTTGCCCTCTTTCGTCCAACTAACATAACAAGTATATGATTATACCACTTATCTCTATAGAGAGGTTTTTGATAACCTAATGTATACAACATATATTCGGCTTCCTTTTTTAATATATCATACCCTAACTCCTCATCCTCAATAAATAGAATATACCTAGAGTAAATAAGTGCTAAGCTCTCCCTTACTTTATCCTTACCTAAACTTTTTTCCATCAATTTCATATAGGTTGTATAGGAGTCCAATACAGAAGCTAATGCACGATACGAAACCTTTTTAGAGAGACTATCTTGATTATCTTTACGATAATAGCCTATACTCTCTTCAACAAAAATAAGCTTTGTCGCACGCATTACAATCCGTGCAGAGAACTCTCCATCATCATTACTAGAGAGAGCTTCATTCCATCCCAAACTCTCTTCAATCAAACTACGAGGAATCAACCAAGTATAAATCACCATAGCCATACCACTATACCATAACTCAATCAAAAACTCTTCAGTCTTGTCATAATTATGATTAACTGGAGGGCTTTTCCACAAAACATTTTCAATACTCTCATAAAATATACCCCAGCGTCCAAAAGCAACGCTTCGACTATTTTGACTTTTAAGTGCTTTAACTTGTAGACGAATCTTGTCTGGATCTAAAAGGTCATCTGCATCTAAATATTGGATATAACTTCCCGTAGCATAGCTAAATGCCCTATTGCGTGCTACGGATGCTCCACTATTGGGTTGTGTATAGAGAGAGATATGCTGATATTTTTGCTCATACACTCGTACAATAGATACACTCTCATCGGTTGAACCATCATCTACAATAATAATCTCAATATTAGAATAACTCTGATTAAGACAAGACTCTATCGTCTCACCAATATAGTGCTGTGCATTATAAAGTGGTATCAAAATTGAAACTTTTGGGCTATTCAACATGGTTCAACCTTATTTTTGTCTATTTTACGACAAAAGCACTTTTAGCTCTCTAAAAGAGTAGAGGCTAAGCCTGAAAGCTTAGGAATAATGCTATGATTTAATACAGTTTTTTTAATAAAAAATAGAAGAAGGAAAGGAATGAACTATGAAAATACTAATGTACGCTCGTTCTATTGGTAGTGTGACCGAGACCTTTATCCATCAAGATGCTCTCTACCTCTCCAAAAACCATGACCTACTCTTTATCTGTGACACTATTACTGACTCAGGAAACTACCCACTCTATGATAGGATTAAAGTCGTGGAGGAGTCCCCCTTTAGACTCTCTATCCTTCAGCGATTAGCCTTAAAACTTGATATCAAGATGGACTACTACAATCAATCCTTTGCTCAAACCATCAAGGAGACAATTGAGACATTCAAACCCGATATTATCCATTGTCAATTTGGTATTCAAGCACTCAAGCTTATCGATAATCTAGAAGATCATAGCATACCACTCGTAATACAGTTTCGTGGACATGATGCGAGTAATCTACTCCACAAAAAAGCCTATGTCAAACGCCTCAAAGAGGTGTTAAGTAGACCAAACTACCACGCTATCTTTGTGGCAAATTCTCTGAGAAAAAACCTTAAAGCCAAGGGGATTGGTGTAGAAGGGAGTATGATTCTTCATAGTGGTATCGATTTGACTAAATTTGCTCTAAGCCCATCGAAGCCCAAAGACTCCTCTGCCCCCTTCACCTTTCTTCAAGTCTCCTCACTTGAAGAGCGAAAAGGGATAGAGTATACCCTCCACGCCTTTGCCATATTGCTTCAAAGTCATCCCTCCAAAGCATTTAAACTCATCTTAACAGGTGATGGTGAACGCAAAGCCTCCTTGGTCACACTGGTAGAGCAGTTGGGGTTGAGTGAGTTAGTAGAGTTTGTTGGGTTTGTCTCTCCTCTGGAGGCCAAGGCACTCATGCAACAAGCCGATGCCTTTGTCCATCATAGTATCACCACAGAGGATGGCAACCAAGAGGGGATCCCCAATGCACTGATGGAGGCGATGGCGATGGAGTTGCCTGTCATTAGTACCTACCACTCAGGTATCCCTGAGCTTGTCACCGATGGGGTCAATGGCTACCTTGTCAAAGAGCGGGATATCCAACACTATGCTACGCGTATGGCAGATATACTCAGCTGGAAGCGAATGCCACTCAACCGAGAGGTGATTGCCAAAGAGTTTGAGATCAATTTTCATATCAAAAAACTCGAAGATTTTTATCATCGTGTGAGCCAAAAGAGTGTAAAATAGAGGTATAACTCAAAGGAGAGGAGTGCGGTAATGCTATTTAATTCCTATGAATTTATTTTTCTTTTTCTCCCTATCACCTTTTTTATCTACTTCTATCTCAATAAACAACACCTCACAGAGCTAAGCAAAGGCTTTTTAGTCTTCGCCTCACTCTTCTTCTATAGCTGGTGGAATGTCGCCTATCTTCCGTTGATTCTTGTCTCTATGCTCTTCAACTATAGCCTCGGGGGACAACTGGCTCGCTATGAGCAGAAGCGACGCTGTTGTAGTAAAAGAAATCTACTCAGCGTTGGGATTGTTGCCAACCTTGCTCTGCTTGGGTACTTTAAATACTCAGACTTTTTTATCGAGAACTTCAATCTTCTCACAGGGGGGAGTCTCTCACTGCTTCACCTTGCCCTCCCCTTGGCGATCTCTTTTTATACCTTTCAACAGATCGCCTATCTAGTCGATAGCTACCGTAGTGAGACCAAAGAGTATGATTTTCTCAACTACGCGGTCTTTGTTACCTTCTTTCCTCAACTCATCGCTGGTCCTATCGTCCACCACAAAGAGATGATGCCTCAGTTTGCCACACTACGCAACAAGGTTATCAACTACCACAATATCGCTCTAGGACTCTTTATCTTCTCTATGGGACTCTTCAAGAAAGTTGCTATAGCAGACACCTTTGCTATCTGGGCGACTGAGGGGTTTGATGTGGCGACCAAGCTGGAGATGATTGAAGCGTGGGCAACTTCACTGAGCTATACCTTTCAGCTCTACTTTGACTTTAGTGGCTATACCGATATGGCGATTGGGTTGGCACTCCTGTTTAATATCACCCTTCCTATCAACTTCAACTCTCCCTATAAGGCTCTCTCGATTCAATCATTTTGGAGACGCTGGCATATCACCCTCTCACGCTTTCTCAAGGACTATCTCTATATCCCACTAGGGGGCAACCGCAAAGGGGAGCTTCGTACCTATCTCAATCTCTTTGCCACCTTCCTACTGGGGGGGATTTGGCATGGAGCGGGATGGACTTTTGTCTTTTGGGGTGCCCTACACGGTATCGCCTTGATGGTCCATCGAGCGTGGCAAAAACTTGGGATCACACTCCCTGCCCTGCTGGCATGGTTTATCACTTTCAACTTTGTCAATATCGCATGGGTCTTCTTCCGTGCCAAGGAGTGGAGTGATGCGATCAAAGTACTTCATGGTATGTTCGCAGGTGCTTTGATCTTCCCTGCTGCTCTGGAGAGTAGACTCGATTTCCTTAAACCACTTGGGATCACTTTTGGCGGGTGGATCAATGGTATTCATGGGGATTTCTATACGATACTATGGCTCATCTGTGGATTTGTCGTGGTCGTGGGTATGAAAAACTCTATGCAGTGGCGTGACCAGTTCAAACCCACGATGCTTCATATGCTTGCAACCGTTCTTTTTTTACTTTCGATTTTTATCCTCTATCGCAAAAGTGAATTTATCTATTTTAATTTTTAGGAGCATTGGCTATGTTAAAGTATAAAACCTATGTAAAAAGACTTATGTTAATTCTCCTTCTGCTTTTTGGGGGATCCTTTCTCTATGTCTATCACTATGCCAAAAGTTACCCTATCCCTCTGTTTCATCGTATCTCTCTTGATGCGAAGATGAAGTTTATTCGAGATATGGAGCGTAGAGAGGCGATTGATACCATCATTGTCGGCTCCTCCATCGGACTCAATAACCTCCAAGGGCTAGAGCTAGAGCGTAGTGCTAAAACCATCCATCATCTACTCAACTTCTCCGCACTTGGACTTCAAGCGCCACAGATAGAACAGCTCTCAAAACTCTTCTCGCTCTTTCCCAATCTCAAACGGGTCATCTACTCCGCACAGTATGAGGATTGGTCGGGTGCCAATACTTTTGAGTCATCAGAGATAGATGCCGCACGAACCTATCTCCTACTCGGTCGGGAGAAGATCGATCTACACTACACCATCTACACCTACAAGCACCTACTAGAATTTGCTAAAAACCACTGGCAGTGGGAGAAGAAGTATCGCCCCAATACCACCAACCATGGACTCTCCTTTGATGCTTCGGGGAGTGTACCTCTTGAGATGTATGGTGACAAGATCAACCACAAGATGTATGCTACCCCTCCCCTTGACACCCTGCTCTTCCAAGAGGATTATCAGGCACTCCAACGAGTAGCTAAGGCACTGCACAAACAAGGGATAGCCTTTTACTTTATCGCTGAACCCTATCGTGCCTATATGCTAAAGCATTATAAAGAGATTGCACAAGCACGCCGTAGCTTTATCCAAGAGACACAGCGTATTGTTACCGATGCGGGTGGGGTGTTTCTCGACCTCCATCCACAGCTACATCTTGGCGATGCGTACTTTGCTGACCGTGAACACCTCAACAGCAAGGGGAGTCTCATGACAGCCAAAGCCGTTGCGACGCTAATTGATCGTACTGAATCTAAGATTATACAAAAGGAAAACGATGAGTGACCTACTATTTAGCATTACCATACCCGTCTACAACAATGAGAAGACTATAGAGAAGACCATCAACTCCTGTTTGAAGCAGAAGGGGGATATCCCCTATGAGATACTTATCCTCGATGATGCGAGTACCGATAGTGTCCCCAAGATCCTCTCACGCTATCAGGAGAACCCAAAGATTCGTGTCATCACCCTAGAACAACGCATCTCCCTCATGGAGAACCACAACGCCTGCCTCCAGCATGCCTTAGGAGACTATGTCATCTTTTGTCATGCAGATGATACCCTAGAGGAGCATGCGATTGAGACACTCTACTACCAACTCAAAAAAAGACGATTCCCCCAAAAGTATATCGTCTGGGGTCATACCATCTTTAAAGACTTTGCAGAGAAAGCGATCTATGAAGCGGGCTTTAACTACAATGAGATAGTCGTAGGGGAGTTTGCCCCGTTGATGTTCCTCTATGGTGGGCTTCAACCCACGGGGACTTGCTACAGCAGAGCCTCTCTGATTGAGTATGGTAGTTTCCTCCCCGTCGATCACAACTCCTCTCCTTCGGATATGACAACGATGATCTATCTTGCGATGCAGGGGTTTAGGTTTGAGATGATAGATGAGATGATTCTCAATCGAGAACAAGCCACCACCTCAATCCAAAATGCAGGCACAGAGGATCTCTATCTGCGTGATCTAGATGATGCGTTTGCCTACTTTATCCCCACTCTCTCTCCTGAGAGTATCGATAAACTTATCTATATGTCAGGCAAACAGAAGACAAAACCCTTCTACTTCTACCATGCCATTCTCCAAGATAGTCGGTACAAAGGTGCCGTTAAAGCCGTCATCCTCCATACGCTCCTTAAAAAACCGTGGCTCTTACGAAGCAAACTTATCCATAAAATCCTTAAACGCATCTATCTCTAAGATGCGTTAAGGGAGGGTTTCTTATACTGATTGGTGTGGTACTCATGCCACTTTACTAGGGTAAAAAGCCCCCAAATTGCCCAAGGGTCCAATGCTCTTTGCTCATAAAACTTATGGAGGAAGTGGGTAATCTTCTCCTCTTTGAGATAGGGACGCAGTGCTTGAGGCATCTGTTGTAGGGTCTTATAGACCTCTTCTTTTAATACTCCATGTAACCACGCATCCAAGGGAATCGTAAACCCTTTTTTTGACATAAAAGGAACCGTCGAGGCGGAGAGTTTACTCAGTAACGCCTTTAGCGGGTATTTCCCTTGTGCCTTACCATCACGCGTGACAATACACTCAGAGAAACGATACGATTCAGAGAGGCTTAAGAGCCGTTTAGAGAGGAGTGGTACACGCACCTCAAGACTATGATACATCGAAGCACGATCCACCTTGAGTAGGATACGCGGTAACTGTAACTCCATATCAATCTTGCGTGCAGCATCCATGGCATCCTCAAGCGTATTGATCTTATCACCTACCTCATCGAGGTACTTCTCTAGTGTCTTAGGCAGATAGACCGTTGTATCAATCAAGTAGTCTGCCATCTGTTTTCCATCGGTGACAGAGTTCTCTGCGATATAGTACGCCTCCAGTGAGGGAAACTTGAGAAGCCGTTTAGGAAGCACCTTCCCCTTGTCCAAACGACTCTTAACAATAGCATAGAGTAGTGAAACTCTATTGACCTTGCCAAACTTATTGAGTCGTTTGAGTAGCTCAAAGTAGTTTTTATCACGATCATAGCCATAAAACAGCTCATCTCCTCCATCCCCTGAGAGGCAGACAGTCACCTGCTCTTTTGCCATACGAGAGACCATAAGGGTAGGGAGTGAGGAGAAGTCATTAAAGGGTTCACTATAGGCTTGAATATTCTCCTCAATCAACCCCAAGAGATCCTCCGCTTCAATCCGCTTTACATAGGCAGAGACCTCAAACTTCTTCGCATACGCTAGGGCAATCTCCCCCTCTGAAAAGCGTTTATCCTCTACATCAATGGTAAAACCTGAGATGCTATCTTGTTGCTGTGACGCAGCTTGTGCAACTAAGGGAGAGTCAACCCCACCAGACAAAAACACCCCTACAGGGACATCACTCACCAACTGATTTGAGACCTCATCTGCGATAGTCTGCTCTAATCCTACGATAGGCTCCTCCTCTTTTCCATACTCATAATAGAAGAGAGGGTGGGAGGGATTATCTCTATCAAAGCGTTGATAACTCCCATTGGGTAGAGAGTAGGTATCTTTGTATAAGGCATATCCATTAGGGATATAGCCAAACTGTAGATAGCTTTTGAGTGCCGAGGGATCGATCTCTTGAGCGTTCCATTCATGATTGGTGATGTGGTCATATTGAGAGGAGATGACCACCCCCTCTTCACTACGCAAGATATAGAGTGGCTTAATCCCACTTCTATCTCTTGCTACCACCAAGGAGTTTTCTGATTTATCATAAAATGCAAAGGCGAAGATCCCATCTATCATCTGAAGTGTCTTCTCTACCCCTTGATGGATCAGAGCATAGAGCAACACCTCGGTATCTGAGGTCGTTGTAAAGGTGACTTGATAGCTCTCTCTTAGCCTATCACGCAGTGACTCAATCGCATAGAGTTCTCCATTGAAGACGAGGACATAGCGTTGACATACCGAGTGCATCGGCTGATCTGCTTCACGCTTCAAATCCCTAATCGCCAGTCGTCTAAACCCAAGAACCATATCCTCACTACTCCAAATCCCCTCTGAATCAGGTCCTCTTCGAGCCATAGTTTGATTAGCCCATAGGACAAAATCTCTCTGCTCTTTGGCTTTTTTATGATGGGAGAATACCCCTACAAAACCACACATCTCACCCCTCCTCTTCTCTCTTAATTTTTTCCTATCTCACTAGCCTAGAGAGTCTTGCTCTCAGCCACTTTAACCCCTCTTGGTAGAGGAGTGTTGCATAATACCTTCGGCGATGCACGATCAAACCATACGCCATCATCTTATCATAAAAATAGCCACTCAACGCCTCCTCACCGATACGGCGGTAGTAGCTGTAGAGTGCAAAGTAGTTCTGCTCATACATCACTGCTTTTTGGTAGAGACTCTTACTACTATAATCACTTGCTCCGTGGTGTCGGTAGATTGCGGGCTTGATCTCACGGAGAAACTTCCCTGCTCCATAAGCACCAAGAAGTGAAGCCAAGAAGTTATCATCGATAGGGGCACAGTGATGCTCAAAAGGATAGGCATGCAAAATCTCCACATTTCTAAAACACACTGCACAGATACCTGTCCCCAAAAACTCTCTTTGGATCTCCTCTCCTGTTCTATCTGCCTCACTCCAGACAAACTCCTGCTCCATTGCGGGATCTTCAAAGCGTGTCTGCATAGGAGAGTAGCTGACAACATAGTCATGATTATGTTCTAAAAATGCTATATGTTTTTGGAGATTGAGAGGATCTTGCCAGTAGTCATCCCCATCACATGGTGCAATATACTTCCCTCTTGCCCGTTGGATATTGCGTATAAAGTTCTCTCGTACACCGATATTTTTATCTAAAAAATTGGCTCGGATAATCGTAGGAAATTTGGCTTCGTAGCGTCTCAGTATCGCTACAGTTCCATCCGTTGAGCAGTCATCATCTATCACAATCTCAAAAGGAAACGCCGTCTCCTGCATCAAAAAGCTATCGAGTGCCTCTTCGACATAGGCTTCAAGGTTATAGGTACGCATACAGATACTTACCAATGGAATACTAGCCTCCCCCTGCCATCGTGCCATAATCTCCTCTTGGGTTTTGGCTATCATGGTAGACTCCGTGGAGAGAGTACCTGCTTGACACGCGTCTTAGAGAGATTGGCGATATCAATCACAAAGAAGAGTTCATTGGCTCGCACCCCCCGCCTAAAGTAGGAGTCATCTATCCCTTTTGCCTGCTCTCTCAACTGCTTCCAACCCAAACGGTAGTTCTCTAGGGGGGATCGCCACTGGGTATCGAGTCGTAGATCATGCATCGCTTCAAGGGCGAGGAGTTTACTCTTCTGCGTCACGCTAGAGAGAGGGTAGGAGTAGAGTGCATCAAAGTAGGTATCCGCCTCAAGAGCAGGTGGTAGAGAGAGACTCCCTCCCTCATCACCATACGGATAGTACTCAGTATAGCGAAAGTGGTTGGTATAGAGATAGAGGCTCCCCTCTACCAATCCCACCTTTTTGATCGCTTCAAGCAGTGCCACAGTGGTCAACTGATGGTCAGGGTGATTATCGATCAGTGGATAGGGAGTGACGATAATATCAGGTCGAATCTCTTGAAGTAGATAGCTTAGATTATCGACCAAGCCTCTCCAGTTTGCCTCCCCGACCAACCCCTTGGATAAGAGGGAACTATTTTGCTTACGATAGGTAGAGATATCCCCTATCTTGGTGTAGCGTCCCACCACCGTATGGTTTTGATCTTGATACATCTGTGCCAAAGTCCCATCAAAAAACCCAAGATTGACAATCTGCTCACCACTCACACCACCCAAACGAGGTACCATCAAGCTATCCCAAGTCCGAAGCTCCCCTTTTTTGAGGTAGTGGCGTACAGGATCCCGATAGAGTTCATCATACATAAAAGCTCCTGCATCCCCTGCGGTGATGGTGACCACATAGGAGCGGTTACTCTCACTATAGAGACCAAATGCTGCGATCTCGGCATCATCAGGGTGGGGTGCTAGCACCATAATCGTAGGATTTTTCTGTTTTGGCTTCTCAAAGCAGATCACAGAGACCTGCTGGTCTTTGATCGTTACATACTCCCCTTGAAGCTTGATGGTTTTGCGCTTATTACTCCCTAGATGAGAGAGGTTAAGGTAGCGTATCCCCTTGGCTCCACGCTCCAGATAGGCGATACGCTGATCCTCTTGCGAGGAGAGTGTGATAGAGGGTTGTAGATACTCCCCCTTCCATGTGGTATCGATATGGAGCTTAAGTAGGGTTGTCTTGGCTAGAGAGACCCCATCAGGCAGTGTCACCACCCCACCCTTTAGAGAGCAGGTGAAGATCGAAGCACGACTCTGATTAAACTCATAGTGATAATCCGTGGCTACATCATAGTGGTAACTCATTGCCCTACTCTTGAGGATTGTCATGGTTTTCATCCCAACAACACCCATCCCCATCACGACAATACCCAATACTCCCCAGAGTAAAACCATTCGTTTTTTCATCACAAATCTCCTCCTCTTTTTTTAGCTAATAGTGGTCGCACCTGTACCATAAAGAGCTCAAATGAGTCACTCTTTAGTAGATAATTAAGTCCGATATAGAGGATCGTAAAGAGCGACCCCTTAAGTACCAACAGTACAAACAACGCCTGATCGACTCCCCCAAGCAACCACTCTGTCATCACTACGGCTACGATACCAATCGCATACTGCACCACAAAGGGTTTGATGAAATAGTGCATAGGAAGCACTATCTCTTTAGAGGCGAAATAGATATTGATTCCAATATCCCAGATACCAACAACAATCAATCCATAGAGAAACGCATCCATCCCCCAAAGATAGAGTACCACGAAGTTTAGTAGTGCAATGGTCACTTTATAGAGTGCCATCTTTAAGACCACTTTTGACCTTCCACGACTCAATAAAATATTCATCATCAACGCCCCCATAGGACGCACAAAGCCACTCAGTACGAGTATCTCAAAAAAGTGTACAGAGGGGAGCCATTTGGGACCAAAGAGTAGCACAATCAACTCCTCAGAGATGACAAACATCCCTCCAAGAAGAAGAAAGGTTACAAACGAGATGATTCCATAACTCTTCATCACGATACTTTGAAAACGGGGTAGATTGTTTTGGACGAGGCTAAGTGCAGGAAAGAGGATGCTCATTAGACTCTCAGAGGAGTACTGTATCACAAAGAGATTGAGGGCTTTCCCGCGTTGATAAAATCCCAATGAGGTCGCATCAAAGAGTTTACCAATCACCATATAGTCCAGACGCGTAAAGATATTGTCGATCAACCCCGTCAAGAACATCCTAAACCCAAATGCCCAGAGCTGTAGCAGTGCTTTGAGTGAAAACTGTAGTGTAGGTTTCCACTTAGCTCGATTCCAGATAATCAGATTATACCCAATCCCCTGAACAAACCCTTGCACCACAAGACTCCAGACCCCTGCTCCATAAAATGCCAAGGAGACCCCCACCACACCCCCAATCAAAGAGGCTACAAGTGTTATCTTGGTGATGAGTTTATGCCCCAACTCTTTACGCAGTTTGATTGTTTGAAGGCTAGAGAATGCCGAGATGATAAAGGTAAATGCCAGTACTTTAGTCAGGAGTACCAACTGCTCATTGTGATAAAACAGAGCTATCTTCTCCGCTGAGAAGTAGACTATCATCGTGAGGAGAGATGCAACGAGTAGATTGAAGTAGAAGACAGAGCTATAGTGTACAGGCAACACCCTACGACGCTGTATCAACGCCCCACCTAGACCAATATCTGTGAAGATATCTGCCATCGCAATAAGGACGGTCACCATCGCAATAAGTCCAAACTCCGAAGGCTCAAGGAGTCTAGCTAGAAAGATTGAGACGATAAATCCCATACCACTTCGGGCTAGCTTACCCATAAAGTCCCAGATAAAGGCGGTTTTGGCTCTACTTTTGAGGTTATCCATGTAGGTACTTCTTGAGATACCACTCAATCGTCTTAACGATCCCACTCTCAAAATTCTCTTGGGCTACCCAGCCCAACTGCTCCTCTAGCTTGGTCGCATCGATTGCGTATCGGCGATCATGCCCTGCACGATCTTGGACATAGACAATCTGGTCAGCATACTGCTTCATCGAAGCTTTGGGGTGGAGTCTATCGAGTATCTCACAGATCGTATGGGCGATGGTGTTGTTGTCTCGCTCATTGCGTCCACCGATATTGTAGACCTCTCCTGCTACCCCATCGTGATAGACCAGATCGATCCCTCGACAGTGGTCAAGGACATAGAGCCAGTCACGGATATTTTTGCCATCGCCATAGATAGGGATAGACTCCCCACGCAGTGCCTTACGGATAATCGTAGGGATGAGCTTCTCATCGTGCTGTTTGGGTCCATAGTTATTGGAGCAGTTGGTAATGGTACTATTCATCCCGTAGGTGTGGTAGTAGCTTCGTACGATCATATCACTACTCGCTTTACTTGCAGAGTAGGGAGAGTTGGGAGCATAGGGTGTCTGCTCATTAAAAAGCCCCTCCTCCCCAAGCGTACCATAGACCTCATCTGTAGAGATATGGTGAAATCGACACCCCGCATACCCCTCCCGATAGACAAATGGTTTCTCCATCCAGTAGCCATAGGCAACATCCAATAGGGTAAATGTCCCCGTAATATTGGTCTGGATGAAGACCGAAGGGTTGGCAATAGAGTTATCGACATGACTCTCAGCCGCAAAGTGTATCACCCCACGGATATCATACTGCTCAAAGAGAGAACGCACCAACACTCGATCACAGATATCCCCCTCCACAAAACAGTAGCGAGGATCACTGGATACCTCAACGAGGTTTGCTACCTCCCCTGCATAGGTAAGAAGATCCAGATTGATCAGACGATAGGCTGGATACTTCCCCAAAAAATAGGGGATAAAGTTCGATCCGATAAACCCCGCTCCCCCCGTCACCAAAATAGATTGTCGTTTCATACTCCCCTCCTCTATCTGCTAGGGTAGAGCGACATATCATAGGAGAAGAGTGTCGCGTCTTCTAAGTATGGCTGGCTCTGGTCTTTGTCTGAGAGTAGAAGCTCCCCCTCCCCCCATCTAATCCCAATCGTCGGGTCATTATAGACAATCCCACGATCAGCTTGAGGGGCGTAGTAGTTGTCCACCTTGTAGGTAAAACGAGCCGTCTCAGAGAGGACAAGAAACCCATGTGCAAACCCACGCGGGACAAAGAGCTGTTTTTGGTTTTCGCAGGAGAGTTCTACCGCGACAGACCTCCCAAAAGTGGGAGAACCTCGACGGATATCAACTGCTACATCGAGTACACGCCCCTCAATCACCCGACAGAGCTTACTCTGTGTATAGGGTGGGAGCTGATAGTGAAGTCCACGCAGAACACCCCTAGAGGATTTGGACTCATTCTCTTGGACAAACTCCACCCTATGCCCCAACGCCTTCTCTAAAAGATCGAGACGAAAAGTCTCCATAAAGTAGCCTCTATCATCTCCAAATACTCTAGGCTCAATCACCATCACACCTGCTAGAGCTGTCTTCGTTATCTTCATCTGCTACTCCTTTGGATTATGCATTGAGGACGCGGTCACAGATATCGTGCCACACCGATACCGCTAGCGTCTTAGGCAAAATGACATCATCAAAGGTGATCATCTCCCCCTTGGCTACGGCACGCTTCATCACCGCATGGTGCATCAGACCAATAGGGAGATGGTTGGGGTGAGCGGTGATCTCTACTGCGATACCACGCACCGCAAAACTCCCAATCCCCTTGGCTATCTCTTCACCCTCTTGGAGATCTCGTTTGGCAATCGTTGCCACACTGATGCGTGGGGTCGCACTGTTGTCAAGGAGGATGCCACCCCCCTCCAAGATACGACTCACCGTCTTCATAATCTCCATATGGCAGAGGTGATAGGTACGATCAAGTACATAGTAGGGTCCCTCTCCCATCTTATAGTAGCGTAACCCCGCCTGCTGTGTTGCGGTATGCTTGGCGACGATAAAGACCCCTGCAGGGAGCTTAGGTGAGAGCAGGTAGTCACTGATAGGATACCCCAACGCCTCCGCCTCTTTGGCGAGGAGATCCCCCCCTGCTTGCATCGTATCACGCTCAAGCCCTAGTAGCCCCTCTTTGGCGATCCCTGCACCCAACCCGTTGGCAACCAAGGTCTGCTCTATCTGCACCTTTGTCCCATCGGTAAAAGAGGTCACCATCGGGAGGCTAATCCCTGACTTTTTAGACCAATACGCCATCTCCTCAGGGGTTGGCGTATGGTTGAGGAAGCCTTTGATATTGCTATAGACAAGTGGGGTAAAGCCCATCGCGATTGCCTCCTCATGGAGCTTCGCTAGTACCCCTGGCTGATCCCCCTCCGCCTCACTGATAACCCCTTTACCAACAAAGAACGACCCCACTGTCACATGAAACTCCGAGTTCATCGTCACCACGGGGATCTTCGCCTCGACTAGTTGGCTAATGGTATCACACGCATAGATAGCATCTCCCGTACACTCTACGACCAGATCGGAGTGGGCTATCACCTCATCGAGTGAATTGGTCATAAACGCCACATAGGGGAGATCATCACGCGATGCGATCGTCGTGCGTGTCAAAATCTTTGAGAGTTGATAGTGGGGGTGGGCATGGAGTAGATCGATAAACCCCTTTGCGATAAATCCTGATCCTATTACACTAATTCGTGACATCACTGCTCCTTTTGTCTGTGTTGTTTCTCACTTGCCATGGCGATCATATACTCTCCATACTCGGTCTTCTCAAGTGGCTTGGCAAGGGCGATAAGCTCCTCAGAGCTAATCCACCCCTTATAGTGTGCCACCTCTTCGATACAGGCGACCTTATAACCCTGTCGCTGTTCGATATTTTGGATATAGAGTCCCGCTTGGGCAAGGCTCTCATGGGTACCCGTATCGAGCCACGCATAGCCTCGTCCAAGGAGTTCGACACGCAAGCTCTTTCGCTCAAGGTAGACTTGGTTGATTGAGGTGATCTCTAGCTCTCCTCGCTCAGAGGGGGTCACGGACTTGGCGATCTCTACAACATCATTGTCATAGAAGTAGAGTCCTGTCACGGCGTAATTACTCTTTGGGTGGGTGGGTTTCTCTTCGATAGAGATCGCATGATTTGCCTCATCAAACTCCACCACCCCAAAGCGTTCGGGATCCTTGACATAGTAGCCAAAGATCGTCGCACCATGGGGCTGTTGTGCAGCGAGTTCGAGTCGGGGAGTCAACCCTGGTCCATAGAAGATATTGTCCCCTAGTACCAAGCAGACACTCTCCTCACCAATAAACGATTCACCAAGGATAAACGCCTCAGCCAATCCCCGTGGAGACTCCTGTACCTTATACTCAAGCCTCATCCCCAGTGTTGAACCATCTCCAAGGAGTGCTTCAAATCGTGGTAAGTCTTGTGCGGTAGAGATGATGAGTACCTCGCGTATCCCTGCAAGCATCAAGATAGAGAGTGGGTAGTAGATCATAGGCTTGTCGTAGACGGGGAGCAACTGTTTGGAGATGACCTGTGTGATGGGGTAGAGTCGTGTGCCACTCCCCCCTGCTAAGATAATACCTTTCATCGCAACTCCTTTGGTAGTTCATACCTAACTGTAGCAATCCTCTGCTGAAACTCCCCTTGAAGAGACTAGCCACAGAGCCTACGCCACCCTATACCCCATCACATGTTACCGAGATGATCTCTTCATGCTCACTATCGATGCGTGCTGCTGTGAGGCTCCCTCCCCAGAGACACCCTGTATCCAGAGCCAGTACCCCATCTGCTTGATGAAGCCCCAATGTCGACCAGTGTCCAAAGATCACTTTGAGATGAAGAGGCTTACGCTCCTGACTCTCAAACCACGGCTTGAGTCCCTTCTCACGCAGGGCTTGGGTGGGAGCTCCTTTTTGGTCAAAGTCGAGTCGGCTATCGTTGTAGCAGTATCGCATACGAGTAAAAGCACTGACAATATAGCGGTCGATATCGATCTTGCTTGCGTCACGGTTGAAGCGGGTAATTCCCTGCTTAAACATCTTTTTGAGCCACACTTTGGCGTGGTCACTCTGGAGCTTCTCCTCCACACGCCTCGCATAACGAATCGCCATGCCCAGATCAAACTCAGGAGAGATCCCCGCGTGTGCCATACAGTACCCTAGCTGATAATCCACCTGCAAAAAGGGCTGAGAGCGAAGCCAATCGATCAGTAACCCCCCATCCTCTGCCTCCAAAATAGGATCAAGCGTAGGGTTAGACTTCTTGAGTCCATAGTAGATGGCGATGAGGGTGATATCATGATTGCCCAAGACGATCTTGACTGCATGGCGTATACTATAGAGGTAGCGTAGGGTTGCAAGAGAGTCACTTCCACGATTGACTAGATCCCCTGCGACCCAGAGGGTATCGTGCGTGGGGTCAAAGTCGATCTTGCATAGGAGTGCTTGGAGAGATGTGTAACACCCTTGGATATCCCCTATCGCCCAGACCGCCATTAGGCTACTCCTAGTGCCGTTTTGTAGGCGATGACCTTGGCTTCAAAGCTCATCTTGGCGTAAGCGGGTGAGGGAGAGGGGAGGTAGAGACGCTCGATCTCCAGATGCCCTAGCTGTGCCTCAAAGAGATGTTGGGCTTTACGCCCTGTAAAGGCTATCCGCTCAATCTGAGGATGTGCCTCTAGTACTCCTTGGATATCATTGAGTGAGGCATCTTCTATCTGACTATCCAACGCATTCTCACGGTAACACGAAGCGACCATATCCCATAAGCCTAGCTTGGACTCTTTGAGAAGCCAGAGTTTCTGATCACGGTTGCGTATAGGGTACCCCGTCACCTCCTCCAAAATCCTCCAAAACTGATTGCGGGGATGGGCGTAGTAGAAGTTATGCTTCATAGCGTCGATACTAGGAAAGGAGCCTAGTATCAAGGTCTGCGTATCGTGGAAGAGTATCGGATCAAAAGGGTGTTTAATCGCTCTGCTATCTTCAGACATCACGCCCCCTCTACCGACACGCTTTACGCATATTTTGTACCAGTAGCACCAGCAGTGCCACCGCAAAGATCTTGAAGTTGATCTCACTCCCTTTATGGGTGTTGACAAAGGCATCACTCTGCGTCATCGCCTCCCCTGCCATCTGCATCGTAAGGATATCAGGTAGGTAGTAGTGACCAAACATCAACCCCGTAGCGATCGCAAAAAAGAGGGCGATATGCGTAAGGGGATCTCGCTCAAACTTCTTATACTTATACCCCTCATAGAGGGCGATTACAACAACCGTAAAGGTGACAAGATAGGAGAGCCGTACAAAGTTTTGGGTCATAATCAGCCCCTCTTGGTAGTGACTCAGCACCCCATCCCCTAGCCAGTTTTGGGTGTGGAAAGTCACAGGTGCGACCACCGCCCCTGCAAAGATACCTGCTCCGAGTGTCATACCCAAGAGGATCAGATAGAAGATGGTAAAGGCTCTAAAGTATCGATTCATTAGCTATACTCCTTGATGCAAAAAAGTCTATCACAAAGCCTCGATCGAAGCCTGATAGATCGTGATAAAAGTGGATGGATTGTACTCCAAGTTCCTTAACAAACGCCTCGATGGGGGCTTTTTGGTCATACCCCATCTCACACGCAAGGTAGCGTACCCCCTTGGCGTGACTATCAAGGATAATCTGTTTGAGTAGCTCATCTCCTACCCGCCCCCCAAAGAGTGCCTCTTTGGGTTCGTAGTCGACCACATTGGGTTTGAGTAGAAAATCCTCCGCGATATAAGGGGGATTGGAGACGACTAGAGAGACTGCCTCACTCACCTCATCCATCAGATTGGATTTGCGTAGGGTTATCTGCTCTGCCACCCCTAGCCGTCTAACATTCTCCTTGGCTACACGCAGAGGGGTATCACAGATATCTGTTGCGATAATCTGAAGCTGAGGAAAGTGGCGGGCAAGCACGATACTAATCGCACCCGACCCCACCCCAATCTCCACTATCTGCTCTATCTTCTCCCTACGGATTATCGTTGCGACCAGATCAATCAAAATCTCCGTCTCAGGACGAGGGATCAAGACCCCCGCCTCCACCGCTAGGGTGATATCATAAAAACTCGCCTCCCCTACGATATACTCATAGGGTTCATGGGCTTTGCGTCGTGCCACCAAGCTACGATACCCCGCTACTGCTACTACCTGCTTCGTATCATGCGTAAAGAGATAGAGTCGCTCCTGTTTGAGATAGTAGGCAAGGAGAAGCTCCGCTTCAAAGCGGGGGCGTTCACACGCATCGACTAGCTCCCAACTCGCCTCCTCCAACAGCTCCCTAATCGTCATGGTGGGTACTATCCATATAGGCGAAGATTCCCTCTTTTTTTAGCGGTTGTTCCTCGGCTACCACGACCCCTGTGGCATCATACCCAAGCTCTTTGAGTCGCTCGATAACAGGAGGATGTGTATGGTAGAAGAAGATCACTAGAGGATGAGACTTTGGAAAGGATTTGTTCTCTGTGACCAGTTTAAGGAGTGCCGAGGTGAGGTTTTCTCTCCCTCCCATCTCTGAACCATAGGCATCCGCCGCATACTCATTGTGACGACTCACATAGGAGAGCAACGGTGTAAAGAGGAAGCTTAGTAGAGGCATAAGAAGCAGGAGCATCGCGATCTCTACCCCTGCATAGGGGCTTACACCCATCTGCAAAAAGAGGCTATCGGGTAGATGCCCAAAGAGATAAAATGCCACAAAGAGCAATACCCCCATCAAGCCGATATTTTTCCAGATATCCCCATGGGAGAAATGCCCTAGCTCATGCCCAAGGACAGCAAGAAGCTCCTCTTTGTTGAGCTTGGCGATGAGGGTATCAAACAGCACCACCCGCTTACTCTTTCCAAGCCCTCCAAAGAAGGCATTGAGACGGCTATCTCGTCTGCTCGCGTCCATCACAAAGATCCCCTCACTCTGAAGCCCTGCACGCGTCATCAACCCAAGGATTGCCTCTTTGAGCTCCCCCTCCTCTAGGGGGGTAAAGGTGTTGAAGAGGCTCATAAAAAACGGCATAAGGATATTGGCAACTACTGCGATACCAAACATCACCACAAAGCCCCAAAACCACCAACTCTCAATACTTGAGACAATCCACGCCAAAAGCCCAAAGATCCCTCCGCCAATCACCACAAAAAGGAGTGCTGATTTAAGGGCATCAAGAAGGAACATCTTTGGAGTCATCTTATTGAACCCAAATGCCTCATCGATCTTAAAGGTCTGATAGAGTGCAAAGGGGAGTCCTACGAGGTAGTTGATCGCGATAAACCCAAAGAGAAACAGCACCGATTCCATCACACCATCTAGGGAGGGGATCATCGAGGCGAGGAGCTTAAACCCTGCGAGTACCCACCACAAAAAGAGCAGATAGTCCACAAAACTCTCAATCAAGGAGAGCTTCTCTTTGGCGACGGCATAGTTCCCCGCTACGAGGTATTTACCCGTAGGCATCAACACCGCATCCCCTCGCTTCTCTTGGTTGATATAGCCTATCTGCATAATGGAGATATAGAGTCTCATAAAAGTGTAGAGGGAGTAGAGTGCAATCACGACTTCAAGCATCTGATGTATCCTTTTTTTGTTGTGGAATATACCTTATAAAGGCTTAATTTTGATATAATTTTGCCAATATCACCCCAAGGAGTCCCTAT
>Ga0256837_1000038_pt1 | contig 110325 bp, 116 predicted proteins | sample 4562384metaG_FD_185976 | JGI IMG/M metagenome (GOLD analysis project Ga0256837, IMG submission 185976) | Hydrothermal vent microbial communities from Guaymas Basin, Mexico - 4561-384 | ecosystem: Environmental > Aquatic > Marine > Hydrothermal vents | place: Mexico: Guaymas Basin | collected...
GGAGATACCTCAACTCTTTTATTATAATCTTTTTGTAGTTATCTCTAACGGTATTCAAACAAGAGTAGGAAGTTTTATAGCACCTTGGGAACACTTCTTTCCGTGGGCTAAATTAGAAGATAATGTTGTAGAGAAAAAGTCTCAAGAGGAAAAACCAAAACTTTCATTAGAGATATGTACAAAGGGATTATGCTCAAAAGAGAACTTAACAGATTATTGTGAGAATTTCGTACTCTATCATAGAAAAAAAACAAAGATTATAGCGAAGAACCATCAGTTTTTAGGAGTAAATAGAGCTATTGACTCTTTTAAAAATAGAGATGGAACAGGTCAGTTAGGGGTATTTTGGCACACTCAAGGAAGTGGAAAATCTTACTCAATGATATTTTTTACTAAAAAGCTAAATAGAACAGTTACAGGCAATCACTCTTTTTTAATTTTAACAGATAGAAATGATTTAGATGACCAAATATTTAGAAACTTTTTAGATACAGAGACTTTTAGTTTAGGTGCAAATGATAAACAAGATAAAAACCCATTTAGAGCAAAAGGTCAAGGAAGTAGAAAACAGTTAGAGGTAGCTCTTACTCAAAATAAGAGTTTTTATTTCTCAACTATCTTTAATTTTGGTATCGCAAAGGGAAAAACATATACACAAAAGAGTGATAGAGATGATTGGATAGTTATTGTAGATGAAGCACACCGAAGCCAATATAACGGTTTTGGAGAGAATATAAAAATAGCACTTCCAAATGCTCAGTATCTAGCATTTACAGGAACACCAATACTCAAAAACCGTTTAACAAAAGAGAGATTTGGTTCTTATATATCGGAATATAATTTTGCTCAAAGTATAGAAGATGGTGCTACTGTACCACTCTATTATAAAAAAAGTGTTCCTAGAGTTGAACAGATAAATGAAGATTTAGTAGAAGAATCGGCAGATATTTTAGATAAATATGATTTAAATGATGAACAGAGAGATAAGTTAGATAGAGAATATTCTACACTGTTTGAAATTGTCAAGAGAGATGATAGACTTGATGAGGTTGCAAAGCATATAGTAGAACATTTTCCTGCACGTCTTAATGTTAGAGATACAGAGGGTAATCAAACCCCTATGAAAGCTATGATAATAAGTATAGATAAATTTACAGCGCTTAGAATGTATGATAAAGTACAGCTTTTTGTAAAACAGAAGATAATACGTTTAAGAAAAGAGATAAAAAGGGAAGTAGATAAAGATGAGGTGGAGAGAAAAAAACAAACCTTAGATTTTTTACTAGAAACAAAGATGGCAGTTGTTATCTCTCAAGAGGGAAGTGATAGAGAGGAGGAGGCTAAATTTAGTGAAAAAGGTTTAGATATAAAACCTCACAGAAAATTGATGCAAAATCCCGATGAAGATGGTAGAGATATAGAAGATTATTTTAAAGACCCCTCTAATCCATATAGAATAGTATTTGTAACGGCTATGTGGATGACAGGATTTGATGCACCTGCTACCTCAACACTGTATCTTGATAAACCTATGAAAAATCATACTCTTATGCAAACAATAGCACGAGTTAATAGAGTTTTTGAAGGGAAGCAGAACGGTTTAATTATTGACTATTTTGGTGTTTTTAGAAATCTTAGAAAAGCATTGAATGATTATGGAGAGGGTTCAAAAGGTTCAAGTTCTGAAGATGATATGCCTGTTAAAGATTTTGATAAACTCTTAGAGCTGTTAGAGCAAAGTATATTAGAGTGTACAAAATATCTTTTAGATATTGATATAGATATTGAAAAAATCAGAGAGATAAAAGATAAAAGTTTTACTAAAATAGAACTGTTTAATGATTTTGCAGAGATAGTTTTAGAAAATGATAAAAGAAGAGGAGAATACAACCTTTTTGTAAATACTATTTCTTCTCTTTATGATTCAGCTAAACCAGAAGTTTATAACGATGTAAAACTTAAAGAGTATAGAGATTTATTCCTTTATTTAAAAGATGTAGTTAATAGAAAAAGAGACCGAGATAAAGACGTAGAAGAGGTAAAAAAAGAGTTAGATGCACTTTTAGATAGTTCTATCGGTTCTAAAGGGGATTTAGAGGAAACTACTATAACTATCAATAGTGGTTCAGAGATAGAGTTAGGAAAAATAGATTTTGAGCAGTTAAAAAAAGAGTTTCCTAAGAAAAAAAGAAAAAATACAGAGTTTACAGATTTAAAAGAGTTTATGGCATTAAAATTAAAACAGATGTTAGCTAAAAATAAAACGAGAGGAGAGTTCTTAGAACGCTTTGAAGATATTATAGATGAGTATAATAATGGAAGTATAGAGGTGGAGGAAGCCTATTCTAAACTGATACTAGAAGCGCAAAAGATGACAAGTGAGCAGGAGAGATATATAAAAGAGGGTTTCAGTAATGAAGAGGAGTTAGAACTATTTGATATGCTTAAAAAAGATAAACTCAATAAAGAGGATATTTCAAAAGTCAAAAAAGCATCTATTGAACTCCTTCAACTTTTAAGAACTAAAAAAGCAGAACTCTTTGTTTATAATTGGCATAAAGAGAAACAAAAAACTGAAAAAGTCCAACACGAGATTTTAGAGGTTTTAGATAAAACATTACCACTCTCTTATGATAAAGATATTTTTTCAGAAAAGAAAGAGGAGATTTATGGATATATTCATCATTTAGCAGAGAGTGGAGATAAGAGGTTTATAGTAACAAAATGACAGAAAAAACAATAAAAAAATATGAAACTATTTGGGCTAAGATGCAGGAAGCATATAAAATAAATTTTGATGAACAAGATAAGACTATTGAGGTAATAAATGGTGTTGGTAGTTCTTCTTTAAGATTTGATAGAATTATTCCATTTGCTAAATGGCTAGTATCTAAAGATATAGCAAATATTAATCATAGAGCTTTTCTGAGAGATGGTTCAGAAAATGAAAGAAGTGCATTTATAGAGATATGGGATAGTTGTATTGGGAATACAGTATATGGAAAGTATGAAGTAGGTAGAGATGGGTTATATAGTGTATCTAATGTACTACTTGAATATGGTATAAAAAGTAGTGTACATATATCAATGGACTAAATAATTATTAAATAGATTTTTTAAATTTTATATGTAAATATACTCTTTTTGATATAATTATAAATAAATATAAAAGGGTTATATTATGCAAACTATACAATTACAATTAGAAGATAGCTTATATGATGATATTGTAAAAAATGGTATCAATATACAAGACGAGATAAAAGCAACATTATATAAATTAGTATATAAAAAAGAACATCAAATAGCTAGTGATATAAATATCGCAATAAAAGAAGTTCAAGATAATAAATCAAGACCTATCTCAGAGTTATTTAGTGGACTTTAGAACGGTATCTCTATTTGATAAGCAGTTTAAAAAATTAGCAAAAAAATATAATCTCATAAAAGATGATGTAGAAGAGTTAATAACTAACTTTGAAGATTTACACCTACAAGCAACATCTATTAAAACAAACCTCTATAAAATCAGATTAGCAAATAGTAACAAGAACAAAGGTAAAAGAGTAGGGTATAGAATTTATTACTATATTAAAATAGAGGAAACGGTTCATCTTCTTACTATTTATGATAAATCAGAAATAGAAAAAATAGATGAAACTATTTTAATTGATTTAATCAAAAATATATAAACAGAAGAAAAAAGTACACCTAAAAGTACACTTTATCTAAGTAAATTGATTTAAACCACCTAGTATAGATATTATTTGCATAATTATATTGAATGGGAAAAAAGTCGTTAATAACCTTTGTATTAAAACTATTTTCCTTCAATAACTTTTACAAGTTCCTCTTGAGTAGAAATAGTTTTTATACTATTTACTTTAAGTTTATCAACAAAAACAACAACTATCTTCTGTGTATCCATATCTGCTCTAAACTCTGAAGCTACCGATTTATCATCTAAAACTAAAACTGTATGTTTAAAATCTTTCAACCCTGGCATAATAAACAGAGAACGAATAAGAGATGGTGCTGCACTTACATCTGCTATAAATTGTGTATGATTATCTTGAAGATATGTTGCAGATTTTGTTACAAAATAATCGTTACAAGTATGTGCACTATCTTTTGAAAATGCAAAAATTATAGTTTTTGTTCCCTGCTCTATCTTATGAACCTTTTCAAACTGGTCATTTAAACTCACCTTTTCTAAGCTTTTTCCAACAACTAACTTAGGTACTATATTTTCATTTACCTCTTTTGCACTACACCCTAAAAAAAAGAGTGCTGTTACAACTCCAAATATAAGTTTTTTCATTATTACTCCTATAATTTTAAATATACGAAATCATACATAAGTGAAATTGTAATGAGAGTATCCATTAAAGTTAATTATTGTAGTTAATAAATCTTTAAAGCAACAATATAGTAAAATCAAACCAAAAAGGGAAACAGAGATGATAAGTGGTGGGGTTGTTTATTTTTTTATTTAGTTTTATTCCTTTTCAAAAGAGCTTCTCCAGCCTGTTTCCCTTGTGCCATAACCCCAGTTAATAAGTAGCCACCAGTTGGAGCTTCCCAATCTAACATCTCTCCGATACAAAATACATTAGGAAAATCTTTGAGCATCAAGTGTTCATCTAAATTGTCAAATGACAAGCCTCCCGCTGTACTAATAGCCTCTTCAATAGGTCGAGAGGATTGTAAAATCAATGGGAATTTTTTAAGTATTTTTGCTACTATTTCTGGTTCTGTTAGTAACTCTTTAGCTAAAACCTCTCTCAATAAAGATGCCTTAACACCATCTAATCCTAAGCGTTTCCAAAAAGCACTCAAACTCTGCTTACCTTTTTTTGCACTTAACTGTTGCTTTAACTTACTTTCAGTCCGATGGGGGAAAAGGTCTAAATAGATTGTAAATGGAGATTTTTGTTTTATCTGTTCTCTCATAAATTTAGAATGAGTATAAATCAAGCTTCCCTCAACACCATACTCACTTACTAAAAGTTCCCCTAGTTTGGATTGGAGATTACCGTTAATATCTGTAAAACTGAGTTCTACATTTTTGAGAGGAGAGCCTGAAAACTTCTCTTTAAACACTTTGGACCAATTTACATTAAAGCCCATATTTGCAGGTTTAAATGGAGCTATATCTAAGCCTTTATTTTTGAGAATCGTTGTCCAAGCACCAGTTGAACCTAAGTGAGGCCAAGAAGCACCCCCTAAAGCTAAAATTACGGCATCAAATGAATAATCCTTGAGACCATCAGGTGTTTCAAATTGCCAAACATCTTTGGACCAAGATACAAGGCGATGTTTCATTTTAAATTGAGTATTATTTACTTTAAGCTGACGTAACCAAGTACGCAATAATGGAGCAGATTTTTTATCTAAAGGATAAACTTTTCCAGAAGAGCCAACATAAGTTTCAAAACCAAGGTTTTTCGCCCATAATCGTATATCAGTAGGACTAAAGGTTTCTAGTGCAGGTTCCAAAAAAGATTCTGCTTCAAAATAACGACTTGAAAAGAGAGCAAAATCTTCTGAATGTGTAAGATTTAAACCTCCACGTCCTGCTTGTAAAAACTTACGCCCAGCAGAAGATTTTGCATCAAATACTGTCGGTGCATAACCTGCATCGGATAAGACTTGTGCTGACATAAGACCAGCAGGACCAGCTCCGATAATAGCAATCTTGAATGATGATATGGTTGATATATCTTGTGACATAAATTTTATCCTTTATAAAATTTCTTGAACTCTATAATCTTGATTTTCACTCTTTTGAAAGACCCATTGTTTTGTACTTAAATTTTCTAAAAAAGCTTTATCGTGAGTAATAAATAGCAAAGCTCCTTTATACTCTTTTAAAGAGGATTCTAATAATTGTATAGAGTCTAAATCCATATGGTTTGTTGGTTCATCTAAAATAATTAATGAAGGGGATTTTAATAGCCCTTTAGCGATTAAAAGTTTTCTCATCTCCCCTGGACTCGGTATACTACTGTTGAGGAGAGCTTTAGCATCAGACCCTAGACGTTGGATAAGAGTGAAAAGTTCCCCTTTTATTTCGCTATCTAATTCACTAACTTCTTTAAATAATTGCTCTGAATCTTTTTCTGTAATCTCTTGAGCTATATAAAGGTAGTCCTGTTCATAATCTATCGTTTGCATAAAATGGTGTATAAAAGTACTTTTACCCACACCATTTTCTCCACTAATACCGACTTTATCTCCAATATCTACGGACAATCTAGGAAAACAGAGTTGTGTTGATTCAAAAAGTTCGATACAAGATTTTTCGATTACTATGGGGAAATTGTGTTTAGAAATTTTCCCTTCAAATGTGATACCTGTTGCATACTCTTTTGAAAGTGTACTCATATTTTCACTCAAATGACGCTGTTTTGTAAGGGTTCTTTGCAACATCTTTCCATCATTTTTATCTTTACCTGTCAAAATAGCACCGTTTATCTTTTCTTTTAAAGAGCTATTATGTTTGCCGACATTTTTTTTAGAGAAGCGTTTTTTAGCAAGGGAAACATTTTCTCTTTGGACTTGCACAACTCTCTCTATTCTTTTGAGTTCATGCTCTTGTTCATTAAGCACTTTTTTCTTATGAGAGAGAGTTTGCTTATATGCTTCTTCAGCTAAAGAAAATTTTGTTCTATATTTTAAAATTTTACCTGCTTTAATCATCACTGTATGTTGAGATAGAGCATCAAGAAGTATTCTATCGTGGCTCACCAAAATACCGATACCATTATAGCTTTGAAGTGCTTCAATTACAATCTCTTGTGATTGTTGGTCAAGATGATTAGTCGGTTCATCGACCATCAATACATTACTATCACTTGAAAGAGCCACTGCTAATTGTAAACGTTTACGTTCACCGTGACTTAGTATATCCCAAGAGTCCAACCACTCATCTTTCACTCGTAAAAGGTCTCTAAGTTTATATGCCTCTCTTGTATATGTCATCATAAACTCTTCAAGTTCTTTAGGTGGAAACTCTGTGTTTTGAGCGCAATAAACTACAAGTTCATTACCACTAATCATCCATTTTTCACTTCTAAGCTCTTTAGATATTAATTTTAAAAGTGTACTTTTACCAGAGCCATTAATCCCAGTAACAGCACTCCATCCATTTTCAAACTCTAAATTTATGGCATTAAAAATGGGTTCTACCGCACTAAGATACTTGTATGATAGATTTCGTATTTTCAAGCTTTTCATAAGTGCCTATTTTTCTGAATTAGAGTTTTCTGATTCTGATTCGGCTTTTGCTCTATCTGCCTTTGAAATATAGCGTTCCTTAGAAGAACTCTTTAACTTTGCACGGGCACGTTTTAAACGTTTATTGTACAGTTTTTGAATTTTATCTTGTCTGTTCATATTGTTATCCTTTGTTCTAGTTCGTCCATTTGGACTGCACTTGGCTTTGTACAAATAATTCTAAGATTAGAATCTACAACCACTTGACCTTTTAAATAACTCTGGTTTTAGTTCTTTTAGTTTCTCATAATTCTTCATATTTTAACCAATATAATCTTTTCTATATTTTATCATCTTTTAGGTTATGAAAGAAGTCTAATAGAGTTCAAAGTAGGAAATAGTGATGCTTTAAAGCAGATAAAAGAGAAAAAAAATATAGGAAATTTTTCATGGGAAAAAGTGAAGATATTTGAGAAAAAAGAGGAGTTGAAATTTTAAAGGTTTAATATAGTAAAATCTATCTTAACTTAAAAAAAGGAAAGAAATATGGCATGGGCAACAGCAAGACATATATTAGTAGATAACGAAGCAAAATGTAATGAACTTAAAACAGAGATAGCAAACGGGAAAAGTTTTGAAGAGGTTGCAAAAGCATACTCAACTTGTCCATCATCTGCAAAAGGTGGTGATTTAGGTCAATTTGGTCCTGGGCAGATGGTTCCAGAGTTTGATAAAGCTGTATTTAGTGGTGATGTTGGTGTTGTATATGGTCCTATCCAAACACAATTTGGTTTTCACCTTCTTGAAGTAACGGGTAGAGGGTAATCTAACTATGGTAAAAGTATCTGCTATCCAGATGAGTATGAGTGAAGATAAAATCTCAAATGTTGAAAAAGCAAAAAGATTGGTTCGTCAAAGTGCAAAAAATGGTGCGCAGATTATACTTTTACCTGAACTTTTTGAGGGTGTTTACTTCTGTAAAGATATGGATGAAAAATATTTCTTATGGGCAAAAGAGAGAGAAAATAACAACCTAATAAAACAGTTTATATCTTTAGCAAAAGAGTTAAGTGTAGTTATATTAGTTAGTTATTTTGAAAAAGATAAACAAGAGTATTTTAACTCTTTGGTAGTTATAGATAGTGATGGAACTATCTTAGATAACTACCGAAAAACACATATCCCCGATGGTGCTGGATATGAGGAGAAATTTTACTTCAAAGCTGGAGATAGTGGCTTTAAGGTGTTTGATACTACTTATGGAAAGATAGGTGCAGGTATCTGCTGGGACCAATGGTTTTGCGAGAGTGCTAGAGCTTTAACACTTATGGGTGCAGAGATTATCTTTTATCCTACTGCCATAGGAAGTGAACCTGAGGTAGATATAGATTCTAAAGAGCATTGGCAAAGAGTACAGATGGGGCATTCAGCAACAAATACTGTTCCAGTCGTTGTTGCAAATAGAACAGGTGTAGAGGATGGAGAGAGTTGTAGTCTAACTTTTTATGGTTCATCTTTTATAACTGACTATACAGGTGCGAAAATAGCTGAGGCCTCAAGAGATAGAGAGGAGATTATCTATGCCTCATTTGATTTGGAGGAGAATGCTAGACAAAGAGAGTATTGGGGACTTTTACAAGATAGACGTCCAGAGTGTTATACACAACTAACAGATAGTGATGTTTAAAGCTATATTTACCAATAGTTTTGGGATTTTAATATCAAGAATATTAGGATTTGCACGAGATTTTTTAACAGCATCTATACTTGGTGCAAATATATATAGTGACATCTTTTTTATAGCGTTTAAACTCCCAAACCTTTTTCGTCGCATATTTGCAGAGGGTGCATTTACACAAGTTTTCATTCCAGCTTTTGCTAAAACTACACACAAAGCTGTTTTTAGTGCAAATATTTTTCTTATATTTCTCTCTATTATTTTAATAATCACTCTTTTAGTAAACCTACTACCACAACTTTTTACGCAAGCGATAGCTATTGGTTTTACTCAAGAGGTATTAGATATAGCATCACCTTTTGTCGCCATAAACTTTTGGTATCTTCCCCTTATATTTGCTGTTACTTTTTTAAGTGGAATGTTACAATATAAACACCATTTCGCAACCTCAGCATTTTCAACAGCACTCCTAAACCTCTCTCTTATCTTCGCACTTTTTCTCTCGCAAGATAAAACTCAAGCAGAGATAGTCTACTATCTAAGTTATGGAGTAGTTATAGGGGGAATTTTACAACTTATAGTGCATATAATCGCTATACAAAGATTGGGACTTTTAAAACTACTTATAGGTGGGTTTAAACATCTTCAAAAGAAAAAAAGATTTATACAAAAAGATACTACAAAATTTAAAAACAACTTTTTTCCTGCGATGTGGGGAAACTCAACAGCGCAAGTGAGTGCATTTTTAGATACATTTTTAGCCTCATTTTTACTTACTGGGAGTATCTCTTATCTCTACTATGCAAACAGAATTTTTCAACTCCCACTTGCTCTTTTTGCCATAGCAACCTCCATAGCTCTTTTTCCTAGAGTAGCCAGATATATAAGAAACAAAGATGAGAAACAAGCTCTTCTCTTTATGAAAAAAGCTTTTTGGTTTTTAACATATCTACTTATGTTAAGTACAATAGGTGGTATAATCCTCTCTCAAGAGATTATCTGGTTACTCTTTCAAAGAGGTGCATTTACAGCACAAGATACAACAAATGTAACTATTGTGTTGCAGATGTATCTGATAGCTTTAGTTCCATTTGGTCTTCAAAAACTGTTTATGTTATGGCTCTATGCAAAAGAGATGCAGATGAGAGCAGCAAAGATAGCTACCTACTCTCTTGTTACCTATATAATTGTCGCTCTATCTCTTATCTCTCCCTTAGGGGTCAGTGGTTTAGCACTTGCTAGTAGTGTTGGTGGTATAGTGAGTTTTACACTCACTATAAAAGCTTTTGGAACTCAGAACTTTTTAGATATAGTTCGTTCTAAAAATAGTTACTATTTAGTTATAGTAAGTTTTATATTTACAATTTTATTATTGATTTTCAAAATAAAAATATTAAAGGATTTAGGTGTATATATTTGATTCAGTACAGAAGATAAAAAGAGAGTTTAAACCATTAGTTGAGGGGAAAGTTTCTCTTTATGTATGTGGCCCTACCGTTTATGATGATGCACATCTCGGTCATGCAAAATCGGCACTTGTTTTTGACCTCTTAACTCGTGTATTACAAGCAAATAACTATGATGTAACCTATGCTAGAAATATAACAGATATAGATGATAAAATCATTAAAAAAGCGATAGCAGAAAAAAAAGATATAAAAGAGATTACAGATTTTTACACAAACTCTTTTCATAAAGAGATGGATGCCATAGGTGTTTCTCGCCCAAATATAGAACCACGAGCCACAGAGTCACTAGATGCGATGTATGAGATGATACAAAAACTTATAGATAACAATCATGCCTATGCAACTTCAAATGGTGATGTTTACTTCGATACAAAAAGTGATAGTGAGTATCTCTCTTTATCTGCACGTTTTCAAGAGGATGAAGATAAACAGGAGCGAGTAGAGTCATCATCAGCGAAAAAAAATAGTGCCGATTTTGCCCTATGGAAAAGTGTAAAAGATGACACTATAACTTATGATAGCCCATTTGGAAAGGGTCGTCCAGGGTGGCATCTTGAGTGTTCTGCAATGATAGAGAAACATCTAGCCGTAGATGGTTTAGAGTTTGCAGTGGATATTCATGGAGGTGGTGCAGACCTTCTTTTTCCTCATCACGAAAATGAGTCAGCACAAACACGTTGTAGTTCAAACCATGCTTTAGCAAACTACTGGATGCACAATGGATTTGTAAATATAGATGGAGAAAAGATGAGCAAATCTTTAGGAAACAGCTTTTTTCTCAAAGATGCCCTTAAAGAGTATGATGGTGAAGTTTTACGATTTTATCTTTTAAGTACACATTATAGAAGTAACTTTAACTTTAACACTCAAGATTTAGCAACAGCAAAAAAACGTCTTGACAAAATATATAGACTCAAAAAACGTCTTTTTGGTTTAGCACAAAACTCTGAAAAAACAGTTTTTCAAGAGAGACTACTCACAGCACTCAGTGATGATATGAATGTATCTTCAGCTTTAGCACTTATAGATGAGATGATTTCTCATACCAATGAAACATTAGACAGTGCAGGAAAACATAAAGCACTTAAAAAAGAGAGTATGGCGAACTTAGCTTATATAGAGAAGATTTTAGGGTTTGGTGTAAAAAATCCATTTAACTATTTTCAATTTGGTATAGATGATGCAACAAAAAAGAAGATAGAGCAACTTATAGAGCAACGTAATGTTGCAAAAAAAGAGAAAAATTTTGAGTTATCAGATAGATTACGTGATGAGATTTTAGCCTTTAATATCTCTATTATGGACACTCCAACTGGTACTTTTTGGGAAAAGATATAACTATGCAGATAGTCACTCAAGAGCTACTAGATATAGGTATTGAAAATGAGATAAATAAATCACAGCTCATACTCTTAGATATTCCAACAGAACAAAAAGATGATTGGCAAAAGTTAGCGTTAGGTAAAGAGCTTTCAGATGCACGAGCTGAACTTTTTGTTTTACTTAATGGTGTTGAAGATAGTGAAACTCAAGAGAGGGTTATAACAAACTATAAAGCTTTACAAAAATTTAGAAAAAATATAGATATACCTGAAGTGAAGAGTGAACCTAAAAAAAAGATAACAAAAAGTTCTATCACTATCTATTGTGATGGTGGTTGTACTCCTAACCCTGGTAAAGCTGGTTCGGGCGTTGCGATATATAAAGATGAACAATTATCTGCACTTTGGTATGGACTTTATGAAGAGATGGGAACAAACAATACAGCAGAACTAGGTGCATTATATCAGTCACTTCTTATCGCCCAAACAGAGACTGAAAAGGGTAATAAAGTAGATATAAAATGTGATTCTATGTACTCTATAAACTGTATAAAAACTTGGGCTATCTCTTGGGAGAAAAAGGGGTGGACAAAAAAGGGTGGAGAGATTAAAAACTTAGAGATTATAAAACTCTGCTACTACCTTTTTAACTCTATAAAAAAAGATGTCAAACTTACACATATAAAAGCACATTCAGGTTTTGAGGGGAATGAGTTAGCCGATAGAATGACGATGTATGCGATACAAGAGGAGAGTAAAGAGTTTGTTCAATACTCAAAAGAGATAGATATACAAGAGATACTGAAAATGAGAGCTGGGTAAATAATGGGTCGATTTAAAAGCATTCATCTATCTCTTTTACAATGGTATGATAAACGTGGTCGCCATCAACTCCCTTGGCGAAATACAGATAATATTTATCATATCTATTTAAGTGAGATAATGCTTCAACAAACTCAAGTAAATCGAGTTAGAGATGAGTATTATCCTCAATTTTTAAAACGGTTTCCCTCATTGGAAAGTTTAGCAAAAGCTCCTCAAGATGATGTGTTAGCTTTATGGAGTGGATTGGGCTACTACTCCCGAGCTAGAAACTTACATAAAACAGCGATACTCTCTCAAGATGGTTTACCAAATATACAAAAAGAGCTTCTAAAACTCCCTGGTATTGGAAAATATACAGCAAGTGCAATTTGTAGTTTTGGGCATAACCAAAATATCCCTGTGGTAGATACAAATATAGCAAGAGTTATCAAACGCTTTTTTGCTCTACTAAATCCAAAAGATGCAACTGTTTGGGAGTATGCCACAAAGTTTGTCAATGCCAAAGAACCTAGACACCATAACCTTGCTTTAATGGATTTAGGTTCATTGGTTTGTACTCCTAAAAATCCACAATGTGTTGAGTGTCCCTTAGAAAAAGAGTGTCAAGGGAAAGATGAAGCTGAACTCTATACACAAACGAAAAAGAGAGAGTATGAAGATTTGGAACTTTTTTTAGGTGTTTATATAAAAGAGCATAAAATCGCTTTGCAAATCTCTCAAGAGAGAATGTATAAAGATATGCTCGTTCTTCCAAACATCGACCCAATAGAGGAGAATTTTATCGGTAAGTTTAAGCACTCCTATACTAAATATCGTTTAACAGTTCATCTTTATGAAGTTGATGAGCTTTTTGAAAATTTTGAATGGATAAGATTGGATGAGTTAAACTCTGCTCCAATCTCTTCACTCACAAAGAAAGCTTTAAAGTTTTTTTAATATGGAAAAGTATCATTTAACTCTAATACATCTTTATCTAAATACTCTCCATAATCATCTTTTTTACAATAACCATCTGGTGTTGAAACAAAAAACTTTTTAGCCACAGCTTGATAAGAGAAGCTTTCTATCTGTTCATCTGCTTTTGTACTATATTCAATACCATACATATCGAAAAATGGTCTAAAATCTAAAGTAGAAGCAAATGAATATGAGACTAAAAGCCAATCATTTTTAGATAGATTATTGAACTCATCAAGAGAATATTCACTAAAACCGATATTTTCTTTTTGATTATCCCAATCATCTTTTGAACTATTAATTGCTCGCTCTAAAAGATGCATTCTAGTTAAAAGATGCCATCCATCTTCTAATTTATTCATTTTTTGAACATACATCATAGCTTGTATTTCAAATAAGACTTGTTCACTCCAACTCGAATCTTTCCAAAGATTCTCTTGTAGATACTGTGTTGTATTATTTTCATTTATACTCTCTTTCAATACCCCAAAAACTTTTTTAAATGGTAAATTTTGACACTCAGTTTCAATACCATCACCTTCATGATCTTTATTAAATCTTGATTTTGTGTAATATGAATAAGGATTTGTACTTGCATGATAATTCCATCCATCAAATCGGAATTTTGACTTCTCAAGACCATGTCCTATTTCATGTATATCACCATGTCCAACAGGGTCAAAAGCCCAATATGCATCATAAGGATTTCCTGAACATCCATAACCACAAGTTGCTTGGTCAGCATTCATATGTTTTACAAAATCACTTTTTTTAATTGAAAGATTTTGTTCAGATGCAAACTCTTTTACCTCTTGAATCTCTTCAATTCCATCACCTTGAAAACCAGCAAGAGAATATGGATAATTACTTGTATATATATTGATAGCATCTATAAAAGTGTTTAAATCTGAGTTATATTTTGTATCATCTATCGATTGTTTCATCTTATCTAACTTTGAATGAAGTTCAAAGTTTGGTGTAATTATCTCTGCCCAATCAAATTCATTATTTTCTAAACTAGTCTCAAACTGTTCTTTTTCTTCATCGTTCATCCAATAAGACCATACTGGATGTTGTGCTACATTTTCAAATTTAAAGCTTATATTTTGTTCATTTGTATCAAATGCAATTTGAAGAGTTCCACCATAAGGGTGTGTAATGAGTATCGATTCTCCAACAGCTATTGGATAATGCACAGATTGTAAATGTTTTGGTCGATTATATCCATTTTTTTGATATATATGAGTAGCTCCTGAGCGAATACTATTGATAAAAATATCTGTTTCAACATTTTGATTATTATCTGTTCTTGTGATTTTAACACTTTGAGATGGTAAAACATATACTCCTGCTGAACGAAAAGGTTTTTTAGAACTAAAATCTCTTATAATTGTTGTTGGTATAATATTTGAAAAATCACTTCGACTAAAATTTCCCATATCTTGTTGTTTAGGAACTATTTTTCTATAATTATAAAGTGAAAAATCTGAGTAAAGTGATTTAAAATAATCTATTTGCGATGTTTTTACTTTATCCATTGGATAATGTATATTTTGTCTATATTTATCCCCTAATAATGCCAAAAGTTTCCAAAGTTTATATTTTTTTTGAGAAAATATATCTAATTTATCTTTATCTATTTGATTAAAAGTATTTTTAATATAATCTACATTATCAAAAAAATCACTTTTTAAACCAACAACTTCTTGACACTTATCGTAATCTTCTCCATATACTTTTTCATTATCACTCAATTTATAACATTGAGACCAATTAAAATTGAAATCCTCCTCTTTAAAATGAGTAATAAGTTTTTTTATTTTATCTAATGATAAAACCTTAATCTCTTTTTGAAATAGTTCACTAGAACTATCTAAAGAGATAGTATCATCTGCCCAATAGTTTCCACCATAAGGAAATTTAAAATTAAAATAGTTTTCAATCATAGTCGAAAGAGCATTTTCACCCCAATTTGGATGCACATAAAGAATCGGTTTATTCAGTTGTTCTAAAACTTCTTTTAATCTTTGTGCTGTTGCTTCATCACCATTATCTTTTCCAATAACAATAAGGTTAGAATCTTTTAAACATTCACTTAACTCATCTTTAATATTACAAGAGGATAGCGAAAAATCATAATTTTTTTCAAACCATTGCTCTGTTTTATTTTCATTATCTACAAAAACAAAAGAGATTTTTTTATCATTTTGAGTCATTGTTTCATCTGGATTATTTACAATTAACCATGCAAGAACTCTTTTCATATAATATTCATAATCAAGTTGTGAGTCATCCATGAAATAAACAAAAGGATTAAAAGCATAAATAGCAAATCTTTGATTCTCTTTTAAACCAGCTAATGCAAATATATTCTCTTTTTGACCTATTAAAAGAGCATTATAATCTTCTTTAAGTTGATAATTTTTTGTTTCAATAAGTTGTGAATCATAATTACCAGGTATAAATTTAATAGCTTTTTCATTATCATAAATATTATCTATAAAACTTTTTTTATTTAAATCTTCTAGCTCATCTAAAATAGCATCTAAGATTTCTTCTTCTGTAACAAATGTTGAAATAATATCACCACTTTTTAAAATCTCTTCAATAGAGTTAAAAGAGGTAGTTTCAATTGTAAGTTCAATAATTGCACTATTTATTCCATCATCCACTTCAACTTTAAAACTGTATTTATGTAAAGATTCCAAAGATTTTTCACTTCTTATAAAACCTTTATTGTCTATACTAAAAGGAACATCATCCAAAATTCTATATTTTAATATATCATCTTGATAATCAATAACACTAAGTTGTGTAATCTCTGTATCAACTGCTATCTTACTAGAAATTAAAAACTCTGTTTTATTTTCTTGAAATACTGGAGTTACTGGAATTGTTCCAAATACTTCTATTTCAAAAAGATGTATACAGGCATCATCATCATTTTCTTTATTTTTAAATAAAATATGTTCTGCAGTATAAGATGAATCAAATGAGATAGTCTGAATGGAATCGCTAGTTAAGGATTGTATAAAAGTAGAATTCATATAAACTTTTGTACCATCAAGTCGATTTTGATTGGAAGAGTGATTATGTATAATTATTTTATCTATTTTTGTATCTTGTGGAAACTCTAATTCTAACCAATTATAGGGATCAGAACACTCTGTATGATTATTAGTTGAAAAATTTCCATCTATAACATTCTCAGGAGCTTTATAATATCTGTAATTATTTTCTGGTGGTTGTATTGCTTTTGCATATAGATATGCTATATTTTTTGCATCTTCTATCTCAATAGAAAAAGGTTTTAAACTCTTTCTTATACTATCATTTGACAAAGTAATAATGATATTTTGAGAGATATTACTATCTGTTACAATACCACTTAATAGTCCAGTAGAACTATTAAAATCAGCCCAATGAGGTTTATTTTTTATCGTAAATATAAACTGTTCATCTTCTTGATTTTGAATAATTGGTTGAAATTGATAATAGTCATTTACATAAGTTAAAGTTTTAGGAGTATTTACAAGATAAGGAAGCTTTTTATTCATATCAAATTTATGTTTAATATATAATTTTATTTCATTACCAGCAGGATAATTTAAAGGAAGATTTTGAATTGTAATATAAGACTCATTATCATCATAATGAGTATAATCAGCTATCGCGTCTTTAGGCTTAGCATCTATAATTGATTGTGTCAATTTTTCTTTATTCATTTTAAAATTTGTTGGTTTAAAAACTATTTTATACTGAGTTAATTTTTTTTGAATTTTTGTAACAATAGCTTGGTTTGCACCTATATCTTGAGGTAACTGTTTGTTAAGTGAAAAATCAAACTTTTTAGGAGCATTAAAAAGTAAAAAAGAGCTTTTTTCAAGTCCAATAGGTAAATTTTTATCTTTTCCATTCTCTCCATAATTATGAGACAATACAGGTATATCATCTCCTCCAACAGAATAAATAAAAGTATTTTCATTAGCAACAATAGCATTATTACTTAACTCTATATCTGAACTTTTATTTATTCTAAAACCAGCTTGTTTTGTATTTGTTCCATTTAGATAGTAACTATTATTTTTTATAGTTGTATTCTTGGCAAGGTTGATAACACCACTTTTTCCATTATAAGCAATAATATTATTTTCTACAAGATATTTTCCCTTATAACTACTTGAAGAGCTATTATCTTGCTGTTTTCCCTCTTGAATTAAAAAAGCTTCACCTTCATCTATCTCAAGTGTTACAAATCCTTTTGCCCAAACACGAGAGATAATTCTTTGTTCAACTCCAAAAATAAGATTATTTGTAATCTTATTATAAAACTTATCTTCACTACTATTTGTACTATCTTCTTGCGATTGAGTAATACCTATTCCATGACTTCCAGATATAGTCCACCAATCACAGTTATAAACAATATTATCTTCAATTTTTACATAAGTTGCTTTAGAGGCACTTATACCACTTCCAGGCATATGATGAATAATATTATTTTTAACAGTAATATAACTACCATTGATAGAGATACCTATTCCTTTTATTAAATCATTTTCATACCACCATTGAGCAACAACATCATTTTGTGAAAGTTTATTACTAATACCTTCTATCTCAAAACCATCTATAATGAAATATTTAACATCACTTTTAATTTTAAATCCATAAAGAGTATCTGTAACTATTTTTACATTTTCATTTCCCCAAGGTTTAAGAGTTATAGGATTCTCTTTCGTTCCAACACATCCACTAATAGCAGGATAACGAGAAGAGGAATGCAGATTTTCTCCAAATCCTTGATTATGATAAACACCACCTCTTATATAAATATTCTCACCTATTTTTATCTGCTGACAAGCTTCTTTAAATGTTGTATATGGATGAAGAGGTGTCCCATCTGTATCTTTTGATAATACTCCTGTTGGATTTACAAAAACTCCATTATATGAGATATTTTTATCTAAAACTTCTAGCTCAAACTCTTTTTGCTCTATTATTAAATTATCAAAATATAGCTCAAAAGAGATTTTATAATTTCCAATCTGATTTTTTGTAGGAGTCCAAGTAAGAAGTCCATTCGGTAAAATACTCATACCTAATGGAGCATCAGTAAGAAGAACTTTATTACTATTTTCATTATTTAATTGTTTTTGAAAACTTGTACCTACAAATATTTTCACATCTGAAGTTTTCGTCTCCTTTTTTGTTTCCTTAATATCTTTAGAGACTGTTATATTATTATCGACAACTGTATCTATTGGAGTTTCTATTTTTTCATTTAAATCTAATTTAGGTTCATCACTACTACTCTCTTCTACAACTTTATCTGTTGAACTCTCTGTTGTTTCATTTGAATCTAATTTAGATTCATCACTACTACTCTCTTCTACAATTTTATCTATTGAACTCTCTGTTGTTTCATTTGAATCTAATTTAGATTTATCAATAATCTTATTATCTACAATCAATGGTATTGCTTCATCTTCTGAATTATCCTGACTACCACATCCATTAAAAAAAACTATTCCGATGGCTATTATAAAAATTATTTTTGAAAAAATAAACATTGTAACCCTTTTTTTATTTTAAATTTAACTGATGATTAAACTCTGGAACTATCTCTTTGAGTTTTTCTAATCTGTTTGAAGATACAAGCAACTCTTCTATATCTCTATTTAAACAAATCCAATCATAGAATGTTGGTTTTGCTACGGTTATTGAACCGTAAGCTGTTTTCATATCTGTATCATCTATCAAAAGCTCTTCATAAAGCTTCTCCCCTTTTCTTAACCCTGTAAATTTTATCTTGATATTCTTAGCTGAACTTAAAGCTAGCATCTTTTGTGCTAAATCAACTATCTTAACAGCTTCTCCCATATCTAAAATAAATATTTCTCCACCTTTACCTATCGCTCCTGCTTGAAGTACCAACTCACAAGCCTCCTCAATAAGCATAAAATATCTTGTTATATCTGGATGAGTTACTGTAATATCTTCTCCTTTTTCTATCTGTGACTTAAATTTAGGAATAACACTTCCACTACTTCCCAATACATTACCGAATCTTACGGCAACTATCTCTGTTTTTTGAGGATGAACATTTTGAGCATAAAGTTCACATATTCGTTTTGTTGTACCCATCACATTTGTTGGACGTACTGCTTTATCCGTAGAGATTAATATAAATTTTTTGACTTCATATTGAATAGATATATCTATAATATTTTTAGTTCCGATAATATTATTTTTTATAGCTTCCTCTATATTTTCCTCTACTAAAGGAACATGTTTATAAGCAGCTGCATGAATAACTATATCTGGTTTATATTTTTGAAATGTTTTTTCTATAAAATCTTTATCTGTAACATCTTGCATCACGACAACAATTTCAACATCTTCTATCTTTTGAGAAATTTGATAAAGGTTATATTCACTATGGTCTAAAAGTATCAGTTTAAAAGCCCCAAACATCTCACACTGTTTTGAAATTTCACTGCCTATACTTCCTCCAGCACCAGTAATAAGAACTGTTTTATCCTTAATAAAAGTGGAGATAAGTGATTTATCCAAATCTTTTGGATGTCGAGCTAAAAGATCCTCAACAGAAAGATTTTTAATAGTTGTTTTTGTATCACTTAAGGTTGCAACTTTTATATCATAGATATTAAGTTGATGAAGTTTTGAATATATCTCATTTAAAATATCTCCCTCTAACTCCTTAGTGATTATAACAGTTTGAATAAAATCATCTTTTACAATTTTTTCTATATCGGTCAAACTATTTATCATAATATTTGAAAGATATGTACCTATAATAGTTTTATTATTATCAACTATCGCAGAGATATAAAAATCATTTTGCTGTTTAAAAAAAAGTTGTGTAAATGGTGAAACACCTATAAGAAGAGTTTTATTGAGAGTTTTATCATTTTCTCCCTCTAAAAGTAAACGTTTGGATATACGAAATGTTCCTATAAAAATGAGAGATAAAAAAAGGTCTATAATTAAAACACTTCGAGGAAACGCTATAAAATGTGATGGAAAGATATAATATATAGATACAAAAATTGCATAAGCAATTATATGTGCATATAGAATTTTTTTCATCTCACTTAATGAAAAAAATCTCCATGAGACATTATATATTTTAAAAAGATAGAGAGAGATAATTTTCAAAAGAGATATATACATATATACTCTTAAAAAATTTCCAATAAACTCTTCTGGTATTTGAAAATTAAATCTTAAATTATATGCTAAAAAGAGTGTACTTAAAAAAAGAAGCAAATCAAAAAATAGAAAAAAAAATAACCTCTTTTGATTTGTCGGTTTAAACACCTTTTATAATCCTACAAACTCTCTGAATATCTTTCCTACTCATCATTGTTCCACTAGGTAAACATAAACCATGTGCGAAAAGATTATCACTTACACCATTTAATATCGCTTTACTATCTTTAAAAAGTGGTTGTTGGTGCATCGGTTTCCATAAAGGTCTTGCTTCACATTCACCCTTATTTAACTCTTCTATTACCTCATAAATATCTATATTTTTATCTTTAAAAATAAGTGTTGTCAGCCATCTATTTCCTTTTGAATTTGATAACTCTGGCATAAAATCAACAATATCAGATAACTCCTCTTTATAATATTCAAAAATTTCTCTCTTTTTATCTACCCTCTTTTGCAAAACCTCCATCTGTGCAACACCTATTGCAGATAAAACATTACTCATACGATAGTTATATCCTATTTCAATATGTTCATAGTAGAGTTTATCCTCTTTAGCTTGAGTAGCATAAAATTTTGCTTTATCTATCCACTCTTTATTTTTACTTACTAGCATTCCACCTCCACTAGTAGTTAAAATTTTATTTCCATTAAATGAATATATTCCAAAATCTCCAAATGTTCCACTTTGATGATTTTTATATGTTGCACCCAATGACTCAGCAGCATCTTCAATTAAATATACCCCATGCAATTTACATATTTGTGCAATCTTTTCTATATCTGCTAGTTGTCCATAAAGATGTGTGACTATTAAAGCTTTAGGTTTCTTTTCACAACTTAAAAGATATTTATTCAAAAGAGTTGGATCTAAATTCCAACTTTTCATATCACTATCTACAAAAATAATATTAGCATTTTGATATAAAACAGAAGATACCGAACCGATAAAAGTAAAAGTCGATGCTAAAACATCATCATCTTTACCTATATTTAAAACTCTTAAAGCTAAGTGGATAGCAGAAGTACCAGAGGAAACAGCAAGGGAATAAGGCATAGAAGTATAATCACAGATAGATTTTTCAAACTTATCTATATATGTACCAATAGGTGCAATATAATTACTCTTAAAAACATCATCAATATATTTTTGTTCATTACCACTCATATGTGGAGGAGATAGATATAGTTTTTTACTGCTCATAGGTTTCCAATAGTTAAATTAATATTGTTAGTATGATAGTTGAAAAGGGGTAAGGATATGATTAAAAGGGGGATTTTTTTATCTGTACATAGAAAATTCTATATACAGATAGTAGAAAAAAATATACTATTCGATTTCAGCGTCTATAACATCTTCATCTTTCTTTTTCTTTTTAGCATCTGCTTCAGCAGCTTGTGCAGCAGCAGGGTCTTGTTCTTGTTTATACATCTCTTCAGCCATTTTATGTGCAGCTTCAGTTAATGCTTTTACTTTCTCTTCAATTTGTTCTTTTGTAGCATTTTCATCTTTTAAAATCTCTTTTAATTCAGTAGTTGCTTTCTCAATTTTAGCTTTCTCTTCAGCTTCAAGTTTTTCACCCATTTCAGTAACTGATTTTTCAGTTTGAACAATAAGTGCATCTGCTTGGTTTTTAAGATCAACTAATGCTTTTCTCTCTTCATCAGCAGCTTTATTTTCTTCAGCATCTTGAACCATTTTGTTAATCTCTTCTTCACTTAATCCTGAAGAACCGGAAATTGTGATTGACTGAGATTTACCAGTACCTTTGTCAGTTGAAGAAACAGTTAATATACCATTTGCATCGATGTCAAAAGTTACTTCGATTTGAGGAACACCACGTGGTGCTGCTGGAATATCACCAAGTTCAAATAAACCAAGAGATTTATTGTCTTTAGCAAACTCACGCTCACCTTGACCAACACTGATAGAAACAGCTGGTTGATTGTCTTCAGCAGTTGAGAAAACTTGAGATTTTTTAACAGGAATTGTAGTTCCTTTTTCAATAATCTTAGTCATAACACCACCAAGAGTTTCAATCCCTAATGAAAGAGGAGTAACATCTAGTAAAAGAACATCTTTAACATCACCACGTAAAACACCACCTTGAATAGCAGCACCTGCAGCAACAACCTCATCAGGGTTTACACCTTTGTTAAGGTCTTTTCCACCAAAGTATTTAGAAACAGCTTCTTGAGCAGCTGGTACACGAGTAGAACCACCAACCATAATAATCTCTTTGATTTCACTATTTTCTAAATCAGATTCATCCATAGCAGTTTTAATATGAGAGATAGTTTCATCAATAAGTGTAGAAATCATACCCTCAAATTTAGCACGAGTAAGTTTTACAACTAGATGTTGTGGCCCAGCTTCTGTCATAGTTATAAATGGAAGGTTAATCTCTGTTTCAGTTGCAGAACTTAACTCTTTTTTAGCATTTTCAGCAGAATCTTTTAGACGTTGAAGAGCCATTTTATCATTTTTAAGTTCAATTCCGTGAGAGTTTTTGAACTCATCATTTAAAAAATCAACGATTTTATTATCAAAATCATCTCCACCTAAGAACGCATTACCATCAGTTGAAAGAACTTCAAAAGTACCATCAGAAATTTCAAGAGTTGTAACATCAAATGTTCCACCACCAAGGTCATAAACAAGTACATTTTCCTCTTGTTTACTATCAAGACCATAAGCAAGTGCAGAAGCAGTTGGCTCATTGATAATTCTTAATACATTAAGACCAGCAATAGTACCAGCATCTTTAGTCGCTTTACGTTGAGCATCATTAAAATATGCAGGAACAGTAATAACAGCATCTGTTACAGTTGAACCGATATAAGCTTCAGCATCCTCTTTTAGTTTTGTAAGGATTTTAGCAGAAATTTCTTGAGGAGTATAAACTTTACCTGCAACATCAACACACGCTGCACCATCTTTGTCTACTATGTTATATGTAACTTTATCGTGAGCAGCTTTAGCATTCTCTTCATTCATCATAAGACCCATAATTCTTTTGATAGATGAGATAGTTTTTTCAGGATTTGTGATAGCTTGACGTTTTGCTGGGTCACCAACAAGAACATCACCTTTATCTGTAAATGCTACTACTGAAGGAGTTGTATTTTTACCCTCTGCATTAGGGATGATTTTCGCTTCACCACCCTCATAAACTGCTACACATGAATTTGTTGTTCCTAAATCTATACCTATTACTTTTGACATTTTTTTTCCTTTATTTTTAATTATTTATTTATTTTTTAGTTAGCTACAATTACCATCGCTTCACGAAGTGGGCGACTTTTATATTTGTAACCTGTTTGAAATGTTTGAACAATTTGTCCACTTTCAACATCTTCACTATCCATAGCTTGAATAGCATTATGAATATTTGGGTCAAAAGGCTCATCATGAGCTACCATAGTTACACCATGCTTTTCTAATTGTGTTAGAAAAGATTTATGTGTAAGCTCGATACCCTCTTTTAACTTATCAAAAAGTTCTGCTTTATCTGCATCAGTTTGCACCGATTTCATAGCACCATCAAGTGCATCAAGTACAGGTATCATATCTTTTGCAAATTTTTCATTTGCATACTCTACTGCTGTATATTTTTCACGTTCAAGTCTTTTTTTAATATTATCAAAATCAGCATGAACACGAGCATATTTATCTTTTAACTCAGTCATCTCTGTTTGAAGTAAATCAAACTCATTTTCAACTGCTTCAGCTTCTGCCTCAGCTTCATCTATATTGTGCTCTATCGTTTCCTCATTCTGTTTTTGAGGTTCATCTTTTTGTATCTCTTCTTTAGACATAATAGTACAATACTCCTTTTTTAAGTAAAAGTTGCAGTATTATACATATTGAGTGTAACAATGTCAAGTATAACTTGAGTTACTTTATATCAACTCTATTTTAATCAACACTAGCAATAGCCCAATTTATAGCTTCACCCGCATACATAGGGACAACTGTTCCATAAGTTTGAGGAACTACAAATGTTCTTTTCTCTAATGTAACCTCTTTAAATTCTGGACAAATTCCATAGATACTCTGTGCATTATCACTTACAAATGCTTGAAGATTATCAAGTTTATCATACTGTTCAAAAATCTCACATAAAAGTTGTAAAGAGATAGGAGCAGTAAATACACCAGCAGCACAACCACAAGACTCTTTTGCATGTTGAGGATGTGGAGCTGAATCTGAACCAAACATCACTTTTGGATGAGCGTTAAGAGCAACTGTTAAAAGAGCATCTAAATCTTCTGGTCGTTTCGCTATCGGTTTACAAAAATGATGAGGCATCATCATACCACCAACAACATCATCAAGTGTTAAGAGAAGATGATGTACTGTAATAGTTGCATAAAGGTTTTCATATTTATCTAACATATCAACAGCTTCTTTTGTTGTAATATGCTCCATAATTATTTTTAACTTAGGAAAATTTTGTGCTAAAAGTTCATAAATACTCATAAATTCAGCCTCTCTATCCATCACAAAACCATCAGTTTCACCATGAACACAAAGAGGAATATCTAAATCACTCATAGCTTCAAGTGTTGTTCTCATCTCCTCTATATTAAAAGAAGATACCCCACCCTCTGAGTTTGTAGTAATTCCAGCAGGATAAAGTTTAATTGACGTTATCTCATCTACTACATTTTCTAAAAAAGCTTTATCATAGTTTTTATAAAAAAGTGTCATATATGGTTCAAAGTCATCATTTGGAACAGTAGCCATTACACGTTCTTTATATGCTTTTACATCATCAAGTGTTGCAATGGGAGGAACAAGGTTTGGCATAATAATAGCACCACTATAAGAGTAAGCTGTAAGTGGAGCAACATTTTCAAGCATAACCCCATCACGAAGGTGTAAGTGCATATCAAGTGGCATTAAAATAGTATGAGTTTTCATTTTTTTCCTTAAATTAATTTGGTTTTGTATCTGTTTTTGGTTCATCTATAATTGTAGTTACTTCTATCTGTTTCTGTTTTGGTTGTGTTAAAGAGAGAATTATCTCCTCTTCCATTATAGGAGATAATTTTCCTTCAGTAACTAAATCTAACATCTTAAGAACTCGTCTCTCTTCATGTTCTCTCTCTTTTAACATCTCTTCATGACGAAGTTGGTCTTGATAAAGTTTATTTTTCAAATCTCTATTTTTTTTATTATTTATAAATAGAAGAATAAAAGCTACTGTTACTGAAAATATAATAGCAAGTGTAATATAAAATCTATTTTGCATATTCTCTTTACTTGTAACAGCATCTATTTTTGATTTTTGAATTTGAGTTTTAGAGTCAGTATGTGCAACATCTTTTTTAGTATCTGCATCTAACTGTGCTATTTTTAGCCTATTTTCAGACTCTATTTTAGCTATTGCTATTTTAGAATCTGCATTTATTTTAGATATTTCAACCTTACTCTTTCTTTCCTCTACTCTATTTTGATTAGTGTGTCCAAAGGAATTTTGAGTTCCTTTCTCTGTTGAATAACCATTTAAAGTAGGTATATTTCCTCTTGTATAAGAGGTTTCTTGACAGCCTGTTATAGACAAAAGTAAAAATAAGCTTATAAGTAATAATTTCATAAAAAGCATTATACTAAAAAAAAATTATTTACTTATAAAGATTTTTGAGCTTCAACTATCAACTGATTCATCGCTTTTTCATACTCTAAAGCCTCATCTTTTGATGTTGATTCAAAACGAGTTACCAAAACAGGTGTTGTATTACTTGCTCTTACCAATCCCCAACCATTTTCAAAGTTTATACGAACACCATCAACTTCTATAATATCTTTAATAGTTGGTAGATATTTAGGAGGATTTGTTAATAACTCTTTTACTCTATTCATAATTTTAAACTTTTCATCTTCTGTTGTTTTTACTTTTATCTCTTCTGTCGAAAAAAGCTTTGGAAGTTTTTCTAATTCAGCATCTAAATCTATACCATCATTTATAAGCTCTAACATTCGTAGTGTTGCATAGATAGCATCATCGTATCCAAAGTAACGATTTTTAAAAAATATATGACCACTTACTTCACATGCTAAATCTGCACCTATCTCTCTCATTTTCACTTTTAAATTTGAGTGTCCTGTTTTATACATAACAGCTTTACAACCACGATTAGTAAGTTCATCATACATTATTTGAGAACATTTTACCTCTCCAACAACTGTTGGTTTATCCATTTTCATACTATATAAGAGTGCCATCATATCACCCTTAATATTATTTTTATGAGTAAGTACAGCTATTCTATCGGCATCACCATCATAAGCAAAAGCGATATCTCCATCTTGCATAAGAAGTTTTTTGACATCTTGAAGATTTTCCTCTTCGGATGGGTCTGGATGGTGATTTGGAAAAGTTCCATCTGGTTCTATATACAAACCTTTTGTTTTGAGTTCTAATCTTCTAAAAATATCTTCTGTAACAACACCTGCAACACCATTACCACAATCATATACTATACGGGTATTCATCCCTTTAAGATGTTGAAACTCTCCTACTAAAAAATCTACATATCGAGTAACAGCATCTATCTCTATTACATCTCTTTTTACTTTAGTTGGAAACTGCATCACTTCACATTCACGACCTAGTGCATAAATATCTTCACTAAAAAAAGGCGCTTTATCTACTGTAATTTTAAATCCATTGTATTCACTTGGATTATGTGAACCAGTAATCATAACTGAAGCGGAAGGAGTAATACCATCCCACTCCTGATAATTTGTAAAATAGTTTACAGGAGTAGGAACTAACCCCATACCTAAAACTTTTTTACCGCCAGCATTTAATCCTGCACAAAGATATTCAAAAAGAATAGGAGAGTGACTTCTTGCATCATACCCTACTGAAACATACTCACCATCTATTTTTGATGCAAGTGCAAATCCTATTTTTGTAACACTATCCTCATTTAACTCTTTTTCATAAATGCCACGAATATCATATTCTCTATATATACTCATTAAATAATCCTCATAATATCAATCTTTGCCTAATTATACACCATTTTTCTTTGTTATATAATCTTAGATATGTTAGACTTTATAAAATAAACTATACGAGAAGATTATAATGACAATAGTAGTTGTAGATGCAAGTGTAACTGTTAGAATAAAAATTAAAGAGCTACTTTTAGATATGAATGCTCAAGAGTTAGATATTGAACTTTATGAAGATGCAAGAGATGCTCTCGAATTTATACGCGAAAATGGAGCTGACCTTATATTTTCTGCTATCGAAACAGTTGGATTAGATGGTATTAGTTTTGTAGATATTTTATTAACTGATAATCCAAAATATGTTTCAAAACTTTTCATAGTAACATCTCAACACCATAATGAAAGTATTGAAGATATCAAAGGTGTTGGTGCAAAAAGGTTTATAAAAAAACCTATTAGTGATGATTATTTCAAACATTTTATCATTCCTGAAATAGAAAAATCTCTAAAAAATGATATAATCCCAAAATAAAAAAACTAGAGGATTATAAAATGAAATTTGTATCGATTGTAATGGGTTCAAAAAGTGATTATGATGTAATGAAATCGTGTTCAGACACATTTGAGGCTTTTGGTGTAAATTATGAGTTAATTATCTCATCTGCACATCGTTCTCCAGAAAGAACAGCTCAATATATAAAAGAAGCTGAAGCAAAAGGGGCTCAGGTATTTATCGCTGCTGCAGGAATGGCTGCTCACTTAGCTGGTGTACTCTCTTCAAAAACTGTTAAACCTATTATTGGTGTACCTATGAGTGCTTCTGCTTTAAGTGGTATAGATGCTCTTCTTTCTACTGTTCAGATGCCAGCAGGTATGCCAGTAGCTACTGTTGCAATAGGAAAAGCAGGTGCAATTAATTCAGCTTATTTAGCTATGCAAATGTTAGCGTTAGATAATGAAGAGTTGGCTATTAAACTAAAAGAGGATCGTATCGCTAAAGCAAAAAAAGTTGAAATCGATTCTTTAGAGATAGAAACAATTATTAAATAATTTTTTTCAAAAAAAAGGATAGATATGACATGGATGAAAGATGAAGAATACAGTGAAATAACAGGTTTAAATATCTCTGCTATTGATGATTTAATAGAGAGAGGAAAAATAACTGTAAAAGTGGAACATGGTATAAGATACATAGACCCTTCTACTGGGGCAAAAGAAGCCGTTCCTGTACAACTTCATGCTTTATCCACACATAATACTCATGATATGATAGTAAAACCTGAGTTTGTTGAAAAAACAATCGGAACTATTATAAATCTTCATGAAAAAGTCCTTGATGCAAAAGATGAAACACTTGATGCAGTTCGTGTTGAAAATGATTTTTTAAGAAAAGCTCTTGAATCTTTACAAGAGCTTTACGATGAAGATAGAAAAACGATAGCAACACTCACAGAACAATTAAAACTTGCACAACAAGATGTGGAATTTATGCGTAGAAAATATAAACTGATGTGGAATAAAGCGATAGAGGAACATTCAAAATAATACCTACTACTCCATCGTTCCATCTCGATTTAATTTTAATATCCACATATTTGATTCTTGTGAATTTTTAGACCTATTTATACCAGATATTGCTATTTTTGAATTGTGTAAAATAGTAAGTGCATTAAACTTGTCGTAGTTTTCATCGCCATAATGTTCTTGAGTAAGCATAGTTAAGTCATTGCTCAATACCATTATTAAACCATCACTATTAAACTCATCTTTAACATAACCAACCCCTACAAGACTATAGTCACTAAACTCTTGAATATCGACAAGAACAGAACTGTATGTTGTACTAATATTTTTTTCTATTAAAATATTCTTATACATATCAAATTTTACTAGTCTAATCTGTTCCTTATCCATATCATCTTTATAACTTAAAGTTAAAAGAAAATTATTATCTCTCAATGAAATTAACTTATGTGCTGTAACAACTTTATCTGAACTATATTTTTGAAGCCAAATTTTATCTCCATTTTCACTAATTCGCATAAGGGAAACTTCTTTTTTCCTATTATAGGATGTAGAGGATACTAAAATAATGGAACCATTAGAAGTTTCAACAGCATCAATCCCTATATCATCATCTGCAGTTCCATATTTTTTACTCCATACAAGTTCTCCTGTTTTAGAAAATCTTGTTACGTAAATATCATTTTTACCTAATCCAGTTGTAAAAAGATTATCATGTTTTGAGCGAGTTGTCATAGATGAGCCAATACTTAAAACCCCTCCATCAGATAATAGGAGTAAATTATTCATTTTATCGTAGTTTTTAGTACCAAATGTTTTAGTAAAAATTTTATTTCCATCAGAATCTAATTTCAATAAAATTAATGAACCGTCTACACTATATCCACCTATAAAATAACCATCTGTTACTGTTTTTATAATTGACGTAGATTTACTGAAGTTTTTGAGTTCTATATTCTTGGAGTTTATAACTTTTCCATATTGATTTACTTTTATAAAATGAATTTTTGTACCGTAACTGTTATTACTACCTTTTAAAAAATCAAATACATTACTATATGATTGTTTAGTATGAGTTGTTGAAATTTTAAATGATTGAGAAAAGCCAATAGCACTAATTTGTCTATCATAATCTTGTGTAATATCTACAAGTTCTTCATTGAATGGCTTATCAATTACAATCGAAAAATTAGTGGGTTTAGCATATAATATTGCTATGGAAAGAAGGATAGAAGGTATTATTTTTTTCATTGAAATCACTACCTATTTTTAATAATTGGTGCAAAAGCACCAAAAAGAAAACTCTATTTAAGGTTTTCGAATGGAGCAGTTACAACTTGTTTTCTAGTTACAGTATATGGAACTAATGCAGCAGCACGAGCTCTTTTAATAACGATAGAAATCATATCTTGGTGACGTTTACAGTTACCTGTTAAACGACGTGGCATAATTTTATATCTTTCTGAAAGAGAGAAGCGTAATGCACCTGTATCTTTATAATCCATGAAGTCTACTTTTGCTTCACAGTATTTACAATATCTTTTTTTATATTTTCTTTTTTCTGACATATTATTTCCTTAGTTATCTATTTTCTAAAATGGTATTTCATCTTCATCGATGTCTATTGTTGGAATATCGCTAGCACTTGGCATTGTACGGCTTGTTTCTTGAGCTTGACTAGCAGAGTTATAACTTGGTTGTTGATAACTTTGTTGAGACCCATTACTTTGACCATAACTTTGTTGCTGTTGTTGTACAGGTGGTTGATATGCTTGTTGTTGACCTTGTTGGGGATAACTACCACCTTGATTACTATCATTATTACCCATTGGGGCATTATAATTTGAACCTTGATTACTATTATCACCTTTGGAGTCTAACATCTGCATAGTTACTACTGTAACACCGTGTTTAGATCTTTTTTGTCCATTTTGGTCTACCCATTGATCAAATTTTAATCTACCCTCTACAAGTATTTTACTACCCTTACGAAGATATTGATTAGCAACTTCTGCACTTCTTCCGAAAAATGTAATATCTACAAAACAGACTTCCTCTTTTTTTTCACCATTAACAGTAAATTTATGGCTTGTTGCAATAGCAGTACTTGCTATTCCCATTCCACCTTGAGAGTATCTGAGTTCGATATCACGTGTTAAGTTACCAACTAGAATTATTTTATTGAACATAAGTTTTCCTTAATTGCTTTAGCGTATGCTAATTACTCTGCTGATTCTGCTTCAGTTGCTACTGGTGCTTCTTCTGCTGGAGTTTCTACTTTTGGAGCTGATGCTTTATTAGCTTTTTCAACTAAATTAGTCCATGCTGCTTTTTCGCGGTTAGTATCGTATTTGATAGTAACAAAACGAAGTAGATCTTCATTAATACGGAAACGTCTTTCAATTTCAGTAATTGCTGATGGAGCAATTGTAGAATAGATAACATGATAATAACCACGTTCATTTTTCTCGATAGGGTAAGCTAATTTTCTCATACCCATTGCTGTTGTTGCAGCGATTTCGCCACCATTTGAAGTAATAACTTCTTCGATAGCTTTAATACTTGATTGAATCTCTTCTGCTGTAAAAGTAGGTTTTACAATTACTAGGTTTTCGTAGTTTCTCATATAATATGATCTCCTCTTGGTATTTGTCATAAATGACGTTTGTTTCCCTTTCGGCTTCAAATATATCATCAAAAAAATGATACAAAGAGAAAGGAACAGACAATTATATAAAAACAATACTTAATTATTCTTATAAAATTTAAAGTATACAGTATATTTTTTACTTTTATAGGATATAGTTACAAAAAACTTAGAAAAGAAGTATTTAAAATATGGCTAGAAAAAGAAAAAAAGAAAAAAAAATATATCATAATATTCAAAATAAAACTCAACTAGAGAATAAAATAAAGATTAAAAAATATCTATTTTTGACTTTAGCTATCGTACCTATTCTCTCTCTGATTTTCTTTGCTGGATATTACATTGGCTATAACTCAATAAAAAATGATAAACAAGAGCTTCATTCAATAATGCAAAAACCTATAAACTTTAATAATAATGATACGAAAAGAAGGTTGGAACTACTAAAAGATATTGAACTCGTAGAGGTTGTTGAAAAAACAGCTGTGATAAAGAAAAGAGCTAATGTAGAAAACAATCATAAAGAAGAGATAAAAGAAACTATTCATACTAAAGAAAAAATTTATACATCTGCTTTACATGAGTTTGATGAAAAAATGAAAATCCCACCTCAAAATATTAAAAGAGAGGTTAAAATTGTAAAAGAGAAACCTAAACTTGCAATTATTATAGATGATGTAAGTACAAAGTCACATGTAAATGCTATAAAAAGTTTAAATATTCCCATCACTATGTCATTTTTACCTCCTAGTCCTGCACGACCTCATTCAGCAAAACTAGCATCAAAAGAAGATTTTTATATGGTACATCTTCCTATGGAAGCACAACATTTTACAGCTGAAGAACCGTTAACATTACGAATAAAAGATTCTCAACGAAAAATCTCTTCAAGAATAAAAAGACTTAAAAAACTTTTCCCTAGAGTTAAATATATAAATAACCATACAGGAAGTAAATTTACAGCCGATGAGAAAGCTATGAATCGATTAATTTATGCGTTAAATAGATATAATATTAACTTTATAGATAGTCGAACAACAGCTAAAACAAAAGCTCCTCTAGTGCTTAAGAACTTTGGAAAAAAATATATATCCAGAGATATATTTTTAGATAATAAAAATGAAAAAGTATATATTTTAGGTCAACTGAAAAAAGCTATTAAAATTGCAAAAAAATATGGTAGTGCTATCGCTATTTGTCATCCACACTCAAAAACAATACTTGCTCTTCATTCAGCAAAAAAATTATTTAAAGATGTTGAATTAGTATATATCAATAAGTTAGATTAAAAATGAAAAAAATCACTCATCATATTTTAGAACTAGATAATATGAAAAAATATCCTTTAGAAATTTCCTATGAGGGTAATATAGAACTTTTAAAAAAGAAAAAAATATCTATAATTGGAACAAGAAAACCAAGTAAATATTCAAGAATGATGATTCAAAATATTGCCTCTGCTCTTTCTAATGCTGGTATTTGTATAGTAAGTGGTGGAGCGATGGGTATAGATGCAATAGCACATAATGGAGCAGGAAGTCATAATACAATTGCTATACTTCCTTGTGGAATAGATATTAAATATCCAGCTGTAAATAATAATTTACTCTCAAATATAGGTCAAAATGGTTTACTTCTTAGCCAATTTAGAGAGGGAGCAACTGCAAAAGCATATAGTTTCGTTATAAGAAATGAGGTTGTAGTAGCACTAGGAGATGTTTTAATCGTTGGTGAAGCAGACTTAAATAGTGGTAGTATGCACAGTGTCGAATTTGCATTAGCTATGGGAAAAGATATATATGTTCTCCCTCATCAGATAGGTGAAAGTAGAGCAACAAATAAACTTTTAGAAGAGGGAAAAGCTAAAGCTATCTACGATATAGATAAATTTGTATCTAAGTTTTCCAATATTATTAGTAAAAATAGTGATGATTTTTTAGAATTTTGTAAACATAATCCAACTTATGAAGAAGCTCTCAAAAAATTTCCTCAAAGAGTTTTTGAAGCTGAACTAAGTGGAGAGATAGAGATAAAAAATGCTATCGTATTTTTATCTTAATAATTAAAACCACTATATAGTTATTTATATAGTGGTTTTTTGTCACTCTTTATCTATTTTCTACAACTTCAATAGAGTTAATAGCATCTTGACCCTCAATAGAAGCAAGAACATCAAAACTTGTACTATCATCTCTTTCAATAGCACCAAAAACAGTATGAACACCATCTAAATGAGGTGTATCTACAAAAGTGATGAAAAATTGACTTCCACCAGTATTTGGTCCAGCATGAGCCATAGATAAAGTACCTGGAACATGAACAGAAGTGTTTGTTGAAGTTTCACAAGCGATAGCCCAATCTGGTCCACCCGTACCTGTTCCAGTTGGACAACCACCTTGAGCCATAAATCCAGGGATTACACGATGAAAGTTAAGATTGTTATAAAAACCTGTATTTGATAAATGTGCAAAGTTTGCAACAGTATTTGGTGCTTCTTCTGGAAACATTTTTAACCAAATATCACCTTTACTTGTAGATATTTTTGCATATTGTAATTTTGCTAATTCATCAGCACTTAAGTTGTATTCTTTTAATTGAGTTCTTCCAAACATTTATAAACCTTTATTTTTGAATAAAGTTATTATAGTAAAAGTTATCTAAAAATATAGTTTTTATTTTTGTTCTGAGTAGATTTTTTCTAAGAGTTCAGTTTGTTTTTTAGCCTCTAATAAACGCTCTTTATTTACCATAAAAGCATCAAGAGTTAAAATAAGAAAGAGAGAAAGGATAATATAAAGAGTAGTTATAAAAAAAGATAGTCCAAAACCTAAAATAAAAAAGGTTTTAAAAACTATTATAGCACCAAAAAGGATTATTCCCCATGATGCTCCTAGCAAAAAGCTTATGATACGTTCATAAATATCTTTTTGCATAGAGTTATCTAAAAAATTCCTAGTGTTCTTCAACTGCAACAGCAGAACCTAAGTAAACTGTTGTAAGCATCATAAATATAAATGCTTGTAAAAGAGCCATAAAAGTAAGAAGTGCAAATGGAATCATTGGTAATAACCATGGTGCAAGCATCAAGATTACCATTAAGAACATATCATCACCTTTTACATTTCCAAATAAACGGAAAGATAAAGAAACTAAACGAGAAAAGTGTGAAACGATTTCAATTGGAAACATTAACCAATATAACCACCAAACTGGACCCATAAAGTGTTTGAAATAATTAACAATACCTTGACGTTTAATACCTTCGTAGTTATAGTAAACAAATACTACTAAAGCTAATGTAAGAGGCATCTCTAAAAATGCTGTTGGAGCTTCAAAACCTGGAATAACACCGATTAAGTTCGCAATAGCAACAAAAAGACCAATACTAGCAACTAATGGCACATAACGACGAGCATTCTCTTCACCCATAACATCAGTACCCATTTGAAGTACACCTTGAATGTATGTTTCCATAACATTTTGAGTACCTGTTGGAACTAATTGTAGGTTTGACATAGCTACTCTAACTAAAACTAAAGCTATACCTGCAGACAATAACATATGCGTTATATAAATAAAAGTCTTATCATGAGTGATAAGACCAAAAAATGTAAACAATTCTGGCATAAAAGCTCTCCCTGTCTAAAATAAACTGTCGAATTATAATCTAACTTGCATTAAATCATTATAATATACTCTACTATTTTGAATGTTTCTTTGTAACTTTTTTAATTTTCTTCGCTTTAAGATTTTTATTTGATACATTTTCAAGAAAAACAGTTGCATAAGAACCTTTAGGAAGTGTAAACTCTAAAGAAAATTTATTAAAATCTTTATTATACTTACAGATAACATCTTTTGGAAAAATAATAGCTGGACGGCGAAGACCTTTTTCATATAAAAAGCCATCATCATATTTTTCCTCTATTTTTCTTGCCTCTCCACGAGCTCTATAAACATCTCTTCCACATAATAATCCTGTTGGAACAACTTTAGCCTCTTGAAAATCTTTTAAAGGTATCTTTTTAGGTGTAAAAATTTTACCCTCTGTTGTCATATATATATCACCTTCAAGAAGTTTATAGATACCATTGTTATTTTCACGTGAAAAAAGAACTCGCTCTCTTAACCATTCATTAAAAAATTGACTTTGATAAATAGAGATAAGAAACTTTTTAACTTTTGAATCTTCTATGTGTATCTCTCCAGCTATCATCTCTTTAGCTTGTTCAATAGAATCACCATCTCGTCCAAAGCGTTGATACCCAAAATAGTTAGGTAATCCAGATTTTTCACTCTTTTTTGCTAGTTTTTCTATACGTCCAGCTTCTATCTGCTCAACTCCATAAAGGTTTATCTTAAATCTATTTCCAGCTAAATCACCCATTCGTATAGAAAAGTTATGTCTTTGTGTTTTTAGAATTTTTATCTGTTTATTTTTAAATTTTTTAATCGCTTTTTCATATTTAGCCTCTACCGATATATATTGAGTAGTGGTTGCATGTTTATCTTTAAGTCCTGCATAACCTATCTTTTCAGCGGGAATATTTAAAAATTTAGCAAACTCTGCTATCATATCCCATGTTGTTACCTCTACTTTTTTTATTAGTAAAATAAGAAAATTTCCACTTCCTTTAAAAGTAGTATGTGCTATCTCATCAACAATAAAATCTTTCTCATTTTGTTCAAAATCAAAATCTATCTGTTCATTATCTTGAAGATACTCTCTATTCATTATATAATCTCTAGCCATTTTTTCTCTCTTTTATAATTGTAATAACTGTAACTCTTTATGAGCAATAGCTATATCTTTTTTTATCGCATCATTTAAACACTCTAAATTTTCAAACTTTTCATTATTTCGAATAAATGATACAAAACTGATAGATGCTCTCTCTTTGCATAAAATTTCACCATCTAAAATATGAGATTCAATTGCAAAAGAGCCATCCGTACTAACTCGATGACCAATAAATGAAACCGATGGATGAAGATGTTCTTCATTATCTATACGAGTAAGAGTAGTATAAACTCCCTCTTTGGGAACTAAAAAATTTTCTACTTGAAGGTTAATAGTCGCAACTAACTCTTTTTTTCCTATCCCCTGACCTTTTATCTGCTTTCCTCGTATAGTATAATTATGTCCTAAAAAAGCATTTGCACCTTTTATATCCCCTATCTGTATTTTAGTTCTTATTTTATGTGAGTGTATAGAATCATTTTTTAAACTAACTTCATCGATAACAATAACTTCACCATCAAAAATATCTTTTAAATCATTAAATGAATATTTTCTATTTTTACCAAAATGAAAATCATAACCAACAACTATCTTTTTTAAATATGGAAATTTTTGTTGAAGAAGTTCTATAAAACCTTTACCATCAAGATGTCTAATATCATCCAATTTAAAATAAAAAACAGGATAATTTGAAAAATACTCTCGCTCTTTTTTTGGAGTTAAATTTGCATATCCTGTTTCAATAACAACAATAGTTCCATCTTGATCTAATTGAGAAAAAAGTTTTTGATGTCCTATATGCATACCATCAAATCCACCTATTGCAATAGCAGTTGTTCTATCCTTCAAAGTAATTATCCTTTATTTTTTGAATTTCTTACCCAAAAATGAGTTTAATTGATTAGCAAACATCTCAGCATCTTTTTTATCAAAAGGTTTAGGTCCTTTTGTTATCTCTCCACTTTCACGGATTTTTTCCATCAAGTTTCTCATAGCTAAATACTGTTTAATATTATCTTTAGAATAAAGCTCTCCACGATGGTCTATTGCATGAGCATTTTTAGTTATAGTTCTATCTGCCAAAGGTATATCTGCTGTAATAACTAAATCACCCTCTTCTAATATCTCTACTATTTTATTATCAGCTTCATCTGCACCAGCTTCAACAATAATATACTCTACAAAGTTAGATTTTCCAATATTTACTTTTTTATTTGATACAACAATGGTTTTTATTGCTAAGCGTTCAACCTGTTTCAAGAGGATAGATTTTAATAGATTAGGGAAAGCATCTGCATCAATATATATTTTAAACATTATACTTTTTTCCTTATGAAAATAGTTTGTATTTTAAAGTTTTTTTTGATTTTTTATTTAAGAAGTGGTGACCCCGAGGAGAATTGAACTCCTGTAACATGGATGAAAACCATGGATCCTAACCGCTAGACGACGGGGCCACTTTTTAGTAGATTTATTTAAATTTTATTGGTGACCCCGAGGAGAATTGAACTCCTGTAACATGGATGAAAACCATGGATCCTAACCGCTAGACGACGGGGCCAGATAAAATTAAATGGTGTCCTGTGATGGATTCGAACCATCGGCCACATCATTAAAAGTGACGTGCTCTACCAGCTGAGCTAACAAGACATTTTGTTTATTCTTTAACAATCATTGCTGTTTGTTGCCGAAATTATAGTGTAATTTATTTTATATGTCAAGTAAAAATGAAAGAATTTAAAAATTCTTTCATTTTTCTCTATATATGAGCTTCACATCGACCTTTTAATGAACTTTCATCAATAGCACCAACATCTACACCTAACTCCTTCAATCTTTCTAATACAGGAGGATGTGTATAATGAAAAAAGATATACAAAGGATGTGAAAGAGGAAAACTTTTATTTTCTGTTACCAATTTTTGAAGTGCATTAGCTAACTCTATCGCTCCAGCTGGACCACCGAGTTCACTTCCCATCTTATCTGCTTCATATTCATTATGACGACTAACCATTCCCATAATTGGCATCATTATAAATCCTAAAACTGGCATAAATAACATTAAAAGTATCATCATTAATGCTGGTGTTTCAGCCATACCCATCTCTAAATAAAGTGAACTAGGAAGATTACCAAAAATCCCAAACATAGCAAAAAGCATTGAACCTACAAGTCCTATATTTTTATATATATCTCCATGAGCAAAATGTCCTAACTCATGTCCTAATACAGCTAATAACTCTTTTGTTGTAAGCTTTTCAATAAGAGTATCAAAAAGAACAACTCTCTTAGCTTTACCAAATCCACCAAAATAAGCATTTAATCTTGCATCTCTTTTACTTGCATCACTTACAAAAACTCCACTACTTACAAAACCTGTTTTATCCATAAGCTCTTTTATTTTATCATCTAACTCCTCATCTTGTAAAGGTGTTAACTTATCAAAGAACATTGCACGAAATGCTGGATAGAGCATATTTATTAAAATAATAACACTAAATATAAATAAAAAACTCCACAACCACCATAAAGAAAAATTTGAGATAATAAGATATATTCCCCATATCACTAAAGAACCAAAAACTAATGTCATTCCAAAAGAGATAAGAGTATCTTTTATCCAAAGAGAAATTGTTGACTTATTAAAACCAAACTCTTTATCTAATACAAATTTTTCATAGTAAGTAAAAGGGATTGAAAATATTGTATTTATAACAATAAAACTCATAACAATTACAATAGTCATTAATGCTTCATTTTCAAAAAAAAGTTTATCTTGTAATAATGCTATACCAAAACCCATCCAAGCGATAAAAAAGAGATAATCTACAAATGAACTGACGATAGAAAGTTTCTCCTTAGCAACAGCATAATTTCCAGCCTTTAAAAAATCACTAGGTTGAAGCAATACTGCTTTTTTCCTTTTTGCAATATTGATAAAACCAATTTGCATTACACTCGTATATATAGAAACTAAAACAAATAGTGTATAAACACCTACTATTATTGATAACATAACCTACCTCGATAGCGACCAAACGCTTTTATTTTTACAATACTACATTATTTAAAATAACAATCTATCTTAATGGTATGATTTTTACACTTTCTGTTATCTTTAAATTATCATCTCTGTTATCAAAAATATTATAAGCCACTAAATAAACTATTCCAATCACAATACCTGTAAAGATAACAGAGAAAACTATTTTTCTTTTTTCACCTTTTAGTGAATTATAATCACCTATATCTTCTAATCTTGGTTCACTCATCATAAATCCTTTGAAGTTTTTGATGATACTATCAGATAAAAAGTAGATAATAAGTTTATTTTTTATATTAAATTGACGATTTAAGTCTATTTTTTAGTTTTTTAATTCGTCATAATTTTAATTTGAAGCTTAAAGAATAGGGAGGAATGGAAAGAGTTAATCATCTCCCTGTACTATAAGGAGAGATTAAATTAAAAAAGAGTAGATAATAGAATTATTTCTCTTTTGAGTATTCTATCTGTTCTAGCTCTTTTTTTACTTCAACAGTAACGGGATTTTTTTCTATTTTCTCATCATTTTGTGTATCTTCATTTTTTTTTAAATCATTTTCAAGTTGTTGTGCTTTCTCTTTTGCCTCTGACATAGTTATAGTTTTTAACTCCTCTAAAGCTTCTGATTGTGCTTTTGAAAGATTTCCATCTGCTATATTTTTTGCTTCAAGTGCTACAATTTCTGCTTGTCTTGCAGTTTGAAGTGCTTCATCTAATATCTGCTTTTCAACAACCTCTTTTCTAATTCTATCTATTCTTTCAATAACTTGTCTATCTTGCATATGTCCTATTGTATCTGCAACATTTTCACTTCCTATTAAAATTTCTAAATAGATATCATTTCTCCAATTTTCAGTCAATAAATTTTCTAAATAATTTTTATAGTCTGCATTTATCTCTGTTTTATTTGCTACAAAAATAAGGTCAAACTCTAAACTATCTTTTTGATTAAAATATTTATAGTGTAGTTCTTGTAAATATGTAGCTAATGAAAGTGATTTAATATAATGATATACTTTATCTTTTTCATCATTTTCAAGTAAATAGTCTAAAATTTCACTTGATATAATAGCAGTTGGTGTTTCAAATAGTGTATTTTGTTTACTCATACAAAAATCATATATTTGCGCTAATTTTTCACTATCAAGTGAACGAACAAACATAAATATTTCTAAACTAGAACCAAAATCGATATTTTGAAGTTTTTTAGTTACTATATTTAAAACAGTTTCAGGCTCTTCTAATCTATTTGCATATGTAACAATAGCTTCAATACTAGATAATGATTCTTCATTAAATACTAACTCTTCAATATATAGACTTAACTCATTTTGAAGTTTATCACTAAGTAACTCTTGAGAACATTCTGAAAAATAGAAAGAAAGCTCTTCATTTGAAGATGAAGCATCACTTAACATCATATATGTTTTTGACATCTGTTGATATTTTAGAATTTTTTCATCAATCTCAATATTTTCAAGTAATCTTAATTGTGCTGTATAATAACTTTTTTTGCTATACTCTAAAACTTCACTAAATTCAGCTGTTGCACTTGGAATGAATTTTGCAATTTTTTGCATATATTCATCATAATCAGAAAAACTATTTTCAGAATCATCAATATCTTTTAAAACTCTCATTGCTGAGGATTTTCTTAGACTACTTTTAATAAAAAAGAAAGCTATAACAAAAGTGATAAATCCTCCAACTATAATATATATAGCCATTGGTGCTTGTGCATAAACTTCTGCAAAATTAAAATTTGATTCCTTAACTAATGTTAAAAAATCCCCTATTTCTGTACCTATATCCATCGTTATTCCTTTGTACTCTGTTATCTTTACAAATTATATCAAAAAATATTTATATAAAGCATTACTTATTGAAAGAAAAAAATGAAAAAATGAACTAAGAGTAATAAAATTTAGTGTAAAATACAGAAAAATAGTGACAAGGAAAATATGATGGATAAAATATTATTGATGATTCAACTCCAAAATCAACTCAATGATGCAACAAATGGTGATGAATGGACCAAAGGTATCACTAAAAATGGCAAAACTATCAATTGGAATAGATGTATCTATATGGAATGTGCTGAAATGGTTGATAGTTTCTCTTGGAAACACTGGAAAAGTATCAATCAAGAAGCAGACTGGGATAATTTGCAGATAGAAGTTGTAGATGTATGGCACTTCATCATCTCTTTAGCAATTGAAAACTATGCCCAAAACTTAAAAGGAAATATAGATAATTTAGCACTTGATATTTCAGAGTTTGATAGTTTTAATACTATCGACACTCAAAACAGCTCTTTTGGAACTCAAGAGGAAGTCCTTACAAAGGTTGAATCATTAATTTTATTATCGTTAGAAAAAGATAGTTTAAATCTTGAGTTAGTAATATCAGAATTCTTTGACTTAGTAATCTTAAGTGGATTAAATTTAGAAACATTATACAAACTTTATGTAGGAAAAAATATTTTAAATCAATTTCGCCAAGATAATGGATATAAAGATGGTAGTTACATAAAAATTTGGAATGGTGAAGAAGATAATGTTGTTATGAAAAGAGTTTGGGAAGAGAATGCAAATATTGAACCAACTCAACTCTATAAACAGTTAGAAAAACAGTATTTAATGCTTAAAAAGAGTTAATTTTTGCAAAATATATTAGAGATTAATCAACTCTCTTTTGGGTATACAAAAAACTCATTACTTTTTGAAAACTTCTCCCTTAATTTAAAAAGAGGGGAAGTTAAAGCGATAGTTGGAGCAAGTGGAGCAGGAAAAAGTACACTTTTTGAACTTATCCTCAAAAACTTAAAACCATTTTCAGGCACAGTAAAAAGTGCTACTTGCTCTCAAGTTTTTCAAGACCCATATAGTTCATTTCATCCTAGTTATAACCTTTTAAATCAGATAAATGATGTTGCTTTAATTACTAATTTAGGACAGGTTCTTCAAGAGATAAACTTAGATTACTCTTTACTATTAAAACTTCCTCATCAACTCTCAGGTGGAGAACTTCAACGAGCTTCTATTGTTCGTGCTATCTTAATGAAAACAGATATTTTACTCTTAGATGAACCAACATCAGCACTTGATAATGTTATTCAACTAGAAGTTATGCAAAGTTTAATGAAAAATCTTGAAAATAGAGCGATATTACTTATAACACATGATATAGATTTAGCTAAATGGTGTGCTGATGAAATTATTAAAATTTAACTTCATTAATTGAATGAAGTGCTTTTTCCAATATATGAATCTCAAAATTATATTTGTGCATTATCTCTAACAACTCTTCTGGAACTTCTTCCAATATTTTCCCATCCAAAGGAATAAGTTTAAATACAATATGATTTGCAACGGCAAGTTTTACTATCTCTTTTGGTGCTTCTTCTGGATTATCACTATACATAACTATATTTATAACTGCGCGAGAAAGTTGCCAATAACTCAATAGTTGAGAAGAGACAATAGCAGTTGTTGTAAATACTGTGGATTCTTCAGCATATTGAATTCCAAATGTATCGACTAAACTTTGAAAAATAAGCTCCTGTTTACTATTTAATACCTCTTGTGCTATTAATATTTGACCAATATTTCCTAAAAGTGCTGTTGTAGAAAGGATAGAAAGGTCAGAAATTGAAATTTTTGAATACCATTTTAACATTAAAGATAATCTTTTCATAGAAACTTTTGAAAAATCATATTCAGATATATGGTATGGAGTGAGGTCTACCTTTGAACTGACTTTTTCTAAGTTTTTAAGTGCTAATGCTTTTATAGTATTTTTGCCTAATCGAACAATCGCTTGGTCTATCGTTTTAAGAGTTATTGCTCCATAAAGAGGACTATTTGCTAAATTTAAAATTTTTGCTGAAACAATAGGGTCTTTTTTTATAACTTTAATAAGTGTATTCAATGGAATATCTACATCATCACAAATTTGAATAATTTGAGTAAGTGTATTGGATAAAGGTTTTATTGTTTGTATAAAATTAGTAATAGTTTCATTATCGATTATAATATTAATAGAACTAAAATAGGAGTTTGTAATTAAATTCAACTCATTTTGAATAATTTTTGTATTAAGAGGATTTTTTATTATATGATTAATCCCATTTTTCATAAGAGCAATAGAACGTTTAGCATCAATTTTAGTAAAAATAGCAACAATAGGTATTGTTGATTTTTTAGATTTACAATGATTTATTACAATATGATTATCCGATTCTAAATTTGTAATAATAATATTATATTTTTTTTCTTGAAAAATTTTATCTATATTCTTAATATCCGCTATATATGTTACACTTTTTACAATTTTATTTAAAAAAGATACCATTTTTAAAGAGCGTTTTTTTGAGTTATCAAAATATAAAATATTTAGTGTTTTAAGTTTTTTCTTTGGTGATATATAAGGTTTTGAAAGTTTAATTTTTTTGTTTAATTTTTTTGGTATTGGAGAAAGATTTGTATTATAATCTACCATCTCATCTAACCAAACTAAAATTTGAGATACATTTTGATATAACCAAACTACAATATTATTTGGAACACTTTGTTGTGTTTCTCTTAAAGAGTTTAAAACTATCTCCACTTTAGAAGTTAAATGAAAAAGTGGAGTCAATTTAAAATAGGATGCCGTAGCTTTATAGTTATGAAAAGTTCTAAAAAGATTATTGATAGATTCTGAAGAGTATTTTTTATCCTGTAAAAGAGAGATATTTTTTTTTGTACTATATATTTCAGATTCTATTTGGTCTATAAACATCTCATAGATTTCAAACTCAAACTCTTGCATCAAAACCCTTTATGATTGTTTCAATATAGTTTTAATCAAATAAAATCCACCACCTGCCATAAAAACAGTGCCAAAAGCATTTAAAAAGATATTTGTAATAGCAAGTAAAATATGCCCACCCTCTAAAAGCATAAAACTTTCAATAGCAAAAGTAGAATAAGTTGTTAATGCTCCTAAAATTCCTGTTGATAAAAAAGATTTAACATGTACTGAAAAAATAGTTGTATACATAAAATATGCTATTAATACACCCATAATAAAACTACCAATAAGGTTAACACCAAGTGTCCCAAAAGGTAAATCATGTGGTAATTTATGAGATATTAAGCCATTAAGATATGCGCGAAGAACTGCACCAATAAAACCACCACTACCTATGGCTAGGATTGTTTGCCAACTCATCATCATATACCTTTTGCATCTTTATTCTTAAATCTTTCAACCAATTTTCATTACTTTTATCTGCGATAAAAGAGTCCATAAAAATAACAGTAATCTTTCCAGGAGAGTAAAACATTTTTTTAATATTATAATATTTTGCTGTCTGAATAAGCACAACTGGCTGAACTTTGAGCTGATATTTATCTGCTACAACTTTTGCACCACTTTTAAATGGTAACATTCGAGAATTTGTAGAGCGAGTTCCCTCTGGAAACATTGTTATAACTCGACCCTTATTTAATCTATCTTTCGCATTTTTAAGAAGTCTTAATAAAGATGTTTTACTTTGACGTTCTATTGGAATATCTTCAGGCATACTCATAGCAAGTCCAAAAAAAGGTACATCAAAAAGCTCTTTTTTAGCAACCCAAGAGAGATCTTTTTTCGAAATAGTTTCCATAATTCCTATATCTAAATCACTCTGATGATTTATAAGATACATCTGAACAGAGGGATCCTCTTTTCCTTTCACTTCAGTTGAAAAAAATATTCCAATTCGAACAAACCAAGCTGAAATTTTTCTTGCATATGGTCGTCTTACTATTGGATAAAGTATTATCATTAAAACTAATGAAATAAATATTATAAGGGTAGAAAAAAACCAATTAATGTGAGCAAATATCTTCATCTCTTACCCAACCTATTTTTTCATTATGAAGCTTTACTTTAAAGAATTTTTTTACTCTTCCCTCTTCTAATAATTTATATTCACTTTTTGTTGTTTCAAAAATAGTTGCATTTGCCACAGGAAGAAGATATATTTGAGAACCTTTTTTGATACATATCTCTTTAGATGGTATCATCACATAAATAATATATCCAAAAGGTATTATAATTAAGATAGCATATATATATTTTTTTCGTAACATTATATATATAATTAATATAAGTGCAATAACAGAAGCTATAATTGCTTTTATCTTATTATGGGATTGGTCCTGAGGTTTCAAGTCACTTTGAGTTGTGACACTATCATCATCAAGAACAATAGGAATAGTTATAATAGTAAACTTATTTGTTAAAAGGTTAAAATATGAAAAAGAAAAATATTCTAACTTTTTATCTATAATTAAAAAATATGTAACCCTTGACTCTAAATAAGATTGTGTACTAGACTCTACACCCTGCTTCCAAACATTATTAAATTTCAAACTACCTATATCTGTATTAGTAGCTTTTGCAACAAATACAACTATGTTATGCTCTTTATCAAAAGATGTTGTTTTATAGTTTTCTAAACTAAAAGAGTTTGCAATAATATTAGAAAAATTATCTTGAGGATTGAGAGCAATAACATTTAATCTTTTTCCTCTAATAGAAGAGGAATCATAACTCTCTTTTGCTTGAATAGATGCAGTTATATCTGGTATTCTAGCTCTATTTTTAGTTGTTAAAAAATAAAATTTATCAAGAAGATATTTACCTATAAATTCTCTTTGAGGAGTTTTATTAAGAACTTTTAAACCATTATAGTTTGAAAATTTATAAGTAATATCATCAAAATCTTCCACTGTCGATAAAGTTTTTATCGTAACAGAGAAGATTTCACCTTTTACTACTCTTTTTGGGATATTTTTATAACTCATATAAAGAACTTTATCTGCAAAAACAGAGCTAAATAGAAGTAGAGTAAGTAAAAGTAATTTTATCACGATGCTAAAAAGCCTTCTAACATCTTCACACCATCATCAGAACCAAGAATAGCTTCCATAGCACGTTCAGGGTGAGGCATAAGACCAAATACATTTTTAGATATATTACAAACACCAGCGATAGAATCTACACTACCATTAGGATTTTTAATAGCACCATCTGCATCACTATATGTTAAAAGAATTTGATTATTTGTTTTTAAATCTTTTAAACTAGCTTCATCTATATAGTAGTTACCATCGTGATGAGCGATAGGGATATTTACAACATCACCTTTGTTTAATTTTTCTAAAAAGATATTATCGTTATTTTCAACTTTAAGTGTATGATGTTTAGAGATAAAATGTAAATTATCATTTCGTTTTAAAGCACCTGGTAAAAGTCCAGCTTCTGTTAAAACTTGAAAACCGTTACAGATACCTAAAACTTTCCCACCATTGTTAGCATATTCAGTTACAGCTTTCATAACAGGAGAAAATTTAGCGATAGCACCACTTCTCAGATAATCACCATAAGAGAAACCACCAGCAACAACGATTAAGTCAGTACCCTCTGGAATAGTTTCCGATTTATGCCATACTATTTCAGTATCTGCACCTAACTTTTCAAATGCGTGAACAGTATCATGTTCACAGTTAGTTCCTGGAAATTGAAGTATAGAAACTTTCATTATACTAGCTCTATCTCGTAGTCTTCGATTACAGTATTTGCTAAAATCTCTTCACACATTTTTGTTGCATCACTCATAGCTTGTTCTTTATCGTCAGTATTAAGTTTTAAAACTACCTGTTTTCCTACACGAACATCCTCTACATTTTTAAAATGTAAAGAGTCTAGTGCGTGATGAACTGCTTTCCCTTGAGAATCTAAAACACCTGCTTTTAAAGATATATTTACTATTGCTGTTATCATTTTTTTATCCTAATATTCTATTTAATACTTGTTCATAAGCGACTTTTAATCCACCAAGACCTTCACGGAATCTATCTTTATCCATTTTTTCGCCACTCTCTACATCCCAAAAACGACAATTATCAGGAGAAATTTCATCTACTAAAATGATGTTTCCAGTTGCATCTTTTCCAAACTCTAGTTTAAAATCAACAAGATTAAGACCTTTTTCTAAAAAGTAAGGGTGTAAAATATCGTTAATTTGTCTAGCCATACGACGAAGTTTATCTAACTCATCTTGATGCTCAACAAGACCTAAAATAAGCGCATGTTGGTCATTAAGTTTTGGATCACCTAAATCATCATTTTTATAATCAAATTCAACCAATGTAAATGGAAGTACCGTACCATCTTTAATACCAAGATTACGAGTTAATGAACCTGTTGCGATATTTCTTACAATCACTTCAATCAGGATAACATCCACTTTAGTATGAAGCATATGGTTATCATCCATCATCTCAACAAAGTGAGTTTGAATACCATTAGCCTCTAAAAGTTTAAAAAGCTCAGTAGAGATTTTATTGTTTAATGCACCTTTACCAGCTTCACTTGATTTTTTTTCACCATTAAATGCTGTTAAATCATCTTTAAACTCTGAAATTACTAAATTTTTATCATCAGTTAAAAATAGTCTTTTTGCTTTACCTTCATAAAGTAGTTCTCGTTTTTCCATTGTATATCTATCCTTTTATTATTACTAAAGCTTTGATAATATCTACCGCTTCTTTTAGTTGAATATCTTTATTCATCATCTCTGATGTAATTATATCTTTTTTATCTTCTTTCTCTGCTTTTTTATCATCTTTTTTATCATCTTTTTTCCCATCGACCTTCTCTAACTCCTCTTCAAGATGTTTTTTAAGGTCAGCTTCTTTAATAGAAAAACTGTTATCTCTAGTTTTTACTTCACCTGAAAGAACTTCAATATCTGGAGTAACACCCACAGCTTGAATAGTTCTTCCACTTGGTAGATAGTATCTTGCTATGGTAAGTTTTATAGCTTCTGTTTCTGTAATAGGAAGAACAACTTGAACACTTCCTTTTCCAAAAGTTTTTTCTCCTAAAATCACTGCACGTTTATGGTCTTGAAGTGCACCACTTACTATTTCAGATGCACTGGCACTTCCTCCATTAACAAGAACAACAACAGGGACTTTCGTTAGAGTTGTATCAGTTGATGCACTATAAACTTTTTTATCACTCTCTCGACGTCCTTTTTGAGAAACTATATCTCCCTCATCAACAAAAATATCAACAAGTTTAACGGCTTGGTCTAAAAGTCCTCCTGGATTGTTTCTTAAATCAAGAACTATCCCTTTCATCTTCTCTTTATTTATCTCAAGAGCTTTAGTTACCTCATCCGATACTTTTTTGTCAAAACTTGTTACTCTTATATATAAGATATCTTTACCAATATGTTTTGTATATACAGAATCGATAGTAATAATACCTCTTACTATATGAATATTAAGAGGTTTTCCCTCACCTTTTCTTACAACAACTATATCGATAGGAGTATTTACCTTTCCTCTCATTTTTGAAACAGCTTCATCAATACTCATACCAATAGTCGATTCACCATCAATTTTAAGAATAATATCTTCAGATTGAAGCCCAGCTTTATCAGCAGGTGTTCCTTCAATAGGTGCTATAACAGTTAAAGCTCCATCACGGATACCAACAGTTATACCAAGACCACCAAATTCACCATCTGTTTGTACTTTGAGTTTTTTATAATCTTTTTGTGTAAGAAAATTTGAGTGAGCATCAAGATTACTCATCATCCCTTTTAAAGATTTATTCATCAACTCTTCAATAGTTATATCATCTACATTATATTGTTCCACAATACTAATAACTTTCGTAAATTTAGCAAGTGCTTCAAGTCTGGAAACTTCCGATTTTTTATCTGTTTTGAGCTCCTCTTTAGCGATTAAAGTAGAAGAGAGAAATAGTGACATACTTACAGCAACAGAAACAAAACCTAATGTTATAAAATTTTTATTTTTCATTAATATATCCAGTTAATTTTTTTATAGGTGTATTATAGTTAATTAACTGTTAATTCTATATAGTTCATTATGTTATAATTGTATAAATATAAAAAGAGATTAGGGGGTTATATTTTGAGTATAGAAAAGTTAAAAAAACTAAAACGAAATTTAGAAAACACTAAGAAAGCACTTATCTCATTGGAAAACATTCTCGAACAGATTCATTCTAAAAATAGAGACGATAACGATTATGAAATTTATAGAGATAGTGCTATAAAAAGATTTGAGTATACAATAGAAGTTTCAAGAAAGCTTATGTCATATTATCTTGAATATATAGACAAAAAAGTAAATGGACAAAAATTAGTTTTAAAAAAAGCATTTGAATTTGATTTAATTGATGACAAAATTTGGTTTTCTATGATAGATGATGGAAATTTAACAACACATGAATATAGTGAAGAGATAGCAATAATATTATTAAATGATATATTTATATATGCACAAAAATTACGAGAGTTTTATGAAGTCATTGATGAATTAATAGAGCAATTATAATGTATAATATTCCAAAAGATGTAGAAAAAGATTTAAAAAAAAATTTTACTTTATATAAAAATTATATAGATAAAATTGTTATCTTTGGTTCTCGTGCTAGAGGTGATTACACTCCTAAATTAGACTTTGTATAATAAATTAGCTATAAATTTTAAAACTTGACAAATATTTTGGGTGATAAACCTAATGTTTAAACTTTATCAATAGTTAATAACAGCTTTCGATATAATACAAAAAAATATAAATAAAAAGGTATAGAACAATGGCAACAATTAAAGATTTTTTATCAGCAGACCATAGAAAGTGTGATGAGATATTTGCAGAGATGGAAAATAAGGCAAATAGTTCACTATCAGATGCAAAGGCAATTACTCAAGAGTTTATCAATGAAACAGAAAAGCATTTTCAGATGGAAGAGCGTGTAATGTTTCTTGAATTTGAAATAAAAACAGGTATGACACAAGGTCCAACTGCAATGATGAGACAAGAACATACTCAGATGAGAGCTTTAATGACACAACTTCTTGAAGCAATAGAACAAAATGATAAAGAGAAGTTTTTTGGTTTAACAGAAACATTGATGATTCTTTTACAGCAACATAATATGAAAGAGGAGCAGATGCTTTATCCTATGGCACAACAACATCTAAGTGCTGAATCTGAACGTATAGTTGCTATGATGGATTCACTCATTATAGAGTAAAGGAATTTATTTGTGAATTTTTCAGGATTATCAACAGACCAAGCACCTCCTATATCTGCACCATTAAGATTTTTTATCACAGCTCCTCTTTTTGGCATTTTAGCAGGTATATTAATGCTATTAAGTGATACATCATCTCTTATGAGTCGATACTCTATCGACTCAATTATTGTTACCCATACGATTACAATAGGATTTTTTAGTTTTGTAATGTTTGGAGCATTAACACAGATGTTACCTGTTTTAGCTGGTGCTAAAATATATAAAGTAAAAATAGTGACACAAATTGCACATATATTGATGAGTTTTGGATTGATTTTGATGATTGTAGGATTAGTTGAAAACAGTTCTCTTTATCTTACACTTTCCTTTATCTCTCTCGGAAGTGGATTTACTCTTATGATAGTTTTCATTTCATTAGCTATTACTAATATTAAAAATATTACAGCAACTGTTCGAGCTATGGCAACAAGCCTCTTTTTTGCTTTTAGTATACTCATTATGGGACTATTCTTGTTATATTCATATATAACAGAATCTCATTCAGAATTTCATTTTGTAGTGGCAAATATTCATAGTGTTATGGCAATTTTTGGATTTGCAGGTATTTTGATTATAGGTGTTTCATTTCAAGTATTACCTATGTTCTATGTAGCACCACATTTTAAAAACTTTTGTAAAAACTATGTGGTTTATCTCATATCATTAGGTTTATTTCTCTGGTTAATTTTAAATATATTTGCAGAAGAGTATGCTTTAATAGGAAAGTTCTTAGTAGCACTATTTTTCTTAGCATTTGCAACAACTGTTTGGAAAAAATTAAATGAAAGAAAACGTCCCATAGTAGATGTTACTATCTGGTACTGGAGAGCATCAAGTATATTTTTATCATTAGGAACATTTTTATGGATATTTGATGAATTTTTTAAATATGAATATATCGTTATGGTCGCTATCTTAATAGGTGGTGGTTTTATTTTTTCTATTATTATAGGAATGCTTTATAAAATAGTTCCTTTTCTTGTATGGTTTCATCTTAATGCAAAAGGATATATGAGTATCCCAACTATAACACAGATGATAGATAAACGTTTAGCAAAAATACAGTTTTTATTTTTTATATCAGCTTTAATAGGATTTATATTTTCATTTTATATTCCAACTATTTTTGAACCATCTGTTATATCTTTTATAATAAGTATGGTACTTTTAGAATATAATATTTTAGTTCCAGTTAGATTATATATAAAAATAATAAAAACAAAACCAGATTTTGATATGAGTGCATTTCAATAATTAAATATAGGAAAATAGATGAAAAACATAATTTTAATAGGTTTTATGGGTGTAGGTAAAGGAAGTGTAGCTAGAGAAATTTCAAAAAATTCTAATTATATGACTGTTGATACAGATGATATAATAGAAAGTATGCAAAATAAAAAAATAAAAAAAATTTTTGAAGAAGATGGTGAGAGCTATTTTAGGGATTTAGAAAAACAAGTTTCTATTTGGCTTCAGAAAAGTGTTAAAAATACATTAATCTCAACAGGTGGTGGTTTTTATAAAGTACAAAACTTAAAAAAAATAGGAACTATTGTTCTATTAGACTCCCCATTTGATGCTATTTTAAAACGGATAAAAGAGCATCCAAATGCAGAGAATAAACTTAAAAAAAGACCTCTTTTAAGTGATTTAAAAAAAGCAAAAGAGCTATATGAACAGAGACGTCCAGAATATTTAGCCTTAGCCGATATTGTTATTGATGTTACAAATAAAACTGCAACTGATTGTTCTCTTGAACTATTGAAAAAGGTAAAAAAATATGATTAAAAAAATAGTATTTATTATGTTTTTTCTTTTTTCATCCCTTCTTGCATCTGAAGTTTACTGGGAAAAAGATTTTAAAAATGGTATAGAAAAAGCTAAAAAGCTAAATAAACCTGTACTATTTATATTTTCTCGTCACACTTGTAAATATTGTGTTATTTTGGATGAAACAACTTTAAAAGATAAAAGAGTTATTGAGGCATTAAATAGAGATTTTATCTCTATCGTTTCATATACAGATGAAAATGATTATACACCACAAGAGCTATGGAGACCTGGTACTCCTAGTATATGGTTTTTACTACCAAATGGTGAACCTATGTATGCTCCAATTCCAGGAGCAATAGGTTCAGAACAATTTTTAGAAGCATTAGCTATTGTAAAAATGGAATTTACAAAAATAGAGAAAGAGAAAACTCTAAAGAAAAAATAGTTATTAAACCTCTTTTTTAGAGAGGTTTAATAATCTATAATTATACTAGCACTAAGAGTACCATCTGTATGCTCTTTTAAACCTGCATCATTTGCATAGTTAAGTGTATAACTTAAACCTGCTGATAAAATATCATTAATTTTACTTGTAAGCATAGATTTTGAAAAAACAAAATAGTTTTCCTCTTGCTCAAAAGAACCTCTATACGAAAGTTCTTGGTCAAATTTTAAACTATCTGTAATCTGCCAACCATAAACAGCTTTTGCTCGATAAGCACTATATTCTTCTCTTTCAGGTGTATTCGCACCTAAAATATTATCAACTGAATATAACAAATTTCCCTCTAACTCTAAATTATGGGCTTTTGAAACTATCGCTTTATATGTCGCACCTGGACCTGTATAGAACTGATAATCAAAATTTGAGAATTTATCTTGCTTAAAACCATTTAGATAAGTAAAAGAGATAACATCACTAATATCATAGTTATATGTTAGTTCAGTCAAATATTGATTTTTAATCTCTTTACTAGAATTATCTGTGTTATCATAAGAATATTGACCATTAAAAGTTAATTTAAATTTATGTTCATCAAAGCGTTTAGAGATAGCAACATCTGCATTATACGAGATAGTTTCAGTATTCCCATCTGTCATAATAAAACCTAACTCTGTATGAGTTATAAAAGCATTATTTATAGGAAGCTGTGCTGAAAGCTCTGCATTTTTTGCTTTTAAAGCTTCTATCTGTGTATTATTATCGGCTATTTTTAAGTTAAGTTCCGCTGGTGTTTGTGCTGAAAAGAGGAGTGTTGTAGCTACAAGGCTACTTAAAACTATTTTTTTCAAATCTATTCCTTTTATAATTTTTCATTATTATATCAAATTTTTTATTTGATATTTTGGCAAGAAGAAGAAAAAAAACTCTCCTGTTTTGAAAGTATGATGGAAAAATTGAGTAGTTAATAATATAATTGTAGCTATAATAAGAAATATTAACACTTTAGGAGATAAAATGATATTTACAACAACACAAACATCTACATTTGAAGAAGAATTTAACGAACTATTACAACGTGGAAAAATGGATATAGCTCATGTTAGCTCTATCGTTGGAAATATTATTGATGAGATTAAAATAGATAAAAATGAGGCTCTTAAAACTCATATAGCAAAATTTGATAATTGGTCACCGAAGAATGATGAAGATTTGAAAATTTCAACTGAGTCTATGAGTAAAGCCTATGATGAACTTGATGAAAAATTAAAATCAGCTCTTCATTTAGCTTACGATAGAATTAAAGTGTATCACGAAAAACAGAAACCTAAATCTTGGTTTGATGATGAGCCAAATGGAACTATTTTAGGGCAACGTGTAACAGCTGTTGATAGTGCTGGACTTTATATACCAGGAGGAAAAGCTGCGTATCCATCTTCACTTCTTATGAATGTTATTCCAGCACAAGTTGCGGGAGTTGAAAATATAGTAGTATGTACTCCAACGCCAGACAATGAACCAAATGCACTACTTCTTTCAGCATGTCATCTTTGTGGTGTAACTCAAGTGTATAAAGTGGGCGGAGCAAGTGCCATAGCTGCTATGGCTTATGGAACACAAACTATACCGAAAGTAGATGTAGTAACTGGGCCGGGAAATATATTTGTAGCAACAGCTAAAAAGATGGTTTTTGGTGATGTAAATATAGATATGATAGCAGGACCAAGTGAGATAGGAATATTAGCTGATGATAGTGCTAATGCAAACCATTTGGCAATAGACCTTTTAAGTCAAGCAGAACATGATGAGATGGCAAGTTCTATCCTAATAACTCCATCACAAAAGTTAGCTGATGCTGTAAAAGTAGAGATAGAAAACTGGTTAGTGAAACTTCCTCGTCAAGAGATAGCAAGAAAGTCGATAGAAGAGAGAGGAGCTATAATAGTAACTCAAACTATGGAAGAAGCTATAAAACTGATGAATGAGATAGCACCTGAACATTTAGAGGTTGCAACCACTTCACCTTTTGAGCTTTTACCACTTATAAAACATGCTGGAGCAATTTTCTTAGGGCATAATACTCCTGAAGCGATAGGTGATTATGTAGCTGGTCCAAACCATACTTTACCAACAGGTGGAACAGCAAAATTTTATTCTCCACTTGGTGTTGAAAACTTTATGAAAAAAACTTCTATCATCTCATTTAGTAAAAATGCGATAAATGAGATAGGAGAAGAGTGTGCTTTAATAGCAAATACAGAGGGTTTAACAGCTCACGAACAATCGGTAAGAGTTAGACTTACTAAATAATATCAGAGTAGTTTTAAAAGTTCTTCATCTAGTTTTTTTGGAGAACTTACTACCTCTTTAATAGTTTTATAACTAAAACCTTTTTTTGTATAACATATTACAGAGTTGTTCATTTTTCTTTCTGTAAGAGCATCAATAGCATAAGTAACAAATTTATATGCCATAACTCTATCATATATAGATGGTTTTCCTCCTCTTTGAATATGCCCCAATATTGTTACTCTTGATTTTACCCCTATCTTTGTTTCAAACCATTTTACTATACTATTAGTATCCTCTTCTATGCCTTCAGAAACTATCGCTAAAAAATATCTACGACCATTTTTTAGCTCTTTTTTAAATTTATGTTCATAATCTTCTAAATTGTATTCAACTTCAGGAATTAAACAAAGTTCTGCACCAGAGGTAAGATAACTCATAAGTGCTAAATATCCACAATCTCGACCCATTATCTCTATAACAAAAGCTTTTTTAGAAGCATCTGCTGTATCTCGAAGAGAGTCGATAGCGTCCTTAATAATATTAAGAGCAGTATCAACACCTAATGTATAATCTGTTTTATTTATATCGTTATCTATTGTTGCAGGAATAGCAGAAAACTTTATATTAAACTCTTTAGAAAACTGATTTATTCCCCTAAAAGAACCATCTCCTCCAAGAACTATAAGTTTATCTATATGAAGTTTATCTAAATTCTCTTTTGCTGTTTTTCGATGTTTTCTTTTTTTAAATCGTAAGCTTCTAGTAGAACCTATAATACTCCCACCCCTTGTTATAATCCCACTTACATCTTTATATGATGCTTTTTTTATCTTATTATCGATAAGTCCTTCATAGCCATCATATATAAAATAGGGATTTAGGTTTTTATCTAAAGAGTATTCTACAAATCGTTTAAGAGCAGGATTCATTCCTGAAACATCACCACCCGAACAAAGTATAGCTATATTTTTCATAAATTTCCTTTCTCTAAAAAATTAGAAAAAATGTTTTAAAATAATCGATTCAAGTTTTTCTAAAGGAGCATTTACAACATTTTTAAACTGTGTACGATTAAAAGTTTGTTGTCGTTTTGCTAATTGGGCTGTATGTATAGAAATATTTTCAAGCATCTTCTCTTGAGTTACTTTACCATCAAGATACTCAAGTACCTCTACTATTCCTATTGCACCCATAGCATTAGGAAGACGAGAATATTTCTGTTCCAAATAACAGATCTCATCAATGAGACCTAATCTATACATCTGTTGTGTACGCTGAGAAATTCGTTCTCTTAATATTTCTCTATCTACCTCTATATTAAAAATATCAATATTTTCTATAATAGGTTTAGGAGGATTAAGTTCGAACCATTTTGTAGGAATTATATTTGAAGATTCATAGATAAGAAGTGCTTTTTCTATTCTATATCTATCATTTGAAGTTATATTCTTCATATAGAGAGGGTCTATATCCATTAAGAGATCATAACATTTAGGAAGATTTTTAAGTTTTGAATTTACTGTTTGAATAGTTTGTTCTGTAATCGTAGGAATTTTAGACAAACCTTGCATAAGTGATTTGAGGTAAAAAGACGTACCACCAATAATGATTAAATTCTTATTGTCTTTTTTACATATTTGCACGACTGTATGATATAGGTTAATAAATAAATCTACATTAAAATATTGGTTGGGTCCTAAAACATCAATTCCAAAGTGTCTAACACTATCAAGCTCACTCTTTGATGGTTTCGCAGAGACGATATCAATCTCTGTATATATGCTCAGTGAGTCTATCGATAATATATAAGCATCAATTTCGAGAGCTATTCTAATCGCTAATGCACTTTTTCCTGACGCTGTTGGACCAATAATTGCTAATTGTTTAAAGATGTTAAGTTCCAGTCTTTAGATTTTTATTTTATCATTATGCAAAGTCGATTCACATTATACATTTTGTACTTTTATATCTTTCTTAAAAAGTAAAATAATCTCTTCTTATTTTTTCATATTCAAATTTGAATAATCAGCTTCCTCTAATAGAACCTTATCCATAAGTTTGAAAAGTTCAGTAGATGCAACTTCTATATTTTTAAAATTTTTTAAAATTTCCTCTTTATGCTCTATCGCTTCACTATTTTTTATGAGTGAAAAACTAGAGATAACAGAATTATGCACAAGGGCATGAGGACTTTCTATCTTTTTAAAACTTTCAGAATCTCCAAATTGCAAAGCACCATCAGTTGAATACCATTTACCAAATCTACAATTATGATGATTATCAAACTCTTTTTGATTCTCTTCTCTCAACTGTTCTAAAGCATCTGCTTTAAAAAGAATATGGTCTATTTTTGCTAAAACAATAAAATTCTTATTTTTCATAAATCGGCTAGATTGAAGTACCGATTCTGATGTTTCACTAAATTGCTTTAGTGATGAATAAAGAGTGGCAACACTTTTTGTCGATTGGTCTGCTATCTCGTTAAGTTCATTAGAACTATCTAACATCCCATTAGCTTCTTGTTGTAAAGTTGATATTGAGATAGTTATCTCATTTGTTGCTTTTTGTGTTCGTTCTGCTAATTTTCTTACCTCATCAGCAACAACGGCAAAACCACGACCATGCTCCCCTGCTCTAGCTGCTTCAATAGCTGCATTAAGAGCTAAAAGGTTAGTTTGGTCTGCTATATCTTTGATTAAATCTATTACTGATGTAATCTCCCCTGTTTTAGAACTAACACCAGCAATAGCATCATCATTTTTTGCAATAATTTCAGAAAGCTTTATAAAATTTGTATTCATCTCTTCAACAACAGAGTTATTTGAACGAGAAAGAGATGCACTCTCTTGTGATTCCACTGCTAACTGTGTAAGAGTATCATTGGTTTCACTTATCTGTGCTTGAATATTTTGAAAGTTTATCATCAAACCATCACCTGTTCTCGATAGATGACTAAAAAAAGTTTCCTTATCTTGATGTTTAAACTCCTGTTCCATCGCATCAAGTGAAAGATTTATAAGTGTACCTGTTTTTATAAAGGTTGTATTTAATCCAATAGTATTTACTCTTCTAAAATATTGATTATGAGAAGCATACTCTATTGAAGTATTAATTTCACGTAAAATACTCTCTATTTGGTCAAAAAGGTCATTTATATTCCATGCTAACTCTGTTAATTCTCCTTTACCCTCTATATTGTGCTGACGATTTTCAAAATTTCCATCAATAGCTGCTGTTTTAATAATTTGAGATGAGCGATTAAGACAATCTCTCGTTACATGAATCTGTTTATAGGCGTAGATAGCAATAGCGATATTAAAAAAGTTAAACATAAAAGTTACAATATGAAATTCAAAAAATATTATAGATATAAACATACTTATAGATATAACAGCTAAATGAGCATAGTTTGCATAGTGTAATTTAGAAAGAGAGGATAAATTCATCATAAGCGAGACCTTTTTCTTTAAGTAGATTATTTAATATTTTTTCACTAGCATCGATACCTTCACTTTTTTCCACAGCTAAAAGTTTTTTATAAAGAGGAGTTATAATAGCTAAAGCACTACTATTTGGTACTCGTCGAGAGGAGTGATACCCTATAATTCTGCTATTATTTTTACTATCATAAGATGGTGTCACATTTGCGAATACCCAATAATAAGAGCCATCTTTACATAGATTTTTTACATAAGCATGAACTTCCTGCCCTTTTTGTAGATACTCCCATAAAAGTTTAAATACAATTTTTGGCATATCTGGATGACGAATGATATTGTGTGGAGACCCAACAAGAGTAGTCTCATCAAATCCTACAATATCCATAAAACCACGATTAGCATAAGTGATTTTACCTTTTAAATCTGTTTTAGTAACAAGTAAAGTATGGGAACTAAACTTTTTTTCATTCGTAGTAGGAACTATTTTCAATATATTGACCTTTAATTTTTTGTTACATCTTAATGTAAAAATAATAACAAAAACATTCTGTAATATTGATGATTTTTAAGAAAGAGTTTAAAGAGTTATAAATAAAAAGTTTTAAAAGTTGTTTTAAATGAAGCCTATAATATAATAGGAATAATAAAAAATATTTAGGAATAATAATGAGTATAGGAATTTTAAATATAGTAGAAGCAGGTGTTCTTTTTGGTGAAGATGTTCAAAAAGTATATGATTATGCAAAAAAAGAGGGTTTTGCAATTCCAGCAGTAAATGTAGTTGGAACAGACTCAATTAATGGTGTTTTAGAGGCTGCTGCAAAAGTAAAATCTCCTGTAATTATTCAATTTAGTAATGGTGGTGCATCATACTATGCAGGAAAAGGATTAAGCAATGAAAATGATAGAGCAGCAATTGCTGGAGCTGTAAGTGGAGCTATTCATGTTCATATGATGGCTAAAGCTTATGGTATCCCTGTTATTTTACATACTGACCACGCAGCTAGAAAACTTCTTCCTTGGATAGATGCACTTTTAGAAGCTGGGGAAAACCATTTTAAAGCTCACGGTAAACCGCTTTACTCTTCTCATATGTTAGACCTCTCCGAAGAGCCTTTAGAAGAAAATATAGCTACATGTAAAACATATTTTGAACGTATGGCTAAAATAGGTATGAGTATAGAGATAGAGTTAGGTGTAACAGGTGGTGAAGAAGATGGTGTTGATAATACAGAGATAGATAATGCTCTTTTATACACACAACCTGAAGAGGTAGCTTATGCGTATGAAGAGTTGAGTAAAGTATCTCCATATTTCACGATTGCTGCATCATTTGGAAATGTTCATGGTGTTTATAAACCAGGAAATGTTTCATTAACTCCATCTATATTAGATAACTCTCAAAAATATATTCAAGAAAAGTTTCAAACTATTGAAAAACCAGTTAATTTTGTATTTCATGGTGGTTCAGGTTCTGAACCTTCAGATATAACTGAAGCGATTGGATATGGTGTTATTAAAATGAATATTGACACAGATACTCAATGGGCTACTTGGATAGGTGTTAAAGATTATTATGAAAAAAATAAAGATTATATGCAAAGTCAAATTGGGAATCCAGATGGTGATGATAAACCAAATAAAAAATATTATGACCCTAGAAAATGGTCACGTGATGGTCAAAAAACTTTAGTTCAGAGAGTAGAGGTTGCATTTAAAGATTTAAATGCTATTGGTAAAAATTAAGTAAGTTTTTCATAAATATCCCCAATATTTTTAATTTGGGGATCTTCATTATAATAGTAATTAAGAAGTTGATTTAACTTATTCTCATTAAATCTCCAATGTTTTTTCTTATCAAACTCTTTATGTTCTTGCATCTTTAAAAATAATCTAGTTTTAGTTAAATCTCCTCTATTCTCTTTTACAACAAGTAATAAAACTTTCTTTATATTTTCTTGTGCTTCTTGTGTCGAATCATCATCTTCTAACTCTTTATTTGGTAAAAAAACATAAATTTTCCAAATACTTAATATCAATAAAATAATAAAAAATCCCATCATAATTGAAGATATATCTAGCTCCATATTTTTTCCTTTAGTATATTTAGATAGAATTATACTATGAATGATAAAGTATTTTCTAAACCAATAAAAAAACAGTTTGAATTTGATGAAGAAGTTGCAGCAGTCTTTGATGATATGCTTGCTCGGAGTGTACCATTTTACGATGAAAGTCAAAAAATTACAGAATTTTTTGTAGATAAAAATCTTAAAGATGGTTCTATTGTTTATGATTTAGGCTGTTCTACGGCCTCTTTACTTATAAACATTAAACGAAAATTAGAGGTAGATGCAAAACTTATTGGATTAGATAATTCAGAGGCTATGTTAAAACGTGCAAAAAAGAAATGTAAAGCTTTAAGTGCTGATATTACATTGGAAAATGCAGATATTTTAACATATAACTATGAGATGGCAGATATATTTATAAGTAACTATACTTTACAGTTTATACGCCCTTTAGTACGTGAAGAGTTAGTAAAAAAAATATCTAACACTACAAATAATGGTGGTCTTTTTATATTTAGTGAAAAAGTTATATCTCATCACTCAAAATTAAATAAAGAGCTTATAGAATGTTATTATGATTTCAAGAAGACTCAAGGTTATTCAGAATATGAGATAGTTCAAAAACGAGAAGCATTAGAAAATGTACTTGTTCCATATAGTGAAGAGGAAAATATTAAGATGGCATTAAATTCAGGTTTTTCTCACTGTGAAGTTATCTTTAGATGGTCTAATTTTGCCACTTTTATCGCTATCAAATAGTTGTTTGAATTTAAAAATTAATAACATTTTAAGTAAAATTTGAGTAATATTTCGAACTTAATTTTATATAAGGATATGTAGTGAAAAGAACATACCAACCACATAATACACCAAGAAAAAGAACTCATGGTTTTAGAGCTCGTATGGCTACTAAAAATGGTCGTAACATTTTAAATCGTCGTCGTGCTAAAGGTCGTAAAAAATTGACAGTTTAGGTGGATTTAATACGCTAAAACTCCACAAAGAGTTTCAACGTATTTATAGAAAAGGAAAAAATCAGCATTCTTCGAATGTTGTACTTTTTTTCCTTCCTCAAAGTGGAATAAAAAAAGTAGGTTTTACGGCAACCAAAAAAATTGGAAATGCAGTAAAACGAAATCGAGCAAAGAGAAAGCTTCGTGCTATTTTTTTAGATTATTCCAACTCTCTTAAAGACGGTATATATATTTTTGTTGCAAAACAATCAATAATTGATACCTCTCATAAACAACTAATGAATGACTTTCATAAAGTTGTTAAAAAATCTTATGCATTTAAAGAAAATCAAAAATGATAAAAACATTTTTATTAAAGCTACTTTGGTTATATCAAAAATTCTTTACTCTTATCGGTTATGGAAGTTGTCGATATTATCCAACTTGTAGTGAATATGCTCGTTTAAACTTTAAAAACAACTCCATTTTAAGTGCTTTTTATCACTCTTCTACTAGAATACTACGGTGTAATCAACTTTTCGATGGTGGAATAGAATATCCTTTATTGGATAAGCTAATTATAAAACCTTCAAAACTAGATATTACATCTATTGAATATTGGCTGGTTCCCAATAAAAAAAACCGTTACTACATCATAAAAAATTTTTCATATAAAGGGTAATTTGTGTTTGACAAAATGACACCAAATCAAAGATTGTTAATAGCAGTAGGTTTATCTGTACTGTTCTTTACTGTCTATACAGCTATTTTTCCACCAGTGCAACAACCATTAGAGGGAGCAGAAAATGCTCAAAAAATAGAGTTAAAAGATAACTCAACACAAAAAAGTTTATCAGTTGAAAATGCAGTAGGCCATACAATATCAGCTCAAGATAGAATGGCATCAACCGCATCAAGTGATATTGTTACTGTATCACATAAAGATTTTATATTAAAAATCGATACATTAGGTCGTATATCTTCAAAAGAACTTCTTCAAAAGAAATATAATGACAAAGAAGGAAATAATGCCCAGCTGATTCCAGCTTTTGCAACAAAACCTCTTTTTATTAGATTTTTAGATGAAGCACTCAATAAAGAAGCGATGACAGTTCCATATACAACATCTATTCAACAAATAGATTTAAAAGATTCAGCTTCTAAAGTAGTTTTAACGCAAAAATTATCAACTTTAACAGTTACAAAAGAGCTTACATTTTTTCCTGATGGTCATTATGATGCAGTTGTATCACTCTCAGAAAATCAAAGATATTTTGTATATTTAGGACAACGCCCAGAAGTAACAACTCAGATGATGACAGTTGTTGGTGCTATGATTTATACAGATGACGAGATAGCTACTATTATAGCTGATGGTGATGCAGAAGGTCGTAAAACATTTAGCGGTGTTGAACTTATCTCAGCATTTGACCAATACTCAGCAACCATCATATATAACCTCTCTAAAGATACTAATGTGATTGTAGAGCGTGACCGTGATGACAATCCAATAGTTTATTTTGACGCACTTCAAACTATGCAATTTAGTGGTTATGTAGGTCAAAAAAATTATAAAGTTTTAAATACTATCGACCCAATTTTAACAAATGCCATTGAATATGGTTGGTTTACTTTTGCTTCAAAACCACTTTTTAGCTTCCTCTCTTGGTTACATGGAATTTTTGGTAACTGGGGTTGGTCTATCATAGCACTTACTCTTGTAATTAGAATTATGCTTTACCCTTTAACTTACAAGGGTATGGTTTCTATGCAAAAAATCAAAGAGATATCTCCAAAGATTAAAGAGCTTCAAGCTAAATACAAAGGTGACCCACAACGTATGAATGCAGCAGTTATGGATATGTATAAGAAACATGGAGCAAACCCACTTGGTGGATGTTTGCCAATGTTACTTCAAATACCTGTATTTTTTGCAATATATAGAGTTTTATTAAATGCTGTGGAACTTCAAGGTGCAGAGTGGATTTTATGGATAGATGACCTTTCTCGTATGGATAATTTCTTTGTATTACCTATCTTAATGGGTGCATCTATGTACTATCAACAAAAACTTACACCAAACAATTTTACAGACCCATTACAAGAAAAAGTATTTAAATTTTTACCACTTATATTTACATTTTTCTTTGTTACATTCCCATCAGGTCTAGTTTTATACTGGTTTGTTAATAATCTTTTTTCAATAGCTCAACAATTTATTGTAAATCAACAATTTAAAAATAAAAAAGATGCTGAAATAGCAATAGCAAAACACACGGAGAAAAAAAATGGTTAAGATAGAAGCCCAAACATTAGAAGAAGCATATAAGAAAGCCTCTTCTAAACTTAGATGTTCTGCATCTGAGTTAAAAGTAGAAGTTATTCAGCAACCTAGTCCAGGTGTATTTGGACTTTTTAAAAAGAATGCAATTATTATTGCTGCTCATAATCCTAAAAAAGCTCATCCAGAGTATGAAGAAGAGGAAGAGGACTATTTAGATGATGATTATGATGTTCCTGCCGAAGAGGAAATTGTTGTAAAAAAAGAGAAAAGACACCCTGCTCCAAAAGAACATAAACCAGTAAAAAGAAGAGAAGTTAAAAGAAAAAAAACTGTTTATGAAGATGATACTGAAAATGAGATAGAGGTTCAAAAAGTTAAACCTAAAAAACGAAAACCTATTTATGAAACAAAAGATTTTGATGAAGAGCCAGAAGTTAGAGGTGTTCCAAAGAAAAGAGTTATTAGAGAAAAAAAAGAGGTAAAAGCAGAAGTTAAATTTGCCCCTAAAAAGAGAGAAAAAGTTATTCAAAAGAAACAGCATAATAAAATTTTAAACGATACAATTATGCCAACATCATTTGTAAGTGACCAAGATGATGACTATGATGATTTAGATAATGGTTTAGCATTCACAGCAGATTATGATGATGAATATGATAACCAAGAGATAGGAAGCGATATTCAACAAAAAGCGAAAAGTATTAGTGAAGAGATTAATGCTCTTTTTGACCTAACTTGCTTTAATATTGATTCTATCGATGTAACTGCTTATGATGAAAACACAGTTTTAGTAAACTTTAGAGGAAATGATTCTGCACTTCTTATAGGAAAAGAGGGGTATAGATACAAAGCTATATCTTATATGATATTTAATTGGATTAATACTAAATATGATGTTCAATTACGTTTAGAGATAGCTGAATTTTTAAAAAATCAAGAAGATTCAGTAGATAGATACCTTTTATCTGTTCACGAAACAGTAGAAAAAGAGGGTCGTGCGCAAACTAAAGTTCTTGATGGTGTTCTCATCCAGATAGCACTTCGTAAATTGAGAGATGTTTATCCTGATAAATATGTAGTTATACGTACTACTCGTGATGGACTTAAATATATAATTATAAATGAGTATCATAACTAAATATGAATACTGACACAATCTGTGCCATTGCAACTGCAAATGGTATAGGTTCTATCGCAATTATAAGATTGAGCGGTGATAGAGCTTTAGATATAGCCAAAATCTTAACAAAAAGAGATATTTTAACTCCCCGTTATGCCACACTTACAAATATATACAACTCCAAAAATGAACTTATAGATGAATCGATAGCGATATTTTTTAAAGCACCTCACTCATTTACAGCTGAAGATGTTGTGGAGATTCAATGTCATGGTGGATTTATAGTTGCACAAACTATTTTAAAAGCTTGTTTAAATACTGGAGCAAGGTTAGCCACTGCTGGAGAGTTCTCTAAACGAGCTTTTTTTAATGGACGAATAGACCTAAGTGAAGCTGAAGCAATTGCACAGCTTATAGAAGCTAAAAGTGAGGATGCTGTTAAAATCTTAGCTTCCCAAATGAAAGGTTCTTTAAAAGAGTATATAGAAAAAGTTCGTGATGATATTATTCATATATTAGCCTATTCTGAAGTTACTATTGACTATGCAGAGGAGGATTTACCTGATGATTTAGTTCAACAAATACAAAATAAACTTGATGAACTTTTAAAATCATTGAACTCTACACTTCTAGCAAGTAAAGCGAGAGAAGGTTTAATGCAAGGCTTTAAAGTTGCTATCGTTGGAAAACCAAATGTTGGAAAAAGTTCTCTCTTAAATCGTTTGTTAAACTATAATCGTGCAATAGTAAGTGATATAGCAGGTACAACAAGAGACACTATCGAAGAGCAGGTAAAGATAGGAACACATCTTATTCGTATAGTAGATACAGCAGGTATCCGCGATGCAAATGATGAGATAGAGAAGATAGGAATAGAGAGAAGTATAGAAGCGATAGAAGCTAGTGATATAGTGATTACACTCTTTGATAACTCATCAAAATTTGATGAAGAAGATAGTAAAATATTAGAACTTGTCAAGGGATTTTCCTCTCAAAAGAAGATTATATATATAAAAAACAAGATAGATTTAGAAGCTAAATTTTTAAAAGATGATATAAATTTTAATTTAGAAATAAGTTCCCAAAAAGAGGTTGATACTCTTATAAAACTTTTGGAAAATATGATGGATACAACAGAGAGTTCTGATGAGATGATGCTTATCTCTCAGAGACAGATTTCAGCTGTTGAAAATACACTATCGAATATAGAGGATGCCTCTCTTCCACTACAAGACCAAGAGTTAGAGATATTTTCCTTTCATCTTAATGAGGCTATAAAAGAGATGGCATCTATCACAAGACCTTTTGAAAATGATGAGATGTTAGATAAGATGTTTGGCTCTTTTTGTTTGGGAAAATAGAACAGAAAATTAATATTCAAAACTATACATAAAAGAGAGTAGCCCAGAATATATATATTTATTATTTATTAAAGGGCTATTTCTTGCTTGATTAGATAATATATCAGCTTTAAAATTAATAAGTGTTGATAATTTTTGAGTAATAGGATACTCTATATAGGTTTGAACACCAAATTGATAGCCAGATGAACTAATATATTGCTTTCTATTTATATTTGCTTCATCTTTTTCTACTCCATAATAGTAGTTTGTAAAATTTGAGGATTGATAACTTATATTTAAACTAGGATAAAAAGAAAAATTATTAATTTTAAAGTTGTATCCAATATCTGTTTTTACAACATAAGAATCATATCTATCTAAAATATCTGTTAATGCCATTAATTCTATATAAAATTCTTTTAATTTTCCACTAAAAGATAATCCACCTTCCCAACTACTCTCTCTCTCTTTCATACCCTCTATATCATCTGAACTATATCCATAAGTTCGAGGCATAGCTGTAAATGAAAAAGCCCAAGCATAGTTTTCTTGTTTCTCACCAAAAAAATATAATCCTATACGAGTCCATCTCATATAGATAATACTATTATCAAAAAATATAATTGGAGATGGTAATAGTAGTTTTTTTACACCTTTATAGGGTTGAGTTTGAGTATAAATACCTGTACCGATAGTAATTTTTTCTCTACTCTCTTGTGCTAATAGATTCAATACAATGAAAAAGATAATTAATATATGTTTCAATATAAGTTCCTTATGATATGAAAATAATTTAATTCATTTGCTTTAAAATATGGTTTTACAATAGCATTTTGATAACCTTGAGATGATGTAACAGAAATAACTTTTCCAACTTTTAAACCTTTGAAAAATATTTTATCTAAACCAGATGTAATAATTTCATCCCCTTTATGAATTTGAAACCATGTTGGAATAAATTTAACAAGAATGTTTTCAGAGTTATTTCCATGTGCTATACCGGGAGCTTTCTCTTTTCCTATATATACAGCATAAGAACTTTTTACATCTTTATTTAATAGTGCTAAAGGCATTCCATCTTTAGATATTACTATACCTGCAACTAACTCTTTATAGGTTAAACCATATATTTTAGAGCTATTAAAATCATCCATATCTATCCAAACTCTATTAAGGTTACCGAACTTTTTATATGAGATAGAGCGAACTAATTCAACTCTTGGGTCACTTTTAAATTTAGAGTTATTTTCTTCAAAAAGTTCTTTAATTTCATTGGCTAGTTGTTGCATTACAAGATGGTTATTTTCATACTTTTGAAGAGCTTCCTCTAATTCAGTAATCTTTTGAGCTTGGTAAAAATGTTTATCGACATTTGTTTCAATATATTCAATAAAATGGTGGTAAGTTATTTTTGTATCATTTAAAAGAGTAATAGTTGGAATTTGAACACTAGAGGAGTAGTTCAGAGCAGTAATAGATAAAGCTACAAATATAAATAAAAAGCTAAAGAGCTCTTTATTCATTTTCAAATAGTTCTTGGAGTAGGTCTATCTCTTCTAATGCTCGTCCTGTTCCACGGGCAACAGCTAAAAGAGGTTCATCTGCAACAAATACAGGAATACGAACTATATCTGAAAGGTATTTATCAAATTGACGAATCAAAGCTCCACCACCAGTAAGAATAATACCATGGTTTACAATATCTCCAGCCAAATCAGGTGGAATCTTTTCTAAAACACTTAAAAGAGCTTCTGAAATTTCAACTAAAGGTTCTTTCATCGCCTCTCTTGCATCTTCGCTTGTCAATTCAACTGAACTTAAAAGCCCTTCCACTTGGTCACGACCAGTAATAGTCATAGATAACTCTTCTTCAAGTTGTGTAGCTGTTCCGATAGCAATTTTAATCTCTTCAGCAACTCGCTCACCAATTAAAAGATTATATTTTTTTCTTACATAGTTTACTATGCCTTGGTCTATTTTATCTCCAGCTGTACGGATAGATTTTGATAAAACAAGACCACCTAAAGAAACAACACCTATCTCAGTAGTACCACCACCAATATCAACAACTAGATTTCCCTTAGGCTCTCTAATTTCAACACCTGCACCAATAGCTGCTGCCATAGGCTCTTCTATAAGAAAAACTTCTCTAGCACCAGCACTTAAAGCAGATTCACGAACAGCTTTTCTTTCAACTTGCGTAAGACCATAAGGAACACATATAATAATTCTAGGACTGATTAAAGAGCTTCTACCATGTGCTTTTTCAATAAACTTTCTAATCATCTTTTCAGTCATATCAAAATCAGCGATAACACCATCTCTCATTGGACGAATAGCTTTGATATTTCCAGGTGTTTTCCCTACCATATCTTTCGCTTCATGCCCAACTGCTAAAACACGAGCATGACCATATTTTTCAGTTTTTACCGCAACCACAGATGGCTCATTAATAATAATACCACGACCTTTAGCGATTACAATAGTATTTGCAGTTCCTAAATCTATTGACAAATCATTAGAGAAAAGACCTATAATTTTATTAAATATCATCTTTTTACCTTAAGCTATTTTTGAATCTGTTTTTTTGACATAAACAGGCTTTTCACCATCGTCTATAACCTCTTTTGTTATTAAGACTTCATACCCTTCATATTCAGGTAGTTCATACATAATATCTAACATATTTTCTTCTAAAATTGCTCGTAAACCTCTTGCACCAGTTTTTCTTTTTATCGATTTCATTGCGATAGCTCTAAGTGCATCTTCATCAAAATTTAACTCAACATCATCAATAGCAAAAAGTTTTTTATATTGTTTAATAAGTGAATTTTTAGGTTCTGTCAATATACGAACCATATCATCTTCGGTAATTTCACTTAAAGAGGCAATAATAGGTAAACGACCTATAAGTTCAGGAATAAGACCATAAGAGACTAAATCATCAGGTTCAACCATATCATAAGTAACTTCTTGTTCATCTTTAGTCTTTTTATCATGCCCAAAACCAAGAACATTTTGCCCCTGTTTTCTTTTCATAATATCATGAAGACCATCAAAAGCACCACCACAAATAAATAAAATATTTGTAGTATCGATAGATGTAAACTCTTGATTTGGATGTTTACGTCCGCCTTTTGGTGGAATATTTACATCTGCACCCTCTATAATTTTAAGAAGTGCTTGTTGTACACCCTCTCCAGATACATCTCTCGTAATTGAACGATTTTCACTCATTCGAGCTACTTTATCCACTTCATCGATAAAAACTATCCCTTTTTGAGCTCTCTCTACATCACCATCAGCTGATTGAATAAGTTTTGTCAAAATATTTTCAACATCCTCACCAACATATCCAGCTTCTGTTAAGCTTGTAGCATCTGCAATAGCGATAGGTACATTTAAAACTCTTGCTATCGTTTGTGCCATCAATGTTTTACCTGAACCTGTTGGTCCAATCAGTAAAACATTTGATTTTGCTATCTCAGTATCATCATCTGTAACTTTTTGAACTTTAAAAATTCTTTTATAGTGATTATAAACAGCAACACTTAAAAGTTTTCTAGCATTCTCTTGACCAATGATATAATCACCTAAAAAATTATTTAACTCCTTAGGTGTCATAAGTGTATCAACAGCTTCGAGTAGCTCATCATTTTTTTGACTGTTTTCTATTTTTTCATCACCAAACATAATTTTATAAGCAGAAATAACACAGTTTTTACAGATATAAACACCATTTCCAGCAATTATTGGGTTCTCTTCACTCTCTTTAGCATCACAGAAACTACAATTTCTATTAATCATATATTTTTCCTCTCAAATGGGATTCCTCGTTTTGTTTTTAGAATAAAGTTACATAAATCATTTACATAATGATTATCTATATTTTCCAATAGTTCACTTGCCGTATCTTTGAGTGGTTTCCCAGATTCAAACAGTTCTCTATAAGCAGATTTAAGTGCATTTATATCATCTCTTTCCAACTTACGTCTTAAGCCTGTTAAATTTAATCCTCGAAGATTAGCACGATTTCCCTCTGCCATACAAAATGGTGGTACATCTTGAGCTAATGCACTCGCTCCACCTATCATAGCATAATCACCAATATGAATAAATTGATGAATTGGTGTCATACCACCAATAACAACATAATCACCAAGTTCAACATGACCTGCTAATGTCGCTGCATTCGCTAAAATACAGTGATTACCAATAATAACATCATGCCCTAAATGGACATAACCCATAAAAAGATTGTGATTTCCTACAATAGTTTTACCACCACCACCTTTTGTACCAGGGTTGAAAAGTGTAAACTCTCTTATTGTGTTATTATCTCCAATAATAAGTTCAACATCTTCACCATTAAATTTTAAATCTTGAGGTACTGAACCTAAAACAGAATGAGAAAAGATAGTGTTATTTTTACCGATAGTAGTTTTACCATAGATGCAACTACTTTGAGCAATCGTTGTTCCATCACCGATAGTAGTTTCAGATGATATGAAACAAAAAGCACCGATTTTAACATCTTTACCAATTGTAGCACCCTCTTCAATAACTGCTAAGTGAGATATATTTGAACTCATAGCTTACTTCTATTTATCAACTATCATAGCTTTTAATTCAGCTTGTGAAACTAGTTTACCATCCACATAGGCTTTAGCATCTAACATCCAAATAGCACCTTTTTGTTTGATAACACGTAAATGATATTCTAGTTTATCACCTGGTTTTACAGGGGCTCTAAATTTAGCTTTATCGATACTCATAAAATAAACAACTTTAGTTGCTGCTTCCTCTTTTGTCATATTCATACTTTTAAATGCTAAAATTCCACCAGCTTGTGCCATACCCTCTAAAATCATAACACCTGGGTAAATTGGATGACCTGGAAAGTGACCTTGAAATACATTATCACCAATAGTTACATTTTTATAACCTATTAAAGACTCATTTACTTCAATCTCAGTAACACGGTCGATTAGTAAAAAAGGGTATCTGTGAGGTAAAATTTCTTGAATTTCAATAACATCCATAATCATAAGTAAAAGCCTTGTAAAATATTTTTTAGCTATTCTACCTAAAAAAAGATTATATAATCATTATAATTTCCTTTGTATCTTCATAAGTTTTTGCATCAAGAAAAATCGTTAATTTTTTATCTATTATTTCATCGACAACAATAATAGGAGTTAGATTATAACTTAAATTTATTATCTGATTTCGTATTAAAAATTCATCATTAAAAGATGGTGGATTAAAAATAAGTTCTTTAACAGAGCTATATTGAGTATTAGCAAAATTATTAAATAGTTCCAAAGTAATAAATTTTATCTCTTCACGATTAAGATAGTGAATATTATTGTTTTCAAACTCTATGCGACCTTGTGCTTTTTTTCTTGGAAGTGTTGAGTAATTTAATGCATAAGCATTAATGTTCTCTTTTTTACCTGCAATAACTTTCAAATTAAATTGACGATAGTTTAAAAATTTTTGTTTTATTATTTTATAGTTTTTATTATTCTCTTCTAATGTAATTCGTTTTGTATATATTTCTAATCTTTCTTCTATGGATGCTGGTAAAATTTGATTTGAAATGGGAGAAAACAGCTCATCCATAATTTTATTTTGCTGTTCCCTTTGCATCGTTAATCCAAAGATACATCCACAATAATCTTGCCTATAAAGTTTTTGCTCTTTTGTTACTCGACTTTGGTCTTGAGTTCCTCCATTTGAGCGATAATCAACAGCAATAAATTTTATATTATGTTGCTTATAAAAAATTTTACCACTATTTTTCAATTGTTCTTGAGATTTTAATGGACTGACTAAAAGTGTTGTGGTAAAAGATGTTTCTCCTAACTCTAATGCTTTATTTGCACTAACTTCAAAACGTCTATCGAAACAGAGTTCACAACGCTTCCCTTTTTCAGGCTCTTTCTCAAAACCTTTTACAATATTTAACCAATTTTCAAAATCATACGCTCCCTCTATAAGTTCGATACCTAACTTATTACAGGAGTGTTGAACATCTAGTAGTCGAAGCTGATATTCAGAATAGGGATGAATATTTGGGTCATAAAAAAAACCGATTAACTTTTCATCTGGATAATCCATTTGAAGCTTTTCTAAAAAAAAGTGTGAATCAACACTACAACAGATATGTACTAGAATTGGATAGCCTTTTGAATATATGATTTTTATAGATATATAGTAGCAAAATAAGATAAAGATAAGGGAAAAAGAAGTAATTCACTCTATAATTTTACAGTGAAAAAAGAGGATGCAAGTGTTGAAAAATAGGATAATTAAAAAATTAAAGAAAAATGAAAAAGTTTTTTTAACTGGTGGTGCAGGAGTTGGAAAAACTACTCTTGTTTGTGAAATTATAGATATATTTGAAGAGGATGCTAAAAAAGTTGCTAAATTAGCTTCAACAGGGATGGCAGCAACTTTAATAGGAGGACAAACACTTCATAGTTTTTTAGATTTAGGGATAGCTTCAGATATAGAAACACTACAAAGAGATGGTAAATTTGAGTTAAAGAAAAAAATTCAAAAGCTTATATCTTCTATGAGTTTGATAGTTATTGATGAAATTTCTATGGTGAGTGATACTCTTTTTGATATGATAAGACTTCGCCTCTCACAAGCAAATTTTAAGGGTGCTATTTTAGTTGTAGGTGATTTTTTACAACTTCCTCCTGTTGTTCGTGGAAAAAATGAAGTAAAGTTTGCTTTTGAATCAAAAAGTTGGCAAGAGTATCAGTTTGAAAAGATAGAACTTACTCATATATATAGAACTGATGATAAAAATTTTATAGAACTTCTTAATCATATCCGTTTTGGAGTGATAGATGAAACTATTCATAATCATCTCAATAGCTATATAAAACCTATTCCTCACGACCTACACGATTTTACTTTTCTTTTTGGAAAAAACAGTTCATCAATACGACATAATAAAAAACAGTTAGAAAGTATAAATAATGAACTTGTTATAAAAGAGGCTGAAATTATTGTACACAAAAAATCTACGAAAGAGTATGAGATAGATAGATTCTTAGAAGATGCAAGAATAGAGAGAGAGTTAAACCTAAAAATAGATGCCCCTGTCCTTTTTACAAGAAACTCTTGGAACTATTTTAATGGAGAACGAGGAGTTATTATAAATATCGATAATGACTTTATTTATATAGAAAAGAATGATAAAAAAATCATCAAATTAGAAACTATGGTTCAACATCGAACACGGTGGATAGAAAAAATAGTTGATGGAAAAAAAGAGTTGCTAGAAGAAGCTCTTTTTAGTGTATATCAGTTTCCTATAAAACTTGCTTTTGCTATTACTATTCATAAGTCACAAGGGATGTCTATTGAGGATTTAATTATTGAAACAAATGAAATTTTTGCACCTTCTCAATTTTATGTAGCACTTTCACGTAGTTCAAATCCAGCACGATTAAATCTAATTGCTCCAAAAGTACAATGGTACAAGTTAGCTTTTGTAAACTCTAAGGCTATGGAGTTTGTGAAAATCACGTAATTTAGTTAAAATTCCTATTAATTAAAAGATTGAATAAAAAGAGTTCCTAATGAATAAAAAAATGACAATAAATTCTATAAAAAAAGCTAAAGGTGTAAGACCTTTAGTGATGATAACAGCTTATGATGCCCTATTTGCTACTCTTTTAGAAGAGTCTTCAGATATGATTTTAGTAGGTGATAGTTTAAATATGAGCTTTGCAGGTAAAAGTGATACGTTGAGTGCAACAATGGAGCAGATGATTTACCATACAGATGCCGTATGCAGAGGTGCAAAAAATAGTTTTGTAATCTGTGATATGCCATTTGGAACATATACAAATAAAAAAGATGCGCTTAAAAATGCTATAAAAGTATTTCAGAAAACATCAGCTGATTGTATAAAAATAGAGGGTGGTCAAGAGAAAGCCGAGGTAGTTCAACATCTTACGACTAATGGTATAGCAGTATGTGGACACATTGGTCTTTTACCTCAATCTGTTCGTGGAGATGGTGGGTATAAAGTAAAAGGAAAGACATCTCAAGAGCAGTTACAACTTATAGAAGATGCCAGAGCGATAGAAGATGCAGGTGCTTTTTGTTTAGTTATAGAGGGTGTCAAAGCTGAAGTTGCAACAGAGATAGCATCTTGTGTTGATATTCCTGTTATAGGTATAGGTGCAGGTAATGGTGTAGATGGACAAGTTCTTGTTTTTTCAGATATGTTAGGACTATTTGAAGCTTTTACACCTAAATTTGTCAAAAAATATATGGATGGAGCTTCACTAGTAAGAGATGCTGTAAAAAACTACTCCGATGATGTAAAATCCCGTGAATTTCCTCAAGAAATTCACACCTACTAGGTTTTTAAATATATGGAAAGATTAGTAGAGATAGAAACCTTTGATATGGGTGAAGAGAGTAGTGAAGTTACTCTTCGTCCCGACGCTTGGAGTGAATATATAGGGCAAGAACAGATAAAAAAAAACCTTGGGGTTTTTATAGAAGCAAGTAAAAAACGCTCTGAAGCACTAGACCATGTTCTTTTTTTTGGACCTCCTGGACTTGGAAAAACAACTTTAGCACTTATCATTGCCAATGAGATGAATGCAAATATAAAAGTAACAGCAGCCCCTATGATAGAGAAAAGTGGAGATTTAGCAGCTATCTTAACAAATCTTGAAGAGGGAGACATACTATTTATAGATGAGATTCATCGTTTATCTCCAGCAGTCGAGGAGATACTCTACTCCTCTATGGAAGATTTTAGAATAGATATCATTATAGGAAGTGGACCAGCTGCACAAACAGTAAAGATAGACCTTCCACGATTTACTCTTATAGGGGCAACTACAAGAGCAGGAATGTTATCTAATCCACTTAGAGATAGATTTGGTATGAGTTTTAGAATGCAGTTTTACTCCTCTGAAGAGTTAGCACAGATTATCACTCAAGCATCTAATAAACTTGATAAAGAGATTATTAAAACAGCTTCCATAGAGATAGCTAAAAGAAGTAGAGGAACACCTCGGATAGCCCTTCGTTTACTTCGCCGTGTACGTGACTTTGCAGATGTGGCAGATGAAAAGCATATAGACTACAATAGAACTCAATATGCACTTAATGAGTTAGGTATCAACTCTCACGGTTTTGATGAGATGGATTTAAGACTTTTAAACCTTTTAGCTTCTGCGCAAGGAAGAGCAATGGGTCTTAGTTCTATCGCTGCATCTTTAAGTGAAGATGAGGGAACAGTTGAGGATGTTTTAGAACCATACCTTATAGCAAATGGTTTTTTAGAGAGAACTGCAAAAGGGAGAAAAGCTACTTCTGTAACTTATGATATATTAAATATTACTCCACCTAAAATAGATGAGAAGAAGATTTTAAAATGAAGCAACACTATTTTGTAGCGATACTTTTCGCTACTTCTCTCTATTGGCTCTATATTCTCTATCTTCCATTTCTTTTTATTATAACTATCGCATCTCTTCTTGCTGTTTCAACATCAGAGATTCAAACATTTTTAGAGAAAAAATTAAAAAATAGACTTGTAGCAGCTTCTATCTCTAGCTTTTTATTAGCTACAATGTTTTTTGCTCCATTGGGATATTTTTTAACAACTCTTACTATACAGCTTAACTCTCTTGAGCCTCAAGTTTTTTATAATATTGAACTTTTTATTAAAAATTTTATCCATTCGCCACCAGATTATCTTCTTTTTGTAAAACCCTATATTAAAGATATTTTTATTGAGATGGATATTAAATCAATTACAACAATTACAATATCTTTAACTACAAAAATAGGAGCATTTAGTGCTGGATTTTTAAAAAATGCTTTTTTAGTTGTTGTATTCTATTTTTTTATTCAATATAACGGTGCAAGTATGAGTGCTTTCTTAAAACGTGTTGTTTATATCTCTTTAGCTGAATCAGATATTTTAGTAAAAGAGCTTTCATCTGTTATGAGTGTTGTGTTCTATTCTATTTTAGTAAATGCGATGTTTCAAGGTATCCTTTTTGGTGTAGCTATCTCTTTTATGGGTTATAATGGATTACTTTTTGGGATTATGTATGGTTTTGCATCTCTTATTCCTATCATTGGTGGTGCATTAATGTGGATACCATTTATGATATATGAACTCTCCCTTGGGAATAGTTCTAGTGCTATATTTATCGCTTTATACTCAATAATTATGATATCGATAGTTGCAGATACTTTTATAAAACCACTTATAATAAAAGAGATAAATATACGATTACTGGAAGAGGAAGATAAGCGAATGAATGAACTGCTTATCTTCTTTGCTATTATTGCTGGGCTTACAACTTTTGGGTTTTGGGGAATGATTTTAGGACCTGCTATAACAGCTTTTTTTCTAACTATTTTAAAAATATTTGAAGCTCGTAATAGAGCTATAAAGGAACTTGATGAGTGATATAGATGAAAATATAATTATTATAGAGGAGAATGAAGCAGCTGGAGTAAAAAGAGATAGTGAAGAGGAGATAGAAACACAAACGAAAGTAAATAAAACAGCTCAACATAAAAAAATGATTATCTATGGAGGGGGTGGAGTTATTATTTTAACTATTGTAGTAATTATTACACTTTTAGTTATGAAATCATCTCAAACAAAAGAACCTATATTCCAAAAATCTATTAATTTTATTGAGAGTAAGTTAGAAAAAAAACAAGTTGAAACAATCGAACCAAGTAAACTAGAAAATATGATAGCAAAAGCTAACTATCTCTATGCAAATGGTTCAAAACCTGATGCTCTTTTTTTATATGAAAAGATAGCAACATATAGTGAAGCTATCTCTCTTTATAATCTAGGTGTTGCACAATTAAAAAACAAACAATATTCAATGGCTCTATCTAGTTTTAAAAAGGCCATCAAAAATAATGAAAAAAGATGTGTTAGTGCTATCAATGCAGCAGTTTGTTCTTTATATCTTAAAGATGAACAAAACTTTCAATATTATATAAATTTAGCACAAGCCTATCTCTCTTATGAACTAAAATCACCATTATATTCTTACTATTACACCATAATCAACTATTATAACCATAACTATTTAGAGGCATTAATCGCTTTAAAACATAATGATTCTCAAGAGTATCCAGAAACTCAAAAACATCTAAAAGCAAAATTGTCTGCATTTTTTGGGAACAATTATGAAGCTGTTGAAGCTATGGAAAAAAATCTTAATCCATTTGATGATTTCAATATAGCACTTCTTTATTCAAGAATAGGTGATTATCCTTTAGCTATACAACATTTTAGTGAAGCAATTAAAAAAAATCAAGAGATATTAAGAGCAACTCTTGCTCGTGGATTAACAAAAATAAAAGCTGGTGCAGTAGCAAGTGGAGCAGGAGATATAAAAAAGGCTACCGATAAATTTCAGGAGGAAACATATAAATATTATCCTATAAAAGTAAAATTAAAAGAGTCACTTTTTAATGCTACAAAGGCACAAAATCATTATAGAAAAGATGTTCAGGATTCAAAATTTATAACATATCAAAAAATATTTTATTTCTCTCCTTATAAACTTTTTGACCCAAATATAGCTATTAACTATATTCAAAAAGGGAATGCAAATATGTATATAGATAATATTAAATCTGCTCAAGAGTATCTAAAAACAAGTGCTTCCTCATCAAGTGCAAATAGTGGAATAGCTAAAGCTATTAAAAAAGCATTAGAGTTTCAAATACGGTCAGCAAATGAAGATTTACAAAAATTGATAAAAGTACAACCAAAACATTCGATACTTCATTATAATTTAGCTTTAACATATGCTCAACTTGGTGATATGCCAAATGCAAATAAACATTTTACACGCTCATATCATCTTAATGCAAAAAATTATCTCTCAGGTATTTTTGCTGTTATGACAGACCAACTTATAGATAAAACAAGTGATAAACTTAAATCTATTATAAAAGATGATATTTCAAATGAAGAGATAACTGAGGAGATAGAACTTTATAAGACATTGGTTAATATTACAGAGGGTAATTATTTGAATGCTATTGGATGGTTAGATAAAGATTATAAGAAAAAATCTCTTTATCTTGTATTGGATGCATTAATTGCTGGAAGATTAAATAAGATGGATAGAGCAGTAGAAGCATCTAAAAAGCTTATCGCTCTTTTACCTCATGATATAATGCCTCATATGATATATATAGATAATAAATTTTATGATTTAGAACCAAAACTTTATGCAAATAAAGTCTTAAACTATCTAAAAGTACAAAAATTTAATTTTAGAGACCTCTATTTTGGTCCATATATAACACGCTATCTTTATATTCAACAAAAACTTATTACAGGTAAACTCTATTTTCTGAGAGAAAATCTTAAAAATATATTAGAATCAACACAGGAAAATACAACGGATATATTAAATGCACTTGCTTTAGCATCTTTATATGATAGTGCTTTTGAGGAGTCATACACACTTTATAATACTCTAATTGATGAGCATAAAGTAAGAGATGCAAATACTCTTTTTCTTGGTGCAGTAGCATCAACAGCTGCAAACCATCATGAAAATGCGATAGCACTCTTAGAGTTATCAAAAATGAAAAATAAAAAGTTTTTAGAGAGCCGTTATGCGTTAGGTTTATTATATTTAGAGATTCAAAATAACCATGGGGCAACTATTCAGCTATTAAAAATAGATAAGGAAAATTTCAATTCAGAGTATTTTGATTTTGAGATAGATACAGATAAAATATTATTTAAAAAACAACATTAAAAGGACTCTTATTTAAAAGAGCCTATTAATGTTTTAGAAGCAATTACTTTACTTCCAGCACGTATATCAAGTTTAAAATCTTTTGGAAGATAGAGAGATGTAATACCATTAAGCATAAAACCATATCTTATTGAAGCACCAACAATCTGGTTTTTAGCAACATCTATCTTTAAATCATCAAAACTTACCTTTGAAAAATGTGTTACTTTCAATCTATTTAAATCACCATCTTCAAGTATCATTGTTATATTTTCATTGAGTTTAGAAAATAGTTCTGATGAGAGAGGAAGTTTCGTTCCTTTCATAATCTTTAAATCTACAACTGTTGCATTCATAGGTACTCTTAAAAATCCAACATCAGAGCATCGAGATTCAATCTCTACTCTATAAGCATATTCTGAGCCTACTAGATTTTCGATATACACAACTCGACCATCGACTGGTGTTGTCACTATATTATTTCCCTCAAAAGAGGATAATTCTCTTTCAGGATTTCTATATATAAATGCAAAAAAAGCGATAAAGGCTAATGCAATAAAACTTAATATATCAAGGTGTAAAATGACAAATAGTATAAATATAGCAATAGCTGAACCTATATAATTCCATCCCTCTTTAGAGATTGGTAAAGTGTCTTTATTCATCTATATTCTCATTTTTTTTTAACTCTCCAGACATTTTAGCATCCTCTTTAAGTTCACTCTCTATATTATCACTTTCTTGTTCTACTTTTGATTCTATACCATTTTCTTTTTCAAAGTTAATAATAATTTCACGAACCTCTTCACCCGTAATATTCTCTTTTTTATAAAGAAGTTTTACCATATCTTCAATAGCATCTTTATACTCTTCTAAGTGAGCTAAAACAGAATTATAGTGTTCATTTAGAGATGCTTTTATAAAACTATCCATCTCTTCAGCCATCTTTTCACTATATTCACGAGTAGCTTGTTGTCCTCCACCTAAGAAAGATTGACGACTTTTTTCTAATACCATAAGACCAGCTACATCACTCATACCATAAGTTTGTACCATAGATTTAATAATATCCGTTGCTCTTTCTAAATCGTTTCCAGCACCTGTTGAAATTTCACCTATGAAAACCTCTTCAGCAGCACGTCCACCAAGAAGAACATCTACTTCAGCCCATAGTTCATGCTGTTGCATCATAAATTTATTTTCTTCAGGCTTGTTTAGTGTATAACCCAATGCAGCAAGACCACGTGGAACGATAGAAACTTTAGAAACTTTCTTCGCACCATGAGTTATCTCTGCTAAAAGTGCATGTCCACTTTCGTGATATGCTACAATTTTTTTCTCTTTAGGATTGATACGACGAGATTTTTTAGCAAGTCCAGCTATTGCACGCTCTACTGACTCAAAAAGGTCTTTTTGTTTTACAGTTTTTTGACTTTTTCGTCCAGCAAGAAGAGCTGCTTCATTGATAATATTTGCTAAATCAGCACCAGCTAAACCAGCAGTTAAACGAGCTATCTCTTCTATCTCTACATCTTTATCCATCTTCACAGTTTTCATATGAACATTTAAGATTTTAATACGTCCCTCAAAATCTGGTTTATCAACAAGAACTTGTCTATCAAAACGCCCTGGTCTAAGAAGAGCAGCATCTAAAACTTCAGGTCTATTTGTAGCAGCTAAGATAATAACAGGAGTATCTGTCCCAAAACCATCCATCTCTGCAAGAAGTTGATTTAAAGTTTGTTCTCTCTCATCATTTCCACCCATCATTCCACCAGCAGCACGACTTTTACCGATAGCATCTATCTCATCGATAAAGATAATACTAGGAGCATCTTTTTTTGCTTGTTCAAAAAGGTCACGTACACGAGCTGCACCCACACCTACAAACATCTCGATAAAACTAGAACCACTTACAGAGAAAAAAGGAACATCTGCTTCACCAGCAACAGCCTTAGCAAGAAGAGTTTTACCCGTACCAGGAGAACCAACAAGTAAAACACCTTTAGGGATTTTAGCCCCTATTTCAACATAACGAGCAGGGTATTTCAAGAAATCAACAATCTCTTGAACCTCCTCTTTTGCCTCTTCAACACCAGCAACATCATCAAATTTAGTTTTTGGTTTTTCAGAGTTTATCATCTTGTTAGAGTTACCCATACCTAAGATACCACCACCCATACTTTTTTGCATACGACCAGCAAAAAACATCCAGATAGCCATTATCATAAGAAATGGAAATAACCAACCAAACATCTCAGTAAACCAATTAGATTCATTGAAACCTTGATAGTTAATACCTTGTTTATCTAGTTCATCTACTAATTTAGTATCACCATATACTATTCTTGTAGTATAAATAGTTCTACCATCTATCGATAATGCTTTGATATAACTTTGACCTATCTCTACTTTAGAGATAGATTTGGTAGCTACTAAATTTTTTAGTTCTGAATAACTTACTTTTTGTGTCATTCTTGTTGTTTGAGATGATGAGCTATTAAGTCCATCACCCTCCCCTACAAACATCTTAAAGGCTAAAATTATTCCAACTGAAAATATAGCAAATGTAATCAAAGGATTTTGATTAAAAAAGTTATTTTCATTATTTTGTTTTTTATTTGACATTATTAGTATCTCTTCCTATATTTTTTTTAAGATGAGTGTTACCCATTCATCTTGAATAATTCTTTCTATAATTTCACAATCTTTATAAAATTTTAGAACTTTATTTTCATATTTATCTAAAATACCTGAAAGAACCAATATTGCATTATCCTTCATCGCATCTTTTAAATCTTTTGCTATAAAAGTTAAAACATCTGCTACAATATTTGCAACTACTACATCATATCTTTCATCTGTTAGAGAGCATGACCCCTCCCAAATATTGTTAAACTCTAAATTATTTAATTTTGCATTAACAAGAGAGTTTTCAACAGAGATAATATCTGTATCACAAGCATCTACTATTGCACCAAGTTTTACAGCACCCATAGCTAAGATACCACTTCCACAACCAACATCTATAACTCTATCATTCTCTTTTACATATTTAGAGATTGCTTTTAAAGCTGAAGCAGTTGTTGGATGATGTCCTGTTCCAAATGCTAATGCAGGGTCAATAGTTATATTTATTAAATCTGGATTTGGAGCATCCCAAGTAGGATGAATATAAAATTTATCTATTGCAAGTGGTTCAATACTTTTTTGATACATATCTATCCAATCGCTATTTTGAAGTTTTGATTGAACACATTCAAGTTCAATTGTCTCACCTAAAGCTTTTTGTACCGCTTCGTTAAACTGTTCCAATCCCCAACTAATAGTTTCTAAATCTTCTTCACTTCTAATAATAAAACCATTATCAGTTTCTTCGAAACCTACGGCAACAGTATCTGCTAAAAAATCTGAAAAGAGAGAGTGATGAGAGGAAAGTTTAACTACGAGTTCATAATAATGCTCTTGCATTATTATGAAACACCCATTACGGCACCAAGTTTTTCTTTTAAAACTTGTGGTGTAAATGGTTTAACAATATAGTTATTTACACCAGCTTTAAGTGCAGTAATAACTTCAGCTTTTCCACCTTCAGTAGTTACCATAATGATAGGTGTATCTTTAAAACGTGCATCTGCACGAACTTTTTTAACTAGTTCAAGTCCATTCATTTCTGGCATATTCCAGTCAGTAATAAGCATATCTATATCTGGATTTTTATCCATCTGCTCCCAACCTTCTACACCATCTGCACCTTCTAGTACATCTTTATAGCCAAGACGTGCTAATGTATTTTTAATAATACGACGCATTGTAGAGCTATCATCAACAACAAGTAATTTCAATGGAAATCCTTTTTTTTATATTAAATAATTAATAACAAAATAATATCAAATTTTTGTTTGCTTTTCTATTAATTATTTTAAGAGTTTAAACATCTTTGCTAAGTCTAATCTACCCTCATAATAAGCTTTTCCTATAATTACACCATCAACTTCTTTTGTCGCTATAAGTGCTTCAATATCACTTTCATCTTTCACTCCACCACTAGCGATAGTACTTACTCCACTTGCTCTTGCAATATCTAAAGTAAAATCAACATTTACTCCACTAAGTGTTCCATCTTTACCAACATCTGTACAGATGATAGCTTCAACACCAGCATCTGCAAACTCTTTTGCTAAATCTGTTGCTTTCATAGAGGAAACTTCACCCCATCCCTCAACAGCTACATAACCATCAATAGCATCTATACCAACAGCGATAGGATATTTACTAGCCATATCTCTTACAAACTGAGGGTCTTTTACAGCAATAGAACCTAATATAATTCTATCTATTCCTAAATCTAACATCTTTTTTATAGTAGATTCATCACGAATTCCACCACCAAGTTCAAGTTTTACATTACAATTCTCACGAATTTTAATAATAGAGTCTAAGTTTTTAGGCTCTCCTGCAAAAGCACCATTCAAATCAACTAAATGTACCCATTCAGCCCCCATCTCTTCAAACTTTTTCACAAGTTCATAAGGCTCATTTGAGTATATTTTAGCACTATCCATAAGCCCTTTAGTAAGTCTTACAGCCTGTCCATCTTTTAAATCTATTGCGGGGTATAATGTCATTTTTTTCCTTTTTAGTTAAATAAAGTTTGTAGTTTTTGTTTGAGTATATCAAAGTTTTTATGATTAAAATCAAAAGGATATTTTTTCTGTTTGTAAAAAGTATTATATGTCCATTTATCATTAAGTTCATATTTATAACACTTTCTAAAATTTTTAATACACTCTTTTTGCTTATCATCTAAAACTGATAGTAAAAAAGATTCTAAATTTCCTTTTTGAAATTCATCTGACATAATAAAAAAGTCTATATTTATACTTTTAAAATCAAGATTCTCTATTAATTCTTCTAATTTTTACTGATGTCCTTTATAATTATTATCTGCATCTATAACAATTAGTATCTTTGAAACAATATTATCACTCTCTATCTCATTATAGTGACGATGTCCTATTTGAAATATATTATCTATTCCTTCAAAATTATAGTACTTTACTCTATCTTCATTTACATCTAAATTATATGTTTGAAATAAATTATTAAAAAAATCTTTATCTGTTTTACCCTCATGTAAAATAGCTACCACCCTCTTACTCCATTTCCATCACGAAGTTCTCTATAAAATCTTTCACTCTTCATTACAATAGCTTTTAATTGGCTGTCTTTATCTCGTCCTAGTGCTATGAATGACATATCTTCATCTTCTAACTCTTTAGAAACTCTAGCATAAGAATCGATACACTCTTTTGAATGAGTTGTAGCAAAAATTTGTACATTTAATTTATCAGATATTTGAAATATTACTTTCCATATTTCATCAAGTTGAGTATAGTGAATTCCATTATCTATTTCATCTATAAAAAGATGTCCACCTTCACACTTAAATAACTCAATCACAATAGAAATAATATGTCTTAGACCATCTCCAAATTCTGTTATTTCATAGTAATTATCATTCATCTTACATTGAGGTTTATCATCTATAATTTTAAAGGATTTAATATTATTGTCAAATTGATTTATAATATTGTTTAAAAAGTTCTCTTCATCTTTTTTTTGGATTGCTGAAAAATCTTTAATGATATTAGAACTAGATAGTCCAAAATTATCAATAAATCGTAAATTTTCTTTTGTACTATTTTCAAATAAAAAGTTTTTAATTTTGATTTTCAAAAGTTCATCATCCATATTAAAATAATAACTTTTTATTCCTAATTCTTCTTTAATAAAAAAAGATTTTTTTTGATTATTAATAATTAATTTTAGTCCAGAAAATGGTTGTAAAAACTCTTGAATCATTTTATCATTAATATTTAATGTTTTATCTACAAGTCCAGTTAATATATTTATATTTTCTCGTGAAATTTTACTATCTATTAAACTCGTTGTAAAACCTTTTATATCCTCAGCATTAATACCTATTTTACAAGCCTCCATAAAAGCTGTCTTCCCAACATTATTCTTCCCACCAATAAGATTAACTCTTTTAAACCCTTCAGCTTTAAAACCATTAAAACATTTAAAATTATCTATCTCTATATTTTTAATAAAATGTTTACGCATCTTTAATCCTCTCTCATTATAAAAAGTACAATCTCATCAGCTAAAAGATAATCTCTATTATAAAAAATAGTATCTTTTTTTTCAAGTTTATTCTCTTGTACTAAAATATCAGCTAGTTTTACCTCATCTTTAGTGAGAATATTGCTAGTAACTCCTATCTCAGAACGAAATCCTAAAAAAAGTTTTTCTATCTTTATATCTGCATCATCGAGTGTTTCTACTCTTATATCTAATGGATTTTTTATATAGTTTTCAACAGAACTATCAGGATAAAATCGTTCATTTTTCAACTTCCCAACTGCACCACAACCAGCACCTATATAATCTTTATAAAGCCAATAGCCTAAGTTATGAGTAGATTTATATGTTCCAAAATTACTTATTTCATACTGTTTAAAACCTTTTTTTTCTATCTCATTAAAAAACCAATTTGTTTCTTCTAGCTTTTCAGTTGCCATGGTAGGATTTCTTTCAAAAGGAGTATTTTCTTCAATAGTTAAAGCATAAGCACTTAAATGATTTATAGGGAGTGAAAATGCTATCTCTATATCTTTTTGAAGTAATTTACGAGTATCACCTAATGTTGCGTAAATAATATCAAGAGATATGTTTTCAAAGCCTACATTTTTAGCATTTTTTATAGCTTCTATCGCTTGGGTAGGAGTATGCGCTCTGTTTAAAAGTCTTAATTTCTCTTTATCAAAACTTTGTACGCCAAAACTTATCCTATTTACACCTAATTTTTTCATACCAGTTAACCACTCATAAGTGGCACTATTTGGATTAGCTTCAGATGTTATCTCAATAGCATTTTTAAAATATGGTTGTAAAAGTTTAAATATAGGTTGATAAAGTTCAGGAGAAACAGTAGAGGGAGTTCCTCCTCCAATAAAGAGAGTTTCTATTGAATTATGATTTACATGAAAATGTTCTAACTCATACTCTATTTGAGTATAAAGTGCATTCATATACTCCTGTTTGAGATGAAACTTATCAACATAGGAGTTAAAAGCACAATAGGAACATTTAGAGTCACAAAATGGGATATGAATATATAATAGCATAAAGGGATTATAGCCTAAAAAATGACACTTTTACACATAGCCATACGGGAATAATCCTCTAAATACTCTTTCATCATATTATTATATTTTTTACTATCATATTTCTGAGAGGTTACCATATCTAAAACTTTAAGATGTCTATTATCTTTAAATGTTGTTTGAATAATAATCCCAGCATAAGAGATAAGCTCTTCTCTATCACAAACACCTATCATTTTATAATCCATATATCTCATATCATAGATTAAATCCTCAAATCCTTGATAGGATAGTTCTGGATAGAGTTGAGACATTAATGGATAAACTCTATCAAGTTCTTTTAAATTTAGTTCTCTTATCTGCATTAAAATTTTACTTTAAAGCGAAAACATCGTCTTCATCCTCTTCATCAATAAAAGTAGATGGTTCTTCAATAACTGCTTTTTCATCTTCTATTGTTTGGCTAGGTGCAACTTTTTCTTGTGGAGTTTCATATTTTCCTGTTGTTAAACCACCCATTTTGAGTTTTAAATCAGCTGGACTAGAAGCACTTTCTAATGCTTGTTTCTCTGAGATAATCCCTTTTTCATAAAGATCTAAAATAGACTGGTCAAATGTTTGTGATTGATAATGCTGTTTTCCTTGTGCTATCACTTCAGGTATCTCAACATCACGATTTTCCATAATAAGTTTTTCGATAGTTGGAGTACGAACCATAATTTCCATCGCAGCACGACGTCCACCATCTACCGTTGGAATTAGACGTTGAGATATAATTCCTTGAATAACACCTGCTAAAGAGAGTCTTACACGATTTTGCTCATCTGTTGGAAATTGTGCAATAATTCTGTTAATAGTCTCTTTCGCATCTATTGTATGAAGTGTTGAGAAAACAAGATGTCCTGTATCTGCTGCATGAAGAGCTAACTCTATCGTCTCTTTATCACGCATCTCCCCAACAAGTATAATATCTGGGTCTTCACGAAGTGCAGCACGCAGAGCATTTCCAAAAGAAAGAGTATCTTGTCCAACTGTACGTTGATTTATCACACATCCTCTATCTTTATGCACAAACTCGATAGGGTCTTCTATGGTAATAATATGTTTTTTTCTTGTAGTATTTATCTCATTTATGAGTGAAGCAAGTGTTGTTGATTTACCACTTCCTGTTACACCTGTTACAAGAACTAAACCTCTTGATTTATTTGTAAATGTTTGGAGAACAGGTGGAAGATTTAACTCACTACAAGAGGGAACTTTTACAGGAATAATACGGAAAACAGCAGATATTCCATCCATCTGAAAAAAGATATTTACACGAAAACGATTTCTTTCATCAAAAGGATACACAAGGTCAAGTTCTCTTTTTTCAACTAGCTCAGCAAATCGTCCTTTTAATAACTCTTTTGCAAATGTTAAAGCATCTTCTGGAGAAAAAATCCTTCCTGAAATTTGAACTAAATCTCCATGAATTCTTGCACGAATAACAGAGTTTGCCTTAACATGAAGGTCACTTCCTCCATTATTAATCATATTTTTAAGATACATTCGTATCTTACCTAACTGCTCAAATGTTAATTCACTAATATCTGTTTCTGTCATAATATCTCCAATATCCCTCTACATAATATTTTTATTATTATAGCTAAAGTGATTTACTTTTTTAAAATTTTTTCAATAAAAAGGTTACAACTTTCTCCACTACTTTTTAAAACAACCATCGATGGAATTTGAGCTGATTTAAATCCATAAGCACGACATCCATGAGGTTGATTTTTTTCCCATGTTACAAAATAGTGTTTACATCTTCTACAATTTATTCTTTTCATTTTATAATCCTAACTCTTTATAAGTCACTATATCATCATCTCCACAATCTTTATGATAATACCCTTGTAAATCATAATACTCTTTACAATCACTATAATATTTCATCGATATACCATGTTTGTTTACACAGCCACTAAAAAGAAGAGTAAAAGAGATAAATAGGAGTGTTTTTTTCATAATATAATTATACCTTAAAAGTTTTTTTTGTTTTACAATACTCTGTTAGAAAACACTCTTCACATTTAGGGTTTTGAGAGGTACAGATATAGCGACCAAAAAGAACCATACCTTGATGGAGTGCATGAAGGTCATTTTTAAACTTTTTGACAAGTGTTGCTTCTGTTTTTATCGGTGTTGTATCCTCACTTAACCCTAGACGATGAGAAACACGAAATACATGTGTATCTACTGCCATCAAATTTGCTCCAGTGTATTCTATCATCACAACATTTGCTGTTTTTTGACCCACTCCTGCTAAACTCATCAAATCTTTTGTATTCATAGGAATTTCACCATCAAATACAGTTATAACTCTTTGAGCCATCGCTATAATATTTTTTGCTTTGTTATTAAAAAAAGAACAACTATTTATAAAACTTTTTACATCATCTAATGAAGCCTCGGCTAACTCTTTTGGGGAGGGGTATTTTGCAAAGAGTGGAGGTGTTAGAATGTTTACTCTTTTATCTGTACATTGTGCTGAGAGTGCTACTGCTATGACCAATTCATAGGCATTTGAGTAGGTAAGTTCGGTTACTGCTTCATCATATCTTTCTACAAATAGTTTGTGTATCTCTACTATCTCTTTTTTAGTTGCTTTTTTCATTTTATCTCTTTTAGTATCTAATTAGTTTGTATTTTATCATCTGTTTAATAACTATTAACATAAGAGTATTAAACTTTTTTAATTATTAAAGCTCAAGGGAATCTTAAATGAAACAAGTAACAAAAATACTATCTGCTATTTTAATAACAAGTTCAATAGCAACTGCTCAAACTCTAGTAACTGTAAATGGTTCAGCTATCACTCAAAACGACGTAGAAACTGCACTTATGAATGCTACTCAAGGTAGATTTAATCAAGTTCCAGCTGATAAACAAGCTCAATTTAGAGAGCAAGTTTTACAGCAACTAATAGGCAAAGAGTTAGTGTATGGTGATGCTAAAAAGACAGGTGTACTTAATTCTAAAGAGTTCAAAGATGAGTATAAAAAAGTTCAAGAGAGAATTAAAAAAGAGTTAGCTATTCAAGTATGGCAAAAACAGCAACTTGATAAACTTGAAGTTTCAAATGGGGAGTTAAAAAACTATTATAACTCTAATAAAGAGGAGTTTAATGAAAAAGAGAGTGTTCATGCTCGTCACATCTTAGTAAAAACTGAGGATGAAGCAAAAAAAATCATCTTAGAGTTAAAACCATTATCTGGAAACCTTCTTAAAGATAAATTTATAGAACTAGCAAAATCAAAATCAACAGGACCTAGTGGACCGAAAGGTGGAGATTTAGGTTTCTTTAGTAAAGGTCAGATGGTACCTGCATTTGATGCTACTGTATTTGGTATGAAAAAGGGAACTATCACTACTCAAGCTGTAAAAACTCAGTTTGGTTTTCACGTTATCTATTTAGAGGATAAAAAAGCTGGAGCGATGAGAAAATATGATGAGGTAAAATCATTTATAGAGCAACGTCTTAAGTTAGAAAAATTTAAAGAGATTATGAAAACTAAAATGGAAGCTTTACACAAAAAAGCTATCATCAAATAGTGAACAGCTCTCCAATATCTACTATTATGGTAGATGGGAGAGAGTTTCTCATCAAACGAGATGACCTGATAGACCCTTATCTAGCAGGGAATAAATACAGAAAACTCTACACACTTCTTCAAATAGATTCAAAAAAATACAATAAAATTATCTCCTATGGTGGCACACAATCTAATGCTATGTTAGCTATTTCAGCTATGTGTAAAACAAAAGGTTGGGAGTTTATCTACTATACTAAAAAAGTGAGTCAAACTCAAAAAGAGCAAAAATTTGGGAACTATTTTCACTCTATTGAGTTGGGTATGAAGCATATAGAGTTGGAAAATGAATATTATAAAGATTTTATCGCCTCTCTGCGTTTAAATCTCGATGAAAAAACTACCATAATAGACCAAGGAGGAGCAGATAAGATGGCTCTTGAGGGTTTAGGAGTTTTAGCTAAAGAGATAGAGGTAAGTGATGAAAAATTTGATGCCATAGCCACCCCATCAGGTACAGGAACAACAGCACTACACTTAGCTCTTTCCTTACCCCAATATAAGATATATACAACACCATCCATAGGGGATAAAGCCTATCTTATAGAGCAGATGAGTGCCTTAGCCACTATCCCAAATAATCTAATCATCTTAGAACCATCTCAAAAGTATCATTTTGCAAAACCCTATAAAGAGTTTATAGAGATATATCAAAAGCTTTTAAAAACAGAGATAGAGTTTGACCTTTTATATGCCCCTCTTTTATGGAAAACTTTATTGGAACAAACTGATGAGAAGATTTTATATATTCATAGTGGTGGAGTGAGTGGGAATGAGAGTATGTTACGACGTTATGGGAAGAAAGGGCTTTTTTGATTAGATTGTTTTATTACCCCTATTTTAAAAAGTTTATTATACGAAAGAGTAAAGGACAAAAATAACAATGAATAAACAAGAGATTGAATTAGAAAAAGTAACAAAAAATGAATTAAAATCAGAGGTCTTAAAAAATCATCATTTTCAACTAAATGGGGGCTTTATCGATAAAAAACCGATACGAAGTAAAGGAAGAGATTTTACTCTTAAATACTATTATTTAAAGCATACAACAAAAGATATTACAAAATATAAAAGAGTTATACTCTCCCCTTTTTATTGTATAAGTAACTGGGGTTTAAGTGAACCAAAAAGGGAAAATTTCTTAACACTACTGGAGAGTAATCTAAACCGTAAATATAAAGATATATCTTTAGAAGATTATAATCATAGTAAAAAATTTGAAAAAAACTATAAAAAAGAGAGTAGTCTAGCTATCCTAAAAAAACAAAATTATCAAAGTAATCTCTCATGGGGAAAATTTATAGAGATGACACTGAAAGATAGTTGTTATTATTGTGGTATAACTACAAAACAAATTTATAAACTATCTGACTTAAAAAATGATACAAAGATAGAAAAAGATTATAGTATGAAGATTGAGAAAAAAGATAATTTGGTAAATTATAATGATGATAACTGTATCTCTTGCTGTTACTGGTGTAAGAATGCTAAAACAGATGAATTTAGTGAATTAGAATTTAGAGAGATTGCAAAAGGTATAAATAAAATTTGGAATAATAGACTAAAAGATGAAACTATACCTTTTCCAAAATAGTAAGAGATAGTATCTTACTATTTCAAAAAAAAACTACCTATGCAAAAAGTGAATTAACACTTTCATTATGATAAACACGACGAATAACTTCAGCAAAAAGTGGTGCTACTGTTAAAACTTTGATTTTACTATGCTCTTTTGTTTGAAGAGTATTTGTTATAATTAACTCATCAAGTTCACCATTTTCAAGATTTTGGTATGCTTTACCACTTAAAACACCGTGAGTTGCACAAGCCATAACAGAAGTTGCACCTTTGTTTTTAAGAGCAGTTGCAGCTTTTACCATTGTTCCAGCAGTATCAACCATATCATCAATCATAATAACATCATAACCATCAACATCACCGATAATACCCATAACTTCAGCTTCATTTGCTTTTTCACGACGCTTATCAACAATAACCATCTCTAAACCCATACGTTTAGCAAAGTATCTAGCACGAGCAACACCACCAATATCTGGACTTGCTATAATAGGGTTTTTAAGATTTTTACTTTTTATGTAGTGTTCAAAAGTTACTGAACCATAAAGATTATCAACAGGAATATCAAAGAAACCTTGGATTTGACCAGCGTGAAGGTCGATAGTTATAACTCTATCTATACCAGCAGTTTCATACATATCTGCTACAAGTCTAGCAGTAATAGGAACACGAGGAGCAGCTTTACGGTCTTGTCTAGCATAACCATAGTAAGGTACAACAGCAGTAATACTCTGAGCAGATGAACGACGAAGAGCATCAGTCATAATAAGAAGTTCCATTAAATTATCATTTGATGGAGCACCTGTACTTTGTACTATAAATACATCTCTTCCACGAACAGATTCTGCAATCTGAACAGAAATTTCACCATCACTGAACTTTTTAACATCAGCTTGAGCTAATGGAACATCTAAAACTTGACAAATCTCTTTTGCAAAATCAACACTAGCAGTACCAGCAAATATTTTATAACCACGCATACGCAATTCCTTAGGGAAAAAATTAATATTTGCGATTATACAAAAATAGTTATAAGGGGGGTGTTAAATTTAACGATAAAAAAACTTTAAAGAGTTTCTATTTTAAAGCCTCATAAACCCGTAAAGCTTGAAAATGTTCTTTAACATCATGCACTCTTAGTATAGAAGCTCCATTTCTAACAGCTTCAAGATGAATTGCTAATGTACCAGCTAATCTATCTTCTGTTTGTGTCGGTGTTATAGTATCTATCATAGACTTTCTTGATGCACCCACTAAAACTCTTTTCTCTAATCTTAAAAAATTTTCTAAATTCTTAATTAAATCGATATTATGTTCTAATGTTTTTCCAAAACCGATACCAACATCAACAACTATATCTTTCACCCCAAAAGATTCTACTCTTGATATAGAGTTTTCTAAAAAACTATAAATATCAGTAACTATATCTTGATAGTTTGGACTATTTTGCATCGTTTGAGGTGTCCCTTGCATATGCATAATAATAGCTGTTGCATCATATTTTGCTGTTAATTTAGAGATTGTATCATTTTGAAAACCCGTTATATCATTGACAATAGTAAATCCAGAATCAAGTGCATACTCTATAACTTGAGGCTCATAACTATCTATACTAAATTTTTTCTCTTTATATAAACTATTTTTTTTTATCTCATCAAGGATAGGTTGAACACGAGAAAGTTCATCCATAGCACTAACTTTTGGAGCATTAGGACGTGAAGAAACTGCACCTATATCTATAATATTTGCTCCCTCATCTAACATACTCTCTATCTTGTTTATAGCACTAATACCTTGAAATCGACTTCCATTAAAAAAACTATCATCATTTGCATTGATAATCCCCATAATTTCAGTAGTTTTTTCTCTTTTAATAGCAAGAATATCTTTGAATCTATACGCTAATTCTTTGAGTCCAAAAGGTTGTAGCAACTCTTTTTTACTTAAAATTTTCAACTCTTTTTCAGTTGCTATCAAGATACAATCAACAGTTTTAGTAGTTGCAAGAACAGTCCCACGAGGTACTGCTAAATCAGCCCCAATAGAAAGTGCATCCTGTTTTAAAATATTTGCTCCACCAACATGTAAGTCTGATATATAGATAATATGATGTTTCATTTTAGAGGATAATATCTGAATTCCTCCTCCATCAACACCTAATTTTTTTAGTAACTCTTGAGGTTTACTTACACCTGACAACTGTTTAACTTTCATTATCGCTCCTGTACAAAACTCATAACTAGCATAGCTAATACACTTTGTGGCCGTGAATTTAACTCTAAAAGTTTATATGCTTTTTCAAAATTTTCTAACTGATTAAGAGATAAAATAAGTTTATCTGTAATAGTTGCTCGTCGATACAATGCTTCAACTAAAAGTTGTGCTTCACTTTTTTTTATTCTCGAATTCTCTTTTAAAAATTTAAAAACTTCGGCATAGTCAACTTTTGCTAAATTAAGCTCAATATCTACTTTAAGATGTTCAATCTCCCCTTTAACAATAGGAAGTCGTGAGCGTATTGTAGGAAGTAATGCCGATTTTGAGGGAGAGATAATAATAAATTCTACATTTTTTGGAGGCTCTTCTAAAACCTTTAAAAGAGAATTTTGAGAAACATTGTTAAAACTTTTTGCACCTAAAATAAGATACTTTGTAGAGGAACCACTTATATAAGCTTCAGATAAAACAGCTTTTGCATTTTCTATCTTAAAATCTTCCTCTATAAAACCGATAACTCTTGCTGGAGATAATTTTTCTTTTAAACCTTGGAATGCTAACTCGATATCTGTTGCAAGAACAATATGTGACCCTTTAGAATCACTCTGAAACATCAACCTCTCCAAACATAGCAGCATTAAGTGAAAAATTAAAAAGTCGATAAAGTTGTAAAAGCTTTATATCTAAAAGATTATCATACGATTTAAGAGTAAAAGCATTTTGAAACTCCTCATCAAAAATCCAAAAATAGCTACTATCACGTCTTTTAGCAATATCGGAGCGTTTATCATCACCCTTTCCTATATACCAAAAGAAATAATCATCTTTATAAGAGAGTGAAATCATATCATCAACTATATCTATCATCTCCCCACCACTTACACTATTGTAATGAGTATAGATACTATCTATACTTACTATTGGAAGAAGAGGTCTATCTATAAGAGCAATATTATTTATAGAACTCAAAATATAGTGTTCTAACCATTGCATATTTTCATCTACTATTAAAATAATAGTTTTACCATTTAAAATCTGTTCAATAGCATGTGCAGTAGTAGAGGTCCAGTCGAAACGTTGCTCCTCTAACCAGCTAAAACTACTATCCTCTTTTCTAATAGCTTCTAAACTCCATTGTGTAAAGTCTGGGATAGATGATGACATTAAATCTCTATTTCTCTAGCTCATAAGCATCGTGTAGACCACGAACAGCTAATTCAGCATATTTTTCATCAATAACCATAGATATTTTTATCTCACTTGTTGAAATCATATTTATATTTATGTTGTTATCTGCCATAGTTGAAAAGGCTTTTGCTGCTACACCAGAGTGTGAACGCATACCTACACCAACAACAGAAACTTTACATATAGATTCATTATAAGAGTCTGCACTTATCTCTCCATTTTTCACAAATGTATCTACTATACTTTTAGCATCATTTAAATCACTTACAGGAACAGTAAAGTCGATATTTGTAGCACCATCGTGTGCTTTATTTTGAATAATCATATCAACATTCACTTCAGATTCTGCTAGTTTATTAAATATATCTGATGCTATTCCAGGTCTATCTTTTACACCCATTAAAGAGATACGTGCTTGATTTCTATCTAATGCTATTCCACTTACTAATGGTGCTTCCATAATATTTTCTTCCTTCGTTATTAATGTTCCCTCTTCATTTGAGAAACTTGTTCTTGTCACTAGATTTACATTAAGTTTTTTTGCCATCTCTACTGAACGATTTTGTAAAACTTTTGCACCTAGTGAAGCTAACTCTAACATCTCATCATAAGAGATTTTATCAAGTTTTTTTGCTTTAGGTTCTATACGGGGGTCAGTTGTGTATATACCACTTACATCAGTATATATCTCACATAAATCAGCCTTTAATGCACCTGCAATAGCCACTGCACTCAAGTCACTACCACCACGACCAAGAGTTGTAACATCTCCTTCACTATTTACACCTTGAAAACCAGCTACTACAACTATTTTTCCTTCACCAAGTGCATTGTGCATATTTTTAGGATTTATCTCTTCGATACGTGCTTTTGTATGATGATTATCAGTAACTATTCCAGCTTTTTGACCTGTCATAGCAACGGCAGTATGTCCAAGTTCAGTAAGGGCGATAGCAAGAAGTGATGCAGTAACTCTTTCCCCTGCACTTAAAAGCATATCCATCTCAGCACCATTAGGATTTTTAGAAAAATGTTCAGCATACCCTACAAGTTTATTTGTTTCTCCACTCATAGCAGAAACAACAACTACAATATCATTTCCCTCTTTTTTAGAGCTACTTACTCTATTAGCTACATTTCCTATACGCTCTAAATCACCAACACTTGTTCCACCAAATTTTTGAACTATTAACATCTATAAAATACCCTCTTTTTTAAAATGGTTTATCACTACTTCATAAACAGCTTTTTTAAAATGTGCCGTAAAGCCTAAAACATCATCAGAACTTACAAATTTATAGTCTATAAATTCAGGATGCTCTGTTTCTAAGTTTATCACAGCATCTTTTTCTAGTTTCAATACAAAATATCTCTGTCTTTGACCAATATAAGGTTTCATTTTTTTAGCAATTTTTTCAGGGAAATCATAAGAAATCCACTCTGGGTACTCTGCAACTATTGTTGCTTTATCTGTACCTATCTCCTCTTCAAGCTCACGAAAAAGTGCCTCTTTAACCTCTTCACCTTGGTCTATTCCACCTTGAGGGAACTGCCAAATGTCAAGAAGGTCATTTCTTTTTGCTATAAATATCTCTTTTTTTTCAGGATAATTTTCGGATACAATTATCATCGCTACATTCGGACGATACAAATCTTTTTTATTCATTCTTATACCTATATTATAATTGGTTGTATTATACAAAACTAGCCATTAAAGTAAATTGATAGATTTTAACTCCTGCACTATTCCCCTTGTTCAGCTTTAGCTTTTTCAAGTTCCTCTTGATGTTTAGACATCTCTAATCGTATCTCATCCATTGTATGGGGTGGAACATTATCATCTTTTGACCATTTTACCTCATCTATACGACCACCATAGTCACCACCAAAATCTTCAACTTTTTGAGAATACTCATCTAAATCTTCACAGATAGCTACTCGACCATCAACAGTATCTGTAAGTTCTACAAACCATTTACCTTCATCATCTATTTTTATAACAGATTCAAAGATAACAGCCATCTAGCTTATCCCTGCATTTGGATCAAAACCAGTATCATCAAAAGTTCTTGCAAAACCCTCTAAATCTTTTTTCTTTAAATCTCCATTATAAACAATATCTTTTACATTAATATCATTATCATTTAACATTTTAGGGACAGCTTCTGAGTTATTGATAACTTCCATATGTGCATCAAGCTCATCTTCACTATATGCCATCTGCATATCAGCAGCAGCAACATGAGGAATAGCTTCTATTACTGCAAGTTTTTTTAACTCTTCAGCAACACCATCACCCTCTATTGTAATAATAATACGACCTTTTTCATCGTGCATATGATAATCACACTCGGGAGTATTTTTTAAACTCTCAACTACTTCATCTAAATATTTTGGTAATGTTTGTACTACTATACTTGATATATTCATCTCTTATTCCTTAATTTTATTCGTAAATTATTTTACGTATCTTTTCGCCATTCTCTTTACGCATACTATCATATAATTTTTGATATTCTAATTTTGCATTATAACTAATAGGTGTTCTTAAAGATTTAAACTCTACAAGTTCCCCATTTTTATATACACCTGATACTATCGCTTTTACCCAATAAAAACCTTTATCTTTACGAAGATTTTTTACTATCCCTATCCACTGTTTTTTCTCTTGAATAGTTTTCCACAAATCTTTAAAAGCATCTTTTGGCATATCTGGATGACGAACTATATTGTGCGATTGCCCAATAAGCTCCTCCTCTTCATAACCACTAATATCACAAAATGTTTCATTAGCATAGGTGATAATACCTTTTAAATCAGTTCGGGAGATAATTAACTCCTCCTCTGGTACTTCTGTTTCAACTAAAAATTCACTCTCATTATATTGCATAAGACTCCCTTATCTAATTTTGTAATAATTTATAACTTTATCATCACTTGCTGTAAAAAACTCTTTTTCATTAATAAACAATATATTTGTAAGTGTCATTCTATTTCCACCATATAAACCTATTGTTGTTTTTGTTGCCGTTTTAAAAAGAGTAACATTGTTATTTTCATCACTTGCATACCCTACTATCTTACCACTAGGAGAAAGCCCTACACTATAAATCAAAAAATTAGCTGTTTTATAATATGCTCTGTTTCCTTTATATATAACAACTCTTCTATCTTGTCCAGCAGTAGCAATAACACCTTTTTTTGTATCAACTTGGAAAACATTATCAAGATTTTTTCCTGATAACTCTTTATCAAATGAACCATCTTGTGTATTATGAATTTTTAGATTTCCACTCTCATCGGCAATTATCACTTTTGTTCTATCTTCATTTAGTACAAAATTAGAAAATTTTGATTGAGCTACTTGAACATTATAATTCTCTTTTTGAGTTTTTATATTATACAAGATAATTTCATTACTTAAAAGTGCCAATAAAATTGTATCTGCATCTATAAATTTAGCTTTTGCAATATAAAGACCTTTTGATGCAGGAAGTACTAGATCTAATTTACCATTTTCAAATATATGAACCCGTCTTGCACCTTTTTTCCCTAAAGAGAGAATTAAAATTTTCGAATCAAATATATCAACAGAATAGACTTTTGAATCTATCGTATCACCCATAAAATCTATAATTTTTTCTACTTCAATTTTTTGAATTATTTTTTGTGTTTGAGTATCAAAAATATCAACACAACTAGCATCTGTGGCACTATAAAGTTTATTATCTTTATAGATAATATCTGTAACTCCTCCAGTTGCTATATATGTCGCATCTGGATTATATATCTCTTTAGAAAAAAGTAACAAAGTTGTTAAAAATGTTAAAAAAAATATCTTTTTCATTCGCTTAAAACCTTAATATCAATAGCACCAGAAGGACACCTACTGATGCAAAAACCACAAGATGTACACTTTTCTTGATTGATAGTGGGCATAAACATCGCCTTAAAATCTATCGCATCATCTAAACATGGATCTTTACAAGAGAAGCACATAACACCTTGCCAACTTAAACAGTTAACCTCATTGATACGAATTCCTGCACTAATAACTCTTCTATCTTCAACTCGTAAAACATCTGCTTCACAAGCGATAGCACAATCGTCACAATAACTACAACCATTTTTAGAAAAATCTAATTTAGGAGTTTTATCCTCTTGTATTATTATAATTTGCTCTTGACACAAAGTGGCACATCTGCCATCACAATTTTGACATTCTGTATCAAATGCATTTATATCTATATAATAGGGAGGACGAATAGGTGCTGTTTCTCTCTTCTCACCTGTAAGGGAGGAAGAAAGAAAGCTAAAAAGCTCTCTTCTTTGCATCTCTACTTACTACTCTCGTAAGTATTGATACCTTCCATCAGTTTTGTACCATTCCAAGTAGATTTACTTGCACCATCTGCACTTGTATAATCTGCTTCAAAAGTATTTTTAACTGCTAAATCATCTCCAGATTGAGGTGCATGACATTGTGAACAGTTAAATCTTCCACCATAAAGTTTTTTTGTTTTTTGAATAGAAACATTTTTCAGTGTTTCACTTGATGTATTCTCACCTTTAATAGCTGAAGATGATGGTCTAAAGTTAATAAAGTGTGAAACTGGAATAGGAGTTGCACCCATACCCATAGCTGCTGCCTCTTCTGGCATATGACAACCAAGACATTGATTATTATTAATAGTAATTGGTAATAAACCTTCAACATCATGTGGAACCATAGGAGGAGCATCTTGAAAAGCTCGTTTAATTTTCACTCCACTTCCTGTATAAGATGTTGAATATTCAGCTTTATGCCCCTGTGTCTCTGTTTTCTCTGAATAGAGATTAGTCTTTCTCAGACCTAAAGACTCCTCTGAAACAAACTTAATAGGTGCTGTTGTTTTTACAACAGACTCTTTCACTGGCATAGCCTCTTGTTTTGCTTCACCACAACCAACCAATAAAAGTGTTGCCGTAGCTAAACCAATTGTAATTGTATTTATTAATCTCATTTTACTCTCCCATTTTTCTTTGTAGTGCTAATTCTCTGATAGAAAATCTTAAGGCATCATCATCACATACTTCTATACATCTAGCACAGTTACTACATTCACCAGATAAAACAGGTAAACTCTCTTTACCTATCATATGCAATACTTGCTTCTCAGGACAAACATCTTTACACTTCATACATAAAGTACAATTCTCTTCAGAATGATGTACCTTGATTAAACTAAATTTACCCAATAGTGAATAAAATCCACCAAGTGGGCATATATGACCACACCATCCATTTTTTAGGACAAATAGGTCAAAAAGAAAAATTATAAGCATCGCTGCCCAACCAAAACCTAAACCAAAAACAATCCCTCGATGAACCATAGATATTGGAGATATAAACTCAAAAGCTGTTATTCCCATTATAAATGAGATTATTAAACTTAGTCCAAGTATCCAATATCTTATATTTCTTGATGCTGGTTGTTTTACACTAACAATACGGTCTATCTCTAGCTTTCTTCTCATAAAATTGGCTAAATCTGTTATCATATTTATAGGGCAAACCCAACTACAAAAAGCTCTACCACCAATTAGTAGATAAAATATAGTAACAACTGCCACTCCGATAAGTAAATCTCCAGCTAAAACAGCTCCTGCCATTAACATCTGTAAAGCAGCATAAGGGTCACTCATAGGGATAACACCTAGAACTTTTGATGAACTAAGGTTACCCATTAGTAGACTCCAACCCCACGCATTTGCACCAAAGTAAAGAACCAATAAACTAATCTGAGTAAATCTTCTTAAAAATAGATACCTATAATTATTCCATAGCTTTTTCATTAGTATAAATCCTCCAATGAACCATTTAAAGAATCTGTTGCACTCTCTTTACTCAACTCAGTTACTGTTTTAATCTCCGTAGCATCTTCTAAACGCTTCTCATCAGATTTATCCCAACCTTTAATATAATAACTTCCAGCTTTACCTGTTGCTGTTTCACGAGGAAGTATAAATATAGCTGGTTTTTCAGTTACACAAGCATGTTCACACATTCCACACCCCGTACAAGCTTCAGCATGTACTATCGGTTTCATAAAAGCATGCTTACCAGTTCTATCATTTTTCTGATACTCAATAGTAATAGCTGTTCCAAAAAGAGGACAAGCTCTATAACAAGCATCACACTGTATACCCCAAAAGGCGATACAGCTCTCATCATCAACAACAGCTACACCCATATCAGATATATTTATATCTAATTTATCATCAGTTGTAACACTTTTAGCATCTAATGCACCAGTAGGACATACTGGTACACAAGGAATATCTGTACACATATAACAAGGTGTATCACGAGGAACAAAATAAGGTGTTCCTAGCGGTTTATTGTTATCTCCTGGTTTAGCTAGTAATAGTGTATCAAATGGGCACGCTTCAACACATAAGCCACACTTGATACAAGTTTTTAAAAAATCATCCTCTTGTAAAGCACCAGGTGGACGCAATATCAATGATGAAGCCGTAGCTTCATCAAGATAAGCACTCCAGATAAAGCCACTGATAGTTGCCATACCTATACCTCTAGCCATATTAAGAATAAATTTTCGTCTATCACTAATTGGTTGTTTTTTAATCTTTTTTTTTCTTTCAGGTCTGTTTTCGCTCAAAACGAATCTTTCCTTATTGTTTATACTTTAGTTATTTTAACTGCACATTTTTTATAATCTGTCTGTTTTGATTGTGGACATGTTGCATCAAGACAAACTTTATTTATAAATACTTTCTCATCGAACCAAGGAACAAATACTAAACCTCTTGAAGGTCTATTTCTACCACGAGTTTCAACACGAGCTTTTACTCTACCACGACGAGATTCAACCCAACATAATCCACCCTGTTTAAGACCTTTTTTCTTAGCATCTTCTGGGTGCATGTAACATAATGCTTCAGGAACTGCACGATAAAGTTCAGGTACACGCATAGTCATAGTTCCTGAATGCCAATGTTCAAGTACACGACCTGTACATAACCAAGTATCATAATTTTCATCTGGCATCTCTGGTGGATCCATATATGGACGTGCAAAGATTTTGGCTTTATTTTTAAGAGATTTTTTCTTTTTGTCTTTAATTCCTCTTAAATCACCTTGAGTTAATGCTTTCGCAAGTGTTCCATAAAATGCGTGAGAATTTCCACTCTCTTTTGTATATTTAGCTGCATAAGGGTCATACTTTGCATTAAAACGCCAAGAAGTTTCTTTTCCATCAACAACTGGCCATTTAAGTCCGCGAACCTTATGATATGTAGTAAATGGAGCTAAATCGTGACCATGTCCACGACCAAATGATGCATACTCTTCCCAAAGGTATTCATGAACCATAAATCCACAACCAGTAACAACTTTACCATCACTACCGATTACATTTCTACTATCACCACTACAATCAGAGTTGTCATACCCTTTTTGAGGGAAAGATTCTAAATCTATTTTATAAGATTTTGCTTCTTTATTTGCATAAAGAATTTCATACATAGTAGTATTGTCATCATAACCCATAGCATAAGCAGCTTTACGAACATCTGGAAGTTCTTTACCATTTCGTAGAGTATATCCACCCCAAACATCTTTAACAGTAAAACGTTTTGAAAGTTCCATCCATTGCCATGTATCACTCATAGCATCACCTACTGGAAGAACTTGTTGTCTCCAATGTTGTGAACGACGCTCTGCATTTCCATAAGCACCCCATTTTTCATAAATCATCGCTGATGGTAATACAAGGTCAGAAACTTTTGCTGAGATACCTGGGTAACCATCTGAAGTAACGATAAAGTTATCCATCTCACGAGCAGCTTTAATCCAATGAGTAGCTGAAGCGGAATCTTGATAAGGGTTACAAACATTTACCCATGCAAATTTCACAAGACCATCTTCAATATCACGATGAATTTTCATAATATGTTGATTTCCAACAGGATTTAAAGTTCCCTCAGGAATTTTCCATCTATTTTCAGTAATTTTTCTATGCTTAGGATTTTTTACCATCATATCTGCTGGTAAACGATGACAAAATGTACCAACTTCACGAGCAGTACCACAAGCAGAAGGTTGACCAGTTAGTGAGAATGCACCTGAACCTGGAACAGCTTGTTTGTTAAGCATAAAGTGAACATTGTAAGAAAGTGTATTTACCCATGTTCCACGTGTATGTTGATTCATACCCATAGTCCAAAAAGATACTACTTTTCTTCCTTTTTCAATATATAAATCAGCTAAAAGTTGAAGTTTACGTCCAAACTCTTCATTTGATTCATCAGGATTACCTTTTGCTACTGAAGTAACATACTCTAAAGTATATGGTTCAAGGAACTCTTTGTAATCTTCAAAAGTAATTTCCCAGTGCTTAAGACCAGCAGGTTTATTAACCATTTTATCGCCAGCTTTATAACCATAAGGTTTAAGTGCAGGTGCTTCATTTTCAGAAACAACGTGCATATCTTCTTGACTAATCGTTTCTCTCTCTAAAGCAGTATATTTTTTTGCCATCTCAGGATTGTTATCAAACTCTTTTTTACTTCTCATGCCGTAACCGATGTTTACAGGTGATGCAGCAAAAACGATATGTTTCTTAACAAAATCCCAATCAATAGCTTCAGGGTTATTATAAACGATTTCACGAGCGATATAGTTCCACATAGCAAGGTCAGAGTTTGGAGTAAAGATAATCTCTTCATCAGCTAAATCTGAAGTTCTATGTCTATATGTTGACATATTGATAACTTTTACTCTATCTGGGTCAGATAATTTTCTATCTGTTACACGTGACCATAAGATTGGGTGCATCTCTGCCATATTTGAACCCCAAGATACGATAGTATCAGTTAATTCAATATCATCATAACAACCAGAAGGCTCATCAATACCAAAAGTTTGATAAAAACCAACAACTGCTGATGCCATACAGTGACGAGCATTAGGGTCAATTGCATTTGAACGAAATCCACCTTTCATCATCTTTTGAGCTGCATATCCTTCCATAATAGTGTATTGACCAGAAGCAAATACAGCTACACCCTCAGGACCTGAATGTTTAAGTGCTTTACGGATGTTTAGTTCCATCTCATCAAAAGCTCTCTCCCAACTTACAACACCAAATCTCCCTTTTTTATCAAAGTTACCTTTTGAGTCCATACGAAGTAATGGTTTAGTAAGTCTATCGGCACCATACATGATTTTAGCATTAAAGTAACCCTTAATACAGTTAAGACCACGGTTTACTGGAGCTGCTGGGTCACCCTTAACAGCAACGATTTTACCGTTCTTAGTTGCCATCATAATACCACAACCAGTACCACAGAAACGACAAGCTGCCTTATCCCATCTCCAGTTACTTTCAGCTACTTTTGCTGATGCTTCTAACTCAGCAGGTACAGTCATACCAATAGCTGCTGCGGCAGATGCTGCTGCAGAGCTTTTCAGAAATTCTCTTCTTGAAAGTGACATATTTTCTCCTATTTTGATAATATATAAAATATAACAAGTTTAATTCTACTCTTTTATAACTTCAATAGGTTTTACTTATAAAGACATTTTATATATTTTTATAAAGTTTTGTTTAATGATGTTCCCATTTGTAGCATATCTCTGATATAATTTTAGAAATATAAAAAAATAAGGTTTTTAGATGTATTTTATAGAAAAATTACAAATTAATAGAGATAATATATTTAATATTTTAAAGTTTGCTATTATCATTTATCTCGCTTTCTTAGTTATTTTTCAAATAGCATCTATGAAAAAAAGTTTAGATTTTCTTTATGGAAACTCTCTTATTTCTATATCTGCATTAAATAAAGCAAATGCGATATATCATATCAATATTCAAAATAATATATACCAATCTATTACTCTAAATATAACACCAACTCAAGCACTTTTAGATATGAAAAACTCTCTTCCCATCGTCGAAAAAATATGGAAAGATTATGAAAAAAGATTTCAATATAATGATAAAAGTGAATATTTAGAATATGCTCTCTTAGAGATAGGAAATATTAACAACTATTTTAAACAGATAAATAGATGGTGTTCTAATATTAAAAATATACAAAAGCTTTCATTAAAAGAGATAGATAATAAAGTAGCAAAAGCAGACATTATTATTCAAGAGCTTCTTCGATATGAACATCTTATGGCTCAACAAGAACGAAACAAAATATTATTAAAGTTTAATAATTTTATATATCAAATTATTCTTTTACTTATTATTGGTATTTTTTTTATTATTAAATATATCTATTCTATTAATAATAAACAGTTACTACTAAAAAAAGAGTTCCAAAAAATAGCATCAAATTGTGAAATGTTGGATAATTTAGAATATAGAGACACTCTTACATCTTTATATACAAGAAGATATTTTAACTATATCTATAAAGAAAAAATATATTTGGCTAAAGAAAATAAAAGTTCTATCGCATTAATTATGCTTGAGATTGATTATTTTCCAGAATATAACAGTAGTTATGGTTTTGAACAAGGAGATACTCTCTTAAATATTATTGCGGATATACTTAAAGATATAATCGATGAAAAAAATGATTTTGTTTTTAAATTTGATAGTGAAGTATTTAGAGTTCTCTTAACTCAAACAGATGAACAAAAAACTATCGCTTTCGAAAAGAAAATATTAACTAAAATAAAATTAAAACAGATAGAGCATAAAGGTTCAAAAATAGATAAATATGTAACCGTTTCTATCGGTAGTGCTTTTTCTAAGATAGAGAATACTACTACTGAATATAGTTTAATCTCAAAAGCAGATAAGATGTTATCTATCTCTAAAGATAAAAATCGGATATAAATAGGATTATAAAAATGAAAAATTCAGATTCACTTATGGCTAAATATTTAACAGAAGATATTTTTAATAAACTCAAAGATAAAAAAACAATAAATGGATACACTCTTGAAAACTTAATCGCATCTGGTAAAGAGAACTTAGATAGTGGAATTGGGGCTTATGCGGGAGATAAAGAATCATATGAAGTTTTTGCACCTCTACTTGACCCTATTATTCAAGAATATCACAGTTTTTCAAAAGATGATAAACATAAAAGTGATTTTAATAATAAAAATTTTACAGCTCCAAATCCTGATGAAGAGGGAAAATATATAGTTTCAACAAGAGTAAGAGTCGCTCGAAATATTGCAGATATTCCATTAGGAACTGCTATTTCAAATAAGCAACGTAATAATATTGAAACTATTATCTCTCAAATACTTTTAGATTTTGATGGTTCTCTAGCGGGAAACTATTACTCTCTAAATAATATTGATGAAGAAACAAGAAAATCTCTAATAAAAGAACATTTTTTATTTAAAGCAGGAGATAGATTTTTAGAATCAGCTGGATTAAATAGAGATTGGCCAAATGGCAGAGGTATTTTTCATAATAATGAAAAAACTTTTTTAGTTTGGATAAATGAAGAGGATCAACTTCGTATAATCTCTATGCAACAAGGAGGCGATATAAAAGAGGTATTTACTCGATTAAGTGATGCTATAACAAAAATAGAAAAAAAAGTCTCTTTCTCTTTTAGTAAACATTTAGGGTATATCACCTCTTGTCCTACAAACTTAGGAACAGCTATGAGAGCAAGTGTACATATAAAACTTCCAAATCTTAGTAAAGATATGAAAACTTTTAAAACTATTACAGAAAAATATAATGTACAAATTCGTGGAATTGATGGAGAACACTCTAAGACTCAAAGTACTATTTTTGATATATCAAATAAAAGACGTCTAGGTGTAACAGAGATTCAATGTATTGAAGATATGTATAATGGAGTTGTTGCACTTATTGAAAAAGAGAAAGAGTTGGACAATTATATGAGGGAACAAAAATATTTAAACCTCATAAATTTAGTCAGATATTTAAAAATAAGATTTTGTTAGTTCCCAAAGAAAAAGAGAAAGGAATTATAGCTAATAGTGATGATTGGTTTGCTTTTGAAAAATTTTATGGAACAAGTGAAGAAAAATATCTAATCGAACTTATTGGAAAAATGATAGATGATATTAAAGTCAAATATAATGAAGATGAAATTTATCTCATAAGAAATGAGAGACACTTTAAAATATATAATTTTAAAGATGGGAGCATTTGAACCAGATTTTGTACTATTTACTCAACATTCAGAAGATAGTATTCATTATCAAATATTTATTGAACCTAAGGGTGGGCATTTAAAATTAAAAGATAGATGGAAAGAAGATTTTTTAGTAGATATAAAAAATAATGTCAAAGGTTCTATTGTGGAGTTTGAAAATGAAAAATATAAGATTTTAGGTCTTAAATTTTATGAAAAAGTTGATGAAAATGAGTTTAAGAAAGAGTTAATGGATGGATTGAATTTTTAATAGGAAAAAGCAAAATAGAGTAAAACTCTTCTGTAAATCATATCATCTAACTTGACATAATTACACTCAACTTGTTATAATTATCCTATTAAAAATTAGGAGTTTCAAAATGAGTAATAATATATTTGAAAAATTAACAAACAATATGACAGAAGCGATAGAGTCATCTGTATCTTTAGCACTCCATAATAAAAATAATGAGGTTCAGTTAGTTCACTTTGTATGGGCTTTACTTACAAACTCAAACTCCGTATTAAATCAGATGTTTAATAAAATGAATATAGATAAAACAGCGATAGAGTTAGATATAAAAAGTTTATCTGAAAAATTACCAAAATCATCATCAGTTACAAAAGAGAGCATTAGACTCTCTGCAAACTTTGTTCAGAGTTTAGAATCTGGAGTAGGGTTGATGACTCAAAACGGTGATACATATCTAGCAGTAGATACATATATATTGGTAAATCTAAAAACAGAACCATTTTCTACAACCTTAGCAAAATATGTAGATATGCAAGAGTTAGCTAAAAATCTTGAGGCATCTCGTGGAGGCACTAAAATAGACTCACAAAGTGCAGATGAAAATCTTGAAGCATTAGGAAAATATGGAATAGACCTTACAACAGAAGCTTCAGAGGGAAAACTCTCTCCTGTTATAGGACGTGATGAAGAGATAACTCGTATGATGCAGATTTTAATCCGTAAAACGAAAAATAATCCTATGCTTTTAGGTGAACCGGGGGTTGGTAAAACTGCTTTGGTTGAGGGTTTAGCACAACGTATTCAAGCTGGAGAAGTACCAACATCACTTAAAAATAAACGAGTTGTAGCACTTGATATGAGTTCATTAATCGCTGGAGCAAAATATAGAGGAGAGTTTGAAGATAGACTTAAATCTGTTATAGATGAGGTTAAAGAGAGTGGAAACATCATTCTTTTTATAGATGAGATTCATACTATCGTTGGGGCTGGGGCTAGTGAGGGTTCTATGGATGCAGCAAATATCTTAAAACCTGCTCTTGCTCGTGGGGAGCTTCATACTATTGGGGCGACTACACTTAAAGAGTATAGAAAATATTTTGAAAAAGATACAGCATTACAACGTCGTTTTCTACCGATAAATCTTGATGAGCCAACAGTAAACCAATCTCTTCAAATTTTAAGAGGGATAAAAGAGCGTTTAGAAACACACCATAATGTAACGATTACAGATAGTGCTTTGGTTGCGGCAGCACGTCTTTCAGATAGATATATAGCAGATAGATTTCTTCCAGATAAAGCGATAGACCTTATAGATGAAGCTGCTGCTGAGTTAAAGATGCAGATAGAGTCTGAGCCAAATGTTTTAAGTCAAGCCAAACGTATAAGTTCGGAACTTCATGTTGAGCGAGAAGCGCTTAAAATGGAGGATACTCCAGCAAATGCGAAACGTTTAGTAGAGATAGAAAAAGAGTTAGCAGATGTTGAAGAGAGAGTTCAAACTCTTGAAACTCAGTTTGCAACAGAGAAAAAGGTATTTGAAAAAATTTCAGCTATTAAAAATGAGATAGAAGCAAAACGTAGAGAGGCTGAAAGTTCTAAAAACAGTTCTGATTTTAACCGTGCAGCTGAGATAGAATATGGAGAGATACCAACACTTTTAAAAGAGGAAACAGAGATAAATGAATCTTGGGATAGACTTCAAAGTGAGGGAACTCTTCTAAAAAATAGTGTAGATGAAGATGCGATAGCTTCTATAATCTCAAGGTGGACAGATATACCAGTAAACAAGATGCTTCAAGGTGATAAAGATAGAATATTAAATGTTGAAGCTGAGTTAAACAGAGATGTAATAGGGCAAGAGAAAGCGACTCATGCTGTGGCTCGTGCTATTAAGAGAAATAAAGCTGGTTTATCGGATGGAAACTCTCCTATCGGTAGTTTTCTTTTCTTAGGGCCTACGGGGGTTGGAAAAACTCAAACTGCTAAAACACTTGCAAAATTTCTGTTTGATAGTGAAGATGCTATGGTTCGTATAGATATGAGTGAATATATGGAGAAACATTCAGTTTCTCGTCTTGTTGGTGCAGCTCCAGGGTATGTTGGATATGAGGAGGGTGGACAGCTTACAGAGGCTGTTCGTCGTAAACCATATAGTGTAATTTTATTTGATGAGGTAGAAAAAGCACATCCAGATGTTTTTAATATGCTTTTACAAGTTTTAGATGATGGACGTTTGACAGATAACAAAGGTGTAACGGTTGATTTTACAAATACAATTATCATCTTAACATCAAATATTGCAAGTGATAAAATCATAAATAACCCAAAATCTGAGGAGTTAGATACTCTTGTTATGGGTGAGTTAAAACAATCATTTAAACCTGAATTTTTAAATCGTTTAGATGATATAGTGATTTTTAATGCACTTGGTCAAGAGCAGATAATAGATATAGTAGATATATTTTTTAGTGATATAGCCAAAAAAGTAGAACAAAGGGATATAAAACTTGTTTTAACACCTGAAGCTAAAGCTTATATTGCTGAAGCTGGATTTGATCCTATTTATGGTGCTAGACCTCTTAAGAGAGCATTATATGAGATAGTTGAAGATAGATTGGCTGACTTGATTTTAGAGGGGAGAGTAGTTGAGGGTTCTTTAGTTGGATTTGGAATTAAAGATGGTGAAATAGTAGTCGATGTTTCTCTTTCAGATGAGTATAATGCTCCCAATAATCAAGACCAGTAAAACAAGATTTTTCATTCCACCTCTTTATGATACTAATGGTAACAGTTTAACTCCTTTTAAATCCAAATTATTTTCAGCTTGATAGTAAACTTCAT
>Ga0256837_1000039_pt1 | contig 110029 bp, 133 predicted proteins | sample 4562384metaG_FD_185976 | JGI IMG/M metagenome (GOLD analysis project Ga0256837, IMG submission 185976) | Hydrothermal vent microbial communities from Guaymas Basin, Mexico - 4561-384 | ecosystem: Environmental > Aquatic > Marine > Hydrothermal vents | place: Mexico: Guaymas Basin | collected...
TGCCGAACTTTGTTTCTCCTCCTGCATCTGAGGGGTCATCTACATAACCCCCCTCATTTACAAGAGTTTTTTCTATCGCTTGATTAAAATCAGCCATCTTTTTTATCCTTTTTATAATAACTACTAGACCCAAAGAACTTTACGGCATTGTACATACACCAAATTTTAAATTTACTAACACCTAAAACCTCCATAGCTTCTTTAAAGATGTTATCTGCTACCCTTTTATCTACTAAATGTGTTTGATAAAGATAGTCGTGTAAAACAGCTGCCTTAGTGTACTTTCCACTAGGTGGTAATATGTTCCAGAAGATGCGAGGAACAGATGCAAAGTCTGTTATAAACCCCTTAGGAACGGCTATCTTTTGATTTAGTAGTTTTGAGTGATAAATTAGTTTTTTTACCAATCTTCTTTTTCTACCACCGTTTAAAATCTCTACATAAAGTTCACTATAAAATTTTGAATGCATCTGTTACCTCTTTTTTTCATCTTTTTTCCTTATTTTAAACTGTTATATATTCTTACTAGTGTGTAGTCATCTACACTTTCAGCTGGTATTGGTGGCATCACTATTCCGTTTTTTTGTCTTCCACCTGTTCTTATATAAGTTTTAAAACTTTCTACATCACTAAAAATTGCACCTAGATTTTGAAGCATCATATCTGGTGTATTGTGGCATTGGATGCAAACTATACCATTTAATGCTTTTACACTATTTTTATAGTTATCAAAACTTTCTAACACGAAGTCAAGCTTACTTTCACTTACTCTTACTCTCTCGTGCATCCCGTTCATCTGTGAATACATCAAACCAACTACTATAAGAGTAGCAAATACTGCATAACTAAGATACTTATTTAACGGCATCCCTTGTATAGTTTTTTGTTCTTGTATAAATGAGTACATCTCATCTATCTTTTTAACATACATCGGTATCATATCGTTATAATCTACCTCTTCGTTATCTTGTTGCATCGTCTAAGTCCTCTCTCATTTCCTCAATTGTTTTTATAACTTTGGCTTGAACGAGTGTAAAAACCTCCCCACTAGCACTTGCAAACATACAACTTATAAAGGTTAAAAGGCTTTGGTCTGTTATGTAGTTGGTATAATCTAGTACTAGATATGTACCCAAACCTACTAAACCACCTAACAAACTATTTACAAAAAGGTAAGATATCTCAAAACTCCAATGTATGCTTCCGTCATCTTTTCTCTTCAACAAGTTAGTATTATTTAACATCTTCCAAATTCTACTAAGGGATGCTACAAATAATCCCCCAACAATAGATATAATTAAAAAGTAGTTAGATTTATCCATTTAAAGCCCTGTTTATCCAACCTAACAAATACTTTCTATTTGCTGGTCTTTTCTTGGCTAAGTAAGCATATCTTGAAATCTTTGCTAACCTAAATCTAAGTAGAAGTAACTCTTCATCTATGTTGTTTATACTCTCTATACTTTGCGAACCTATGATACCATCCACAAAAGCACCGCTACAACCCTGCATAAGTTTACTAGCTGTTCTTACTCCCATATTTACGGCAGTATCAAAGAGTTCAAAGGCTACCTTTTGAGATGCTATATCATCAGCTTTTAACTTGTCCCAGTAGTCTTTTTTATAGATGGCTTTCGCCCCATCAACTGTAAGGTTCTTTATATCTACGGTTGGATAACTTTTTTTAGATATACCGAACTTTGTCTCTCCTCCTGCATCTGAGGGGTCATCTACATAACCCCCCTCATTTACAAGAGTTTTTTCTATTGCTTGATTAAAATCAGCCATTTTAAAACCTTATTTTTTTGTGTATTCGACCATTATTTTTACTGGATGTCCTCCAAAATAAGCTGACCAAGCATTTGTAGAAATAACTATAGTTATTGCATTTTTATCAAATCTCCATCTTGCTTGAGCATTATGACTCAAGATACAAGTCATAGGAGTATGACCACACCATTTTACATCTGTTTGCTCATCCATATCTTCTATGCCAAAAGGTATAGTATGCCATTTGTTTTTATTGCTAGCATATCTTCTTAAGTCACCAAGTTCAATGATTTTTCTAAACACTGGTTTACCCATAAAAGTTTTATTTGTAAGTGTTTCAACTGTAGAGTATTTATCTACATAAAACGGTGTTCTGTTACCGAGTGTATCTTCATAAGAACCCTCTTTAAACTCAGTAGTTGCTATGTTGTAAGCACCATCTTTAAATACAAGATATTCAACACTATTTTTTTGTACATAATCATGTCCATCTGGTGAAGATTGTCTGTTATCTACTACACCTAAAAAGCTTTTTTTCCAACCATTGTCATAATGTTCTAGTGTATAATCTGCAAATTTACCTGTATAAACTGCTGTATCGTTACCGTTACCACCTCTGATAATATCATTTCCTGCACCTCCAACCATAACATCATCACCATTACCACCCCTTAGTTCATCGTGTCCTGCATCACCAAGAATAGTATCATCACCATTACCACCATCTATGAAGTCATTTTCAGCATCACCAAGTACTACATCATCACCATGACCTGCATAGATTTTATCACCATCGCCTATGTGGTTACCGTTTTTTATACCATCATCACGACCGTGAATTACATCTGCTTTTTCTGTTCCATCTGTTTTTGCGTCATTTACATTTATTTCATTTTTCATTTTTTTTCCTTAATTTTATTTACTTTTCATAACTACTAGCCCCAAAGAACTTTACGGCACCATACATACTCCAAATCTTAAATTTACTTACACCTAAGCATTCCATAGCCTCCTTAAAAATATTATCTGCTGTCTCTTTATTTATTAAATGTGTTTGATAAAGGTAGTCGTGTAAAACAGCTGCCTTAGTGTACCTTCCACTAGGTGGTAATATATTCCAGAAGATGCGAGGAACCGATGCAAAGTCTGTTATAAACCCCTTAGGAACTACTATTATTTGATTTAACAATTTTGAATAGTAGATTAGATCTTTTACCAATTTTCTTTTTCTACCATCATCCAAGACCTCTACATGAAGTTCACTATAAAATTTTGAATGCATCTGTTGTCCCTTTTTTAGATATTTGGAAATGGTGAGTAGTTTGGCTCTCTGTCTTCTTGTATAGCCTTTTTTACCCCCCATAACACATGGTTCGGCATCATTTGCTTCATAGTCTTCAGGTATAACCACATCTTTATAAATTTTACTAGCCATATCTCACACCTTATCTGTTATTGAAATGGTCCTGCAGGTCTTTTATGCTGTAGGTACCTTTACTACTGGAAACATCATTGTTTTTAGTATAAGTATGTGTATGTGTTTTATGTTCGCTCTTATATTTTTTCTTAGCAGCGTGCACAACCTTTTCTTTATGAGCTGGCCTTATAGTACTACATGGAACTAAATGTTCAAATAATGTATCGCTTCTCTTATATGTAAGTGGGTTGTTACTATATTTAAAACACATGGTCCCTCTCTTAGGGATTATAACTACTTTATAAAAATAATCTGGTACTCCAATTCTATGTTTACCAATAGTCTCTTTTCCATAATGTACTATATCTAATATATGTATAGTTTTATAGATTTTAGTTAAGTCTCTAGTAAAGATTTCAGCTTTAGCCCAATTATTTTTATTAACTTTCCTATCTTGTGGAACAGCATTTACTCCAAGTATATATGTTTGTTTAAGAACCCTTGCATCATAATCAAAGCTAGCATCATTAGCTAAGTGTCCTTTATTATATTTCTTTTTGTTTTTATAATAATCAGAATTGGTAGGTATATATTCTGCATCTATACCGCTTGGGCTAACCCATCTAGGACGCTTTCTGATATTCTTTCGATAAACGTCTTTAAATTTGATCGTATAAGATACTGCCGTAGTTCCTTTATGATTGTAGTCATAACATGAATCATAAATAGATGTACTATATACCTTATCACATTGTTTGTGATTAATAAAATCACTTACTTTAATGTCAGCCATTAAACCTGTAGCCATACCTATTATTAATAAAAATAAAATTCTTTTCATTTTACTTATCCTTTCTTTTTAAGATACATAAATATCAGTAATAGTATCAATATTAACTCTACTATAATGATGTTTATTATCTTTTAATTTTAAATCACGCTTGTTATTAACCGCAGATGCTGCAACATGAATCCAGCCATGTGGGAAATATTCAGCTATTAGTTCCTTATACTCTAACTTATCATTAATAAATATAAGTATATCTATTAAGCGGATACCTTTATCATAAGGCTCTATATCTGCCGCTAAACCTCTAGCGTGATTCGACTCAGCACTACTACCTAGAGCTATACATAGATCAACATTTCTATAGCCTGAGGTAACCTTCATAGGACCGAATTTATCTCTAACTGGTTGAAGTATAGTATCTACTAAAAATTGTATTCTAGGTAGATATTCTCTAGGCATAGAGTTATCTATACCTTTACGTAAAGCTACAGTACTCTTTAAAAACTCATCTAGAGTAAAGTTTTTAGAAAGTTTTATAGTTTTAGCTTCCTCTAGCGTAATGTAACTGTTTTGCATGAAACATTCCTTTCTTAAACGTATGGTGGATTTCAATACGATTGAATATACGTTATCATATAAATAGAAAATAAAGACTATAAGACCATAGGGAAAGTCCCTATGGTCTTATATGTTAAATTTTAGGGAACGCAGGATACTGTGGTTCAATATCTTCTGCAACTGCTTTTTTGTAAACCTCTTTACATTTAACAACCCATGTAACTCTAACTGCAGCTTTAACAAGTTGTGCTACGCCATCTTTATCTTTATCAGCAACATCTGCAAGAACTTCATCTAAAGTATTACCACCAAGTATCTTTTCAGCTCTACCTATGATATCTTTTTCAAGTTCTGCATAATCACCAGCTTTTAAAGTAGTTTCATAGTAGATTTTATCAGCTAAGTCACTATTTTGTTTTTCTTGTGGATAGTTAAGATAAATCATATGACTAAGCTCATCACCTAAAGTTTGCTCTTTAACATTCAAAAAGTGTGGGATTTGTATCTCAACTTCTTTAATGCTCTTAATATCACCCAACTCTAACCATGCTTCAACATTTGCTGGAAGCTCTCTTAAGTATTCTCTATAATGCTCAATCTCACCATGGTCTGGAACATCTGGACCCATTAAACCATCTGTAAGCTTTAATAGCTCATTACGACTAGATCTTAAATCATCAATTGTTTCAAATTTTTTAGTAATCATTTTTTCACCTTATATTTTAAGTTTTTGTATACGAGAGTGCGTATAACTCATAGAATTATAGTAAAGTAGATTCTTTGCCTTTAATTTAAAAGAACTAGCCATATTACTATTATTAACTAATACATACTTATCATTTACAGCAGCTACATATCTACCACTAATCTGTGAGTATAAACCACTATTATTAGCTTCAAAGTATTTACTTTTTATTACCTCAGATTCATTTAGAACCTTAAAGGTACCGCTACTATCGAAACCAACATACTTAATAGAGTCTGGCAACTGAACCAAGATAGCATTTTCATGTATCTCAAGTATATTACAGTTATTATCTCTGTTGTTACCAAGGTTTACTTTTCTACCCTTAGCCTCAAGATACATAGTAAATCTACTGTTATCGTTGTTGTTGTTGTTAAAACTAAAAGAATAAACCACAGCATATTCTTGCGAACCATCATTTATAATACATCTTAGGTTTGAAGAATTCCAGTATGGATGATTATTAGTTCTGACAGAACTGTTAGAGGCAGTTTTTAATGCAAATGACCAATCCCCATTAGCATAACTACGTATCTTACCGTCATCACCAACTCTAAAAGTACCACCATATCTTCTACACTCTTTATCATAGTGAAGGTTTGTATGAAATGCTACAAAATCACCTTTAGACATGATTTTCGGTGAGGTAACATGATTACAACCATTATTTCCACTAGTTTGTATAGTTTTTTTATCAGTAATTCTCCCATCAGCATTAATGATAATAATTTCAGTTGCACCTGCATTATTACTACTACTACCATATTTATTACTGTCAGCTCTACTATATGAACTTTGTACAAATACAGCTACAAAATCCCCAACTTGACACCATGAGTCGCTATATCGAAACTTATATTGATAGTTCATTGGAATCATTTTACTTTCCATCTGACCATTTAGTGGGCCCATCGCACCGCCGCCGCTAGCACCAATTTTTTCTGCTACTTCACCAGCAATATCATCAGTAACTTTACTTACCTTAGCAAGTGCATCATCAGCAACCTTCTCAACCTTTTCAATTGCACCATCATAACGTTCTAATAATAAACCAGCCGTTTCACTAAGTTCTGCTATTGGATCACTCATTTATAATTCCTTTATCTATTAATATTAATTGTATTTTCATTATGTTAGCAGCATTAACTACAGCTAACTCACCTGCCTCAGCAACATCACCAACCTCTTTTTTTAAGAGTGTTTTAAACTTGGCAGAAAGACCTTCAACATTACTAAGGTCTGTTTTCATAAACCCCATGTTTATGATCTCATCTTTAGTTAATCTACTCTCACCAATAAAAGTTGACATATCAATATTGAAACTACTATCATCATCACGAATAAATGTAGCAATACCATTTTTATCTATCTTACCAGAAACTAGTCTAGATAGATTGGTATCATCAATATATTTTGATAATGAAAACTCATGTACTTTACCTTGCTCATCAACATATGAAAGAATATTGTTTTTAAGACTTAAAGCAGTAAGTGCTTCTTTCTTATTTTCAAGATCTTCTTTTAATTTGTTGACGGAAGTTTCTGTAGCTAAAGGAGTACCACCTTTAGTTTTACCATCATGAACAACGACAGTTGATTTATTGGTATCTACAGTTATTTCCCTAGGAGCACCAGTAAACTTTTCATGTTCAGCGGTAGTACCACCACGTTGTTGAACAACTTTACTCATACATATCCCTTATTCTAATTTAGTGTTTAAACTTATCTTAAACACACTAGATGCCTCTCAGCACTGCAACCTTTCGTTTCTATTATATAATTGAAACCTCCGTTAAACGGACCTTAACAGTTTTATGACATATTAAGGTCTAAGTTAAGTTATGACTTAACTATATTATCACCCTTTTTAAAGGTAGTGGTAATAACTCCATCATCAGTATAAAGGATAAGTTCTTTATCAGTATATTCATTAACAAACTCTATAGAACCGTTAACGTCACCTTTTATAGTCATCTCATTATACTTTCCATTTTTATTTATACTCTCAATAGAATCAAAACTTATTTTCAATCCATCAGAATCTACTTTACCATCAATGATAGTCGGTTTCCTATAATTTTCATTTTCAGAAAATTTACCACTAAGCGTAACTTCATTAGTAACAATAGTAAACTTCTTACCATCAAGTTCTACTGGAAAATCTATCTTGGCAATTGAGTCATCAATAGCAATGAACATAATCAATGTAGGTGTAGTTTTATCATAGTTAACTGAATCAAAGTTAAGTGAACCAACTCCATCTGGATCAGTAAAGGTTACCCCACTAAAACTTTCTCCATGTGCTAGTGTGGTATTTGATAATGTAAATCTAACACCATTACCAGCATCTCTTATATCTGAATCTAGGTATGTATCAAATACATCTTCAATATTACAAACGTAACCAGAAGTTGGATCTGTTTTGGTGAACCCTTGGAACATATCAGGAGCACCGAATGTCCATGAGCCCCATGAGCCATTATTTAAAGTCTTTAAACTCTTAATTTTCATTCTGGGAACGTAACCAGTACTTAGACTAGCATCTTTAAAAGGAAGACATAGCATATTAAGACCAGGTTTAACATTCATATCGTTAATGTTTATAACATCACCATTTATAACAAAACCAGTATCACTATCTGCACTAACTACAAACCCCATACCTTTTTCTAATTCTAGAAAACCTTGAAATGATTCAGGAGCACCTTTAGACCATGATGTCCATTTACCATCAATAATAGTTTTTAATGAATTTATGTCACTAGTGTTATCCGCTACTAAACTTATATTAGCATTGCTATAGTTACCTATAGTACTTACGCCCTTTTTTATACCTATATTTATCTTCATCACACAACCTCTTTAAGTTTGATTATCTCTTTGTTTTCTTCAAATATACCCTTAAAAGATACATCGTTAACTATTAATATAAAACTAACATCAACATACGCTTTATCAAATTCGACTTCAATTATTTTACCATTACAATTTACTAACATAGCTATAGTGGAACCAGCTAGTTTCTTTTGCATATCATAAAAAATCTCTACATCAGTTAGATCAACCTTTGATTCTAATTTAACTGGTTCATTTTTTATTCTTGCCTCTTTAAATGTGCCTATGTACGATTCATTAGACTTTATGAAACTTCCGCTTAAATCACCATAGTCAACAGTTCCAACAGCAGTATCACCTAGACCACCATATCTAATTATCTCAGTTTTACCTTCAAGAATGCCACCGTTATCTACACCGTCATACAGTGCTTTTGATACTCTGAACATCTCACCATTTAGTGGTTCTGGGAATTCAATTAGAGTATCGACATCATCAAAACTAAGATACATTTTCTTATATGTTACCTTATCAAGTTTAATATCTTTTAATTTACTTTTATCAAACTCTATTGATTTTATATCTTCAGGATTCGATATCTTCAATTCATTAGTTACATCTAAAAGTCTATCCGAGCTATTCATAGTTCTAGAACCAAGTACTACCCCAGTATCCGTATCTCTAACATCAGTATTTAAAAGTTTATCAAATGACTTACTTATATCACATAGATACCCAACACCTTTTTCTAGAACGTTAAAATCCTGGAAACTATCAGGAATACCAGATGACCAAGTCTGCCAGTTATCACCATTCAAACGCTTAACACTGTTAACCTTCATTCTAGGCAAATATCCATTTGATACTTTCTTATGGCTATATGGCAAGGAGATACTGCATATATCATTACCTATAGTAATATCATTTATATCAACTGGGGTGTCTGTTATATCTACACTAACATTTGCTTCACTATTTACAACATACCCAACACCCTTTTCAATTTCTATAAAATCATTAAATTTATCGGGTGTATCTTTAGTCCAAGAGGTCCATTTGCCGTTAACTACTCTCTTAACTGAGTTTAGAGGAGTATCGCCGTCATTAGCAATGTCTATAATGTTTAAGTTTTCATTATAGCCATTACCTATTAGAGATATCCCTTTCTTAATATTTAACTTACCCATTTTTTAATCCTAATCAAGTTTTGTTGGATTTGAATAATCTTCATTCTCACCAAATTTGCCAACATATGTATCTGAACCAACAGTTACAGCTAATTCGCTGCCATCATACTCTGATGCAAAATCAAGTTTAAATGTTGTATTTTTAACAGAAGCAAACATTACAGCAGACGGACTAGTTTCATCAAATTTAACTTTATCAAAACTAACTAGAAGTGACTTACTTGGATCTGTAAGCGTAACTCCATCTGAACTTTTACCATTTGTTATTGTGGTATCATATGTCTTTTTCTTAGGCTCTTCTTTTACCTCTTTAGGTTCTTCCTTTTTAGGTTCTTCCTTAGGCTCTTCTTTTACCTCTTTAGTAGTTTCAGTTTTCTCTACTTTAGTTCTACTTGTTTCAGGATAATCAACTACAACATTATCATCTGCCTCTTTTAACACTACTGGATTATTATACATATCATTCTTTGCAAATTTACCAATGTATATTTTATCTCCGTCTACTATAGCAAATGCATCACCATCATACTCTGATGCAAAATTGATCTCCATTGTTACACCATTTACTTTTACATACATTGTAACATATGGTAGCTTGCTATCATATTTTTTAGATGTAAATGCTAACATCTGATCTTTTATATCATCACCAAGAAGTGTTACTCCTGATTTACTTTCGTTAGAATACAGTACCGTATCAAACTTAAGCTCTACTTTTTCTGGAACTACTTCTTTAGACTCTTCTTTAGACTCTTCTTTTTCAACAACTTTAACAACTACATCTGCTTCATTAGTAGTACCATCAACATTAATACTAACCCTACCATTAATATCAACTAAGAAATTACCACCTTTAAGAGCTCTACCAACAACAATTGAAGATTTAGAATCTAAGGCAATCTCACCAGCATACTCTGTAGATAAATAGTATTTAGCACCAAATCTAAGATTAGGTAGGAAGTCATGTACTACGCCAGAAAATACAACATAATGTTTACCATTAACTATCTTGTATACTCCAACAACATTTTGTGTTTGATTATCTTCTTTATGTTTGAGCGCTCTTCTATATTCACCACTTTTAATATCGATATAAACTATATCATTATTTTTAAGACCACTTCCTAACTCAGCAGTAGTAAGTTCTGTAAAAGTTGATTTTTCATTTAAGTCGTTAGTATTTACTTCCGTCATATACTTTAAATCAAACACATTTTCTACTTTATTATAAACAAGCATATATACTACGCCTTGTTTAAGAGTTCCAGATTTTAAGTCTTCACCATTCAGTAGTACTGGTATAGAATCACCATTATTTATTCTAGCCTTAACTGCAGCACCATTAGTAGTTGCAGGGCTGAACATGAATGCAGCACTGTCAGCTAGCTTAAATTCAACTTCACCCTCTCTATATAAGACTACATTATTAATAGTACCTGCATCTTTATAGTAAAATAGTTTTGTTTCAGCAACTATTGCTTTTAGCAACTGGTTCTGTTCTAAAGTGCTGTTAGATAATTCAGATCTATACTTAACGACATTAGCCATTTCATTTTTTAAAGAATTAAACTCATTAGCGAATAAATATCCATTGTCATCACTAGCGTCATTTACTTTATCTCTTATATTTAACATAATTATCCTTTTTTAATATTTTTTTTGACATTCTCTAAGACACCACCATTATCTATATAATTATCAAGTACTATAGATTCGAGTAGTTCTATTCTTTTTCTTAGATGTTTAAACTCTGCATTATATCTCTGGTGCTTAGATAGCTTCTTCTCTTTAGTTTGCATTTTATCAACCTTTTTTATAATCAATAAAATGCAAACTATTCAGATAAATATTATGCTAAACCACCAAGATCAACTCTATCAAAAACAGAATCAACTTTTTTCTTTAAATCATTTATACTATTACTCATTTTGTTAAATTTCTTTTCAATCGACTCTACACTAACGACTATTGACATCAAACTTTTACTTAGTGCTTCATCCTGCTCTGCGCTAGCTCTAGCTACATTACTCAAGTCATCTGCAACCTTTGATAAACTTAAACTCATAGAGTCAAAATTCTGAGTTATATCCTTATCTTTAGAAGCCATTTTCTTTTCTATCATACTTATAGCGTCAGTAGTAACAAATTTCATGGCTATGATCTGTTCTTTGGTTAACTGTCTATCTGTAAATCTTGCATTTTCTGGAACATTTGATTTAATAGTAAAACCATTAAATTTATCGGCATTGACATTTCCTCTTACTTGTATAGGATTATTAATTTCTAATGTAGATCCATCTACCTTACCAATTTTGGCATTAGCTTTAAGTACTAAATCAGTTTTAACAATTGTTTTACCAGTACCGTCAGGTCCAATAATAACGTTAGCTTTACCGTTAGCAGTAAGTTCCAGTGTTTTTTCACTACCACCACTTACTACAACTCTACCAGCATCAGTTGTAATAATCTCATCATTATCAATTACTAGAGCATTTACAAATAATTCTTTGAACGGTAAATTAGGACTACCTAGAGCTCTTTTAAATGCCTTATCTGGAATCAAATCGCCAGTTATAGACTGATCACCATCACGTCTAACAAATTCTACTAAGATATCTTTTATCTCTTCTTTTGTAAACCTGTTGCTTAATTGCTTTGTTATATTAGCAGCAAAATCTTTATCATTACCAAGGGCAGCGCTTATCTCTACAAGTGTATCGAGTGTTCCATGAGCACCTTTTTTGATTTTATCTAACTCTTCAAGATGGCGTCTAACTTCAGCGTTAAGTTCCTCTTGCACTGCTTTATTATGTTTCATTGCACTGTCAACATCATTGTTGAGAGCGTTCATATTGTCTATTAGGAACTTATTGTTAGCATCAAATCTTTCAGACTTAGCCAACTTATCTCCACCAGAACTCCACACGAATATTTTACCCGTTTTAACTGCTTCCTCGTAAGTCAATACTCTTTTATTAGTAGTTGCCATTTTTCACTTCCTTATTTGGTATTTTGCTCATATCCAAGAACATCTTTTACGTCAGTATTTTTAATAGCATACTTTCTCATAGCTGCCCTGTAGCCTCTAGCATAACCTAGATTATGCGCCATCTTAATCTTACCTTTGACAGATTCAGTAGATTCAACATCACTAATCCCTATCTCAGCCTCAATTTCCTTAACGTCCTTTGAATATATTGCATCATTTATTTCATCATAACTTAACATTTTATTACCTTTTATGTCATATGTGATATTCTATGTTAGGCAATTAAGCCTAACATAGAATATACTATTTAATCTTGTTTGAGTCAGTACCGTTACCATCAGTTAACCAAGAATCATCTAACGTGTCAATATCAAATGTTAATGGGTTTACTTTGTTATGTGTAACTTTAACTAATAAAACAACATTGTGTACTGAACCATCAACTGGCTGTGGTACGAAGTGTACTCCGCAAGATTTTACAACTAAGTCTGCGCCATCTTTACTTTTGTTAGTTACTGAAACACGAGCAGCAGTATTACCAACAACCTCAGCTTCGATAGTATAATCTTTCTCATCTTTCATCTCTCTGAAACCTTCAGCTGCAAGATTAAAATTATAAACACCACTAGTAGCGCTCATATTTACTTCTTTAACTTCAAGTCTTGTTAAACTGTTAAGTTCTGTATTAAGACCAGCAAGAGTTTTAACAACATCTAAATCTGAACCTCTAAGAGTCTCAACGATGTTATTTACACTTGTAATTCTCTCAGCCATATCAGAATCTGTTAAATAAACATCATCGATAGCTTTGATCTTTTTGTCCATTGCTCTTAAAGCTTTTTCAAGTCTTAGAACATTAGTGTTATTTTGACCAGAAACTACATTGATTTTTGTAGCAATATCATGGTTTTGTTGTTTGTTTTTCTCTCTAACAACACCAAATGCTTTGTTAACATCATCAACAACTGAATCAATTTTGTTATCAATCTCAACCATTTGATCATCAGCTTGAACCTTAACATTACTGAACCCTTGGTTAGTAGTAGTTACAATTTTATTCAATGCATCTTTTACTTGGTGGATTGTAAAGTTACTAGCTTTTGTGAAGTTACTAGCATATTTACTCATAACGTCATCGATAGACGTGCTTAAAGTTTTAGCAGTTCTATTTAAAGACTCATTTGTTACTGCATCATCAGTAGATACGGTATCAAAAGTAGTTTTCTCTGGACCACCAGCTGTAATCTCAGAAAGTTCACCTGTAGAGATTTTTTGAGTAGTTGATTTCTTAACGATATCAACACCTTCAACGTTAATTGGATCTGGAGAAGTTAAATCGCCACCAGAAATACTGTCAATTTCACCTAATTTGAAAATTTCAAGTGTTTCCATCTCATCTTGAGACATAGGAGCGTCTTTGTTCTCTTTTGTTAGAACCTCACCGTTTACTTCAGTAGTTTCATCTACTTTTTTTGTTTGTTTTTCACTAGCCATAATATTTCCTTTTTGGCATTTTATTTAACTAAGAACAGTTTTTAGTCATGGGGGACGCTGTAAGAGCTAACACTTCTTAAGTTCTTTTTTCAGCATGCGCCCTATGAGATCATACTCATAGAATTCACTCTTCCGATATTGCTTCAATAAATCTGTTTTTCTATCTTCAGTTATATTAAAACAAACACTCTTATTCTCATTAACTGAATGCTCATAGTTATTGTACAGTAAGAAAGTTGCGAAGCCATAATCTTTTATAACTATCATTTATCAGTCCTTATTTTTTATCTGTACTTACAAAACGAGTATTCATATTTCTATTCATATTAAGTAATATTTTGTTCACTTGTTTAAAGGGAGCTGCCAGATTAAAATTATTTAAAACTGTATCCTCCTTATATGGAGTGATCTTAATACTCTCAATTAAATTGGCATTTTTTACACTTGATGTACTTTTATGTCTTTCATTTATTCTATAGATCATGCTCGTTTACCCCAATAGTGAATGTACATCCAAAAGGTTTTAGGACATCACCATCAGCAACTATGATCTTATTGTCTAAGAAAACCGATTCTTTTGGACCTACTTCTGTTTCAAGTATCCTACTACGTAGTTCATTATGTCTATTATATAGATCTAAATAAGCTGTCTTAGGTACCTCTTCTTTATTAAACATTATAATAGAAACTACTATAATCTCTTTATGATTAGAATCAACGTCACCTGTATATGTTCTTAATTCCATCTAACTCTCCTTTAACTATACGCTAGTATATTTTTCATTATAAATTTTTGTAGTTCTTCTTCAACCACATAACCACTATACAACTTATTAATTTTTACATTCATAATCTGTAATGCTTCATTTATCTGCTCAAATGGCTTTGCCAAATTCTTATCAGTTAGCTCCATATCTGTTTTATACGGTTTTATCTTAGGGATATCTATTTGAGCCTTTTGTTGTGCATCTCTATCATCCTCTATAAGCTTAAATATAGTACCTTTACCAATAAGTTGCGGTTTCTTTTGTATCCTTTCTAAACCTTCTCTAAGCTCCTTTATGTCGCTAGTAATATTATCTAACTTACACGGCTGTATAGTTTGTTTAACTTCAGGAACAGCTTTAACTGCTTCTAGTTTAACTTTAAGAACAGCAACATCCTGACTTAGATTGGCTATCTTCTCATGGTCTTCTTTAGAGGTACCTGAATCTGTACTGGAAACATCTTTTATCGTAGATTCTAATTTACTTATCTCTCTTTTAAGATTATCTATATCTCTATCTACATTGGTAAACTTAGTCTTGTTATAATCAGACTCTCTTTTTCTTTCTAATTCTTCTTGACGCAAGTCATCTCTGATACGACTAAAGCTACTAAGTAGTTTTTCTATTTTAATATAACTAGAAGATATGTCTTTAGATGTTTTAGATTCATAATCTCTAATATCGTCTTTAAGTCTATTAACTGTACTGACCAAATCGTTTAGCTTACTACTTGTTAAACTAGTACTTAGATTAAGTTTTGAATTATTATCTCTAAATTCTTCTTTAAGAGAACTTATTGTTTTAATAACATCATTTATATCATCACCACTTACAGTTTTGGTCATTGTTTGTTTAAGTTTAAGTTCAGTCATAGTACGTCTTATACTATTAACTTCATCTACAACATTAGATATCTTATTATCTAGTTTGGAATCAGAGCTCTCAAGATCTTTTATAGCGTTATCTATACGTTTAGAAACATCCTTAGAGGCAACCCCTATCTTATTCCTAATCATATCTAAATCTTTATTTAGATCAGTTTTTAAAGACCCCATGTCTTTATTTATCTGGTCTAAAAGTTTTTTATCTGCATCGCTTAACTCGTCTATAATCTCACTTGCTCGCACCATACCGTCTTCTAATTTAATAATATTATCTGCTAATTTAAGAATATTATCTGCAACTTGCTCCATTCTAACATTTTGTTTATGGTCGGTTACAGTATGTTTCTTATCTATAGATGTAATAGAAGCGTTTAAAGAAGCTCTTAATGTTTGTAAATTATTTTCTAAAAGTTTAATCTTAGATGAATTTATTCGTGTGGTTCTATTAGCAGTATTAGCTAGACCAAGTGCTGTTGATTTATGTTTGAACTGTGGTGTTAGTTGATTAGTACTTACTTCATGGGTATTAGTATTTTGTTTACTAGTATCTTCAGTAACTTCTTTATCTTCTTTCTTCCCCAAAACATTAATATCTCTTCTACCAGTACGCCCATATTTATTACTAGTGTGCTTATCTGTTTTAGTTATTTCAGCTTTATTCACATCAATAGTATTTGTTTTATCTACTTCTATTTCAGTAATGTTTTCATCTTCTGATTTATTTTCACTAATATCAACAAGTATTTCATCCTGCCTATTTTTTATGACGCTAACTGCTTTAGTAAGTTCTTTTATTTCATTACTTATAGTCTTACTCAATTCAACATTAGTTTTAGCATTATCATTATTTTTGTTTTCAACTAGTGATTTCTGTAGCGACGATAGACTACTCATTATCTCATTTTGTTTTAACGTTGATTCTTTCTTGCTAATAGCAATTTCTTCTTTAAGTCCACTAACTGCATTTTTAATGGAATTTATAGTTTCATTACCACCAGTCGTAGAAGCCTCTCTTTGATAGAACCCCATGAACGCCTCCTTTTTTTAATTCATATAAACATCTTATGCTTCTGTAAGGTAACTCACAACCGCATAGAGACCCTCAACCTCTTCCTTATTATCAAACTTAACATACCTACCAACTATTTTACAACTGGCTTCTCTTAAAAATAAATCCTTCTCATCATCAGTATTAAAGATATGAGCCATGTTATGTATCGCATCTCCTAAAGGATATGATGGTAATCTAATTTTACCATTACTTATTTTAGTGCGTTTAATAGTATGTATTCTCGTTTCTTTTATGTTATTCATTTTTTCTTTAAAAACATCTAGATGCTCTACGACATCCTCTGCTTTTAATTTCTTTTCAGGCTGTGGCAATGTTACATTACTAACCTTCTCACCAGGTACATATTTACTAGTTTTTATATCTGTATCATAAACCACCTCTTCCTCTTTTTCAAGTTTAGCCAGCTCATCATCTCCAATACCAGTGCCTACCTTAACTGTATCTGCAGCGATATTAATGTTATTGATAACATTGTTTACTTTGGTCCTACTATCATCTGTTTTCGTACCAACGCAATACATTACCTCTACATAACCAGACTTCTTTTCATCAAGACCAGTAACTACATTATTTCGTATAGTTAATTTACTAGTATCAACTTCAACTTCATTTTTAGTATCGGGATCTAGTATAATATCCCAAATAGCACCATCCAGTGGAAGATGCTTTAAAACAAATTTACCATTATTGTATTCAATAACCTCTCGCACATAGTAGAAATTAAATATTGTTTTATCTGCTACATATATCCACTTCTTCTGATTACCCTCGTAACGTAATATTACTGGATTCTTCTTACCTGGATAATGGTTTTCTGCATTTAACACCATAATAAACTCATTATGGAATCCTATATTATTAAATATCTTACGTGTTATCGCTGGAACTAAATTCTTTATATGGTATTCTTTATACGCCATATTAACTCCTTTTTTATTTAGGTATAACATTCTTTATATAAGTAAGGTCGATTAAGACCTTACTTATACTACTAGTAAAAACGTTTAAACTCGTGTGGTAGTTTAAGTGGGAATGATGATTTTATCTTAGTACCTATAGGGTTTAATTGCGTTTTAAACGCATATGGGAAACCTAATGGGAATGTTTTTAAGATAGATTCTCGTTTACTATTTAGATAAGGTATATTAGCTGCGCTAGCTTGTTCTATGAATTCATTTCTAGGAATGATATACACATATGTCCACTCACCTACTACACTATTTATAGTAACTCTCATACCTAATATAGCTAACTCATCGGCCTTAAGATATTCTTCTTTTATAACAAAGAAACAGTCTGGTCCTTTACCACCTACTTTCTTTTCTTCATTTATGTATAATTCCCATTCTAAGGTATCTAGGCCGTTCATAAATGGAATATCTATATCTAAGTCTAGGTTGTGAATAACATTACGCATAACTCTTGGCATGTCTATTCTAGGATCGTTAGATACATAAAAACTTACCGTACCAAATTGACTACAGTCTCTATTAGAACCCTTATAAGAAGCATGTACTCTACATATTGTATTCATAGGCAATATATTTGGTATAGTTATACTTGTAAGATTATCTATATCATCTATAGACGACCATATAGCTTTACCTCGATTATCTTCAACGATCCAAGTGGTAGATATGTGTTCCGCATTACCTAAGGTAGAAAAGTTAGTACCGTAAATTTTAAATGCTGCTGCTGGATGATGATCTTTCTCAAATTTAGTACTTAATGTAGGAGCACTAACCACACTAGGTATATCCATATCCATAAGTACTTCATTTGTGTCTTTCGGGATAAAGACATCTATATTGCTCCATTCCGTAAAACCTGTATTTAACAACATTCTAGCTCTACCATAATATTTAACGCCAAGATCCAATTTTAAATTAAATATCTTAGTAGTTAGATTTTTATTGTCGTTCATAGATTCTGCTAAAATGTTTTTAAATGTCTTATCAGTAGCTACTTGCCAATCGGTTTTATTATGCGACCATCCATCGGGCAGGTCTGCATTATTAATTCGTAATACTACCATTTCTTTCTCCGTTTTTATTTATTTTATTATTCAATAAAATGCGACAGATTTTAACATTAAGAGAAAAAAGAAAGTATAGAATAAAAAACCTATATGAAAAATCATATAGGTTTTTTATATTCTTCTATATATAACTCTTTTGCCCTTCCTCTAAATAACTCTAATCTAGATTTATGATATTCATATTGTTTTTCTATCTCTTTACTAAAGAAATAATAGAACTCCATACGCTTACCCTCTTTCTTACGTAACCTACCAAGAGATTGTAAGTTCGCTTGTCTAGACTTCATCGCTATAGTTTGTATAACAGTTATTAAACCACTAACATCTAAGGCTGTTCCAGCAGATAGTACAGTCGTTATAATAAAATCAGCATTCATGATATTTTCATATGGATCGTCTTCAACATAACGTCTGACGTCTAAATCCGTATAGATGCTTTTAAATAACTCTGTTAATAATGAACAGAATTCTATACTAGCAGCGAATATTATTATTTTATCCCCTTTCTTCTTTCTATCTAAATAACCCTTTTTAACATAGAACTTTATCATTTCTATATAATTAGCAAGTGTTCTATTATCCCTCATCACAGATTGCTCAAACTTTATATGGTTATAACCCATATTGTTCATAGCGTAGATTCTTTTAGGTCTTTCTATAGCATATTGTACAGCATGGATATCAACATATCTGTCATACGCTAAATCAGCTAACCTAGACGGATTTGGAAACAGGGCTCTATAAAACTTTTCTGTATTTGGGTCATCAGTTTCTAGTGTTGCAGACATACCTATAAAGTTTTCTACTGCAAAATAAAGACTAGCTTTATATACACTATAGAACTCTTGATGTACCTCATCTACCAATATAGTACCTATACCAAATGTCTCCATCAGGTTAGTCGGAATAATTGGGTATAAAAACTCATCTATATTACTTATTGCTTCATACGCCTTAAGATATAGATAAATGGTCCTATTACTGAAGATCATAAACTTGGGAATATATTCCCCAGATGCGGCAGTTTCCATTGCCATTATGAAATCCTTAGATCCCCTAATAACAACTATATCATCATCTGTGGCATCGGTTAGTTCTTTTATGTCACTTATCCACTTTGGTATATATTTAGGCAGTATGATAATTGCAGTTGCTTTATTTAACTCACACGCAGCAGCAATTGACATAAGGGTTTTACCTTTTCCAGTCTGGTGATTTATAAGCTTTGTTGGACTATAATTATTATCTATAAGCTTGTTAAAGGCCAATTCCTGATAATCTCTTAAAGTATAATTGGATTTTAAATTAATATTAAGTCTATTAGATTTGAAGTCATCTTCTTTAACTACCTCAATCTGATCCTTATCAATTTTATATGTTCTAAGTAACCACATAAAATCTTTTATAAAGGTTATATTAAAGCGATACTCTTTGAGATTGCGATTACCACCGCTATAGTTCCTGTCTAACTGTCTAACTTTTTTTCTTTTCTTATAATCGTATATTAAGCGATACGTATTGAAACGCTTAAGGAAGTCACCCATTAACCTCCTAGCAGTAGGAGAATCAATATAGACCGTAAAGAAAGTTTTGTTTATTGTAATCAAATATTCATGATTCATATTTCATCTCCTGTCTTTTTATTTGGTTGCTGTAATAACCTCATTTGGTTTTAATAAAACATCAAGTATGTGGTCAGGTTTATTAACGTTAGTAAATAAATCAGGCATAAGTATCTTACCAGATAAATCATCATACCCATAACTGGCACCTGCTGAACGTTTATCTATAACTGTTAGCAATGGTGATAGTTGTGGGTTAGGACTATTCCTACCTAAATCATAATTACCATTTGGTAAGTCATATACAGTAAATGCATATACCACCACTTCAAATAAAGCAATATTAATATCAAGCTTACTGTTAACCAATGTAAATACTTTAGACAATAATGACTCAGGACTATCCTTAGATATACCACCTTTAAGTATAGACATAGTCTTGAACATATCTTTAGTATCTTTAGATAACGCTAAGAAACTAAATTCAACTTCAGGTAACTTTATAATTGGTGTAATAAATTTCCATTTAGTAACATCGACTATATAATTATCATTCTCATCAGCCTCATAACCATTTTCAATAATGTAGTTTAGAAACTTAAGTTCTAATACGCCATAACGATTACCTATCCCAACCTTAATATTATAATATGTAACTTTATCCTTATATTCATATTTAATAGTCATACTCTCAATTCTACTAACTCTACCTGGATTTATCACATTTATAGATTTATCAAGCTTTATATCTTTAAGACCAAAGCATTCTTCTTGTTTAAATATAAGAGAAACTTTAACCCCTTTCTTAGTAAGAACAGGTAATTTTAAAGTATAACCATTTTTGTCTTTAATTGTAAAGAATTTCTTTGCATCATCACATAATGTAACTGCTCCTGCTGTAGCTGATGTAACTAAGTGTTTAGTAGATAAGATAGATTGTGAAATCTTAGCATTTATCTCTGTGCTACATAAGTGTCCTAGATTAGAGTGTCTAGGTATAGCATAAGCTAGTTCACCAAAACATTTTGTACATATCTGTTTCTTATTTGCAAGTTTACATTTAATGGCAGATCTGAGTTTTATCGTCTTACCATATAGATGAACCATATCCTTAGTTATGACTTCTAGTTTATTAGTTTCTTCATTAAGGTACCATTTACCCTCAAGATTACTTAAATCACCTTTATAGATAACTGTTGTACCAGATACCTCTTTAGGTTTAACATACCAATCTAAATAATCTGTAGATCCACAATCTGTATGAACTAAATCTTCAACTGTCATGGTTGCTAGATGCAACTCTCTACCGAAGTATTCTGAATCCTGTATTGCTTTATTAGATAAGAATAAGGCTTTTGCACCAGATCTACTATCGGTGGCTACTTCATACATATTCTTCATACCCATTGTAAATGATGAACTAATAGGATATTTGAAGATGGAGCTATCGAGTTCTGTAACGTAACCTCTAGGACCAAGAACCTGTTTCATTTGGTTTGCATTAATCATACCAGAGATATACGCTTTAACTACAGGGTTGTTTTTAAGATCAACTCTATTACGAATAATATCATCCATAACACCATGTGCTATATCAATAGAATCTACAGTCATTTCTTTACTAACGTCAGCCATAGCTTCCATTAAACGTTTATCTAATTGTATATCTAATAAATCTTTAATATTCATAGATATGACATAATCTGTTATATTATAAGAGAACTCGGAATATAACTTCTCCATAATGGCGTACATATCCTTGTACATAACGCCAAGTTGACCATATACATCTTTACCATTTACTTTATATACGGTATTAATAAGATCTGCCATTAGAGTAGATAGTAACTTAGTATGCGTTTTACCTGTATACATATTGTTTGTATAGTAATTACTTACTCTATATTTAGATACGAATTTTAATTCAGGATTTACTTTAATAAGCTCCCAAAAGTATCTACTTATAATTATATCTTTAGAATGCATTCTAAAGACTTTACCATCCTCAAATAGTACATTTATATAGCCTGTTAAATTCTTGAGTAATGTTAAACTATCAAATTTCAAGAACTCTCTAGCCTCTACAGCAACTTCTTTCTTACCCATATTAATTTCCTCCATCGAAGTCTAATGTCAGCTGTATGTTGTTCATAGCTTTATCAAATACACTATCATAACTTATTTCTAGAGTATTAATATCTTCAGTGCTAATACCACTTATGAGAATCCTTTTCCGAATGTCATCTTTTAACATAGTTATATTACTTATATAGCTATTCATTTGCTCTCCTTGTGTTTATTGATACTACCAGCATCTACATTAATAATATGTCGTTATCTTTTTTTCCATATATCCTCATAACTCATTTATATATAAGTGGGGGAAAAATAATATACTATGGACATAGGCAAAACCTATGTCCACGTAATATCAGATTCCTCATCAATATCCATATCCCAATCCTCATCTAGACCAGTACCACTTTTGTAATCGTTTCTATCCATACGGTTATCTGAATCGTTAAATGCAGAAATATCCATATTATCTTCAGTAGTTGCTTCTATGCCAAAGAACTCTGCTATTTTACTAAAATCAAACATAATCTAAACTCCTATCTATCTTTTTTAAACGTCTCTTAACATTATCCATAAATTCTACTGATTCATAATCAACATCACTATCATACGTTTGCAATGAACTATCTAGAAACACCTTAGCTACATCTGTTACATCATTCATCTTTAAGGTTTCACTAATATCAACTAACCAGGTTTTTTGTTCAACATCCGTAGTTAATAAAATGATGGAATTAGATGTTTCCCAATCAATCACATATGATAGTATAAAGTGAATGAAACGTTCTATATCATTATCTTTATTCTTATTAGTAATACTTAATCTAAGTCTAAAGAAATTATTAAATTCTTTATATTTATAGAAATTACCATCATGACGATAATTCGTATTAAGTCGCTCCATTCTACCTGCAGTACATCTTATTGTGGGTGGAGTAGTTAATAAGACATGTTCATAATCTTCACTACACGTAACACCCTCCATAGCTTTAAGCCATAATCTAATATTATCTGGCAACCTTTTTGTTAGTCTAACATCCATATTTAGGTTATGTTCTATAGACATAAATTCTCCTTTTTTTTTTAATTTATTGTCAAATATGATATAGAGTAGATTTAATCTACTCTATATCTTTGGGTGTCTTCTTTTTAACTTCAGAAACAATATGCCTGACTATTTCTAAATCAGTATTGAGTTTTTTAAATACCTTATAATTATCTAAAAATCTACTTAAATAATCTTTAAATATATTCACATTATTAACGATGATACCTGTACCATCTACCCCATTATATAATGTAGACGTTATCTTAGATATTTGCTTCGTAATGCGTACGCTATCATATTCAGAACCTTCTACAGATATAGATATATCTATATCATTTATAACTAAACTATCTTTATCGGTACATAAACCCAAGGTAAATGTTTTGTTTTTACCTTTTATCTGTTCAAAGATATCCTCTATGATAGTTAAAGTATTTTTATACTCATAATCAGACATGTTCCCTCCTATCTAAATGTTATACCGTAAGGAAGCCGAAAGTATTCCTTACGTTTATCCTTCGTAAGTATTATGAATAAGTCTGCGTGTTATATAATTAAGCGAAACTATTATAATTCAGTTCTTAGGCTCTATATATTCAAACTTTTCTTTGGCCATATCCTTATAGCAACCAACATCTTTAACATCCTCGGTTACTTTAAGATATCCACCATACTCAATTGTTTTATCATATAATACTGGAATACAATTATTTAATTCCATATATCTTGGATTAAAGTGATATCGACTAAAGTTAAACACTTTCATCTTATCCTTATCTTTATAATCAACATATATGTTCTTACCCTGAATACTATACTTATATTCATGATATATGGTTGCAGTAGATTTGATAACTTTCTTATCTGACCATACCTGAACATAGATTATAAATAAAAGATAAAGTATACCCAACCAACCTGCGTATGTAGAATTATGCCACCAAATAAGATACTGCTGTACTATAATAAATATAATAATCATGAAACCATTATAAAATATAAATATTCCAAAGACCAAAATTGCAGTTAGTATAATTTCCATTATAAACCTATGAGTTAGGTCATGTTTTACCTTAACGCTCATACTGCACTCCCATCACATTTAATCTTATAATACTCTTCACATGGAGTCGTTATACGTATACTTGGTCCTACGACTACCGTAGCAACTATATTATTAGATCTAGTCTTGAATTTACCAAATGGGACATTATGAAATAAAGCTTCGCTATCAATACACGTCATCTGAAATACATAGGGTCTGGTCTCTTTTGCGCAATAAACGTTACCTCTATGTTCAACAATAATTGTCCTTAATTCATTAGCACCTACGGCTAAACTATAAATATTAAACGTAGCGTTATCATCATACTCTAATAAGAAATTACGTTGACTATTATCTTCTAGTTCATTAGCTAACACTCTATCAATAGGAGCATAAACGATCTCAGACATACTACCTTCAAAGTGTTGATAAAATTCAATCACACAAGGATATCCTGGTGGTAGTTTATTAACAGTATTGTCCACTAAACCATGATGTTCAAATGGATGATACCCATACATTTTCTCTATATATTTAAAGGCACGCTTAAGACCTCTCTTATTTCTAATTAAGAGAGAGTCCAGACGCTGCAGATAGTTATCACCGTACGTTACTGTTGGTTTTGTAAATGGACCTAGGTTACTTACATCTGATACATTTTTCATTACTTCTTTCCTTTTGTATATTTTGTAACTTCCAATATATCATCAAACGCTCCTTTATAAAATGTTTTATCTAATAGCTTCCTTGCTGACTTAGTACCTAAACCTCTTCTTAGACCCTTTAGTATCTCATACATTGCAGGTAGATTGCATACATATAATACTGAAGTATTTTCTGTTACCATGTGGTTAGTTGTCATATTAGATACTGTATCTAATAAGCTACTTTTCATATACATAGATTTATTCTCAAATATATTAGGATTAGATAAATTCTGTATATAATCATTAGTCATACTTATTGCATTAGACATGTGAACCATATTACCAGTTGGTTCTACGTCTCTATTAAAACAACTTAAATACTGATAACCAACGTTACGAACACTATCGTAACGTTGTATCTCTGTTAAAAGCTTACTTTCCATTTAAACTCCTTAATTATGATATAGATTAGTATCTACTTTATGTGTCATTTCGATACCAGCACAGTTAAATAAAGAGTTAACTATCTCAAGAGCTTTATCCTGTCCATAAGGAACAATACTTCTATCTATAACCCGATCTATATTAGTAGGGTTGTCAGCAGCTAATATATTATAATACATATTTTCATGTGCTTTTATAGATGAACCTCTATCTTTTAGTTCTGCTAAGAACTCAACTCCAACATAACTACCATATAGTCTAGATTCGGTTTCAGATAAAACCTTAGTAGCACTATTTCTCCAAGGGAGTCTATGTTTCTCTGCTTTAGATGTGCTAGTCGGTAATCCAAAGTGGTTAACTTTAGCACTACTTGTACTAAGCCATGTATCGGCTATCTTAGCTAACATCATAATATACAATGGAGCTATAATGATATCCTCCTTAGACTCAACTATACCATTAATGGTATTAAACTTTATCTTATCAACAAGAGGCTTATAGATACTATTGTTTAACTCTTCAACTATCAGATATGCTGGTTTAGATCCTAATGAATAATAAACATACATTTCATCAGTAACTATCTCTTTAAGTATATCCCTTTTTACATGCACATCCTTAATTTTAACATAAGCAGTATATTGTTCGGTACCTATGATCTCTAAGAAACCCAATACTTTATTAAACAAACTATCTATAATATTTATATCCATGGTATCTATAGTAGAAGATAAATCGTCAATATCATCTAACGCTATTATTTCAGCGCTTATCATTCTTTTTAATTGTCTTGCTGATTTAGTTATATATGCCTCATATAGTCTACCTATATTCATACGAGATATAGTTGATGCTGGATCAGATATTATATCTGCTCTAGTGCCATCTTTATCTACTGGCATATCCTCATCTCTGCGGATTTCACAGATAATACTTTTTGCCTTGATGTTCAAGTGTAACGCTACTTACACCCCGCACCTCTACGTGCTGCTCCTACCATTACAGTGGAGGACACAGTTTATAAACTGTGAACATTTTGAACCGACCATATCAATCCTCATCAATGGATGAGGCCCTAACGTTTCGGGTCCGCTTGGATCCCTACTCTGGAGTAACCAGATGGCCTGTGAACACATACTCTCCTTGTATTAAGGATCACCCTCGTGGTTTAAGGTACTTCGTTGCGTCGATTGGAGCCAGGTAATAGAGTTTTTACCATGCCTACAGTATCCTTTATTACGGTTGTAGGTATTATACTATGTTTCCATGTATAAGTGGTATCCATTACTTTTAACAGCATCCTCCCCGCTATTAGAAAGGTTTCATATGTACCTCACGATACATACGGGCTATTTTACAATGATTAAAATAAATATTGTTTATATTCTTTGGGAGTTGCATCTCCTGATAAAGAATAGTGTTTAGCAAATTCTAAGAAATTCTTAAAGTACTTGCCGTCTCTACGATATTTAATATATCGCCTTAGTTGCGTTAATAAATAATCTTCAAGATTATCTAGTCTCGTATATGGAATACGTATGAGATCGTAACCCTTCGCGTCTGCTAGGAGATTTTTAGCTTTATCAGATTCTTTTACTTTTTTAAAGAAATCCTCTCCACCATAAAATTTTATGGGTTTAAAATGATGTAAACCATCGTACTCTACGAGTATATTCAGATCTGGTAAATAGAAATCGTATCTGTACAAATATCCGTATATTGAGAATTCCCTCATAAACGTTATGGAGTATTTTTTAAATAATAATACTAGTTTCTTTTCACCACTGGAACTAGCACATAACGGACATCCAGCCCCACGCATATGTTCTCCAGCATGCTGATGGAAGTATCCATGCTCCTTACATTTTATTTTCACCTTATCATTAGCTTTAGTATATGATTCTTCAACATACGTATAAATATTACCATGTATCTTATTAGCTCGTTCTAAGAATTCCTTAAATGGTAATTTCTTACTGTCATAATGACATTTTTCGCAACCATACTTTAGATGTCCGTCAGCTCTTTGCTCAAAATCGCCATGTATCGGACAGGTTATAATAAGTTTCTTAGCAGTACTAACATATTTTGTTTTAGTATATGAGTATTTATCACCCCATTTAAGTTTTGCTTTACGTATGAATTCTTCAGTAGATGTTCTAAACTTTGATGTCGCAGTTATCCTAGCACATACTGGGCATCCACCACCTCTAAGATGACTATGTGGCGTCTGCTGAAACTCTCCGTGTTCAGGACATATTATGGTTACATTCTTTTCTATATTTTTATAAACGCTTTTACTGTAATCATACTTATCTCCATGTTTAAGTATAGCACCTTTTATAAAGTCCTCCGTTGTACGTTTTGGTCCATCTGCACATTTACGACAACCCTGACCAGCCAAATGTTTGGACATTTTTTGTTCAAAATAACCATGTTTCCTACAGCCTATTAGAACTTTTGTTTTACTATTTACATATATAACTTTATCGTACATATACGTATCACCGTGTTTGGTCTTAGCTTTCTCTATAAACCTAAGCCTTAACTCTTCTTTCAATTCATCCCTCCTTTCTAAAAATACCAATGCAATAGTACTTTTAATCTATTTTTAATCTTTTTTATTTTAATCTGTAACCTTGTATCCACTACAAGGACTTAACCACTGAGATCCGTCAGCTTAAATCCAGTACCAGGGGTAAGGGTATATTCTATAGTAAAATCTATTCTATAGATATCCATAGGATCATTTCTATAAAGCTTCTTAAGTCTTCTATCATTATTTTCATTTGCTGAATCAGTGATAGCCATAGCGTCTACCAATAGTCTTGTAAAAGTAGGAGAAACTTTAAGATCTTCATTCCTATATCTAGCACGATGTTCTTTTAAAAGGTTCTCATATACATCTAATATATCTTGATAGTATTGAACTAAAGCTTTTGAATACTTTTTAACTAACTTATCAGTATTGCTATATACCTCTTTCTTACTTTTTGGAGTATGATATACTTTAATATCAGAAACTACTCCTGATCCATCTCTAACATAGGTAACCTTATCAAACATAGGATTAAAATCGCAAATATCCTTAGCAGACATTAAAGCTGGAGCTAACTCTTCGTTAAACTCTCTTATGGCAACAAGAGCGCCACTCTGGTGTATATGCTCACCTATCTCTGGAAAGGGCTTATAATTATCTGGATCCCCATATAAATTAAGCATAAAGCTATCGGCACCAAACTCTACTGTACGTTTTTCAAATATCTTTATCTCCATCTTTTTGGCAGTTGACTCAGATATGATTATCCCATCCTCAGCAGTTTCATTAAGAGTCATCATGCATACATTTAGATTGGCCCCAAACTTATAACCATTATTTTTTGTAACAGCAGGAGATGAGGCTAAAACCGTACCAGCTGGAAGTATGTCGTTATGCTGCATATTATCAAGTACTTCGTGGTTCCAGTTATATTTAAAACCAAAGTAGTTATGCATTTTTGAATTATATGGCAACTCTAGATATGAAATTTCGTTACTTACCAAATCTTCAAATATAACTATAGCATCTACGACATGATTAATGCTATTTATATCAACTCCACTTTTGTATCTAGGAACAACTGCGATTATCCTAGAATCATTTTTAAGTTCTCTATTGAACGTTTGCTTACCAAGTTCTCGTTCAATGCCTGATTGTAAGATCTTTTCATCACCATGTAATAACGTTAAAGCCTGCGATAAATGCGATGACAGCATTAATGATCTTGCTGCTGAATTATGATTACATAATGGATTAACTGCCGTTATCGACATAAGTTCTGGTCTTAACTTCACTTTGTCAAATTGGTCCTGTAAACTGTCTACTTTTTTACTCATCATCAACCCTTACAATGCAGATAGATTCATTTATATCTTCTGTTTTTAGAATACAATCGTTAAATTTCAAACTATGCTCACCTCTATCCTTTAGACTTCTTACCATATCAGTTTCATAGATTTTAACTGACAGTACCCGCGTTAGAACTATGGCTAGAACTATATATAATGCGTTCATTTTTATTCCTCCTATATAAATAATGTATATTAAACTGTTGGCTTTACAGCGGCACTTGGTGTCTTTTCAGTGTACTTAGTTTCGTTATCTTCAACATTATTACTTACAATAACCTTTACTCCGATTATAGACATCAACTGCCGCTCTAGTGACTTAGCTGCTTTTTTGTTGGGTTGCTTAAACCAATTTATACTGTCCTTATCTGCACCATCCTCAACTACATATAAGGTATCCTCACATACATAGATCTCTTTAACGAAATCAAAGTTTATTGATTCACTACGATCATCTACAGCAGGTATATTTATCCACATTTTACCATCCTAAATTTTCATTGTAATATAGTTCATCATCATTGCAATTAATGGAACCATCACTACTACACTCCTTAAATAACACATATGGTATATATATTACTAAACATATAGTTATCACAATCGTAATGTATAATAAAACATTAATCATCTTTCCTCCATCTAGTTATTCTGTATTTAAAGTTCATACTTACCTCTTTTATGTTTAGTACTAACGCCACTGCGTAGGATTCGCTCAGTAAGAGACATATTCTCAGTATTAATACTTCGCCAAACATTGCGTTTACCACAGTGGTGTTTCTCTCTTGAATATTTTACTAGGTACTTAATCATTCCTAATCCTTCTTTTTAATAATTTGATACTACCAGTATCTACTTTAATAATATATGTTTATAAAAAATTAAAGAACGTATCTTACTTTTACTTCCACTGAATTATATGAAATAAAAAAATAATAAGGATAGGTAATGGCATTAGAAGATATGATGAATGATACTATTAGCGGTGAAACAAGTGAAGAACTATTACATAAATGGGATGCTATGTTGCCATTAATAGATCATGATTTTATAAGTGTTAGAGAAATAAAATCTAATGAGGGTGATAAATTTGTATTTGATTTTAATGGCTTATTAAACTTTTTAAATATACCAGAAGAATTTTGGTATATACATGTACGATTAAATAACTTCAATAGTAGCACAAATTATAACGGTGGAACAAATATAGCGTTGATTGATTCAGATTATCTGAATTCTGTATATAACGCATTCACAAATAAAAGTTAAAAAAAAATAAAGATACTAGCATGTAGGATATCCTACATGCTAGTTATCAGTTTTAATAAAAACCGTTATTACCCATAATATTTACACCCATAGGCCTTTGTTGTGGCATCCCATACTGATTTGGCATGCCCATATTATTTGGCTGCATCATGTTAGGTTGCATCATTGGTTGCTGTTGCATAACTTGCGCTTGTTGCATTGCTTGTATATTGTTAATGCCTATTGGTCGTGCCTGACCAGTATTACTGCCATTTGGAATAGCGATGTTTCCATAAAGAATCTTTTTAACTGGATTCATATTCATTGGTTGTTCCATCGGCACATTTTGCTGTATAGGAAGCATCGTGTTCTGCATAACATTTGCTTGCTGTATCTGACCTAAAGCATTTTTACGCTGTTCTTCAAGTATAGATCTTGCAGTAACTTTACCTGTAGTTTGTGGCGCATTTGTCATTGGCACTTGTTGTGGTACTTCGGCGACTAACGATCTTGCTGGTCTATTTACATCTAAGTCAGATGGAATGATAGCCAACTCATTAGAGAACCTATCTAAGTTTTTAAGATCATCAACAGTTACTTTTATATTAAGTAATCCACTTTCAACGTTCTCTTTATCTATAAACATTAGTTCTTTTAAAAGTCCATTTAGTCTAGTTGCAACATGAATATACAATTCAAATAGACTAATAAAACCAGGAGATGTACCATCCTGACTACCTACCATATACTTCTCTGGATTATCTATGTTAATAAAAATATACTCATAAAGCAATTTAAATACTTCTATATCTTTTGGTCTTAACTTGACCCCATATAACGGTATATTCTTATCTATCTTACCAAGCTCCTTATACATAGGAGCAGTCATTACCGCTAACCTATTGTATTTAACGCCAGCTAACATACCACCTTTTTTAAGAAACATGTGCAGTAATGCTTTAGTAGATGTGCTGTTTATTGCAGCAGAGTAAACGTTACCCCATCTAGTTAACGTGCCATCATCTATAACGTTTTTCATGTTACCAGTTCTAACAGAATTTAGACTGCCTATAAAAGATGTAAGATTTAAACTTGCTTTCTTTTGTAACTCAAGGTCAGCACCAAGTTTAAGCAGATGCTCAATAACAGTGGCTAAACTATATGATAATCTAATATCGATTATATTTTTAAGCTTCTTAAGAGACTCGCTTTCACCTTTAACTGGATCCTCTTTTAATGGATTGAATATGGTATTATTAACCACAACTTTACCGTCTATTGTACTAGTAAGATTTTCCAATCTATCCTTGGTAGGTAGAACCAAAACCTTTTCACCAACTAAGATAGTTTTATCTGTACTATCACCTTCACCAGGGACCAGTATAAACCCATCCTTATCAACAGTTAAACCAACTGATGCTAATACATCTTCATAAAACTTAATTAAACCCATAGGCTTCTCCTTTATTTCTATGTTAAATTAGTCATAGATAAAACCTGACTAAAATCCTCTACTAATACATTGTACTCATTTTCCATACTAACCATACTTGTGAATAAACTATTACAAAAGGTAGGGAGTCGATAAACTTCTGGAGGATTACCATTAAGCGATATTGCTATAGTAGTTTCACCAAGGATGTCAGCATGTATGAATAGATCAACTCCTATTAGATTTCCTTTAGTTATGGCGGGCATAACAAGGGCCTCAAATTTACTAATAAACCTATCAGTATATAACGTAACGTCTATACCGTGTATAAAAGATTTAACCGCAGATATCGCAACAACATTTTCACTATTTGGTGTCATGTTTGTTATACTAAAATCAATACTGCTCAACATATCATCCATTAACAAGCCACTTATGGATTCACTTATAGTAGTGGCAACAGTAGCTTCTACACTAGCTTTGTCCATAGTAGCCGTCACATCACTATCCAATATATTATTGGCAATATTAGCATTAAACATAGGCGTGCTATTATCTGTTATCGTTAGAACGTTTTCTATGTTTGGATCTAACGTTGATAATTGTTGTAATGTAAACTCAACACTAACTATATTATTTGTAATGGATGATAATGCTTCAATAAATGGAACACTTCCAAGATTATTCTCGTCCAGACCTGATGATGCTGTATTGAATATATCCCCTGCATCATGAGAAACATCCGCTATCTCATTACCCAAAAGAACTCCATTAATAACTGTACTCATATGTTGTACTCCGACACTGTTACCTCTTTTGGACTCTTGTGGTAATGCACCATATAAACTTCTCGTATCAAGGTTTCTACCATGACCATCAGTGAGTTTGTTCATATCCATACCATCTACGATATCTTTTGGTCTCAATAACCTATGGTTGTTTGTAGTGTTTTCAATACTATAAGAGGAACTATAAGGATCGTATATAACATTAAAACTTGATTGTACTCTTGTGTAGTAACTATTTGAACCTGGATTAAAAGTACGTATGGTGTTTGTAATGGAGTTTATATGTAAAGGCATATTAGGATCAATTCTACCACTAATACTTGGATCATGGAAATCGCTATAGCCTTGGATGTAGCTAATCTTAGTTATACCATCCTGCACACTTTCTACTTCCATTAAAAATCTTAATCTAATGGTATCCCAACCATTAGCGATGTTGATTCTTTCAGTTGGTATATCTGACATCTTCATTATATCTGGAACACTATTTGCTAATGATAATGGATTAACTCTACCTCCCCTCATTATCTGATCACCTACCACAGTTTCTAACGTACTTAGTGCCTGGGCATTAACATTCATCTCATATGGTCTTCTATAAATATCGTTGTATTGTTTTGTTGGTGTGAACAGCATACTTATGATTTTTATATCAGATGATGCTACGAAGTTTTGATTGGCATACATATCATTATACACATGTGTATTCATTTATTATCCTTTTATTTTAGATTTATATGTTTTATTAATTCAGCTAACTGAATCTTTAAATCGGCTGGAACATTTGAAGACATACTATTAGTAGCCTCTATTATATATTCGTTATTAGCAGTAAATATCCATCTATGTTTATATATCTCGTCTGCAACTACATTAATTGCATTATCAGCAAGATTTACCTCTCTGTTAACTGTACCAGAAGATACTATAATTTTCTTAAAAGGATAGAACTTATCCATATCATCTTTTAACTCTTTTGTAACCCTACTACGATTTGTTGTAAAATTTATAACTATAGCATCATCGCTCTCTATCTTCATAGCTGTTAAAAGTAATGCTAAATATTTGAAATTATGTTGCCATAGATATGCAAAACCAACTGACATTAAGGCTAATATGGTGTTTAATTTAACATACTCCAAATCTCTTGGATCCAAGATATCTTTAAATATCCAACCTAATAATGTTATCTGGGCTTTAGATAACCGCGCATCAACAAGTTTCTGTACAAATGATGATGCATCACCAACAATACGTTTATCGATATTAACATCTAATAGCTCAGGCGTATCCTTAATCTTAGAATGATAGTAGTCCATCTCAACAATAAAACCTTTTGGTAACTCTGAGATTATTCTATAGCTTTCAAGTATAGATTCTGGATCACCATCACCAGATTCTGAATCTACCATAGGTCGTTTGGATCTAATGGCATTTGACGTATCACCTTTAACCTTTAACTTATTGTTAACAAAGTTATATGCTCTGGTTACAACATTCTTAGAATCAGTATCATCAACTATAGTTGCCATGGCTATCTTTTGCATCATAACGATACTTAACACCCAGACCACTATTTCATCAGACGGTAATCTTTTTTCAATGACTCTAATAAGTGTCTCATCTTCAGATTTGCTAACCGATTGTATAATCATATCTACTAGACCATATAATTTTAGATATGGAGCAGACTTCGATATCTTATGTTGCGTTATGAAGTTGAAAAGTACATAGTGATTATGCGTTTTACCTAGCTCAGTACTATTCATATACCCAAATTGTCCTATCGGACCAATTATAGATTTAAGTACCTGAACAAATGCTATAAGTTGTAGATAGTCATCTTTTATATACGTTTGGACTCTGGTGCCATGTCCATCTTTAATTATTTTATCATCAAACTCATCAGGTATAGAACGCATCACTTGATATCTATGTACGTTCTTTATAAAATGATAAACATCTTCTAAATCCATTAAGTCCAATATACCGTTAACTACATCATAGGGTAAGGGCATTATTTCAATCCTACCTATATTATCAGATAGTACTTCATCAACTTTTATATACTCATTCATTAATGCAGTTTTAAACTCCTCACCTTTATAATCTAGATAAGCCTCTAACAAAACAAATTGCTTATTAGCATCTATTTCATCTTTATTGCGCTTATTAATTATAGTATTTATGTTAAATAATATACTTACATTATTATATGCAACCTCTATCTCTAACGGTGCGTTGTTATATAAATTATTTAATTTAAACATCAAACCTCCTATTTTAATATTTGATACTACCAAGTACCTACTTTAATAATATGTTGCCAAAATATATTTAAAGCCTATATGCAAAATAAAGGCACTGGTTAAAGTGCCCTTATTCAAATATCTATTACTTCCTGACTCTTCTTCATCATATCATCAAAACTAAATTCTAACTGCTTAACATATCTTCTAGTAAACAATTTTGATCCCTCTTCTGTTTTTGTTATTTCATTGCCATTTTTAAAGGTTTTAAAATATACTGTATCAGCAAGTAGATTAAATCTCATCTTTGGTTTATCCTTAGCTTCTATAAGTAGATAAATAACACCACTTTCGCTATCTTTTACTACGCTTATAGATGATTGTAGAATTACTCTATCTGTTCTTTTGTTTGTGACATCATCCCATACATTGTTGTAACACTCTATCTTATAACTAGAGCCCTTATCCTCACTAATTATATTAGACATAGCTGATAATAGATTATTTAAACCTGTATATGTAAATGGGACAATGATCATATTATCTCTACCACTAACTGATCTATCTGGACCATTTATAAAGACGGTTACTCTTGGGTATCCATTGTTTAAACTCCATTTTAAACTACTGGTTCTGCCAGCTCTATTCTCTCTGAATATTGCTAATGTTGTTAAATTAAGTCGCTGCTTTACTTTATTTTCTGACATAGTCTTCTCCTAATTGAAATATTTATTCATTTAACTATTTCACTTAAGAAAATAATTAAATTACAGGTCTACAAAAGCAGACCTGTAATTTAATCGCAATCAGTATATGTTTTTTTATTTACTATTCTAGAGATGATGGAGTTACCAGTTTCAAGGAATTGGCTTATTGTAGCAGCTGGAATGCCATCCACCTCATTAACCTTTCTAATAATCTTAACTTCCTTACATGTAAAAACTCTATTACCTATTCCCTTCTTTGGCTTAACTCCATTTAGTAACTCAGCTAACTGTTCTTCAGTATATTTTGTAGACATTACTTTAGTACCTCTCTTCTCTAGCTTTTCTCTAAGAGTTCCAACCTCATTTTCAACCTCTTTTAGTTTCTTAGACAATTTACCATTTTCCTCTTTAAGCCTTTTAAGATTTTTATCTTTATCAGCTTTTAGGATAGCGTCTGCAGCAGCTTTAGAAGTACCTCTTGTAGCTTTGATGTGGATTTCATTCATGCGAGCCATAGCCTCTTTATGTTCTTTATTTAAGGCTACCTTATCGGCCTTTAAACTATTAATCTCATCATTTTTACCCTCCACTCTTTTATTAGCAGTTTTTAGTTTCTCATTTAACTCTCTATTGCGTTTGATATAACCATTAGCTTCCACTAAACTACTTTCAGTAGCATTAAGATCTTTAGTAACCCTATCTAAAGAATTTACTTTTGTTTTAAAATCAAATCTTAAATTTGTTAATTCTAAATTCAAGGCTTTTATCTTTTTATCCGATGAAGTAATAACGGACTTCAAACCTGCAACATATTGATCAACATCATCTTTTAGATAACAATCCCTACTAACCTTAGCAAAAAAACCAATTACTTTTGGTTTATTATTTTCTTTTTTACTCATCACATATCCTAATTAATGTTATTTATAATGCCCCAAGGACATCATATTAAAGTCTTAAATGTTTCAACTACCTTAATAGTTTCTTTCTGTGTCCAATTTTTCCATACATCTGACTCAGTACTTCTTTCTACAAACAGATGTTGCCATACATTAGGATCTACATTCCATCCAGTCATAACCACTTCTTTATATTTAAAGTAATATATTGCTCTTTGAGAGATCTCATCTTTATAACCTAACGCCGTAAAGAAGCTACGCATCTCAACTTGCGATAAATGAAGCTCATCCTTACCACCAGTTAACAGTAGGTTAATAACGTCATCTTTATTCTTAAATGTCAAACACTCCTTAGCCACTTGGAAGAATTTCACCTTACCGATAACAGCGCCTTTTAAAAGTATGCCATCTGAATCCGTTCTCTCATTTACGTAGTTATACGTACGTTCTCTGAAATCTTCAGGTAACCAGTAGTCATTCTCAACAGCGACTCTATCAGATTGTGCTTCTTTACTTATGGCAGTATGTGTATTGGGTACCTGTGCCCAGATAAACATAGGTATCTTAGCCTTAATAGCCTTAAACTCAGTAAGTTCATCAGGAGTATTGTATGGAACTCTTTCATATGGTATACCTGCATTTAAACAAGCCCTCATGTTAGTATAAACTCTGTTACCTTTAACATAAGAATATTTAGAGATTTTGTTACTGTAATCTTCATGTTTTAAGCCGATAACAAACTCACCATCTTTACCTGTACCATATAGTAGGATATCATACCCACTTTCACTTGCGTCATAGATTAATCTAAGTACAACTGGTAAAAACTCTAATGGTCTACTTGGAGAACCTTCTATTTTAGGTTTACTGCAGTGTCCTTTTAAGGATGCTGATTGTATATTTTTATATACCCTTATACTATCATCTGTAGGAGCTGCTTCTTTAAGCAGTTGTTTATATCTAACTGGAGGATTCTTAGACTTATTATTACCTCTTGAAACTGCTGCTAGATCTGTTACAAATTTAATTCTATTTTCTTCGCTGCTGTTAGCTTCTGAAATCTTAACTGTGGATACCTCATCTGTTGCATATCCTTTGCCATCTTTAAATATATCTATTCTCATTTAACTCTCCTATTATTTGTCAGAATATTATCTTATTTTAAAAAAGAATCTGTGTTCTTAGATAGACAAATGTCTATCTAAGGTGTTCTACTCTTATACCCAAATCTCTTAAAAAATCTATACCTGCTGTATCTTTATACTCTTCAGCATAAACTACACGTTCTATACCAACACTAGCAATCATTTTAGCACACTGTTTACAGGGACTTGTAGTAATATACATTGTGGCATCATTAGTATTTATACCATGTTTAGCACAAAACATAATTACGTTCTGTTCAGCATGTACTGTAAAATCGTTCGTAACTGTACCTTCACCGTTGCAAGATAGACAGTATTCTTCATCATCTAGGTATGAACGACCACTACCTTTGCATACAGTACATTCTTCCTCACAATTATTAGCAGTACCACTAATAGTACCATTATAACCATTGGCTAGGATTCTACCATCTTTAGCAAGCACAGCCCCAACCTGACGTCTTTTACAATAAGATTCTTCAGCCCATACATATGCTGTTTTCATCATAACCTTGTCATGCTTGGTAACGTCAGCTACCTTAACATGTGGAAACTTAAACGTTGCTTTTTGAGCCCAGTTTATAAGACCGTTTATATTAGTTGCCCCTACAGGCACGTTAGATTCTACGTTTGGAATCTCTACGGTCTCGTCAACTTCACTATTTTGATTTTTTTCATCAAACATATTCAATCCTATTTATTACTGTTAGACATACGTACTAGTGGAATATTATTTTCTGTTGGTACGTATATGATCTTTTCTATAGCACCATTATTAAGAGCTTCACCAAATGCACCAAGAAACTCTTGATATCTATACTCTGGATATTTTTTTGCGGCTTCACCAACAATCTTGATAGCCTGTGCTCTAAGTTTAGATGCCTCTAATTCACCTCTAGCTTGTTCAATCTGGATCTGTCTAGATTGAGTAGCTTCTGCAAGCTTAGCCTTACCAGACAACTCCATTGACCATACATTATATATAGGTAACGCCCGCATAGCCAAAGCTATAAGTATTACTATTAATAGACTATAAATTATATAGTCAACTCTTACTATTTGTTTCTTCTCTTGATTATTACCGTAGTTCATAACACTTCCTTTATATATCTAATACTAGTTCTTCCACGAACACTCTTCCACATTTAGCCGTTCTACCTATTTGGTTGGCATACAATTCAAACTTATCAAAGACATCAAATTCATCATCAATGATTTCAACTGCTCTTTTAAGCTCACTATCAGTTAGATCTGTTTTTATTAAACCAACTTCTTCATTATTGGAATTATATATCTGCACTATTCTCATGTTTACACCTTATTTTATTCTGGGATTATTGTGACTTTACTGGCATCTAGTAGACCTTTAACCTCAATACTAGTTCCAGATACTGTAATGTATTTATTATCTACCACCTTAAACCTACTACCAGCTTTAATAAGCTTATCTTTAATAGCCACATCTTCAAGCATCATGATTTTAGGTATATATGATCCATTCCATAATCTATTTCTATTACCATATCTATAATTGATTCTATCAACTGTACTTTCATCAAATGCATCTAATAGTATATTTGTAAGTAACTCTTCATATACTACAGAACCTATATGTTCATCCCTAACAATCTGCCATTTATTAATAGCCAGCTTAACAGCCCTAAGTCTAACATCTATCGCACTAAGATTTGCTTTTATCTCAAATAGAATTTCTCTAAACAAAGCACATTTACTACCCTGTTCACAATTAATATTGAAATTTACATAATCCCTATTTGTACTAGTTAGATAGAGTTTCTCATACATACTATATTTGTTTTGATTACTCTTTTTAAGCCTCTTAAGATATGATGCCTTCATATGTAGAATCCTATTTATGGTTTCCTTATCCATTTTACTTATATTACCACTTAACATTAAGTCCTCCTATTTTATTGTTTGTTCCATTATTAGATAATACAAAATCGTGTATATGCTCTAATTGATATTCTAAATATGTATATGTTGTAAAAAAATCATATACTAATTTATTTCTTATGCTTGGTGGATCCATAAGAGATATTGGATCATTAAGCAAATAATTAATATCTCTTAATTTATTTAGGGTTTCGTTATATGTACTTATATCAATTTTAATATAAGACTCATGTAGTGGATGTAAATCTACCCCATTAAGTATTAAATCGGGATCTATAAAATCAAACTTTATAAGACAGTCATAATCAACATACGGTTCTTTTACTTCTTTATCCATAGCTACTCGCACTTTAAGATCTTTTCATCATCAAACGCAATTAACCCAAAACGATCATTACCTAAACAATCACTATGTTCATCTACATATAAATACAGAACTATACCAAATATAGATATCGTATTAAAATTAATTGTATTTACAGTAAACCCCATACTATCAGCAAGTAGTTTAATAGTATTTAAAAAACCACGTATAGCATTTCTATAAGAAAATACTATAGCGTATGAACGTGTATCGTCACCTAGAGCAGACAATTCTACATCACCAACTATCTCCGCTACAGATAAAGTAGTCTTACCAACCTGTCTACCATATAATTTGTTATCGTATTTCTTAAGAGCGGTTTCGTGTAACATATCCACATTTAATACTTTAAACATTTAATTATCCTTTAAAATTAAAATAATGTTTTTATATCTTGTAGATCTTTATAATCTTTAAGATATGTTTTTATATTCATTCTTATCTTATTCTCAGATGTGAATGGAGTCCACTTATTTTTAACTGCTACCTCATGTAACATGGACCTGACTTTAAACTTATCAGGTTTAATCATAGTCCTATCGCCAAGGATATATAATAATATCTCCTGAAATGGAAATACGCCCATATCCAATCTTCCAGCTGTATGATACTTACTGTTAAATTCTGATGACGGTTTAACCTTACCAGTATGAGACTCTAGTAGTTCTAATTTACGTATATATTTAACGTTTAATAGATCTACAGCATGGTGTGTTGTTATAAGGACCTTTCCTAATATACTATTTAACTTATAGTCAGTCTTAAGTATTTTGACTGTATCATATCTTGCAGCCTCAAACGCTTTAACTGTTGCTTTAGTTAAATTAAACATAGCTAGTTTATTTGGTTTCATATCCAATGGCTTTATAGTATTTTCAACTTTACTGTAAACTGATTTATAAGACGGGATATAAACAATCAACATGCATTCTACATCAGAATATAGTTCTTTCATTATTTCCAATTCACCTATTAATACCTCTGATAAAGCTATAGCTGATTTTTTATCACTCAATAACATTGCCTTGAATGAACTAGTTCTAACAGACTGGAATATATTCCGTATTAGCGTCTCTATATTAATATAGTGTATCTTATAAGATTTTATATTAATAGTTTGAATAGGTCTACCATCATCAATTCTAGTCGTAATGGGTTTAAATATTGATTCCAACATAAGACCCGTACCTATTGATAAATAAAACGATGTAGTCTCTCTATCATTAAGTATTGTATTTAATTTATGCACCTTACCTCCTTTTACATATTTGATACTACCAGTATCTATATAAATAATATGTTTTTATATTATACTGGAAACCTCTTCATGTATTATTCTTACCATCTCTTCTTCTAGCTCACCTATAGCTATTTCATCATACAATAACTCCTCTAGATTCCTATTAGTAATTTGTATATTACTTATTGGATTGGATTTAAGAACATTCTCTGTTTTTATATCTTTTTCTGTTCCACTATCAATACCTTTATTACTCCAATTATAATTTGGATATCGTTTATATATAGCTAGTAGTGATTTATAAATTGGATTGTTCTTCTTAAGCATTAATCTAATATGTGAATCCATTGGGTACTTTTTAAGTTCCATATCCAGGAATTTTATAAGCTCATTGACCTCTTCTGTTTCAACGTTTATAGATTTAAATATAGTAGCATTATCGTTTATGAGAAACTTGTAACTAGATTCGCCATCTTTGGTTATTTTTATAAGCATCGCTCCCTTATTGCCCTCTTCATTATGCGACATCCTATCTATGGAACCTTGTGCTAATATGCGTTTATAGATAGACATTATATGTATATGACCAACAGATATATAATAGCGTACTAATTGTAGGTATTCTTGTTCATTATGCATATATGGTAGATCAATTACTGGTATTTGATATTTAAAGGCACCATGCATTACTGCAATATCTACTTTATCTATACCTTTCTCTTCCATGAGTACTTTAACATCATTAAGCACCATATCAGCATCATGATGTATCTCATCTGGAACGTATAAGATATTTATATTGTATTCAGTAAGATATTCTATATGAATAGTATCTATGTATTTAAAATCAACATCTATTTTTAACCTAGACAGAACCTTAGTAATTAATATGGCTTGACGGTTATCATGACTTGGAGTGCCTTCCAGCACTCTTAATTTAATATTATTCTTTTTACAATAATAGATTAAGGACGTTAACCATTCAGTGGCATTTATATTATCTGCTGATGAACTAGATAGCAATCTATCAAAGATATCTCCAGCTATGAATAGCATGTCCAATTTACGTAAGACCTTATCATATTTTTTAAAAAATAAATTTAAATGGTTAATTATATCTATAGTTTTATTATTGTTACTACCAAAATGTATATCACTTATAACCAGGTATAGTAAGTCTCTTATTAACATTTAAACTCCTTATCATTTATTTGTTATGGGTAAAAAAATAAGTCTACCATAGAATATGGAGTGATCCATACTCTATGTATTTTCTTTTATTACTTTAACTACATCTTCCAACTGGATACCATCTATGAGTGTGTTAAATATGTTAATTGCTGGACCATATACTTCGGTATAAAACTCTGGATATACTCTATAGCCGTTACTACCAAACTTATCTTTAAGATGGTCATAGACATTTTTGCATTTCTCCTCAAAGCTTATGTCTAGCCTTGAGTTATACTTGAAGCTTCTCATTATTACTTCATTTACGCATAATGGACCAATATCTGCTGTAGCAATGATATTGCTGAGAATGTTGCCTCTAGCACCCCTATAACTCGATCTGTGTTGTAGTACTGCCTTAGCAATTACTAAACGCTGATGTCTACTAAACTCATTTAGTATTTTATCATCTTTAGCTTCCATAACATATTTAGCACCTAATGTATTATGCGCTGTTCTATTTACATGACATTTTAAATCATGGACATATGCCGCCACTACGACCATTCTTTTATTCACATTTAAATTTAATTCTTCTACTATATACAGTGCCTCGCTACATACCTTATCAGTATGATCAATTCTATGTGCTGGATCATTATAACTATATTCCTCTCTATAATATTCCCTAACTTCATTTATGTATTTCTTCAAGTTTGCTCCTTAATTATTATTACTGTATCAATAATATATGACTGAAAAACAATGCATTCTCAGCATCATCTTTTTACTTTATAGTTTTCATGTAAATGCTTTATTGAATGACACATAATAAAAAGGACATAAATGGATAATCGACAAGTACCAAGTTTATCTACGGAAAACTTTATTTCAGAACCACTAATCAAATTAGATACGCTATATTCTTATTTTCTAGCTAGCGATTATTCACAATCTAGCATATATACTAAGAACATAACTAGTTTAAAACATCTATTTGAAGAACATTCTAGCGATAACTCAGCTCTTATAGATAGTACTAATGATGCATTAAAAACTTACCTTTTAAGATATTTTGACGAAGTAGATATTAATGTATCCATAGATGTTGAAATTGGTAGTTTAAATATTGCGATAAAGGTAGTTGACCGTGACGGAGTAGAGGCGTCTCTACATAATACTTTAAACATAGCTAATGGTAAATTGGATACTTATAGTGCTATAAGTGATATCTTTGTTAAATAAAAAAAAGGGAAATATAATGGAATTAAAAGCTATTGCAGATGATATTGAAACTGCAGAAAGAAAAGAATTGACTACTCACATAGATGAGTTAACAGAAGCTCTAAGCGAAACAAATATGCCTAAAGCTAAATTACCAGAAAGTGTTTTTAAGGAATTCTTTCTACCTGCATTGTCTGGGGAAGAATCAGATAATCGGGTTGCAGTTATGAAGTACATTGAGTATGCGGGTACGGCATACAGTGAGGTTGACATTATAGATAAAACTGGTAATGTTTTATTTACCTGTCCACCGCTATATGATAGATCCATAAATAAAGCAAATTCACCAACTATACCATATACGGAAATAGCTGGTACATACGAGTTAAAAAAATCAAGAATGGTAGTTGAGGCTAATAACTATATGACTGAAGTTGTTGGCAATATAAGAACTGATGTTGATATAGATAAAACAAGTGGTAAAGAAAGATGGCAAGAGATCTTTAAAGGTTATAAAGAAGAAACGAAACCATCTGATATTGAAAATAATCCTACTATAGATGATAGTGAATTAGATGATTTAATAGACTACGATTAGTTACATAGAGTATAGCATTGCTATACTCTATGTATTAAACAACCATCCCATAAACAATTCCACCTAATTTATCTGAATTATTAGCTAAAGCTATTCTATATGTTATCTCTGATAGATTAAAGTTTATTATAATAGAGCCATCCATATCTTCAATTAACTTTCTATGCATGAATATAAAAGCATCTGCTATTATTCTAGCAATAAGTTCCTCTGATAAAGGTATGTCCATTATTGGAGAAAACGTACCATTCTCGCATATGGTAATACTCTTTATAATATTATCCATCATATCTATAAACACACTCTCTTCTATATTAGCATTATAAACATTATCATTTACTTTTACAAACTCCATATGTTTTATTATCGTACCCTTATGATTATTCATATTACTCTCCTATACAAGTTCATCAGGACTTTTTTCTAAAAATACATTTAGTATTGTATTCATCATTTTAGAACTATTATTACATAAACTATAATGACTTTGCAAGACACCATTCAAACGCTTTACCTCATTATCAGAACCCAGATAGATATAAATAACAGCCATACCTGGCAATAGATATCTTGGATCAGAGAAATTCCATTGCATTTGAAATAGGTCACCATTGACTTTAAGGTAGTCTGACCTAATTTTAAAAAGATTATCGGTTGGATCCTTAACTACCTTATATGCTGATGCATCTGATTTTTTCTTTAAAAGCGCTTCATCATTTATTTTGGCATAAGTATTTATTACTTTATCTGGAGTAACTTCTACTGGTCTATGCATTAGATCATTTACCTTTAAATTAATGTAACCTGTTGCTTTATCAGCAAATTCCGTATCACTTTTATTAGATTTTTTTGAATTATCGTTGGAAATAACTTTTAAGTCATCACCATCAACCATATAGGTATTCTCTATCTGTGAGTATTTATGGTCAGGAATACCATAAATTATAAGTTTATGTTTAGCAGTATCAACGACATCGGTTCTATAGAGTGGATAGAAAGAAACGTTAAATATATCTTCACATTCACCTTTAGTTTCATCGCAGGTATTAAAGTAGGTCTTCTTTCTATACTTTTCCATAAATAGACCTATATTTCCATTATATACGCCATATTTGGTATCTTGTAGATAAGTTGGTAGATCAATGAGTTTTGTTCCATTAGGTACTATTATGTGCTCGTAGGTCCTATCGTTGTTCTCAGGAGTCATAGTTACTCTAAGATCTATGGAATTACCGTTAACTGATATCTTCTTAATCTCTTCTACAAATAATCCTTTAAGCAACTCAGCTACACTTAATTGTCTGAATATACCTGATATGGCTTTTAGTCTTATAGCTTCAACATTCCTATCTAAACATTGTCCAGTTATATTCAGGGTTTCCGTTTCATTTAACTCTGCCCTAGTTAGCTTTTTATACTTACCACTACCTAATTCATCATTAACATTTAGTAGAATCAATTTGTATCTAGTAACACTCTTATAGTCACCAACCACACGAATAACACTTGCCTCAAGATTATTTCTATAAGGATAGATATCTTTAACCACGTCACCCATAGGAACTAATGCGTCTATATAGATATACGATCCAATATTTACATTATAATCTTTCATTATCTCTACTGTCTTAAGTTTATCGATAACAATATCATCTTCAATAGTATGTATGATTAGTTCAAAGGTTATTTTTTTGGTAGGATTTGGAGTACCCAGTATGTCTAAGACATCTGGACCTATTAAAGATTTCTCTACACTCATTTCCTACTCCATTAATAAACGTTTGTTTTTAGGATAATCTTTTTAAAACTATCAGTCATTTCATTATGAGCATTTAATGACTTTTTGAATTTGGATATTATCTTTTCTATAAACATATGTTCCAGTATTTTAACATCTACTATAAACTTTATAATTTTAGAACTTAAAACAAGTTTATCAACATTCTTTGTTTCCAAACCTACATTCACGTTAGCTATAATATCATCAAGAACTGAGTCCGTATCTACAGCTTTATATTCTTCAATCTTACCAACTATAGTCTTCGAACTGTACGATGCATCTTCTATTGAACTATTTATGTACTTTGCAAATTCAACAGCAGACATACTTGATACGTCATCAATATTTCTTTCAAGATCTAAGGTAGTGATTCCATCTGCTATAGTTTGTTTTATTGTAGTAGTGAAACTCACTATATCGTCCAACATATTAGTCACGACATTTTCATCTTCTTTTAACATGGTTGTTAGATTACTGATAGTAAAATTAATTCTAGATGGAAAATCTAACATTGGAACAATAATAGAATGATCTAACGGATTTTCATATACACCTTTTGCCATAGATACTTTACAGTCAACCATAAGATCAATAACATGTTCCAGCCTTTCATTTAAAACTGGGTCAGCGGCAACGTTAAGTAGCTCATCACTTATATCTTTAGTATCAGATATAATAAAATCATTGGTTTTAAACTTTATTATCTCACCATCTATAACTTTAATTGTTTCTTTTATATCAGCCATATATCTTAATGCACCATCTGTAAATATAGAATTTGCATATGCTTCTGCATCAGAACTCAAACTATCTATCTTAATAGTATCAGAAACTTCCTTTAGCTTTGTTTCATCATAATAGTTTTTTAGTTTTACATCCATTACACCATGTAAAACTGTTTTAATTGTTTCTTCACTATCTACACAATTTGAACTAAAAATAGTTAGTGGGTTTATTTTCCCGATACCATTCTGTTGTATACTTTCCCTCATCTCTTCCCTTTACATTAGTAGTGTATTTAAATCATACTTAGATTTTCTTCTGTTTTTTGGAGCTATACTTTCACGCTCAACTGAATCGTAATCAATCTCCTGTTTAACTATTGGGTTTTCACGCATCATTAATGCATTGAAATTACCACTAAACGCTGGAGCTCTTACTACGGTTTTATCAACTATGGTACGTTTATTTAAACTGAATATTTCACTAGCAAATTTATCTAATAAAATTAAATCCTCTGTTGGCATAGCTGTTTGATTTAATGAAACAACAGAATGATCTCTCCATGCTGAAAGATGTTTATTTATAACATCGTATATTTCATCTACATCCTCACTATTTATAACTGCTACCCTAAATCCATTGTTAAACTTTTCAACCATATCAACGATTGGTATCATAACCTCAACTCTTTGCTCATGACTATCGTGTTTAACATCATCAATAACATTTAATGGTATTCCAACAATATCCAGTTCATCTTGACTATACGTAGCCAATACGGGTACCGTTACTCTATATAGTTTGTTAAAAATAACATCAGCCCAATGTTCATATATATCCAAGACCACTTCAACTCCTATGTTACACTAAAGGATCTATTTATAGCATCCCTAATAAGAATAATTAGTATAGGAATTAGAAAGTATTGTTGTACTCTATTCCAGTATTTATATTCAGCAATTAGTGGGGTTAATAATCTAGTATCTATTGTTTCATTTAATAAATACATTTTAACCAGTCCTTCTATACTAGTCATATTCTTAGCATCGTCATTATAAAACGCTTCTGTGAAAATATAATATTTATTATTTTCATCAAACTCTGGTATAAGACCATTTGTTAGATTAACATTTTTACCATACTTATTTTCAACAGATTTCAAGGTCTTATCAAATAAGTTACTTAAACTTGTACTAAGTTCTACAGTAGCAAGATCTGGATCTCTTGGATAAATAATATAATCTACGCCTAAATATGCTATAGAGCGAAGATTTAAGTTAGCATTAAAATTAGCAGTAGTAGCTAGACCAACTTTCTTATTACATGAATCTAATATACTGTTATCTCTTTCTAAGATGGCATCTAAAACCGTTGGTTGTTTTAATGTCTCATCATTAACAGAAATTCTATTTATCTTACTTATAATATAACTGTCATTACTGTCTATAACTTTAAATATAAACTCTTGTAGCATAACATCAACTATAGTACTATCTTGTTTAGGTATACTTAAAACAGATCTTTCCCTATTAAACATTGTGTCTAAATAATACTTGGTAATTGATTTCAGGTCAGATGCTATTTGTCTCTTTCTATCGTATTTATCCTCCAATAACAATGGAGTAGAATTTGTATTTAAGAACTCTCTATCGTAAACATAATCTTTAACAACTTTATCATTAAGGGCTCTAATCATAGTTGTATCACTATCTATGAACATATCTACTTTGTAAGATAATAAATAAACATTATTTAAGTTATATGATTTCTTCTCAATGCCCTCAACCCTAAGTAATGCTCTACGTTTACCCATTAATGTTGCAGTGAATACATCCCCCTGATTCGGAGTTACCCCAGCATTAATGTATGCCGTACCTGAGATATTATTAGCAGTATCCTGACTAATAGAAGATTCTACGAACAATACAAGATTCTTTATTTTGGCATATTGAGCTGAAGTGTCTGGTGCATTTGGATCAAATCTACCAATCTCCCCATCCTTAACTATTAGTTGTAAATAGTAATCTACGGTCCACTCTTTACCACTAATATATTGTACTATGCTTTCTAATTGTTTATCTGTATTAACTATCTCTATAGTCTTCTCGACATTTACTCTTGGAACTATAGTTTCTTCTCTATCGTTACTAGTTATGACTGGTAACCTGTATTCCTTACTCTCAACAGTACCTTCATTCTCTTCATTAAGATCTAAACCAACTATCGCCATTTTAACTCCTTATATCTTTCCTATATATGATAGAATAGTGCCAATCATAACTGTATAAGGAATATCTTTTGTTGGTTTATTATACATTATCATTTTACTATCTCTGTCCATTGTTCTATAGTCACCTTTACCTATTTCTAAAGCAACCATAACCTCATTATAAACATCATGATTACTTAATGTTCTAGATATTGCATTTGAATTTAACATCATTAGATCAGTAACGATACTGAAAATAACTCTATAGGTCTTTCTTATATCTAATTCTTCTACGCTACTAACATTTAGGTCTTTATCACAAATTATACTACCACCTTTAAATACCCCATCATCATCTATCAGCTCTATATAAAACATACTGTTATAAGCTCTATTCATGTATCTATATTCTGTTTCCTTTATGAAGTCTATAAATGTTTTTGCTATACTTATGTTAGGCAGCTCCCCAAGATTAAAAAGACTTTGCTTATCATCATTACTTATAGCTATGAGCGTAGAAAATACTGGAGCATACGATGGTGCTGGTGCTGGATGTATAAATGTATCGAAAGATGGTATATTAAACATTTTACCGTTGATTTGTTCCTCTAGATACTGAGCTCTTTTTGTTAAATCATTATCAATGAATGTCTCCATATTTGTATTAGTTGCAGTTGTGTCATATCCTGTATTAGCTTTAGTACTATTACTGACCATCTTACCTGGTTTAGTAAGTAAATATTTCTTTGGTAACAATTGATTATATATAAGGGGTGGATATTCTACATATAATGCTGTTGGTTTATTGTACGAAATATTGTATGTAAGCTGTGCTTCCCACATACCTGTATCTGCACCATACTCACCTTTAATACTAACAACATCTGTCATGAAGTAACCATTTATCTTTAACTGTGTTTCTTTAACACCGATATCCATTGTTTTAGTGTTACCGTCTAAACCACCAACAATACTAACTCTACCATCAGTATTATTAATTAAATAATCTTCGAACCCTCCCTGTTGTGGTACAACATTATTCTTTAATTTGGCTATATCTAAGAAGAGCTCAACCAGTTCTGGTTTTAAATAAAACATATAACTTATGTTATGTAAAGTTATACCTTGGTTATCCGCTATCTTCAATCTTAAAGAATTTAACATATTATTAATAGATGTTTTTGACCTACTTCTATATTTTATATTAAAGGTTAGGTTTGTATCAACATATATGGGTCGAATCATAGCTTTTACATCACCATCATATACTATAGGTTTGTACTCATTATACTTAAGAGGAGCAGTTATCAGGGTTTCCTCATTAACGGCTTCTTCAACACTAAAATGAATGTCTTCAACTCTGTTTGAATTAAATTCAAGATTAATTGGGTCATATTGCTCATTTGTAATATATTCATCAATTGCATTGGCCAACTTACTTCTAACATCATGATCTATATATAAAATATCTTTTATATCATTTATAATACTAATAGAGACAGGTCTAGTAACGCTATTATATAAACCATCTATAGGCAATCTAAATTGTATCATCTCATTTTCCTTTATCTATACTAATGTTAGGCAGGCTTATGCCTATACCTAACATTGGTGGTGTTTAAGTTCTTTAATTATCTTTGCTATCATTAGCATACCAGTTACATCAACTCTTTTCATAATTATAGAAAACTCTCTTCCTAAATTACGTGGGTTTGAACAAATAATTGGTTCTCTTTTTTTACCGCCACAACTAGCAGTATTATCTAATATATATTCATATTTTGAAAAATCTATGAATTCATCATTATCAATAACTTTTATAACATCTTTAAGGAACTCATAATTAGTTATAGTAAGGTGTCCTCGTGACATCTCTTCAACCATTATCGCAAACGTTTTCTTTTCACAAGCATCCTCATAAATGTTAAGGACATTTATCATGTATTTTGCTGCATCTTCACGCCACTCACCATTTGTATATATCTCACTCATCTCTTTAATATCGTCTAGTTTAATATATGCACCATTTTTTATCTCAATCATTACATCACCTTTTATAATTTATTCATATAAAACAGTTAACGGCAAATAAGATAAGAGTCTTAGCCATGAAGACTAAGACTCTTGTGAAAAGCTAGTTAAAACTATTTACTTTTTCTTCTCATATTTAGACATATTAAGAGATGCTAGGTATGAAATGTTTTTCATAACAGCTAGATGTCCAAGCATTGTGTCAGATGTAAACTTAAGAACATTAACACTAATAGAATTAAGAGCTCTTGCTCTTGCAGCATCAGCTTCTTTATCTTCAGTTTCTTTAGAACCTTTAATTGCAGCATCAATCTCTTTTAGAGTTGATTCATTGCTTTTATCAATATCTTTAAGTTCAGTAGTAGCTTTACTTTTACCAACATTAATAAGTGACTTGATATCATCTTTACTAAGTATGTCATTTTTCAGCTCAACTACTTTTTTAAGTTTATCTTTATCAGCAGGGATAGTCATATAGTTACACGTTAGACTTTTACCATCATCAGCTTTAGAGAAAACAACCATTTTAACTGTAGTACCATCAATTCTAGCCATTGCACAATTTCTACCAGTACCAGTAACATCATTTTCATTTACTTTATAATGTAATGATAGATCCTTGATCGTATCATTGGTAGCTTTAGTCAACTTACCATTCTTTTTTGTTGCTTCTATAATAGCTTTCATATCTTTAGTAAGACTATCAGCGTTTATACCAACTTTAGCAACATCTGCTGTAATTGTAGAAACTTTTATCTTCTTTTCACCTGCCATTGTAAAATAGAATTTATTAGCTATTTTCTTATTTTCTCCATCAGAGATTTTAGCATCTTTTTTTAACTCACCAAGTTCGGCAGCAGCTTTTGCAAGTGCATTGAATTTTTTCTCATATCCGCTAACGAATGCAAGTGCTTTAGCAGCAAGCTTCTTGATATTTGACCATAGTTTAGAGAACATCTCTTTGATTTTTTTGATAATAAGTTTAAAAGTACTTTCTTTTTCTTCAAGCGCAACTTTAAGTGCAGTTGTAGGAGACTGTTCAATTGATTCAGCAGAAATAGCAACAGTACTTATATCCATACCTAACATTGTAGCATTGTTCTGTAATGAAACTGCGGCCATTTGCGCCACTCCAACAGGTACTTCACCAGCTGCTAGAATAGCAGACTCAACAGCAATTTGTGTATCCATAGCATCTGCAACTTCTAATGCAGAATCGATCATCTGTAAATCTGAGTTAACTGCCTCAGCAGCAATAATAACATCTGTTTCTAAATCCTCAATAGACATTACTGTCTCAATTGTAATTGACTCTGCATTACCTAATGCAGCTTCTTCTAAACTTATAGCTCCGAATAGTTTTGTATTCATCCTACTGTCCTTTGTTTTTTCATTTTTTGATAACTACGTTAGTAGCTTTATTAGAGGCATAAGCCTCGAACTAATATACCCAATGCATTAGATACTGTCAGTGATTATTTTATCACATCATAATAACTAATTATTTATAATTAAAAGTTTATTTAACTTTCTTCTATATTTCTCATTGAGTGTTCTACATTACCAAGTTTATTTTCATAATACGCTATACTCTTAGTAAGTTTTGGATTATGCTCACCATCATTTTTTGCTTTAAGATCAAGTATCTTTAATTCAAGGAGTTTCTTTTTCTCTTTAAGATACTCATAGTAACTCATCTCGAGGTCAACTAACCACATACGGACATGATAGATAGGGTTACCAATAAAACCACTTATATGCATTTTATGACTGTTGCTAGATAGCACATTTATAGCTGATATATCTTTACCATCTATTAAAAGCTTATCTGTAGATACTTTAACTATATCTTTAGCTATCTTAGTATTATTATTAAAGAATGCTAGAATATTACCATACGTAACCATATCAGTTCTTATCTCAGCTATCTTTGGTTTAACCATATCATTTTCAACATCGTTTATTTTAACATCTGATAAGGTAACTAAATATAAAAGTAGGTCTAGCGTAAATAGAGCTACACTATTATAGTTATTTATAACATTTAACAACGTAGCCTGTCTTACAGTAATGATATCTTTACTAATTATTTCTGGCAAAATAGTTTCTATTAAACCACCAATATCGTTGGACTGTCTTTCCATACTGGAAATAATACTAACCATACCCTTAATTAAACCTTTTATATCTTTTGCCTTTATGCCAGAGTTTCTATTAAAGACGCTGAATTCAGGTAAGTCTGAAAGTCTAATATTGTCCAGTTTAACTAGATCATCCATACTTTTCAAACCAGGCATTACATCATTATTTAAAGACAATAAACTATAATTAAACTGACTCTGTACATCGGAACGTTTAACTGTATGTTTCATCTCATTTAACATATTTCTTAAAATTGCTTCCACTTTTTCTCCTTTAGAATACTGGTGGTTTGTTACTAGTTAACGCCTTAAATACCTCTGCTAATTCACTAGAATTAGAATCACCCTTTCTTTTCTTAATGATTTTATAAGACATGTCACTGGTGCCTTGAATATCCTTAGTATACATACTAACTCGCTCCCAATCGGTATCAACTACATTTATTAATAAAGATTTGGTTTGGTCCATAAGCATCTCTTTATATTTAGGCTTACTTATTTTACCACCAAGTTTATTTTCAAGTATAGACATCTGTCTTTTATTAACTATAAGAACACCATAGAATTTAGAAAAACCTACAGCACCATTAGTTAAAAGCTTTTTATTTGCATCACTAGCTCTTGTTTCCATATACAAAATTAAATCATCTTTGTCTTTGAAACGGTTTTTCTTATACTCTTTAACTAAATCATCTGCAAATATCATATCCCCAATACTAACAAGGCCAGCTCTATATTCATCTAAACGATTTAAGAACCTCTTATCTTTACCATTAGCATTCACCATAACCTCTATATCTGAGAAGCCACTATATATAACAGTTGCCTTTATTAATACTGGAATAACAATATCAACTGTTTTATCACTGCTATTTTTAACAGATAAAGTAATGTCTATAGTTTTCTGCATTAAACTAGGAATAATCAAACCTTTACCTTCATTAATGGAAGCTCTTTGCACTTTCGAATGGTTGTGATTCTTAGACTCCATAGAGATAGGTAAGATTTTAATACCTTCTAAACTTAGAGCATCCATGCCTTCAAAAGAATTTGTTGCGTACTGAGCTGATGGTGGTAAGCCACTCTTTGAAGATAGAACATCAAAAGCCGTTTGTTGATCCATACCATAAACATTAACCATTACATTAAAAGCCTGCATGTAAAATGATGCAAACACATCCAAGTTTATTTCCGCTAATTTTTCAGTTATCTCTTCTTCTCTAAGATCTTTAGATATAATTATAGTAGGTTCTATAATAAACGTAGATAACATCTTGATCATAGATCCTTTAGCACTAAACAACAAAGCTTCACTCTTACTAATTTCTAGAGTACCATCAGCGGCATCATCTATTTTACCAAGTATTTTAGCAACCGTGGATAGACCTTGTTTCATTGTTATATAAGTTCCCAACATATACAATTCCTCATTTTTTATTTTATTTTGTACCCAAAAAGATAAACAAATATCTTTGTACTAATCAACTAAATGTAGTATTATTGAGAGTCGCAATTTCATGATTAAGAATATTTATATTAAAAAAGGAAAAATATGGCAGATAATAATGGAAGAGTTGCAGCATCCCTATTAGATGGAATAGAAGATAAAACTGGTGATAGTAAGATGAAAACACTTGATGATGTTGCCAATACTGAAAATAGGGTAACTGATAGTTTAGATGGTTTTATCGAGAGTACTCAGCCTGTTGGTAGTGTTGATAAAGCCATAGGGAATAATCTATGGGGAATTAACCATAGAAAGATAAAAGGTATTATACCAGAGAATAAAGATAACCAAGGTTATACTTTCTTTACTCGACCGCAATTAAACCTATCTACATTAAACCTAGAAAATTACAGACACTTTTATTCTTTACTAACTACTAAAGAAACATCTATCCATAGATATGTTAGATGTATGTTAGATCCAAGACTAATGAGTGGTGGTGGTAAAGAGTGGTTCACATGTCCATTAGTAGATCCATATAACGCTTTTATACCAGTATTAACAAATACATTAAAAACAATATCTGGATGGCCTGATGTCGTTAATAGCAGTTATATAAGTAAGGCAGGTGTTAGAAAAGAGCAATTTGCTATGGTTGATGGTACTGTTGATATTTACGAGGCATTTGATTTAGATGTTACCTTTAACAATATGAGAGAAGAACCATTGTCGTTGATGTTCGATACTTGGTTACATTATATGTCTGCTGCGTTTGAAGGGGTATTAATGCCGTATATGGACTTCATTACTGAAAATGAATTAGATTATAATACTAGGATCTATAGGATAGTACTAACAGAGGATAAGAAATTCGTTAAAAAGATAGCTGCTACTGGGGCAAGTTATCCTTTGAATATACCTACTGGTAAATTCTTTGACGCTACAGATGAACGACCGTTCTCTGACCAAACTAAAGATGTAACTATTCGTTTTAAATGCGTTGGAGCTATGTATAATGATGATATACTGATAAAGGAATTTAATGCCACTGCATCAATATTCAATCCTGATATGCGAAAACTAAATAAAGGTGATACTAGTCATAGTTTAGAAAGAATACCAGATTCTTTATTATTACGTTTAAATTATAGAGGCTATCCTAGGATAAACCCTGATACATATGAGTTTGAATGGTGGGCTAGTAAAGATGATGTTGACTACATTAAGAAGAATGTAGATCTAAAAATATTAACGTAAAAGGAAAAAGAAGATGAGTCTTGAAATAGATATTAATGAAATTAGATACAATCCAACTAAAATACAATCTGCGATATTATCAGCGATAGAGGTTAAATCAGATGGTAAAATAGTTTTTACAGATCCAACTAATCCATTTTTGATGCAATTAGAAGCAAACATAAGTTTAACTAATGATGCACTAGTGGAAAGCGTGTCTGCTCTAAGAAAGAATTATGCAGCAATAGCTACTAGACCATCAGATATATTTAACCACATATCTGATATAGAAATGGTTAATATGTTTGCAGTTCCAGCAAATGCTACAATGACGTTTATGATAAATTTAACAGAACTTATAGACAACGGTTATAGGGTGGATAACTCAATAAGTATGACGATACCTATGTATAGCAACATAGTTGTAACTGAAACCAAATTCACTTTACTAAATGACATAAAGATAACTCATTATATGGATAGCGGTAAAACTTACATAGAACAATTAGTTTCTGATAATGATCTAAGTATAAAAGATTATGGTGTTTTAAAGAACGACCACATTATTGATAAAGATGGTAATAAGTGGATAGCATTTGAAACTTTAGTTAAACAACTTGAACGTTTTAGTATCATTGATAACATAATTACTGGTATGGGTTTTAAGAAAGATTTTAAACTTGTTGACCAATATCATTATTCAGAAGTATTTATAAAAAATAAAAATACACTTAATGAATGGAAACAAATAAAGACAACTCATAGTGATATAGTATTTGATCCCATGAAACCAACTATACATGTAAAGGTTACTAATAACAATGTTAGATATACTGTACCAGAAATGTATTTACTTAATAAGACAATATCTGGACTAATCAAAATTGTTATATATACAAGTAAAGGTGAAATGGTTCTTAACATTAATAAGTTTAATGTTGATGATTTTATACTAACATTAGGCAATACAGCACTAAATGAATCAACTGCAGTCTGTACGAACATAACGACATTGGTTAGCAGTAATCATATACTTGATGGCGGTAGAGACCAAAGAACTATGGATGAGATGAGATCATTAGTAATAAATAATACCACTGGCGATAACAATATGCCACTAACTGCGTTGGCTTTAAAAGAAAGAGCTGATTATAATGGATATAAAATAGATAAGGTATTAGATGTAGCTACAGATAGATTCTTTGTTGCAACAAAGAATCTACCAGAACCATTTAGTAAGAAGATACGTTCCAAAATGGACATCTTCATGAACACAGCTATATTCATGCTTAACAATACAACAAATAATGATTATATAAATTTCACTGATTCAAGTACAATAGTCTTAAGGTCTGGAGCTATATTTATAAATGAAAACAACATGGTTAGACCTATAAATAATGATGAAGTAGATTCATTATACTCAATATTTGGAGATGAATTATCTTTAAAATTATTAAAGAATAAACACTTCTATAATCCTTTTTACTATATGATATCTGTAGTGGATGGAATTAGTACATCAAGAGCATTTGATCTAGATGATCCAAAACTAAATAACCTGAGAATAATGAGTAAGATAAATAAGGAGATTTCTACTAACATTGATCAATTTACTACATATACGACTAATAAGGGTTTCACGTTAGTTTTCTCTATATTATCTAACGCATCTTTTAATAAGATACCGAAGAAATATATTAAGGCCCAATTGAGTATGACTATAAGCGATAGTGAGGATAAGATCTACTTTTATACAACACTTAATCCAGTTAGTGGTTATTTAGAATTTAACTTAAAAACGGATTTCTTTGTTACCGAGAAAGACTCTTTACATATAACGAATGGTATTAGTGAGCTAGCTAATAATTTTATAGACTTAGATAGCGATATAGAAATTATACTGTATACGGTTGATTCAAATATAACTAAAACTAAATATAGTGTTACCGATGAAATCATATATGAAGAGAATCCCAATAAACTGGCATTATCTAAAGAGATCGTTAATTTAAAATTAGGGAAGAGTTTAGATTATCTATGGAATGCCGTTAACACAAATTATACTGAAAGAAAGTTCCTAGTACACGAAAATGATGTACCGATGACATATAAAGAAGATGTATATGATATTGATGTTACTGATGGTAGTTTCTTTAATGTTAGTGACCCAGATGAGAGAGGTTGTTCCGATACTGTTAAATATAAACTCTTACATAAAGCTGGTGATAACGTATTAGATGGAAATGGTAATCCGTTGCATATACACTCAAAAGGTGACCCAATACTTGATGAAGGGGGTTCTCCTATAATAGATATAAAGAATGGCGTTATTAGCTATATAGATATACTTATGATAGAATATGAGTATAGTTTAAGTAAAACCCCAGCTTATGCAGAATATAAACGTTCTGTAAACGATCTACTTAGATTGTATGTCGATAGAGATATGACTGAATTCAATACTAGGATGTTAGACAATACAACAGTTTTCTTTAATCCAACTAGATCTAATGATTCTGTTATAATTAATGTTGGCTTAAAAACATTTAGGATACCTCAGGCAGTTAGTCCTATAATTACTTTATACGTTGATGAAACAAGTCTTATTAGTAAAAATGATATGAATGAGTTAAAGTATCAAATAGGCCTAATTCTGCATAGGCATTTTGATAAGGATATTATTAAATTAAGTGATATAAAAGATGATATAATGGAATCTTTTGGTAATGGAATTAAAGGTGTTAAGGTAGAGAATATAGATAGTAACCATAATTTTGAAATATTCACTATACAGAATAATACAAATAGATTGGCTTTAAAGAAGAAGTTAGTTTATGATATAAATAAAAATATAGATATTGAATATTCTATAGATTTAAGAATTTATAAAATATAAGACTATAGAGTAGGACTAATGTCCTACTCTATAGCATATTGCTTATTTTGAAAATATAATTTTTAGAAGCATTATAAATGTAAGGCTTGCACCATCATTTAATAATGACTTCACATTCATAATACCGTCTAGGTTACATTTGTACGTAAATGTATGATCGGTATTAGTCATATTCATATCGTACTGAACATCAAATGTAGCAGAGTGTATTTTTGAAGTACAATCTTTTATTAGCTCCTCTATCTTAGTAGATAAACCTTTATTTAAAATGAGTTTAGTAACTACGTCACCAACCGTATAATCAGAAAACTCTGTTGGCGTATTATAAAGACTCAGTTTATTATTTAAAACGTGATTTATTAAAGGGTATGTCTGCAACGTGGTAGTCTCTAGAAGAACCTCTAGTGACAATATATATTCAGTAATTTCATTATAAACAACTTCTTTCTTATTACTTAACATAACCTCTTTAAATCTATTTATGGATGATATAAATTCATTTATACTTAAGTCCATTGGATTAACCAATGTTCTGTCTAGACCGCTACCAGTATAAAAACTGAGACTATTATTATCTCTAGCATTTATAAGTAAATCGTAATCAAACTCTTCTATTTTATTTAGTCCTCTTAATATTGATGTAGCTAAAGTTCTAAGCATATATAGCTCTTTTATAAAAACAGTTATACTTAAAACCTTCTCTTCTTCCACACTTAACAATAAATTATCAAAGTGTTTAATTAAGCTTTCTATACCAGTAGATGTTTTTATAGACGTAAAGTTGTTTAAACTTATTTCATCACTAACGATACCCTCAATCTGCTCTTCTAAAGCGATGACATCGTTCCTACAGACAACACCTGTACTCTTAATATCAGAAACAAATGTTTTAACCAACTTAACGTTTTCTTTATTACTAAACATTTTAAATCCTATTTATAATCTTCTATAATAGTAGTCGCTAATTTAAAAACCGTTCTAACTATCTTAATATTAGTCTCTACATCAGACATCATCTTTTCATCAAATACATAGCTAATACCACTAACATCATTCGCTGTAAGCATTAATTCTTTTCCATAGAATACGTTTAACTTAAATGTAATGAACTTATTAATAACATTAATAAAGTTTTCTTTATCTATAACAGCTACCTCATTTAGAGCATAAAATAATTCAGCTATTTCATATCTATCATTAGCATTTAATTTAAATTCACCTCTAGTTATAATAGACGATATTTTTGAATTAGAATACGCCATTGCTACACCTGCATAAGCGGCCTTTCTTTCAGCATCATTTGTTTTATTTAAAAAACCGCTTATCTCTTGTACCGTTTTATTTGTTATATCTAACATTTTAAATCCTTATTGTTTTAATTTTAAAGAAGCTATGTGTAAATCATTTTCACTTAAGTCTTCCAAATACTCTTCTAATTTGGTAAATCTACTCTTGTTTCTATTTTTCTTAAGGAACATATCACCAAATCGACTAATCATACTATCTTTAGTATCGATGTTTTCCATTATCTTAATAACATACTCTATCTCTGATAAGATTCTTTTAGATGTTTTTTTATCTAAATCTGATGTTCTAACAATACGAACCATATCATTTTTTATACGCATAAGTCTTCTTAACTCATCATCATATGTTGTCTCATTGCTTTTACTACCACCATTAAAAAGATAGAATATAAATTCCAGAATGACTAATGCTATAGTTACTGGAAATAGAATTATCTCTAATAAGACATCAATAACTACCAATAATGAATACATATTTAGACCGAAACTATTAAAACCTTCTGGAGGTAGATTCATTTTAACTAATGCAGAAGATAAAGATGTTCCCATACCAAATCTTGTAGAAAATTGATCTGCCAATTGTTCACTGTCAGTGTATGAATGAGTATCGTGTGCATTTAATTTTAGGGTAGTTGACATATAACTATCAATAACTCTAATTAAAGCCACACTTTCTGGTAAATTACTAATATCATCTTTACTATGTAAAACATCCTTGTTTACTATGTTAAGAACCTTATTTACCTTCATCCCACCTTTTAGATTTCTTCTTAGGGTATCAAGTAACACAGTAGTGACCCTTACTGTCCTATAAGAGTTCTCTATATGTGTAAAAGCATGTCCCACCTCATGAAGTAGCGTTGCCACTAACTCATTAGCGTTTAACTTAATCTCGTTTAATAGATAAAAGAAATCAGTTAATAAAATTACGTTATAGTCTTTAGGTAGACCACTTATATACGCTTTTTCTAAATTTATTTTTATACCTTTTGCACTGAGAACTTTCTCTAACTCCATATATGAAATATAGTTCCTGTATGCTATAGACTTATCGTCTTTCCAAAGATCAATAATGTTTTTATTTATATCTGTAGATTTTACCTCCGTTGGACACTTATTATATTTTGGGTTACAACCTGTCTTACCAAGTCTATATTTATAATAATTAAATCTACCCTCAATATCTCCAGCTAATACATTCATATTTATGGGAGGTATTGTCATTACACCATAACCAATATCTTTACCATTTATATGTTGGAAACCTATACCAAAACGTTTCTTTAAAATACTATCTATGTTAGACATAATCTTCTTGATCTCTTTATGTCTATAATAACTTATCCCCGATATTAACTTACTTTTACTATTTTCACTAATCTCAATGATTTGTTCAAAATTATCGTGCAAATCTTTAATAACTGGATCATCCATTTGCGATTCTATCATCTCTACAGAAACGACTTCAGAAAACATCTTTCTTATCATTGATTAATCCTTATTTAATTACTTTATCATTAAAATGCAAAAGAATAACATGTTATAGTACTTTAGTACTATAACATGTGTATTTATTCCTCATCTTTATATATTTTATACAATTTATTAGAAAGTCTATCTAACACTACATCATGACTGTTAGTATGGTTTAGTGCTGTACTTAAAACTTTATTAAGCGAAACACTAATGTTTCTAATAGCACTTTCCTTAACTTTATTATCATCAGATTTATGTAATTTGTTTAATTCACTCATAACCTTTTTTTCAGCTACCTTAACAAGTTTCTCAGCATCTTCAAAAGAACCAAGTATATCCAATCTACCATTTTCTATAGTTTCTAAAACATTTTTACTAAGTTTACTTATTTTAGAACCTTTGAATGCTCCCTTTTTAACTTTAACTGTAAGTTCAACACATCTGATTAAATGTATACCATCTTTATTATTTTTATCTTTGTAAGTAGACATAACCAATACTGTATTAGGACCAAAGGATGTTAGAACGTTTAGATTAACATCACCGTCATTTATTTTAGTCCTAATACCCTCAGTATAGTTATCAAACTTACTAAGTATTCTACCGTCAATTATTTTATCAGCACTACCTAACACATTTATTGTACCTTGGTGGTTACTCACTATATCTGATAAAAACATATCTGAATTTTCAAAGGATAAACTATTAGATAATATGGCTTTTATATAATCATTCATATCGTTAGTATCGCAGATATCTTTACCTGCGGCCAGGAATATAAATAAGTCACTTTCCAAAGAATTTATAAGATTTTCTGAGTCTTTTATATTAAATGGAGAGATATCTTTTAATTTTGATATCTTTTCTAATTTGGCTTTTATTGCATTTTCTTTAAGCTTAAAGAATTTACTTATTTTAGACGCCAACCGTTTAAGCGCTTCCCATATAGTCTTAAGTATAGTTACAACTGCTTCCCATGCAGTGTTTATGACATTTTCACTACTTACTACAAGTTCATTCATGGTGTCTATATCACCATCTATATTTTTACCTAAAGTACCACATTCAAACTTAAACGATTCAACAGCCAATGCTAGATAAGAATCTTCAACGCTACCCGTCCCCACTACCTCTTTATTTAAGTTTAATCTATACTCCATATGTTTAATAGAATCAATAGACTCAGCTGCAATGTAAATGTTGGTTTTTAAAGTATCTTTTAATTCGCTAATTTCATCTTCCAATAAAGAAATTTCATCTTCGTTAGATATAGCAACACCATTTAAAAGTTTATTCATTATATTTCCTTTTATTTTTATTCATATTAAAACATTAAAATCCTTTTTTATAGACATAAATATTCCTTGAAAGATATAACTTATAAGGAGAATATATGTCTAAAGTAATAGGTAAAGAATGTAAATTTGCGGTACATATTCCAGCCATAAGTGGTGTTAGAGATGATACACATATGTTGAAGGAGGTTCTGTTCTACGATGACGGCACTACCAAGTCGCATATTGTAACACTAAGAAACTTTAAGAGACCATTTTACGTAACTAAACCACATTTTCAAAATCATAAACAAAAAAAAGAATTTGAATTAAAAGAGAGGGTAAATGAATTCTATTCTACGCAAAGTGATTTGGCAAATAACATAGCTGTAAGAACTGGTAAAGTTGGTTATACTAGAAATGTAATGAGAGATGTTATTGATAATCCTTATGTATATGGAGTTGACGTTAAGAGTACTTCTATAATAAAAAAGATATATCAAGAAAAATATCCAGAGTGTCAAACTGAAAGTTCTGTTTGTACGCTAGATATTGAAAATGATGTAGAGACTGGTGTTATATCTTTAATTACCATATCTATGTTTGATAAAATGTATACGGCTATAAATAAATCACATGTTCTTGGTATCGCTAATCTAGATGAGCAACTTGAAACCTTATATAGTAAGTGGATGCCTGATACTGAGATAATCAGAAATTGTAAAGATAGAAAGAATGAGGTATTTGATAACGAGCTAGATTTAATTATAGGTATTTTTAAAAAGGTACACGAATGGACACCTGACTTCTTGACTATATGGAACATCAATTACGATTTACCTGTAATGATGAAGGTTTTAGATAAATATGGTGTTCCATACGAGAATGTATTTTGTGATCCATCGTTGCCAAAGGAATTAAGATACTTTAAATATAAAGAAGGACAGAAACAAAGGGTTACTGAGTCTGGTAGGGTAATGGCGATAAATCCTCAGGATCAATGGCATTATGCTTATTGTACATCTAGTTTTATATTTATGGATTCTATGTGTGCGTATAGTTATGTTAGAGTTGGACAAGCTGCAGTGCCAGGTGGATATGGTCTTGATAATGTTCTTAGACATAATAAGATAAATACTAAACTTAAATTTGACGATGATCCAAAATATAAGGGTGCTGATTGGCATAAATACATGGTTAAACATAAACCATTGGAATACATTATATACAATCAATATGACAACCTATCTATGTTAGAACTTGAGCATAAAACAAAAGACCTTACCACATCTATGCCTATTCTTGCTGGCATATCAGATTTCGATATATTCAATAGTGGTCCTAAAAAGATTGTTGATGGCTTACATTTCTTCTACTTACAGAATGGAAGAGTTCTTGGTACAAAACCTAGTAGGGTTAAAGATGATAAAGTACTCGGACTTGATATGTGGATCGTGACGCTTCCTGCATATAGGCTGATAGATAACGGCATAAAATGTATTGCTGAAGATGGTGAGATAAGAACCAATATAAGATGTCACGTTTATGATATAGATGCTGTTTCTAGTTATCCAAGTGATGGAGTTGCATGTAATATATCCAAACAAACAACAAAAAAAGAAATCGTTTCTATAGAAGGGAAACGTAAAAATGATTTCATGTATGATAATATAAATCTGTTTAGTGGTGCAGTGAATAGTATAGAATATTGTACAAGTATGTTTAATTTCCCAACAATGGCAGAATTACTAGATGATATAAAAAAAGAAGACTGTACAGCTTAACCTAATGGTTAAGCTGTAGTCTCATCTAGTCCACTATTCTTATCTCATCATCCTCATAGTACTTACTTGCACCAAAAGCGGCTGCAGCTATACCAATTACGAACAGGCCTATTTTGGCCCATTTCTTGGTTTCTTCTTTTTCATACCATTTTTCTTCAGACTTATTTTTAGAGTCCTTTTCAGAAGACTTATTAGACTTATTTTTAGAGTCCTTTTCAGACTTACTGGAATCTTCGTTACTCTCTATTTCAGCTAGAGTTTCCTCAAACTCAGCTACAGCACGCTCGGTTGCAGTAAGATAGTCGTTTTCTACTTCTACTTCTACTTCTGCTTTCACCTTTTCTTCAACTTTCACTTCAACTTTTTCTTCTGCCATTTTCTCTTCCCTTTTATTTTGAATTTGTTTAGCCATCCACTCGATAGCACCTTTACTATCTGATAGATAAAGACTCTTAGCCTTTTCTATCAACTTTCGATCAACATCAGATAATGGATTATTCTCATCGGCCTTAAAGACCATTTTGATAGTATCTTTTATATCTGCATCCAATTCGTTAAAATTGGATAGTATCGCTATCTCTATAGAGGCATCTCTTAATTGTCTTCCTATAGAGTCTATTTCCTTCTCATACCACTCGTGTATATCCAGAGTAGTAATAGGACCATAAGGATCCTCACCATGAATCTTTCGATCTAAGGGACCGAAGATGGACTCTATACTAGCCACCTCCTCCATTATTTCATCAGACTCAACAGAAGTCTCATGTCCTGTTAGTTCTTTAAACTTTTCTCCAGCATATAACATTTTGCCCATACTAAAGTAAAATGTATTGAATGCTGTACCTGCATTTTTATTTAATGTTTCATTACTTATCTGCATCTCAATTTCCTTTTCTTGTTGTTTATTATACTTACATAATATAGGGTTGAAAAAAAATGGAAACCCAAGTTCACAACACTAGTACTTTAAGTACTAGTGTTGTGTTTATACAGAATAATATCTGATGATATTATCTCTTGCAATATTTGAAATAATTGTCTCATCTGGATTTAAAGCGTACTCTAGATTTAGTTGCTTTAATCTAACCTCTCTTGACTCATAGTTTGCAAGTTGACTAATAACTTCATTTACATTTAAAAGTGTAGTAAGTTCAGTTTGATCCCATTGCCATAGATAATCAAATCTATATAGATAATGTTCACCTAGAGACTCCTTTGCATAATGGTTAAAGAATAAGTTAATTACATTAAATAACTCTTTAAATGTACCATAATCTTCTACACTGAATACATCTCTATATAAGTTAACCAACTCATATTGTTTTCTAACCATCTTTTTCTCATCAACTGGAACACCTGGTTTCATAACTTTGTTATATGACTCTAGAGTATTTGCAATTACTCTAACTTTACCAGTAGCTTCAGTAAGACACCATTCTACTTTTTTAGCAACAGAAACCTTACTATCTGTTAAAATATTCCTACTCTTTTTAGCTTCCTTAGCTTTTTCTTCAGCCTCTTGTTTAGCTTTAGCATCGGCTTCTTTCTTGGCTTTTTCTTCAGCCTCTTGTTTAGCTTTAGCCTCAGCAGCTTCTTCACGATCCTGCTCTTCAACAATTGCAATCTCTTCAGCAGTAGGACCCGTAACAGTAGGCGCAGCGTTAACCTCAGGAGCTTCTTGTTCTACAGTAGGTTCTTGGTTTTCTTGCTTTACAGCCTGTTGTTTTTTTTGATTATTTTTAGACATCTTCTTTCCTTTTTTTTTATTTTAATGTATTTAAGAATTCAACAATTCTTTCTTTAGCAGTAGCATTCTTAAGATTGAATACAGGTATACCCAAATCTTCACACGCGTTTATGAAAAATGACATATTGCCAGTAGTTTCATATTTGATGTCAGCTTTAGTCTCAGCCCCATCACTTGTATACGTAATGAAAAGATTAAGCGGAGTGTTAGCCTCATCGCCCATAAGTACATGAACGTTTCTAGCAACAATAGCTCTAACAGTTGGAGGAATCTTATTGAAAGCACGGTGAAATGTAGATGCATAACCATATGCCTTTTCTGTAGGTTTATTTAATTTTGCTGTAAGCTCTTTATTAAACCCTTTCCATGGCAGATAAATCTCACATCTACTTTTTGCAGCACTATATGCTTGCGTAGAAGCCTTATCCATACTGTTTCCATCATATCTAAAAGTAAAACCTTTACTTATTAAAAGTTTAGAAAGTTGCTCTATTAATAAAATAACCTCACCTGGAACTTCACCATGGGCAGCAATAGAAAACATTCTATTAAATCTTAATAGACTATCTTTATCGACAGGAAGTGGTTGTATATGATCCTCCCATAAATTTACCTTAGCCTTTTTAGGGGACTCCTGCTGCTTAGGATGCTCCTCTGTTGTAGTTGTAGTCTGGGTAGGTTCCTCAGTACTATCTAAAATATCCATTAAATCATCTAAATTGTCCATAGATTTCCTTTTATTTATTTGTTAATTAGCGCCTCTATTTATAGTTAAGATTTGCATTACTCAATTAACTACATAACTTAGAATTTTAACTTAACATATCACTTAAATCCAACTCTACTGTCTTAATTGTGGTATCGTGCATAGCTTTCATAGATAGATTTAATATAATTGCACCTATATTAGCAATAATTAGTGGCACACTGTTTTCATTACTACTTAAACCTTTACCAGCACATGTTTTACATATAGACTCACCATCTGAAATACAGTACAACGGCGAACGCATCTTAACTGTTTTACCAATATAAACTTTAGCGTCATTAATTGTATTCACTAATACAGTGCCGCTAGATGTAATTATATACCTACCAACTATTGATTTATAGTTATTTGCATTTACAGTCCAGTTTTTGAAACCCTTAGTACCACAGTCTTCGCCTCTAATAACGATAGCAGATGTTGCTCTTAATAAAATCTTGGCTGTAAGTCCACCTTTAAAGGTCTCAGTACCTCGACTATATGATGCAAACCTAATACTGTTATAATGGCTAGCCAATTTCACTGGATCGTTCTCTAAACCATCTTCTAGAGTATCCTCTATAAGTAACGCATCTTCATCTGGAGAACTAAAATTACGCTCGGCCCCTCCCATTAAGAAGAGTTTCTTTCTTGAATTATTAAGTATCTTACCCTCTAATAATTTACCAAAAGAAGGATCATCCTTTAAGAATTCCTTATCATACCTTTTGAGTTCGCTCTCTATATTGGCTATAATCGCATAGTCCTTTAATGCGTCTGGACCGTGCTCTCTTATAGCTTTCTCTATAAGCTCTTTCTTCTTCTCCTTTATGCCATCTGGCGGTATCATAGATTTTTCTGTAGCACTCGCAGATATAACCTCGGCCCAGTTTTGTAAGTATGTAGCAGCATCAACGAACTTAACATACTCATCAACAGAAATAAATTCATCTGTTAACTCGTCATCATCTCTAAGTAAAGTCGTTATATATTTATTTTCAATATCTGAAACCTCAAATCGTTTATTCTGAAATGGTACTTTTGAATTAAAATTATATGCAATTAAAACATAATTAAGTAGCAGTCTACCGACGGTAGTTTCTACAACTTCACTTATATTTTCTATATATCCTGCTTCTAACGTTATTTTATCTTCTGGATTAATAATGGGTTTATTTATTACCCCTCCCTCTAATTCAACAAGTTTACCATCAGCAACGACGTATATCTTACCACGCTCCAACTTACAGTAATCAGTACTCTCCATAAGAACAGAGAACATACTAATGACCCAGTTTAACTTAAGTACTAACTTATTATCTATAGAATATTTCAAATACTCTTTAAGACTAATCATTTCCATCCCCCACAAATACACCATATGTATCTATTGATTTAATATATGTAGTGGTAAGATCAACTACCTCTTTTATATGTTTATGTAATATGGTTTTAGTATATTCATCATCTATAAGATCCTCTATATCATTTACATATATATCTAACATATCATGTCTACTATTAGAACATAGAAGCATAATGGATATATAATCAAGAGCCATATTAAATGGATCACTCTTATGAACATTATCATCATAGACCTTTATAAATAGACTTATATCATTATCTATAGTGAATTCATCATTTATTATATTTAGACCTAGGAGATGATGATCTTTATCAGTTTTTGCATTTAACATATGCAATGTTTTATTTATAATTGACTTTAATCTACTTCTCTTAATAAGTACCTCAGTTTCTTCTTCATCATCTGGACTAACAGAACTAACAATATCCGTTAATACTCTAGTGTAATTACGAATGAAGCTTTGTTTAACGTCAAGTAATAACTCATATACCCTGACATAGGTTATGCCTGTTTTATCAGATATACATTTAGATAGAAACTCCTCATTATCATTAACTATCTCCATAAGATCTAACATCTCATTGGCTATAGCGTAATCTGTATTAGGCAAATCTACTAAATGGTCTAATATAAGACTCATCTCTTTAATATTGATCAATTCAGGATCTACGTATAATTCCATTTCGCTAAGAACTAGATTAGCGTGTTTCATTATTAACCCTCTTAACAAAAAAGAAACGTTATCGTGTAAACCAGCGGATACTTCTGATAACAAATTATGTATATCAGAAGTATAGCGCTCATAGTCTAAATATTCAAATGCCGACATTATTCTAAAAATGTCGACATGATTGTTTGGATTACAATATTCTACTATTGCAATTTCTATTGTTTTATCTTCCATAATGTTTTCCTTTAAAGTTCGGAACCATCTAAACTACTTGGATCTTTACCATCTGCTATCAAATTCCTAACAACATCCCAGTTATTACGAATAGCAAATTGATCATATACATGTAACTCCTCCATCTCTGAATTAGTATAAAATGTAACGTAGCCATCGCCCTCTTCATTAAATTGTAACATTCCATCCATAACCTCTTGATAGCGAACATGATCTTCAGCCTTATCCACGTCTGGATGAGTCTCATAATACATACCGTCATATGCACTACATGCCTGTTCTTTATTAAGCTGCCATAAGTCAGGCTGTACCATTATATATTGTTGCATCTTAGGTGTCGCATTGAAAATGTTATCTTCAGTATACGTTAAAATAACATCTGGGTTGATGTGCGTATCCATCGTACCAACTAAGGCTTTTGCCATATTTATAACAGAACTATTATGATACTTTTCATAAATATTTTTAGCAGTATCTACAAAATATGAACTAGCACCATTGAGCTTACTAGTAGCTACGTTAATAGTGTTCGTAAGATAGTCCATAAGTTTTTGATCTGGCTGCGTATATACTAAAGCATCAAATCCAGCTTCACCACCACTGATTACTCTTGCGCGCATGTATCCTCCTTTTATTCATTTATTTACCATGGTTGAAAAAAGTATATTAATACAATTCTCTATTTAAATAATATATGCTTATTATAATGTCTAAACTAATAACTTTTATAACCTTAACTAATATATGATTAAAAATCTAAACTAAAAGGAAAAAGTATAAGTATGGATGGAATTAAAATTAACGTAGTTGACAATACTACTGAAGAAGATAAAGTTGTTAGTAAGTTAGCTGACGATACAAATAAAGAAGATTTGATTGGTGTTGTTAAAGTTGATCCTAGTAAGATCTCTTGGCAAGAACTTTTGGATATACATAAAACTATGGCTGCAGACATTATTGACCTACAAATGCTAGTAGTTACTATGGTTAAAACAAATGAAAGGGTTATAGATTTAGATAAAGAACTATACGCCGTAGTTACTGGTTTAATGAAGACTATAGATGATGTTGCTTTAGAATTAAAAGATAACTTTGAGAGATTCAAAGATAAAGGCAACGGTTCCATCGATAAGGAAAATGAAGATGACTGCATGTTATACGTTGAGATAAATGCAGCATATATTGCTACGGGCGAAAAACTAATGAACCTAAGTAGTACCGCTATAACTGACATCCTAACTAAAATTAACCTTAAAAATGATGTTATAGTAAAAGATGCTAAAAAGTTACAAAAAGATATAGCAGAAAAAACAGCACAATTACATGGTGTAGATATAAAGGAATAATGATGGACACTAAACCTAAGTTTAATACAAACAACGGCATTGATCTTAATGTCAGAAATACTTCTATAAATGAAGCTAAACCTCTTTATGAAGACGCTACTCCTGCGAGCACACCTCAACCTATAGCATCTATGAAGGATACAGCTGAAACAAATATTCCTAACAAGCCTATCTCAGAAACAGTTACTAGCAGTGAGGCTATTGAAACTACTGTTTTCCTAAACCCAGATGAGAACGTTAAGGAGGTTGATCCAGATGGTCCTACCATAGATGCTGTTATTCTGCCTGCTAGTACATATAGTGATATATATACAGCAATGAAATTGATGGATGAGTTTGAAGATGACTTTACAGATGATTATAGTGCAAAAGAAGCATTAGCTGTTGGTATAGCAGCTGATGGTGCTAGAGTTACTATTAAAAATAACGCTCTTGTAAAAACACTAAAAGATAAAGAAGCTGACTGGGTGCAGGCTCCAAAGTATGCTGATAAGGTTTTGGGTATAAGAGAGCTAGCCGTTGGTAAAGGTGGTTCTGGAAATGTAAAAGGTTCTGCTGCAGCTGCTAAATTTTATAGTTATCTTGGTCTGGGTGGAATCATACAGATACCATTATGGCATAGTGGGTTCTGGATATCGTTAAAGACAATTAAAGAAACCGATCTTTTAAATCTTGAGATGGCTATAGCTGAAAACCAAATCAGATTGGGTAGAGAAACGAATACTTTAATCTACTCTAATTATAGTGTCGTTTTTAATAGACTAGTCATGGAGTTTATAACTAGACATATTCAAAGTTGTACGCTTGATATTGATGATATAAATGAAATATCCAACCATATAATGATTCAGGATCTTTATCCTTTAGTAAACGGTCTTATTCAATCCATTTATATAAAAGGGTTTAAGGATGTTAGAGCGTGTATCAATACTTTAAACATCAATGAAGTTACCAAAAAGCCTGAGTGTGATTTTACTATGGAATCTATTATTGATCCTAAGAAATTGTTATGGGTAAATAGAAAGGCTTTATCTTCAGAGCATATGAAACATATGTCAAAGAGAGCTCCTAAATCTGTTGGTATAGATGAGGTAATTGAATATAGATCTACATTATCCGTTCTGAAAGATAAACAGTATAACATTGGCACAGAGAGTGGTAGAGATATTATACTAAATATTAAGAATCCTACAATAAAACACCATATTGAAAGTGGTGAGAGATGGGTTAATGATATAATTACGCTAACTGAAAAACTCTTTACAGATGACCTATCGGCAGATGAAAAAAATAAGAGAGTTAACGCTAGTAGTAAGATGGTATTACTTGGAACGTATAATCATTTTATTAAGTCTTTAGATCTCCCTGATGGCACTACAGTAACAGATAAGAAGACTATGGATAGTATCCTAGAGATTTTAGTATCTGATTCTGTAGCATTTAAAAATATGATTGGTGCCTTTAAGGACTATATTGATATAAATACCATTGCTATTGTTGGTATACCTAAATTTAGATGTCCAGACTGTAATACTAGACAAGGTTCTGATAGTGAGAATGAGGCATTTAAAGATATTATTCCTATAAATGTATTGGAAGCTTTTTTCGACCTAAGCATTCTCAAAACAAGCAAGATAAACGAAAGGGAACTATCGGTAGACATATAGTAGATGTTGAACTTATAAGCAATGACCTCGAATACATCGATGATGTAATTCGAGGCTTACCTGAGCCGTTATCTAGTCCTGAGAGTGCTTTACTGTTATCTGATCTTTATGATGTAGTTAATGGATTAAAGGGCAATTCCATAGCAGATGATTTAATAGGTCCTGTATTACAAAGAGAGGCCGAAGATGTTATTAGTTGCAGTAGATATGAGGAACTAGTAGTATCATATACTACCTTTAGCATAAAAGAGTTCTTTGGTATTAGTTTAATAGAATTCATGGATCTACCTGGTTGGAAAATAAATTTACTTACTGAAAATGCTATAAGAATAATGGAAGAAAAACAAAAAGAGTTACACGAGCTACAAGATGAAATTACTAATAATGAAAACAATATTAGTAATGATATTACATCCAATATAGCTGAACTTAAGGATATAGGATGAAAGACATTATAAACGGTTTATATGTAGAATTAGATTGTCTAATGGATACAAGACTTAGTTTATTATATGATATTGATAAGAACCTAATTGAATCTATTATAAAAAGTGGCAAATACTCAAATAGAATAATGGATCAATTTGGATATTTATCAGTTAGGGTATTTAGAACTATATACAATATGAGGAATTCAAATATTCTCGATAATCCAGCTCCTACTGAGATAACTAGTATTATTTCAGATTATTGTTTTGAGGCTATGCAGACCAGTAAAAAATTAGGCGATGGGAGTCCAATTAAGATTTACCTTAATGTTCATCCATATAATCTAACTGAAGCTAGCATTGAGCGTTTAAGGATGGGCTTATCTAATGCAATTGATGTAGCAGTAGACATAGCGATTATAAATAAACCATTCTATGATATAACGCCTAATTTCATAAATGAAAATATAGGTTTGGTGATAATGTATGATGCCTTAAAATGGACAGAGTTTAATTTACAAAATAAAAGGCTTATAGAAAAAAGTCTTCCTGACGTAACATTTTTAACACCTATGTTATTGCATAGGAAACTGATTATAAAAAAATCAGAAGTAAGTAAACTATTTGAAGATCTAGAGAAAAATCTGCAGATGCTAATAGGTATAGTATTTATACCTGTAAAGTATTTCTCGATAAAAGAAAAAAGTATATATAAGTTATAGTATGGTCCTAGGACCATACTATAACTAACCTACTTGTTTTATTAACCATATAAGTCCCATATATGTACCATATAAGCCAATAATTGAATACAGCATATACTTTACTATATATACAGCTGATTTAATGTCACTCGCTTTATATGCACTAATAGAGACATATATCAATATCATACATATAATGACTGATGTAAATAAGATAACGAGCATTTAGTACTTTCTTAATATCTCAAGAAGTAGTAATCCTGCTGAATCGCCCACTACATCCTCTATAGTCAGTATTGCATCTATTTCAGACATAAAGTTGTCGTTCTTAGAATCTATGAGGTTAGACGTTTTAAGTCTAACCTCATATTTTATATTTGGATTGATATGTTCATCTATGAATATATCCATTCTCTCTTTAGTAACCATTCTTATCTCCTTATGTTATTATAGCACTAGCATCAACCTCCACGCGTTTCATAGACGCCAATACTCCCACCTCATCTATATTTTCATCATATTCATCATTTAAATAATTTGTAACAGTTGCAATAGTTGGTTTTGGCAAACCAAGTAAACCTGATACCTCATTTATTGTATTCCTACCTGGAACAGAATATGACGGATCTAAAGTATGTGCTAATTCACACATATTATTATCAGCTAATATTGTACAATTTACCTCATCGCCATCAACGTTGCCTTCATCCGTATCATTACTACGAACAGTTCTCTTATGAACTTCCCTTAGGATTTCCCTAGGTGACGAGACTATATCTTCAACCAGTGTTATCATCTCATTGGTTGTCTACCACTTCCGTTTAAAGGATGACTCCTACCTACATTTAGGCCGTACTCCCAGCTACGGGATAGTCGTTGAACGTTCCTCATATACATATAGTACTTAGAGACTTCGCTGCTGATTACCAATTACATTCCCAGAAAGTTTTATAACCAACTAATCGATGATAAGTCGATCTTGTATTATAAAATATGTTCATGTTGACTACTTAAAGTCATCTAACGTTTGTTATACATTCATAATGTGATTTCTCCATTATTGTAGTACGTTAGCCTTACGGCGTCCCAGACAATTCAATAGATTCTACCCTACATATTACTACATAGGTGACCCTTTTATTTATGCAACATTAATAAAGTTTGAGTCAGCATTCATTGGCGCGGTTATTAAGATAGACATCGAAATAGTATCATCTCTTGGATCTGTTTTAAACTTACTTATAAATACTCTTTGAGCACTACCCTGATGTAAGCTTGGATTTCGATGGAGTATTATAGCTATCTTACCTGGCGTATAACTCTCAGATAATAGCTCATTTAGAGCTTTATCCACTATTTCCACATAATTGTTAACTGCATAGAATAGTAGACTACTGGCCTTCTTATGTGTTAACCCATACTTAGTGAGTATATTTAGTAAGTGTGGTCTAAATGCAGTTACCCCTATTGACCATGGTACCATTACTTCATCATATGGGTGTGGTCCTGGTATTGATGTAATAACTGCTCTAAAGGTAAAGTGACCTCTACCACCATAAATATGTTTTCTAAAGATACCTGGTTTACTAGATAAATATACCCTATTGTAGTATTGATAAATACTTGCAAGGTCAGATATAGTCCTAGCCATAGCATTACTCTTTTTATTTGGCGTATTGTTATCTATATTAACAGATTTTATAAACTGCAATGTTGTATCAATAACATCAGCAATACCAAGATTGGTATAATTACCTTTACTGGTATTTTCTATAATAAATAATTTCTTATTAACTATAGGTAACCAATAACTATATATCTTATCCTTATTCTCCCTATATAACCTTATTATACCCTCTACCTTATTAGCCTTTCTAGGTGTTTTGAAAGTTGAATGATTCTGTATAAAAATAAGTATAGACTCAAGGTTATTTACTAGATACGGGTAGCTCCTCTCAAAGTTTGGTAGAGTATTCTTAATACCATGTAGAAAGTCAGGTATATCGGTACCTGGATTATAACTAGTATCCGATAACCAACGCATACAATCTATCTTTTTACCCATAACATTCTTAACCATTAGCCAAAAATGAGGCGCCATAAACTTAGGCATATCATCTAGGGCGTGCAGCCATAATAAAGGATCAGTCTTATCTTGTAAATCTCTAACAGTGGTAGAACAATTAGAGCATAGTTTACCAAGTAGATAACCTCCTTTAAGCTCCCCGCAATCACATGCTGGGATCATTGATATAGTATTGTCGTCATATACCGTTATAAGTGCGTTGGTAATTCTCTCTTTATCATCTATACTGAAATATTTAACTTCGTTAAGGATTATCTTATCACCAGTAGTTTCTCTAAAGTACCCATCTAGATTTTTAAATGTTTGATATATCATTTTTATCCTTATAATTGTAAAAAATATAGAATAACAGACTAGGAAAATCCTAGTCTGTTACTGCCATTAGTTAAATCTATTAAATCCACCCATAGAGAACGGAGTTTGATAATTTACACCACCATTAAATGCTCTAGCAAAATCAGCTGTTTGTTGGCCGATTGCTGCTGCACCTAAGTAACTACCAAGAACTGAGATGGAAGACTGTTCAGTATAAGTAACTTCTGGATCATATCTAGTTTCAAGACCAGCAGATGCACAAGCATTAGCCAACGTAGATAAGAAGTCTGCACTAAAAGTAACGCGTAAAGACTTACCTTGGATCTCTGCATTTGGAATAAGTTTGGATATGATATCAACTTTAGTAACATATGGATCTAAACCTGAAACACTGTATGGAGCATTTGATAAAGCCCATTTATTAATAAGTTCTACAGATTGTCCAAACTCTGCAACGAATGAAAGATCTACATCTTTGATATCTCTAACATCACCATTTTTATCATTCCATGTACCTGTTGGAACAAGGACACCTGTACTAAGGAAAATTCTATTTAAATCAAAATCTAATGGGAACGCTCCATTTGTTAGCCAGTTTGCTGTAGCAATTATCTCTTTGGATGCATTCTTTTTCTTAGCCGCATCTTCATTGTTTGTAACTGCGGCGGCTGCAGTTGCAAATACAGAAGTAAAGTTTGTAGTTGCACCACATAACTCAATGTCCATAGAACATACTGGATTTAAAGAATACATTTGTTTAAGAATAGCATAAACTTCATTTGCCTTAAGCTGTGGATCTTTAAGATCAAGAGCTGCACCAATGCCACTTGCTTCATTTGCAATGTTTGTAATGATATTTAATTTACCAGCATCATGATACTTATCTACAGATTTTGGCGCTACTGCAGCTAACCACATTGCAGGTCTAACCATAACAACTGAAGTAACTAATGCAAGTAATGCATACCCAGTAGTTGGCATATCAACATCCATTCTATCGATAATGATATGTGGTCTAAATCTAAGGATAGAAGTTGGTGCTAAACCTGGAGCTGTCTGCATTGGTTGCTCTTCAGGCATTGCATCAACGAAACCTGAACTTTTACAGATTGTTGTTTTGTTGTTTTGCAAATTAAGAGACATATTTTGGTTGCTGTTGTCAACACTGTTAAGTTCCATTTGCCAATCAGCTCTATGTGCCTTACCAACTGCATCTTTTGTAACTGTTGGAAGCATATTTGAATCAATCTTTAAATACGCTCTTGGATTTTCCTCAATAGCTGCAGCTATGTTAAGATCCCTAAACTCTTGGTTTAATTTACCAGACTCTACTAAACATGCATTGTATGCTAATGATGCTAGTGGTCTAACTGTAGCTGGACTAAGATCAGTATTATACCAAGGGATAACTGCTGAGTCTACTGAGTAGAATTTATATTTCTCACCATGTACTACTTTAAGTCTACCAAGTACCTCATTAAATAATACGCTATCTACCGCATCTGATGTAACATAAACCTCGTTGCTTCTCTGCGGCTGATTCATTCTAGTTGCAGCATTTAACTCCTGCATAACTGTAGGTGCATCAAGCGGTTTTCTACCTGTACCTTCTAGTACCATAAGGAAATATGCTACTTTATTATTTTTAGCAAGACTAACAATAACTACAGAATATGCCAAATTTGTTTTAACTTCTCTGTCTAAATAAGTCACCGTTGGTTTGTAACCTGCTGCATTTTGTTCATTTCCATAAATAGCTTTTAACTCTTCAACTAGTTTGTTAAGATACTCACTACCAAGACCCGATGCCATCGTGGTAAACTTCCTGCCACCAAATGTAAGTATTGGTGTTTCATTTATATTAGTTCCCATTTTAGGACCCATGTCACCAAGTGTATTGTGTGATGTTTGATTAGATGTTCTTAAATCTACTTTAGCGTTTTCTTGCGTTACGCTACCTTCTACTTCGTCGTTTATGTGTGCTGCCATTGCTGCTCCTTTTAAGTTCTTTTCGAAAAGAATTTTAGATCAAAAATACTATACATAGTATGATTGTCTATTTAAATAATATGTTGCTATGTTTTTATTCAAACCCATATTATAACCATATCACCGTCATGTAACTATTACACATGCCATAAGCATGCGAAAAGTTTCCACCTTCAATATATAGTATACTTTAAAAAAGTTTTATTACATTATAACATATTACCTCATTTATTAATCCACTTTTAAAAAAAAATATCTATCTTATTTATCGTCATCAGCTTTAATTTGACTTATAAAATAATGACAATATAAAGGAATAAAAATGATAAAACTATTTTATAATAGGGACCCTTTTATATCTACCGTATCTAAAGATAGTAACTTAAGATACATTAAAGAAAGATTTAAACATGAGATAAAAAACGTTAAGGAATATTATAATGCAAAAAATGCAAAGGTAGAGAATAGTAACATGTTTGTTGGTTTAATAACCACACTATGTCCTAACTATAATTTAGATTTATGGGAATTTTCTAGAATCATAGATAGTACTGCTAAGTATAACTCTAAGACCTTTGATATAGTAAGTTCCATTAATAAAGGTAATATCGTTAAAAATCAACTTTTTGGTAAAAATAGTTATGAGATATTTATATATAAAGAGATGAATTTTGATATTACTGATGTAGAAGATTGTTGGAGGGATCTATCCCCTTTAACTATAAGAAGACATGACAACACTAACATTTTTTTAAAGATACCATCTGATAAGGTTAGATTTGACGTACCAACTATAACTATATGTGAGTTGGACATAAAAATGATGCTTTTACAATATAAATACTGGTCGTTAGAAAGACTATCTAATAATATGGATACAGATCCAGCCTACTATGTATACCGATATCTATTTGCAAATACCTGTGCCCAGTTTCTTGATTTAGCCATACTTAATAAACTCATTAATAAATTCACTGGTGAAAGTGACGATGAAAATATAAACTATCATCCTTTTAATATACTGGACATGAGTAGTAGAATAAATAGAGTACTTGTTAATGTTTATACTAATATATTAGATAGTAATAAATCATATAGTAATATACTAATGAATATACCACTCATTAATGTTGAAAATGCATATTCCCTATTATTAATGGATAACTCTCTTTATAATAAACAAAGTATGTGGGCACATTGGTTATTGGTTATACCTTATATATATTTTATATTATGCATTGGTAAGGATAAGACTATTACACATAACAAAGATACGGTAAACCAAGTAAGATTAACTATTAAAGAAATTGATAGAAATCAAATAGACGATAAACTTTTAGACAATATTGAAATAGGTATTGACTATTTGTTTATGAAAGAAAATATTATAGAGAAAATAGGAATAAGATAATGAATGTTATAAATAATTTACTGTCTGAAATAAAATTCAGAATTCCTCTTGATGTGTTACAATTAACATTTAGAGAAAGACAAAACTATAGAAACATAGTTACTTCGTTGGATGATAAAATAATGACAGAAGTAATACGTAAACGTTTAATGGTTGATTTAAATCTGGCTAGTCAAGAAACAATAAATGTAGCTTTACAATCATGTCAGCTTTTATATCACGATACAGTTAAAACTGCTTACTTTATACCAAAAGAATTAACTGGTGGTAGAAGTATAGTTAGTGCTTTATCAATGATGTCTGGTTACCATATGCATGGAGACACAATGTTAAGCAACCATCAGTTATCTGGAAGCAGTTTATTGGATAACAGCATATCATTAATGAATAGTTTAGATAACGTTAATATTAGACAAACTGCTAGGATTGATTTGATTGGTGAAAATACCGTACTTATTGATATGGGTATGTTAGATAACTTGGCCGTAAACTTAGTTGTAGTAGTTGAGAATGACATTAATCTAAACAACATTAACCCAAGAGCTTTTGGTGCCTTAAGTACGTTAGCTGTCTTAATAATGAAGGCCTATATCTACAACACTATGGTTATTAGGGTTAATGAGGGAGAGTTATATTCTGGACATGAGATATCTGTTATAAAAGATATTATATATGATTATAAAGATGCAGAAGAACAATACCAGGAGTATTATGAAACTACGTGGAAGAAGATAGCATTTATGCAGAACGGTCATAATATGGATAAGTTTATTACGTCTATGTTTGGCAATCAGATTTAAGGATTTTATATGTTTGATAACGTTAACATAAAACATGATGAAAAGAAAGATATCTATACTATAAGTGGTCATTATGGTATGCGTTTTAGAAGGGTACTTGAGAGAAGAGTCCTAAATGGTAAAAGATTAAACCAAGTCTTTATAACATATGGTCCATTTGGAATATCTTTTTATGGATTTTTTGCATTAGAGGTGAAACATATATTGTTGGCAACCATAAATATGCCATCACCAGGTGTGAATGTTAGACTTATAGAAAAAACAATCAAAGTAATTGAGGAAAATACTTGGTTGCTTGATTTATACTCTGAATTTCCTGATACTTTTGATTATACTATCATAAAGAATAAAATGAAATTTGATATCCTAGACCATCAAAAGACCTGGTTTAAAGATTATACATCCTTAAAAAGAAAATTACACTACAGAGGGCGGCTGTTAGCTGCTGATGCAGGATCTGGTAAGACCTTTATGAGTCTAGCTACTATAGAGTTAGTTGGTGCCAACAAAGTAATTATATTTTCTCCTCTTCCTGCAGTTGAGAAAGTTTGGGTATCCTCTATAAGAGATACTATTTATAAAGAAGAACAAAGTTATTTTGTTTTTAATAATAAAACTAAAAATAAATATAATGGAGAAAGGTTTATAATCTGTAATTATGAATCTATGACGGCGCTTGCTAATCTAATACCTGAAATAAAAGGTAAGGATACTGCTATAATTGTTGATGAATCCCACAACATGAATGAACTTAATTCAAAGAGGACCAACTTACTTCTACAAATATGCAATGCTGTTGATTCTGACAACATTCTATTGTTATCTGGTACTCCAATTAAGGCCAGACCGTTAGAGATGCTACCTATGATAGAAATGTTGGATAAAAGATTTAATAGTACCATAAAGAAACGTTTTATAAAACTCTATAAATCTATGCCTGGGGTACTTCAGAATTCAATAAAAGAAAGATATGGTGCATATAGAACTAGAATAAAGAAAGAGAGTCTTAAATTAAAACCTGTTATTACTAAAGATCTACCTATACGATTAAAGAATGCTAAGGAATATACATTAGATAAGATTAGAGAAAAGATGAAAGTCTATATAACCAATAGAAAAGCTGAAATACTTAATGACTGGGATATGTATAAGAATACATATTATACCTTATGCGAAGAAGCTAAAGAAAAACAAGTAGCAAATGGTGTAAGTAGGAAACTGTTTGATGAATATGAGAAAAACATAAGGATCATTATAAAAGTGTATGATAGAGGAGGACTTATGGATATACCAGACATAATAAAATTCTGTAATAAGTTTGAAAATGAATACATTAGACCAGTTTTAGATCCAGAAGATAAGAAAAGATTTAATGAAGCCAAAACTATAGTTAAATACTTAAATCTTAAATTACAAGGCGAAGTTCTTGGGAATGTAGTTGGTAGAGAAAGAATAAATTGTCATATAGACTTAGCTAAAGAGATTGATTATAAGGCTATTGTAAATAGTACTATAAAGAAAACTCTTATTTTTAGTAACTATATAGATGTATGTAAGAAAGTGTATGAAATGACTGATAAGTTGGGATATAGGCCTTTAAGAGTATACGGTGAATATACTAAAGATCTATCTTCTACTGTTGGTTTATTTATGACTCCTGGTAATGAATTAAATCCATTAGCCGCTACGTATAAGAGTTTAAGTACTGCAGTTCCTTTAATAGTAGCAAATGTTATGTTATGTATTGACTTACCTTTTAGAACGCATATATTAGAACAAGCTATATCTAGACTACATAGGTTGGGACAAGATAGTGAGGTAATAGTATATCAAGTACAATTAGATACTGGTGATATACCTAACATAAATAGTAGGAATATAGATATTATTGCATGGAGTGCAGAAATGGTAGCCATGATAACTGGTGATGAGATAATGACCTCTGTTATTAAAAATGAGGGTACTGAGGATGGTGCCATGACCGTCGATGGAATTAGTTTTATAAATAGTTTTACTGCTACTATGGAAAACATTACTTTAGAAGAAGAAAAAGAGGAAAGGTCAGAGATGAATATATACGATGCTTGGTAGCATCGTATATATCTCTTATGCTTTTTTATATAATTCTGCCATAGTTTTAGCAACTAATAACATTCTCTTTCTGAAGTGGTTTGACACCTTTTCTACTTCTTTCATTAAACCGAGAATAAACCGTCTAGGATCTATTTTACCTGCATTTTTATATGCTTCATCAAGTATTTCCATGGCGACTTTTGTATTTTTAATATTCTCTTCTACTAAATCTAAAAGTAAACCTATATTCTTTTTACTTAGAACTGAAACATCCAGCTTACTATAATCTTGACGCTTATGCTCTATAACGGCAATATAAGTATTTAGACTATCCTTAAGGAATGAATTGTCTGGGTTATTAGTAGCCAATAGTAATGTAACTGTGGTAGTGCCAAGTAATTTCTCTAGTACTGACTCAAGTTTAGTAAATGGATTAAGTGTTGGATAATTCTCAACAATCATTGCGCCAATAACAACCTTATCTTTTTCATCAACCTGATCAATAGCTCCAGCCATGAAATAGGCATATTTTTTATTAACGCCTTTTAAGATACTATTAATTTCCAAGCCTGCAACCCTCTGACCAGACGAGTGATATTTTTTAAGATTTTTATTAAGATTTTTTGCAATATCTATATATCTGCAGTTATCGGATAAAACCTTATACTCTTTAATATCATCACTAACTTTGGTAACCTTTTTACCAACTGGATCAAGCTCGCTAAATATAATTTTAACAACTGATTTATAATCATCAGAAGAAGTATCTACTTTATCCCCACTTTCCTTTAAAATGGAACGAATCTCACTTATCATAGTTTCATTCTTTTTTAAACTTATCTTAACTTTATTAGCCAACTTACTAAATAAGCCCTCATTACTAATTAAAAGCCTATCAAGACCATGCTCTACACTCCCTATAATCGCCTCCTTGGCACTAATTATATCAGATATGGACTCCAGACCAGTTTGTCTTGGATATCCAAGATCGTCACATATATTATTTAATGCATAAATATTGACATCCAAATTAACTATATTGGAACCAATATTCTTGTCCATCTCTAGACTTTCCTTAAGTCTATTAAGTTGAATGGCGCCACTATTAACTGCAGACATTGCACTTTCAATGTCATCGGTATCATTACCCAACTCTATATCAAGCAAGCTCACTATATTAGTTTGCTCATATTCTAGATCTATATTATCGCTACTTAGTATTTTACTCATTTTAATCCTTTTTTTTTATTTTTTGACAGCGCTATCTGAAATATTACTAACTACATAAGCGTTCATTATTTTTAATTGAGCTTTATCAATATCGACATATCCAACAAGAGAATCTAAAGCCACTGTTGTTGCAAATACATTTAAATATGAAAAGATCGGTTTAAGTCCAATTTTTAAATCTTCATCAATTTTTATATTGTCTAATTCCTTAGTAAAACTACTCATCTTATCTATTGACTTTAATACATCTTTAGTAAAAGTTTTCTTTGCATCATTTATAGTTTTAATTAAACCCTTTTGTTTTGATAATGAACTGAAAGCACTTAATTCAACAGTAAAGTATTTAACTCTATTAAATTTATCCACTGTCAACGGTTCAATTTTAAATTTAGACAATCCCTTTTTTAAAGTAAAGTTCGTTGGTTTAACTGTAATAGATTTTATTAAATCTAGTACTTCACGTTTATTTAATGTAGATTTTGTAATGGTAGTCTCTTTTGGAATACTTAAAAGTAATCCCTTAAAACCCTGTTCTTGGACTCTAGTCATAATGCAAAGATTCTCAGTAGTGTCTGACTCAATATTGGTTTTATCTACACTCTTATTAAATAGTACATACATATTATGTTTTGTTTTATATTCTAAGAGTATTTTTGATAAAACCTTCAACATATTCTTAACTTCTGAAGCAGGAGTTTCATTTTTAACAGTACCAAGAAATTTTACGATAATATCTTTAAACTCAATAATTATTTTCATATTAGACTTAAGGTATTCATCGTTATTTTGGAAATCTGTTATTCTATCCAAACCATCAAAGCTACAACCATCTTTACCAATAATCTGCAATAAGTTATTTACAATACCTTTTCTAATATCTCTTTCTGCAATTTCTGGCTTAATTGTTAGTTCAGATATATTTTTATTGATTTTCCTTATCTTCATATTTAAATCCATAAATCTACCAGTATTTAAACTCATTACACCTAATACTTTTACAGACAGTTTTCTAATCATATTTATGGCTTTTCTATAGAGAATCTTAATACCCTCTATAATTCTTTTAACTATATCATTTTTTATATTACCAGAATCTTTGTCTTTTTCCTGTTTCATGGCATTTGGATCTACTAAAGCGGTACCCTCTAAACTAATGCCAAGGATACTACAACCCATTTCAAGTTTGGCCATAACTACTTCTTCATTACTAATATTATCATCAATATTATATAATATAGTTTCAGCAGTATCTATTAAATCTAATGTTTCCTCAATGGCTATTACTTCTTTTGTATACTCATTGCTATCAGACACTATCTGAAACAACTCCTCTGTACTTACCTTAAGGTCTTTAAGATCGTTAATATCATTATCACTTAATAATTTATTTTGCATAACATCTCCTGTTTTTTATATCACTTAATAGTAAAAAATAAAAAATAGCATATACATAGACTTAAGTCTATGTATATGCAGATTCTACGTTACCCCCAACTACATTGCCTATGGTTTCCTATTTTCACATTCTCTTATTCAAACAATATTTGCTAACTACATCAAATGTAACAATATTGACCAGCTCTTTACCATTTGCAAAACCTCTATATGCCATAGAGTAGTCACCTAAATTATCTTCTGTAATATGATTAGCTTTGGGACCATATGGTTTTACAACGGCCATAATTTTAACAGTATTGTTACCTTCATCAACCTCTACCTTAACATTATCCATTTTGGCACAAACATTTGTTTCATCTATAGTTGCCATACGATTAACCAAAGATGACGGATCCTTAATATTTGTGACATGCGGTTGACATCTCTCACAAAACATAACTTCTTTTTTACTTACTTCGTCTATTGCCTGTTTGCTAAAGAATCTCTCACCATTATTTACGGTGCTATATACGCCTATAGTAACCAAATCACTTGAATCTTTACTGAATCTAAATCCACCAGTAGTTTCTTTCTTTGTACTAACTCTAAGTCGCTCTATAAGATATTTACCAATATCAATATCTTTATCACCAAGGATTATATTTAAATCCACATCTTTGAGTTTAAATCCCCTACCAGCGGCGTTTGGATGTCCTTTAGGAATAACAAGTTCAGTAAGATCCACCTTACCTGCAGCTCTGAATGAGAATACTATTTCGGTATCAGTAATAAAATACTGTACTGAAAATGGTGCATATTTAGTAAGCATATTACCTACTTCACTTATAAGGTGAGTACTGTTTAAAAGAGGTACATCATGACCTTCAAATCTAATCATTTTAACTTTACCTACACCAAACTTTTTCTCAATCCCATTAATTATAGCATTTTGATATTTAACGATTGATTCACCCTGTCTAATAAGCTCACTTGTAAATGTAGCACCTTGTTTAATCCCTGCAAGTAATTTATCATAATCATCCTTAGCTATAAGATTCATTGCAGCAGATAGTTCTTTAGAACGATACAAAGCCCATTTCCAAAGATCTCGATCTTCGATATATTTAATCAATTCTGGCACCTCATTATTAAGCAGCACCCAAGTTAAGCTAGCTCCAGAATGCTCCATATCAAAATAACAATAGTCAAGACCATCTAGATCTTTTTTGGCCGATGAATGATGGTCAATTACAAATAGATCATGGGTTGTGTTTTCTAACTCTACTAAGATATCTCTATCAAATGAGAAATCTGTAATAAGTACGTTAAAATCGCTATACTCATTTATATCTAATTTATCGCCATATTGCATAGGTATCACTTTTGGTCTTTCTATTTTATGTTTATCACAAAATGTAAATACCGCTAGTACTGCTCCTGTACCATCAAAACAATTACTGTGTGTTATAAGTACAAATGGTACTTCCTCTTTTTTAATACTGTTTAAGAACTTATTTAATCTATTACTCATTTTATCATCCTATTCATTTTCACTAAACCCATCATCTCGTATATTCTATTAAACCCGAATAACTATTGATGGATATTACACATTTACTTTAATTTAGATACTGTTAATTTATATATATATATATATATATAAACATATATCTACTTTAGTACCTCTACGGTTTTTAACTACTACTTAAATTACTTAAGACTATAGGATTTTAGCTTAATCCATATTTAGCATCTACACCATAATTCTTACAACCAATTTCTTTATTAAGATATACTTTTATGTTAAACTGCAAATCATCAAACTTTTTAAACAACTCAGTATCACCAGCAACTCTTGCAGCAAATGCTTTCTTCTTGTAAGTTTTTCTAAGGGTAAGCAAAGTATCTCTTCTACTTGTCTCAGTATCTGCACCTAAAGTAGTGTGTACTAAACCACCTAAACCAATAACCGCTACTCTTTTAATCATATCTCTTCTTGTCATTTTATATCCTTACATATTTTTGTTGTTTTAATTATTTTATTTAATAATATCCAATCTAGCGCACTATAACATTTTCTTAAGTTCTTCCATATCTCCACCTAAAAGAAATAAAGACTACCTACTGCAAGTGATAACAATAAGACAGCTGCATAGATAATATGATCCATATAGTCATAGCTGACTTTGATATGCTCTAGTTCTGGTATATTTACATTAAAATCTGGTTTACGAGTCATAACATATCCTTCATACTTTCCAGTTTTATAACCATACTTATTAGCATGATGTTCATAAATAATACCTACAGCGAATGCTATAAGTATCATACCAATAAGATCAAGATAACTTAACATAACCATTATTTAGCCTTAACATATTCAACAGTTAACAGCTCTTTAAGTCCATCTGCATCAATAGTTGGATTGATAGACATTAAAGAATCAAGTACTACGTTATCTTCAAGTCCATTCCATATCTTAACATACGTACCCTCTGTGTATCCATTCTCTTGTCTGAATATATTTAGTACATTTTTAGAGATGTACTTTTTATAAAGATCATCCATGTTCATATCTACATTTACTAGAAGCGTTACAAATGCATCAAGAATAAGTCTAAGTCTAATATCCTCATTACTAACGAATGTATTTTCTATAAGCTCCTCCATAGCAATAACTGGATCATAGTCATACTTAGTGGTATTTATAGTTCTAAATGTTTCATCCAACTTATCGGCAATCTCAGAAATACTTAAGGTTTGATATCTAACCAGGAAAGCGGCAAGATAAAAATGCCAGACATCAGTAAGTTCTGTTCTAGCATTTGGTAAATCTGCTTTTACATCAATACTCTTCCAATGTTTCCATGGGAATGAATCGATAAACTCACCACCCTCCTGTCTAATACATCTGTACCAATTGATAACTCTGTTAGCCTTGGTAACCCCGTCTCTCCAATCTGGACCATTTGTAATATCATTTAACTTAGCTTGCATTACTAACATATCCTGCAATCTTTTCTTCATATTTTTTCCTTATTTACCTGTTTTTAAACCATCTGCAGTTTTAATACCACCAACACTATAAACTCTACGCAACTCACTTTTACATACTTCGCAGTGCTCGACTCTATCTGATTCCATCATTAGCTTATTGATGGTGGTCGTTACCCTACATTTATCACAATTATATTGATACCTCAACTCTTACCTCCTAGTATACTGTCGAATGCTTAGCTTTTTTTAACTTATGAATCTTATCAATAATATTTGACGCTGTTTCATTAGTAAAGAAGGCATCTGGAAATATTGAAGTAGTAACTGCAATATAATCTACCTTTACATTGTTCCTAACAGCATAATCCAATAATTCTATTAAATACACAATGGCTTTACCAGGACTTTCTATATTGTATATAGCAGCCATAATGATTGCTGATGGCGCAATGTACTCTGTTAAACCAAGAGTTTCAACTCTTTTGTTTATGATCTGAAATAATAAAGGACATTCTGGATCACTTAATAAATCACTAACATAATCTTCACCATTAGCAGCGACAGTTAACATCATAACATTATCTCTTAACACATTAACATCAGTTGGAGGAGTATCAAACTCATACTTAAAACCCAACTCTTCTGCCACTTCTTTTGTATATTTAAGATCTTCCATTTTCTTCCTCTCTTTTAAATAACTCTTCTACATATTGAATTGCTTCCTCTACCGACATATCCTTACATTTAGCAAAATTATCGATAGCGTACAATGCAACATTATACTTTCTTTCAAAAACTTCATCGACCTCCATAGCATCGATACGTTCAACTATACTACTAACACGTTCTTGATATTCCAAATGTAATTCTTCTAACTTGTTTAAAAGTAGCGTTTTATTTTTTAATTTTGTTTCCAGATTTTTGAACATACTTCACTCCTAACCTATAATAAGTATAACTTTGAATTTACCATCAACAAGACATTCCATAGACGTATCCGTTATCTCTACAACCGATTCTCTATTTATTTTAACGGCTGGACGTGATTGTGGGTGCGCCCAAAGATATCTGCCTGAATCAAAATCTTTTCTATTGATACTAGAGGCGTTATTTATCTCAAGTGGTTCCTTGGTACCTATGTCATAAATACTTTCAACCGTTACCGTCTCAGATTTAGTCAAAACATCCAAGTTTAATATATTTAATATATATTCAAAACTATCATCTGGATATGCTATATGCTCATCTATCAAAGCTTTAAGATGATCTATAATGAATACAGTAGATTTTTTATGTACAGCTTTTAACTCTTTATAGAACTCTGGTTTAATATTAAAATCAGCGCAATATTCCTCAAGTTCAGCTTCAGTAAGTCTATTGAAATCTATATGATACAATACTCTACCTGGACGATTACGAATATATCTAGATATATCCCTTTTATCATTTTCAGTTATAATATATAACTTTTTACTATTATTTAGGTTACTAAACATAGTCAACATCTTATCTTGTAAGTTTATATTAAAGCACTTACCGAATTCATCGAACAGTATAACTGCTCTATCTAAATTATCTATAAAATGCACTAACTCTATAGTGGCTTCTATCTCACTAACGATAATAACTGGCATCTTATTGTTTATTGCAATGTTAGACAATATCTTAGATAGTTCTGTTTTACCAGAACCAGATAACCCTGTAAATAGAACTCCCATTGAACCTCTACGCATTGCAAATGTCGTCCAGAATCTAATTGCTTTTTTATCATATCCAAAATATATCTTATCAGGCAATGCAAATAGATCTAATTTACGATCTAGAAAATATTCACCTTTACGACCCTCTACTTCTTTAACCTCATATACCATGGGTTGAAACATCTTTTACCTCCCCATTCAATCATTGTTTAATTCTAATCACATTAAGTAAATTATATAAATACGCGTCTAAACAAACCAATTTATATTTATGCTCAGTAATCTTACTTTGGTTACCCGTTCTATCAATAAACTCGATAAACCCTTTAATAGACTCGAAGTCTATAACCGACTCTGGTAATACTGAAGTATTTAAATCTGGTTGATTGTATTGTACATCATGATTATACATATCGTTACTGAACCTAACTATATCCCTAGATATAGAAACGTCAGTGAGGTAATGTTTTCTATTGCGCTTGGCCAAATAGTCTATATGATCACGAATTAACATACCGTCTATATTAGTCCTACAATAACCATGTGTTTGCTCTTCCTTAATTACCCATATCAAGTAACGTTTACCAATCTCAAGATTTACTACAATGTCCTTTTCTACCTTAGCCAAGAAGTAGATCTTGCCTATTTTATCTTTAAAGATAAAACCATCCTTCTTTCTATTCTTTAAGAGTTTACATACTTTAAGAACATTATACATTTTCTTCTCCTGTCTAATATTTGATACTACCAGTATCTACTTTAATAATATATGTTTATAAAAAATTAAAGAATGAAAAGAAATAAGTATATAGAGGAATTCCTCTATATACCTAATGTAAATCTTTATTAAGCTTGACTTCCTTAGTACTTCTTTTAACAATGATAACCCCAGTAGAACTATCCATTCTAAAGTGGATCCCATTTATACCAGAAAGACTGATAGCTTTTACAGTACCAGCAGCAACATTATCACCATTTACTTCAGCAAGCTCTTTAGCTGCTTCATCACTGATACTTACTTTAGTACCTGGAAGAATTGCAAGTCCAGCATCAACGATACATCCATCACCTAGAGGAATGCCTGTAACTGAGTTAGCACCTAATAAACAGTTTTCACCTATAGTTATAGGATCACCATCTGTACCAGAAAGAACTCCAAGGATAGAGGCACCACCACCTACATCAGAACCAGCTCCTACAACAGCAGAACTACTAATTCTACCCTCTACCATAACAGGACCAAGTGTACCAGAATTAAAGTTGATATAAGAAGCACCAGGCATAACTGTTGTACCAGCTGCAAGCTGTGCACCAAATCTAACTTTGCTTGTATCTAAGATTCTAGTATTATCATCAGGGATAATATGTTGTAGGAATCTTGGGAACTTATCAACGTAATCTATGGCAGGATAATTTGCAGTAGCTTTCATAGCTATCTCATTCATTCTAAGATACTCTAACTCAATAGCCGAATTACCCATCCAAGCAAGGTTAGGTAGTAAACCAAATGCACCATCAAGATTTATAGATCTTAAATCAGCTCTTCCCAATGATAACATATAAAGTTTCAAATACACTGTTTCAATGCATGTTGGTTTAACATCATCAAATAGAAATACTAACTTATATGGATTACCTATTTCAGTTTCATTTGAAAGAACCTCTTTCATAACCATTAATAACTGAATGTTTTTATGTACGTCACCCTTTGCTTCTTCTAGATAAGGAGTAAACATAGTAAGTGCTGCATTCACGAAATCAAGGTTTACCTGAACTGCAACTTCATCTGCATCTAAGTCTAGTTCAATACCTACAGACAACGCTGCTTTCATAAAGATAGCAGCAGATCCAAAGTTCTCACCAACATTAACAACTGGATATGTAACAGTTATTGTTTTATCTTTGTTTATTTGCCCAGGCTGTGCTAAAGCAATAGCAAATGCTTTTGGCTCTCTATATATAACATCTTCTTGTATGCTAGCAACTAAGTCGTTAAACTCTTCTTTTGTTTCAATTTTCATATTATTTATCCTTTATATTTTAATCATTTAAGAACTACAGTTCAATTTTTTATTTTCTAACTATATTATTACTAATTTCCATTATCTCTTCATCAGATACCTCCTTTATATTTTCTAAGCCTTTATCTATCTCATCTAGCAATCTATTTACATACATTAGTGATGTAAAACCAACATTACTTTCAGAATATGCCTTTCGTATACTTTCTAGATGAGAGTCTTTTATCTCAACCCTAGATAATAAACTTGGATCTTTTTTATTAAAATTATCAATCATTCCTGAGGGACTAACCATTGATAGTCTTTCTTTATTACATCCTTCTAAACTCATTTTCTCAAATGCTCTAATGCGAACATCATTAGCTTCATAGACTATTTTTAAATAATGTGGTTTATCAAGGGTATTCCTAGCTATAGCTATAGCTTTATTAAACGCTCTTATAATAGCCTTTCTTTCTCTTTTACATACGGCTTTCTTAATCTGGCTATCTGGAAACAATGTAAGAAACATAACACTAATAACCATTAATTCTTTATCACTCATAACATTATTCATATCACTTCTCCTATTCAATATTATCTTTTAAACTAGCTATTTCATTTACCTTAACATCTTTAAGATATATATAATCACCTGGGTCTAAACTTAAAACCTCGCATAATGATATTTTAAAATCTAAAACTTTTATTTCAATATCATATTTATAATAATTAACAATATCCATAATATCAAATTTGGTATATTGCACCTTATTACTTGGCGTTGTATTAAAAAGATCTAGCTTATGATGTAGTTCCACTATTTCTATGTCAGCTATAAGTAGCTCGTGGCTATCCAAACATATGGTTTCTATAACTTCATAATTATCGATTACTTCCTGCGGTACCTCACCTGCATTAACATATGGCGGATCAATACGATCATTAATCTCTTCAGTTTCAATCATATCGTTTATTATCTGCTCTCTTTCATATAGCATTATTTCAAGTTCACGCCTTACCTGTTCTTCTGTACTATCTATAATCATCTCATACTCCTATTAATCTATTAATACTACTATGTACCTATATAAATAATATATTTTTATGAAAAAATAGAAACCCATTATATGCTATAGACCGAAGCCCATAGCATATAATAAGTTTAGTTCTTTCACTCATATGGAGGATAAATGATTCCAAAATAACATTTCTTGTACGCGTACATGTTAGAAGAAATTCTATATTTGTAAACAAGTAGTATATTGCAGCATACCTCATAACTCTTGTCAATATTTCTCCATTATCTTTTCTATACCGTATCTAATGGTACAATCCCAGGCTATAATAGACTACTAACAGTAGCATGTAGGACTTACTTATTTATAGATGATAAGCAAATGGAAATTTCTCTCAGCATCTTTTTATTTAGTTACAAATTTAATTGTAATCTCAATCTGGGTTTTAGGTTAGTAGTTTTCCTTCTAGATACAATCAATTACTTTGCACCCTTTAAGTAATATTATTTTGTATCATATAATAGACATTAAAATAAAAAACCTATAGAGACTCCTTTAAAGGAGTCTCTATAAGAAATCAATAACGTCCTTAACTAGTCTAGGATTAAAATGACCTTTGCCATTATGCATGATATATTCAAATATAAACTGCTTATCAAGACCCTCTCTAACTGATGTCTGTTTTTCATCAAAGCATTTACAAACCATTTTCATAATTTCTGTTTTATCACCGATTATATCATGTGTATAATTTCTACTAACCTTAGATGGATAGTATTTTGGATTATGAATTGGATCATTATACCTAATCGGAACTACATTATACTCATGTCCATTTGGTGGTAAATTAGCTAAGACATCCTCTGCTATACCTTTATCTTTGAAGAGTACATTATCCATAAGTATCTCTTTGCCAGTACCGACATCCAAAACTGTTTCTGTATTCCTACCATCATTACGAATACATACTATAACATACTTCTCATCATAATTAACCATATTTTTCCTTTTATTAATTTATAAAATATTTTAATACTAAAGAGAATCTATCGCTTATTTCTATTATGTCTGATAATTATATTGGCTAACTCATAACTAACTCTTCCATAGTATCGACGGAACTCTTTATTATTAAACTCATTGAAGTTTACATAGCCAGTGGCTCTTGTTTTACGCGGATGTTTATTAGAGTCTAGCAAATAATGTAGATATGATATTTTTAGCTGCACCATCATTCTATCTTTATTTAGTTTGCGCATCTTTTCTTTCTTGACTGAACCTTTATGGATAGATTCTACCCTAATCTTTTGACTTTTGGTTAATCTATTTAACTCTAACTTTAAATACTCTTTTTCTAGACGTTCTAAAGTTGCTTTCATTATGTGAACTCCAATATTAACTTTTCAATTACGATAGGGTTAGCCGTACCTTTCATCTCTTTCATTATCCAACTAAACATCTCTTTAGCTGGAACACCTTCTTTACAATCTTTTTGATATATATCAAAGTACTCACATATCAGTTTAAGTATCTCTCTCTGTTGACCAGGATCATCAGATAAATAATTTCTATGTACATTACAATTTAAATCTTTTTTCATCGTACTTCCTTTCTAACAAATGTTCTTGAAAGACATCCATCATGCCTACAACTATAGGGTTTAAAATCAGTCTTACTGTCTTTACCGCAATAACTACAAATAAAAGTAAACCTACGTTTCTTTTTATTAGAACCCTTGCTTTTACGTTTAGGTGGTTTCTTTCTAGAAAGATCAGGTTTTTCAAATTTATGAGTTTTTGCATAAACTGCTCTACGAACACGCTCTCTACCATCTTCATCTAATTTAAAGCATTCATTGCAGAGCTTACCTGTAGCTATAATATCATCAAAAGTTTCACCATGCGCCTTCTCATTACAACACTTACATATAAATTCCATACTTACCTCCTATTTAAAAATTACTATAACTATATTAAGCTTCTTCAAACAACTTATAAGCAATACCACTATATGCCGTTCTGAGAGCTTTTACATTAGATTCATATCTTTCAACATATTCTATAATTTCACTTTTAGTTTCCTCTACCATTATAGTTAAATCATATACTTTCTCATTAAATTCATCTTCATCAATATGCTCTGTTCTAATGGTAGCATTATCTAATTCTTTTTTAGTACTCATGTACAACTTGACTAGGTTATTTAATTCACTTTTATCAAACTCCTCAAACATCTTTTACCTTATTTTAATTTATTATCTATTCCAGATATAATTTCTGTAACTTTATCTAACCAATCAAGAGTATGATTGAAAAGATCTACTGCAATAGAGATAGAATGTAATTGGTCAAAATCTATTTCATCTTCAGTTACTGAAAATATTTTATAGTTACCTGAACTATCAAATCCAGAGATAGACCTTGATGTTATATTATAATCCTCTCTCCTGATACCATAGACGCATTTAAACTCCATATCTGGATCTAATGATAACATGACCTCTTTCTTTTGCTCAGGACTAAGATATTTGCTATTCTGACTCATTATTCATCTCCTTTTAATGTATATTTTGGTAACTCTTGCATCATATGTTCTATATTTATAGGTGAATTCCTAGTTGCTGGTACCTCTACTGTCTGTTGATTTAACACAGGTGCCTTAAATAATGGTTCTAAGACACCTACAGACTCTAAATCTACACATTCCAACCCAATGTCTACCAAAGATCCTTTAACGACGTGTGGTGCATTATAGTGGTTATAAAGATGACATAGACATTCTGGCTTACTTGTATCATCTACAATAAATTCACCAGGTAGTACTGAAACCGATATAGTATCAATTCCTGTATACTTCTTAATTTTAGCTACTACTTTCATGTAGTTACTTTTAGCATCCTCTTTCATTGCATTTTCACTCATAGATCCAACTCCTTATATTTATAATCAAACGCTGCTGGGTTATTAACATCCCAATAGAATAATTCCCAGTAACCAAACAAACCATAACCAAGACCTCTATAAAAGTTTCTATAGATCTCATGATTCTTAGTTAAACCTATTTTATGCATAGCTGCTACAGTACAGTTAAGGTCATCATCATCCTTAACTAAACTCCAACATAACATACCAGTCTCTTCATCCCTTATGATTGGATGACCACATTTCATTAGCTCATCTTCCATATCCAATAACCATGTATTTTCCTGAGTTACTGAACCTATAACTGATTCTGGACTTACTTGTTTCGTAATAGACATATTTACTCCCTTAGTCTAAATCGTAATGTAATAATTCATAAAGTGGATCATAATCATATTCAAATGGACCATTCCCCATATCACCAATGATCTTTTTATGTCTTTCAACACTCTCGTCTCTTGTATAAAATCTTAATGGACTATAGAACATCGCCTCTTTACCTGGATAACCATCTGGAAAACTCTTTTCTAGATTAACCTCGCTTACATAGTTTTCATTGTAGAAGAATATATAACCAGATTTAATGTATGGTCTTAACAGATATATTAAACCTTCTATATCTCTATCTTTGTTTTTATTACCCAAACAGAAATTTAACTTAACATTACTTGGATCATTAAGATCTATGATTTGATCTAAACCCTCTGAGAAAGAGTTATAAAATGTTACACATCTACTTTCCTTAGACATACCTGAAGGTACACTCAGATCCCCATCTTCTTTATCCATAGATGCTGGATCGTTAAGTTGTTCTAACCATTCATAAATATCTGGACGTTCTCTAGTATCTATAACCACATCCATGAACCTACATTGATAATACGTTGACATTAATTCCCTCCTAAAAGCTTATTTTATTAGCAATACTAATAATGTTCAATACTTATCGTATCTACTAATATAATATACGGCTAAAATAAAATGGAAAACAAAAGTATATAGAGCTTAGGATGTCCCAAGCTCTATATACCCTCTTCTATAAATATCTCTATTTTTTCATTATTCTCCATATACTCCTATTTAAAGAACCTCATCATATCGCTAACTATACACCTAGTTACTACATCTACAGTTTTTATATGTTTATAGTTCTCATGTTTTACCTCACCCATATCATGACCATCTAATACTACCACTCTATTACCACCCTCTAATAACTTCTCTACTTCTCTTACCTTATCACCATTGCCTATACCATACCATCTACCATCAAAGTATGTCTTAAGTGCACTTAATATAAATATAATCAATTCTCCATCTTCTACTTCATTTATAATTTCTATCATTCCCATCTTTATATTTATATCACCTCCTACATACGTAAATAACCTACTCCAATCACTTATTAAAAATACCTCTCCATCTACTTGTCTCATTACATCTTGTATTTTCATTAGGTTATTCATAAATAACTCTACACCTATTTCATTATTCAGCTTATCACTTCTACTTAATAAACTTTTATCTATGTCTATACATATTATATTCATTCTTCTTTTACCTCCATACGGTTATTATAAATAATAAAATAAAAAAACTTTTTTCATTATGTTATTATTATTATATTTTTCTCTTACTACTTCATGATATAGTATAATCATATATAACTATTCTTGTTACTACTTCATCATACTATGTAATAAATGTAGTATTACATTATATACCATTATAATAATAAATGATATTATTTTAATAAGGATGTTATATAGCATGCTATATAACTCTTATAAATACAATTTTCTAATATTAGGAGCCTACGGCTCCTTACAGTCCTACAGTTATGTAAGATCTATTTTCATATGTTTTCTCATGTAGTAATGTCTAGTGTTTGGCCCTTACCCCTCCTGAGATGCTGCTCAGGTCATTATGGTATAGTGCTTACACACTATGGCTATTATTTATTTAGATAATATTTAAGATTAAATTTAATCTCATTATAAATACTATTTAAATTAAAAAAGATTATTTCTATTTATTCTTTTACTTATTTTGTTATGGGTAAAAAGAAAATACTTTAATACAGTAGCTAGGAAAATCCTAACTACTTACCTAGTTTATAAACTTTGTTTATCTCTTCACTACCACTACCTTTCCAATATGGATCAATCCACTTTAGTTTATAACTGTCTGTTGTTTTATAAAATTGATTTCTCCAATGACCTCTAACTATCCATCTCTTATCCGATTTCTGTTTATTTTCATCAGTTGACCTGCCATCATACGATTTGGCTACTTGTGTTAGTTTAATAATATTAGTGACATGTTTCGGTATTTTAAGTTTGCCACTTTTTTTACCTATTATCTTTTTAATGCTAACACGTTCAGTATCATCTTTAAATGATGCTATGTATAACAATGCCGATAAGGTCGTAATGGTCAAATCGGTTATTATCTCATCTGCTATAGTTACATCTGAAATAGTTTCATTTACACCAATTATTAGATAGTAAGTTATCATGGTAGTTTTATCAAAATAAGATATCTTAAATACATCTCTAATCACCTCTTCTTTATGTACTGAATCTAACATTTTTTCTTTATGCTGTCTCTCTTTACTAACATATGCAAAATATATAACATCATCATCTATCTGAATCGCTCCAGAATCAAATGGTAATTTTAGATCTTCTATTTTTAGTTTCTCTAAAGTCGATTTAGTTATATCGCTACTCCATTCGTTTTTAGATATTTTTATTAAAGTATGGCCTTCCTCACTTATTTGCTTCATGATATATGCTCTCGTTGTAAAGCTATTAACGGTTTCTGGATCTAAATCAGAAAGTCCCATTTTAGAAGCCACGTTATGTATACAACGATCATAGTTATTTTGGGTATCCATACTCTTGAAAAAAGGATGTATTAGATTTATATCTAATTGATTATACATAGGATGTCTCATTATCTTACTCCTCCTATAATCTCTTCATTAACGTTATTATTTTGTTTCATATCTTTGTGATACATAACTCTAGTTGCTAAAGCAAGTATAACTATTACTATTCCAAATATAGCACTATGCCATGGTTCTAATGTGAATAGATGTATGGACGAACTAATCACTATAGCTGATGGCAATACTAAACCTAAGCTATTTCTTCTTTTAAAAACTATTCTCATAGCGAAGAATAAAATAGTTACTAATAATAAACTATTCATTACATAGCTACTTAAATTTAAATCAAACATTTTGTTCTCCTCAGAACTGGTACATTACTGTACCTATAAAGTATATATGAAGTTACGTATTCTTCACATACCTATTTACATTATATATGGCTGAAATATAATGGAATCTCAATATTTTTATTAACAGAATATTTAATTGAAAATAGCGATTTACAATTTAAGAGGAATTAAGATGATTATAGCAAATACTGAAAGTTTAACAACTGCAGATAATAGGGATAATCAGTATTGATAGCTTTAATCGACAGAAAAGAAAAATAGGGTTATTTACAAATAATAACCCTGGTCATAAGTTTTATTAGGAGATAGATATGATCTACACAAGTTATTTAGGTAATCTTAAGAATATACCAGAGGGACTTAAAAAAGTCTCTATTATGAGATTTACACCAGAGTGGGCAAAAGAGTATATAGATGATATAAACCTTAAACTGGCCCCGTCAGCAAACACGTTATTATCTTATAGAGATAAGAAAATAGATAGAGAGGAATATATAAAACAATTTAAAGAAACTTTATATAAAACAAATCCAAAAACATTGAAGAAGAAGTTAGATAATTCTGTTTTACTCTGCACATGTCGTTTAGGTAGGTTCTGTCATAGACACATAGTGTCAGAATATCTAAGAAAGCATAATATAGTTGTTCGAGAACTACCAGTTAAGGATAGTTTAAAAGCTATAAGTGTTGAGGTTATTGATTGGTTAACAGTAAAAGAATGCAAGAAGAATCCAGATAAGATATATGTATTTGGGGATAATAGCATTCGTAAAGGAAAAAAGGGTCAAGCGGTTATTAGGGACTGTCCTAATACGTTCGGTGTGGCAACAAAACGCTTTCCATCTATGAAGTATGGATCATTCTTTAATGACAGTAGAGAAGATGAGGCTATTGTTTTTAACGATTTATATAGACTAAGAGAATTGGCATACAATGGTAAAACAATAGTATTCCCAAAAGATGGTTTAGGTCTGGGTTTAGCTAATATGGGTTTACATTCTCCTCATCTACATATTAAAATGTATACGTTTATAGAAGACAACTTTATGAAATTCTTAAATAGTAAATCAGAAAATAGAAACATCATTATAGCTGGAACAAGAAAGTTTAATGATTATGATTTATTAGTAAGAGAGGTAGATAAATATATAGACGATAACAATATTAAGAATGTAACCATCTATACTGGTGACGCTAGAGGTGCTGATAAACTTGGTAATAAATATGCTAAGCAAAAGAAGTATGAGTTAGTTAAGTTTCCCGCTGATTGGGATAAATATGGTATGTCTGCTGGTTATATTCGTAATGCTGAAATGAGTAAGGATGCTACCGACTTAGTTGCATTTTGGGATGGTAAATCAAAAGGTACTAAGAATATGATTGATATTGCTAAAAAGAAAAAAATAAAGGTTAAGGTAGTGAGGTATTAGCCTCACTACCTTATACTCTTAGGTCAACACTTATATTTTCTTTATAAGACTTTAGAGCATCTCGCTTTTTACGTCTTTCTAGAAACATATTACTTAAGTCTAATTTATATTTCAGTTCATCATTCTCTTTTATCAACTTAGCATTAGTTTTAGCTGCTTTTAAAAGATATCCATTAGTTTCCTTAAGCTCTCTGATCTCATTTTTTAATTCAGAGATCTCTTTCATTCTGGCTTCTTCAATAGCATAAGCTTTTTCAAGCTTAGTTTCAGTTTCCATACATTTCTTGATATATGATTGTAGGTGCAATCCATTTACATCTACTCTCTCATGCTTACTTAGTCCTCTTATTTCTAAGAAGTTAATCATACTCATACCCATAGACCTCTCCTTTTATGAAAGTATTCTGTATGGAGCTATATACCCCATTATATATAATTGATCCATAGTAAGAAAGAATGTTTCCTTCTGACCATTCTTGGATGTAACTATTCTTATTACACCATCTTTATGGCAGACTATCCCACCACGTACACCGATCTTAACTTTAGTGTCAACCTCACCTATTAAGTGATAAATTGCACTCTCTGGATGCACTGTCCATTTCATTGGAGTCGTTCTTACGTCTAACTCCTCCTCATCTTTACCACATAACCATCTCTTAAACATCTCTAACATATTGGTAATCCTAAAATTGATGTATACTAATAAATCATCTGCAGTTTGATTCATTTAGTACTTATTAATATTATATATGGTTGAAAAATATTGGAATCATGAGTTTTAATGACGATTAAATTAAAAGGGAAATTATATGAAAAGAAGAGTAAGAAAAATAGGTTTTTTAGAAGGTCTAGGTATACTTATATTTAAGGGTATGTACGTTAGTAAAGATGACTTCTTAAATGGAGATCAAATCATATCGATTAAAGATGATCTTAGTACTGAAGAGTATATAAGTAAAATGGTGAAATATAACGCAGTAGTAAGAGAACTTAAAGCTGAACTGTCTGGTTTGGTCACTGAACGTAACTTACTACTAAAGGATAATAAGTTATGTGAGCAAAAAATTAAAGATGCTACCAAAAGTTATTCTATAAAGAATAAAGAAATGAGGCTTAAAAATGATTCTATTAGAAAAGAGAATTATAAATTAAAAAGAGAAGCTGAGAATATTGATGTCAGAATAAAAGTTATTAGTGATAAATATGAGAAGCAGCTTTTTAATAAACGTGAAGAAAACAGAAAATTACAACAAGAAATAAATGATGTTAGATATATGGGTGCTAGTAGTGCGTCAGCGATCCTTAAAGGGCTTTCTAAGTTAATTACTAACAGAAAGTTCATTGAGTTTAGAAAAGCCATCAGAGGTCTAGAATTAAGGAATAATGATTTAGAAGAAGCACTCGTAAGATGTAAGAGTAAAACTAAGATGTAACCAAAAGGTTACATCTTAGTATATGTTTTAACCCATAAATTATGCCAATCATATTTTTTATCAGTACAGAGTTTACTTAATGTACTTAAACCATGTCTTGTTGGTACTCCGTAAGTTAATAAAAAATCATTAATGAAAACGGTATCAACTATACAAGATTCCTGTATGGCTTTTAATATACTTAATATTAAAATATATTTAGCGATTCTATCATCATCAGTTATGGTAGATATATATATCACAGCTTCATCGTCTACATAATCAAGATACTTGGAGTTTACGTTAAGTATTCTTTTTAGGTGTTTATAAATACGCATATTCATATTTAAGTCATCGGTATCTTGTTCGTTGATATTGAATTTCATATCGTCAAGATCGACTAGTTCTATTTGATTAATAATTTCATTAAATTTAGTCATTCCTATTATAGTTCCCATTCTACTTTATATTTCATATCAATGACCAAAAGAACTTTTTTATAGATGAAGTTTTAATGAGAAAATGCATAAGGATAAAAATGATAAACCTAAATTCGATATACATTCATAAGGATGGTGGGGAATATAGGACTTTAGCCACTACTGAGGTGATAAGTTCTAACGGAAATATTATGACTCTTGTAGAATATGAGGACATTGAAACAAAAGAGATATTTTACAGAACTATTAAACACTTTGAAAAGAGTTTTAAAATAAAAGGATAGAAATGTATGTTATAAAAAGAGATAACCGTAAGTCTAAAATGGATATAAGTCAAATAAGAAAACAAACAAAACCAGCCACAGCAGGACTTGGTTTATCATATGAGGTGTTAGAGCTCGCAGCAAATGTATCCATAACAGATGGTATGCATACTAAAGATTTGCAAGAGTTGTTTATCAAAACAGCATTATTTAAAGTTGATGTAGATGCTCCTAATTGGACATATGTTGCTGCTAGACTTAAACTATATGATATCTACCATGAAATGAAACGATCGTATCATGGTAAAAAAGTATCTGGTGATGTTTATGGTGCTATAAAATATAGAGATTATCTGAAAATGATGAAAGATGGTCGCGGTAAGGTACTTTTATCGTATATAGATAAAGTAGACAGATTTGACCTAGATGCGATTGAAGAGGCTATCGATGGTAGGAGAGATCTAATGTTTAACTATCTTGCAGTTGAATCATTATACGAAAGATATATGCTACAAACTAATGGTGAGGTACTTGAATTGCCACAACATATGTTTATGTCTGAAGCTATGTTCTTATCTCAAGATGAAGAAAATCCTACAGAAAAAGCTATTGAGTTATATAATATATTCTCAAACTTAGAAGCATTGATGGCTACCCCAACATTATCTAATGGTAGAAAAACTACTGGTTCATGCTTTAGTTGTTTTGTTGGTTCTGCAGAAGATACTATAGAAAGTATATTTGATGGTTATAAAAACCAAGCGCTTATCAGCAAAAGTGGTGGTGGTATCGGTTGGGATTATACTAGAATTAGAGCTTTAGGTGGTACCATTAGCGATAAACCAGGTGCGGCAGGTGGTCCAATCCCATTCCTCAAAATAGAAAATGATATTGCAGTTGCAGTAGATCAATTATCTACTAGACTTGGTGCTATTAACATCTTCATGGAAACATGGCATAAGGACTTTATTTCATTCTTAGATATGAAGAAAAATGGTGGAGATGAGTTAAGAAGAGCTAAACAATTATTCATCGCAGCTTCTGCATCAGATGAATTCATGCGCAGAGTTAGAGCTGATGAAGAATGGACTATGTTTGACCCTTATGATGTTAGAATTCTTACAGAAGTCCATAGTGAAGAGTTTACCAAAGAATACAATAGATTTGAACAAGGGTTCTTAGATGGTACAATAGAGTTCACTAATACACCAGAAAGAGTTAAAGCCAAAGATATAATGAAAGCTATTATTAGGTATTCTTGGGATGTTGGTATGCCGTCACTGTTCTATAAAGATACGGTTAATAGGGACCATAATAATCCACAACTCGGAATCATTAGATCAGCAAATCTCTGTATGGAATTCCTTAATTCAGTATCTGGAGATGATGAACTTGCAGTATGTAATCTCGCTTCAGTTAACCTTGCTAAGATTAATACTCGTGCTGATTTTGAAAGAGTTATACCACCAATTGTTAGAGCACTAGATAATGTTATTGATCTATCCAATTATCCGACCAAAGCGGCTGCTAGAACTCAGGCTATCAGAAGAGCTATCGGTTTAGGTATCGCTGGTGAAGCAGAACTTATTGCTAATAAACACATTCATTATGGGTCTGATGAGCATTTAGAGTATATAGACCAGTTATATAAAGATTTTAACGAAGTACTTACACAGGCTAGTATCGATCTTGGTAAAGAAAAAGGTACATGGTGTGAAGAGTCTGACCGTAGAAATGCATATCTTAGCTGTATCGCTCCTACATCTAGTATATCTATTCTTATGGATACTACTGCAATGCACGAGCCTGCATTTGATAAGGTATGGGGTGAAGAAAATGCTCTTGGTGTATTTAAAGTAACTGCACCTAGATTGAACTCTGAAAACTATGAGTTCTATAAGTCACCTTATGAAGTTGGTATTATACCAATGATTAAAGCTAATGCTGTAAGACAAAAACATTTTGATATGGGTATTTCTTTTAATTTATATTTTGATCCTGAGAAAACAAAAGGTAAAGATGTTTTTGAAGCACTTATGTTATGTTGGGAACTAGGACTTAAAACTACGTATTACGTTAGAACAGGTTCTAAAAGGTTGACATCAGAAGATGTGAATAGAGCTAACAGTATAGCAGTTAGGGATACTGTTGTAGCATGCTTTGGCTGTGGAGGTTAATGATGAGTAATAAAGATATAATTGTATGTAAAGGTGGAGTTAGTAATTTCAGTTCAGAGGAGGCTCTTAATGAGGCCTCTATCATTAATGGTAATCCAACAGGTATTGCTGATTGGAACAATCCAAGTAGAAAATGGGCTGTAAGTATTTATGATTTAATGCTAAATTATAACTGGCACCATAGTGAAGCTAGTATCGGTTCAGATATTGAGCCATATAAAAAGTTGTCAAATGAAAACAAGGAAGCCTATGACCTTTCATTGGCGCAAATCATTGCCAATGATAACCTACAAGATAGTCAACTTGTTGAGTCCATAGCTTCTTATATAACTGATCCATTAGTTAAAGATTGTTTAATTAGACAAGCTTCTGAGGAAGTACATCATCATAGATCATATGGTGTTATGGCTAGTGATGTTTGTGTGGATAGCGATAGAATTTATAGAATGCATAAAGAAGATCCTATGCTTGCTAGAAAAAACAAATCAGTTGAACTTATGTATGAGAAGGTCAACAATACTGATACTAATATAAGCGTTCATGATTTTCAAAAAGCAGTTGCTGCAAATAACATTTTAGAACAACAGGTATTTCCAGGAGGTTTCCTAGTTCTATGGCATGTATCTAGTCAGGGTTTACCAGGAACAGCTAAGATGATTGGATTCATAGAGCGCGATGAAAGTGGTACACATGTGCCATTATTTAAAAATATCTTTTCAGATATCCGCAAACAATATGGTTTAGATAAAGATACTGAACAAGAGATAAGTGATATGATATCCCATATGTGTGAAGAGGATAAGGTCTGGGTTAAGTATCTAACTAAAAGGCTCTTAGGTTTTTCTGAAAAAGCAGTGGATTTATTCTGTGAACATATGGCTAATATTGTTTACAATAATCTTAAAATAAAATCACCATATGAGCAAACAAAAGGCGGTCCACTTATGTCAGTATTTGAATTAAATTCAATGTTATCTAAAGTCAAAAATAAAACAAATCAGTTTGAGCAGGCTGTTGGTGACTATAGTACTGGCGGATTAGACGAGGACTACTAATGCCATTAGAGTTCATAAGTGTTTTGTTAGTGACCCCCATTTATATATTGATGTTAGTCACCGCTTATAAGTGGCGAGTAAAAAAGGTATGAGGTAAAGATGGTTAAATCTATGATGAAAGGTTTGAAGTACTTTGTTGTTTGGTTAAAGTTTTATCACTTAACAGAGGAGATAGATGCGTACTATCGCGTTGATTTAACGGATGGTAAGAAGCGTAAGCGTCTAGTCTTAAATTACATAGCGTACAATCGCTATGTAGGAGACGCAGTTGAGTTTGATGCGATAACGTACGCTATGTATAAAGTGTTTTCACTTTGTGGAGTTGATGCTATATCAAAAAAAGAAGTAGAAAATTTTTTTCACGTATAAGAGTATGGGGCTTTATCCCATACTCTTATACACTGTATTCCTCTATAAATTTAATACACGTAGTACATATTAATTTTTTAATTTCGTTTAACTTACATTTACTATCGCCAAGATACCCATGCATTTCAATTCCATCTTCAGCTATAACCATAAATGTTACAGTGTATTCTGGAAGTATGTATGAGTTATAATGCGGTCCTTTACTTACGCTAGCAGTACCGTTGATGATGCCTGACGTAATTTTCATGTCGCCTACGAATGTTAAGATTTCATTAAGCGCGTCTATATCAGTAGCCATTATATTCATTTGTAAGGTAATCCCTTCACAATTAAGGTTAACGCCAATTGATTCTAATAAGTCGACTAATTTCTTTATCTTATCCTCAGGTCCAACTGTAACTTTAACTGGAGTAGTTGTTTTAACTGGAGCGGGTTTAACAACTTTACGAGCTGTAGGTTTGGTCATGTCAGTGCCATTTAAATACTGTTGTTTGATATGGCGGTATATTTTAGGATGTCTTAATTTTTTTGTCGCAGTCGATTCTATTTGATTAACGCGTCCACGTGTTACGTTAAGTACATTAGCAATTTCTTCTAAAGTTCTTTCAGTTCTATCATCCACTATACCGTAACGCATTCTCATGATCGCCTGCTCTCTATCGCTTAAACGTCCTAGGAGGACATTAACCATATCGCTTAATTCGGCGTGCTCGAATTCACTATCGTGATCATAACTATATTCATTAATATGTTTATGGGTACCATTTTCAACATATTGCAAATTCAATTCATCGAGTCTTAATGGTTGCATGAGGTTCTCTAATTGTATCGTGGCTTTAATTTTAGCTACACTTAGACCAATTTTACTAGAGATATATTCTAATGCATCTATATTAGTTAAGTCACTGCCTAGGGTATCACTTTCTTCAACTACTGTCATTATCCTATTTCTAAGATCGAGTTTATCCTGTGGTATATATATTAGTCCACTTAAACGATTAGTATTTTTATATAGTTTAAGATATACACAGCTAGGGCAGCGAGTATCGAATTTATTATTAACATCACCCAGATAAGTGCCGTCGCATACGCTACATGCTTTTTTATCCTTAGTATTTTTTGCAACTCTTTTCTTATTGAAATCCTTAAGATATTTATCTTTAATAGATTCTGGCACATCACCATGATTTAGTTCACTTATAACCTCTTTTTTCAACACCTTACCACACTTTAACATCATGTCTAAATTTCTAGAATTCTTGGCTATAGTGTAAGCATAGTCTATAATCTCTTTTATTTTAGTATTCATTTTGTTCTCCTCAGAACAGGTATATTACTGTACCTAGAGTATATATGAAGTTACGTATTCCTCACATATCTACATGTATTATATATGGTTGAAAAAAAATGGAAAACAAAAAAATAAATGATATGGTTTAGTTTTACTAAACCATATCACAATGTAAATCCAAAAATCCATTTACCACATTTACAGCAACTTTAATCACCATATCATCAAATACGACCTGACCGAATAAATCGTTAAATTTATTTAGGTTTTTATCACTTAATCTTTCTAATTTATTTTTAATATTAAGTGTAGTGTAATACTTTGATTTATTGATCAATAGATCGTATGTAAATTTATCTATATGATTATCTTTTAAATCTACGAATACATTAAATAGAACTTTAGTTTCCAAAAGTTTCTTAATTGTATCTATTGGTAAATCTAATTCTTTATAAAGATTATCAATAACAACCATATCATTATTTATTATTACTTTTTCAACGGTAGTGTTATTAATAGTATCTTCAACTGACATCTCCAACTCTTTTTGTCTTGGAGCAATGTCCTTTAAGATAGATTCTCCTAAACTTGTGGTTAATGAAATCTTTGGCTTATCTTCTTCAAATGATTTAACATTGTCAGCAAGTTTAGCAACTTCCACAGTACCAATGTCATTTTCATTTATAATATTTAGAATCTCCTTACCAGAGAACCACTTTTTATCATCACTGTCAAGAGCATTAAAAATTTCATCTACATTCAGAACATACTCCTTGCCATCTATAATACTTTTTGGTAGATTTCTAATCAATAGATCTTTATCATAAAGCTTTAAATTTATAAGATTAGTTTTCTCATCGTAATTAAGCTCATATATGTCTTTAATAACCCGTTCAGATTGAAAAAATTTAAATGCTTTCTGTTTTAATATAGCATCATTCATTTCATCTGGAAAATCAGATCCAATTAGATCAGGTATTGCAACGGAATTAGTTCTAACCCTATCTATTAACATTCGAAGTAAATTTTCTATACCGTCATCTTTAGAATGGATATCTATGTGGACGTTCTTTAGAACGTCATGCATAGATTCTAGATAGTTTATTTCGAAGTCAGTTGCATCTTTTAATGCTTCATGTTCCTCTCTTCTTAACATCTATTTTCCTTTACTTTTTAAAATATTTTCATAAAGAGAATCATCGTCTAAAAGAGTATATGGTTTCTTAGGATATTTACCATAGTCCTCAACTACCATCGTTCTCTCAATATCAATAGTTTTATCTATTTCATTTTTAATCTTATTAATTAACTTCCTTTCGATTTCATCAAAATCAAGTTCCTTAAGATCATCTTCAAATTTAGTATGTAACTTGCTTTTAAGGTCAGCAAACTCTAATACATCTTTATGTAAATCAGAGTTAGTATCTTTTAATGTACGCAAGTCTTTACCAGCATTAGTAGCGTTACCTAACTTAACTCTCATACTTCTTATATACTCAAGATCTCTTTCTGTAGGACTAATGCTGCCCCTAATAAGAAAATGATTGTAACCTTTTGCATCATCAGGAAGTTTATCGAAGTACTTAGTGTTATTTGTATTGCTATCAACACTATAACCAAAACTCTTTAAATGTTTAATGAATAGTCTAGTTAGCAGCCTTACAGCTTCTTTCCAAGTTTGGTATTCTTTATATGTATAGAATCCATCCTTAGAGTGAATACCCTTAAAACTCTCTACGGTCGGCATAATGTAGTTACCAGTTTCTAGAACGACTTTTCTGACATCTACTACTGTCCAATATCTCAATTTGTTAGCAAGTAAATACTTTTTAACGAATCTCCATCTTTTCTTTTTAGCTTCTTTGTCTTTACCAATAAACTCTCTCATTGATTTAAGGGAAGTTTCTTTAATAAAGTCAATCATAGGCTCTTTCAATTTTTTCTTAAGCTCAGGTATATTGTCTGCAGTTACAAAATCCATACTATCGGAAACAAGCTTACCCATGAAGTGTAGTACTCCAAATAATTTCTCATTCTCTAAATAATAAGAAATAGTATAACCATCTCCCATATTTATTGATCTGTAGGTTTTACCTTCTGTTTCTTTCTTTGCCATTTTAAACTCCTTTAGTCTTATTGTGCGTGACATTTATAAATAAGGATTTATAGATGTACGTACTTAAATAATATAGGGTTAAAAATAATTTGAAAATGTTTTTGTATAGTATAGTATATAGTGAAACAAATAGAAAAAGGATATATCATGGGTAAAATAGTTGAAGTAACTTCACAAGCTGACTTAGATAAAGTAGTGACGGGTAATAAGAATGTATTGGTAGATTTCTGGGCGCCATGGTGCGGTCCTTGTAGAATGATAGCTCCAGTATTGGATGAGATCGCTGCAGAAGATAATGGTATTACTGTAGTTAAAATTAATACAGATGAAAATGGAGACTTATGTACAGATCTTGGTATTAGAAGTATACCGGCATTATTTAAATATGTGAATGGTAAACAGATAGATACGCAAATTGGTGCTACGAGTAAAGACAAGCTTATTGAAGGTTTAGTTAAAACAGAAAAAGGAAAGAAATAATGTCAGATAAAAAAACAGAAGAGATATTAAGAGAAAAAGGTTTAAATGCACCTCGTTTAACACCAGAGGTTATCAATAACTCTATTGCTAAAAAAGAGTTTCACAAACTTACTGATGTATTAACAGTATGTGTTGTTACATTAACAAATGGTTATACGGTTACTGGTGAATCTGCATGTGCTTCTCCAGAGAATTACAACAAAGAGATAGGTGAGGATATTGCATTTAAAAATGCAAGAGAGAAGATCTGGGGTCTTGTTGGATTCTTATTAGTAGATGCATTAGCTGCTGATGAAAACAAGATTGACTTCTGTACTGAAAATGATACTGTTGAAGGAGTTTGTTGTGGAAAATAAAGCTCTTAATAATACTAAA